>Ga0315284_10015209_pt1 | contig 10946 bp, 8 predicted proteins | sample YL17G09_16_MG_FD_203696 | JGI IMG/M metagenome (GOLD analysis project Ga0315284, IMG submission 203696) | Sediment microbial communities from Yellowstone Lake, YNP, Wyoming, USA - YL17G09_16 | ecosystem: Environmental > Aquatic > Freshwater > Lake > Sediment | place: USA: Wyoming | collected...
AATTTATAAGTGTTGTTCGGCCAGGTGAAGATCGCATTGGAGAGGTCTTTGCCGACCTTTTTCTTGTCGATGTCTATGGCGGCCGAGAACTCGATGTCCCGGACGTGATAGCCGCCTAAGTTGACATGCATCAGCCCGGGCACGAAATCGCCCTCCTTGGCGTTGCGGTAGAAGTGCACTCCCTGGACGAACGACGACGCGCAATTGCCTACGCCGATGATGGCCACGCGGACCTTCGGCATGCTCCTCTTTAACCTCCTCGCGGGTTAATCAATGGGATGATTCCTGACCCGCCCAGGGGGCGGGGCCTAACTTTTGAACTTATCATTATATGCGAAAACCCCTGTTTAGTCAAGGGGTTTTGCTCCAAAAACCTCCTTCGGCAATTCCTGGGGGATTCCTGACAGCTTAAGGCGAGGGGTTACCCCATGACTCACCCTACTCCTACGGAGTAGGGAAGGAAAACGTCTGGCATCTTCAAGTCCGCTTCAAGTAGGCTTCAACTATGCTTCAAGTCCGCTTGCACGCCCATTAAACGCCCACCCCGGGACCACCCGGGGAGCACCCCAGCAGGGCTTGATTACTCAAGGATGAGGGAGGTGCGGAAGGGACGGCTGGCCTGGCCGTCAGGGGTTAACACCCTGATAGCAAATGAGTAATGCTTTCCAGACTTAACCGGGGAGAACAAATATCTGCCATCAGAGAAAGGCACGATGGCTATAGTCGAATAAAGGCTGTCATAAGGCCGGTTCCAGGCCTCGGTCACGGCCAGGCGGATGTCCACCTTCAGCAGAGAAGCCCCTTCGCCCCCCTTCACCGGCCTGCAGAAAACCTTGGCCTCGTCCGTATCCCACTTGAGCAACAGCCCCTTCCCTTTCGGGGAGAGGTCCACGGAGATCGGCTGGGGAGAGAGGCCCTTGGGCGGCAAGCGCGGCGGGTCATACCCCGCCCTCCGGCAGTGGACCGCATGACGGATGAAGACCGAATGCCCCATCGGATACGTCACCCCTCCGGTCACCCGGTCCACCCTCTTCTGTTTGCCTGCAAACGCCCGCCAAGCCTCCCGCTCGGGCCCCTTCAGCCAGCGCTGCCAGAGCCGCATCGCCCAGGAAAAGGCCGCCCGGGCCTCCAATTGCGCCTTCGTATTCGGCTGCTTCGGCTTCGCATAGCGCTTGCTGTAACCTTTCCCGTGCCGCGTGGAGAAAATCGTTTTCTCATCCAGCTTCCCGGAAGCGGCTGCGGCGGGGAGGGGGGTGCGGCGTTTAGGCATAGAAGAGCAGGGGTTAGGGATTAGGGGTTAGGGGTTAGAAAATCAGGGTTCATGGATCAGGAATCAAAGCAAGCCAACGGCAGGACCGACAGACCATCCATCTTCCCGGACGCGGCCCCGGAGTGCAGGGGGTTGCGGAGTTTAGGCATCTCTAAGAATTAAGGAAATAGGGAATAGGAAATGGAGAACAGGAAAAATTCACTTTGTATGATACCAGGGAACCCCCGATCTTGGCGCGAACGAAAAGGGCAGGACCCAAAAGCCCTGTCCCCCTCCCGGCAACCGTCCCTACCGAAGAAGCACTGACTGCCTCGTCACGCTCTCTCCCCAGGCTCGAGAAGGAAGCTCTCTCTGAAAGGTATCAGAATTTCAGTTTTAAAGACATCCAGTGGGTTGGGCCCTCGCCCAGGCGGTCTGTGGAAAAGGCGTAATCTATCTGTACTCTCACCCAGGGAAGGGGAGACAGGATAGAGGCCCCGGCTGTGGCCTCGCCATTGTTCACCCCGGCGCGAAGGGCAAGCTGAGCGGAGCGAACCCGCTTCAAGGGAGGCAGCCAGTACTCCGCGCCGCCGTGGTACTTGACTTCCTGCTCCATGTTCTTTTCGAGGTCCACGGCAAGGAGAACCGGGAAACGCGGGGTCCGGTAACCGAGCCCCCCTCGCACCTGAATCGGGAACGTCTCCTTCTGGCTTAAGCCTGTGTTCCACTTTATCGAGCTCTGCGCGTCCTGAACTACGAGGCCGGCAGTTATTCCCTTAGGGCCGGTCACGAAAGCGCCGATGTCCGCGCCGAACCCAGTGGCGCTGGATGAGGAGAGCTTATGGCTCAAGTACTTGACGCTGGCTCCCAGGCTTACCCTGGGATGAACCTTTCGCGCTGCCGAGAAGAGCACGGCCATCTGGTAGTCGCCAAAGGCTCCAGTGGGCTCGCCGTTCAGATCCCGGCCCTGAATCCCGGTGACCCCGAAATCGATTATCCCGGTCGCTATGGTCCCCAAAGGAGGCTGGTTCCTGGCCACGCTGACGAAAGAGAGCCGGCGATCCATGGAAAGCACGGCGTAGGAGCCCACGGTTTCCATGTTCTTAATCTGGACGAGCCCGGCCGGATTCCAGTAGACGGCTGAGGCGTCATCGGCCACGCCGGTAAAAGCACCACCCATACCGATAGCCCTTGCGCCCACGCCCATTCTCAAGAAAGCTCCGGCCTGGCCGCCATCGCCGGTCCCCCATGCGGCCAAAGGCAAGGCCAGTAATGCCAACCCGACCCTGAAGAATCCGAGGGCAAGATGCTCTCGATCCTGCCGCCAGGATGGCAGCGCTACGATAAAGGCTCTTAATCTCTTTTTTCTCATCTCACCACCGCCGCCTTTCCAAAGGCTTTCTCGCCGGTTGAGCTTTTGATCCTGAAGAAATAAACGCCGTTCGCCACGACCTGGCCCTTTTCGTTCTTCCCGTCCCACCACTTGGAATACTCGATCCCGCTGCGCTCCGGGGTTCCCTGGCACAGGGTCTTGACCAGATCCCCGCTGGCATCGAAGATTTCAATTGTTACCGCCCCATCGCTCGCCAGGCTGTAGCGCAGGGTGCCACCGCCGTCCCGGTCCGGGGAGAAAGGATTGGGATAAATGTAAACGTTCGTATTAGCCAGCTTACCCCCTGTCGCAGGGGTAGAGCCGCTCTCAATCCAGACCAGGCCGGTCCGGGAGGAGTTCACCGCGTCAGTGGAACTCGTCCTCACGCTGAAGCCCCCGGCGATGCTGGTATGCGGAATGGCCGCGAGCCTCCAAGTATAGCTCACTCGGGCACCCGGGTCCAAGGCCCCGATGGTATCAGCCTGCTGAGTCTTCAAAGCAAGCGAGGCATTGGGAGAGAACTTCATAATGACCCCGTGCGCCGTAGCGCCCCCCGTGTTCAGGACAGTAGCCGTAACCGTGAACTCTTCTCCCGGGCTAACCACGGCCACCTCCGGTGATAGGCTCACGACCATGCAACTTGCGGGCTGGGGAAGCCTTGCGATGCTGTCCAGATAGACCTGCACCGCACTCCCGGCCAAGGCATTGGCCTGTCTGGTCTCGTCGCATTTGGCTATGAGGCCCTGTTGATAAGCAGTTTGTGGCTCCGCCAGGTAGGAAAGGAGATAGGTGGCCAGGGCAAACCGGGTGCGCAGTGAGGATTCGTCTTTAACGAGCATCGTATCGTAAAGGGCCTGGAAATTTGGAATGGAATCCTTGGCCACCCAGGCTCCGGCAAAAGCCAGTGAAAGGGAGCTGTAAAGGCTGCCGTCGTATCCCGCATCCATTTCCGGGAGCTCGCTGGCCAGCTCGTTCAACCGGGCGAGGTCCCCGGCTTGGGCCGCAGCCTTGACCTGTGCCAGAAGGGTATCGTAAGCCGCCTGGGTGGAGGAAACGGAGGTCGCAAGGCTTTTCCGAACCCCGGAATTGTGTCCAAAGGCAACAGGGTTTCCTCCAAGCGCTGCTTTAGGCGGAGGGAAATAAATCTGGGACACCATGCCCCGCATCTCGGAAGGCATGGTGATGAGCTCCCCTCCGGCATAGACAAGGGCGCCGCTATAAGCGATCAGGCTGACCGACATCAGCGTGCCCCCGATGGCCGTCAATACCTGAAGCCCGGGAGTGTGGCCGATGGCAGCCAGAATAGTCCCTACGGTTCCTGCCACCTTGGCCCCTGCCCGCAGGGTGCTGGAGTTTCTCACGGCCTGCTCCACGCCTGCCTGGTTCTGCTGGGTGTAGGTTTGCATTTGTTGGTAGGCCGAAGGGAAGCTCCCGTAATACTGCTTGTTTCGAGCATAGCTCACGGCGTCATCTACTGCCGATTGGGTGCCAGATATATAAATCTCGCAAACGAGATAGGTCCCGGCCATCTTGGTCGCCTCCTCTGCCACGATGCGCCAGAAGACATCCCCTGGATGACCCTGAACCTGCATGATTCGGGCTGATGCCCCTTCCACGAGCATGGAGTAGCCGACGCCAAGGCAATTACCCCAGGGCGGGGGAAGGAGCCCGCCCGCAGCCTTTACCGGGGTCTCGGTGATTCGCAGAAGCAGGGAGAAAAGCACGCGCTGTATGGCTTGCGCCTGCCCTGCCAGGGAAGGAAAGAATTTAAAGATGTAACGCACGACATCGTCCACAGCCTTGCTGATGCCCAGAAGGAAAAAGGCGGGGTCCGCAAGGTCGGCCACGGTCTCGGCCCCGACAATGTTCGCCTGGCCATAAGTTTTGGAGAGACACATCTCGGTCACCACCAAGCGGGCGAAGGCCTCCTGAACCTGGGAATCCCAAGCCCCGTCATAGGAGTCCACCAGGCTCTGTGCCGGAGCCTCGTTGTAACTGAAAATCAGAGGGACATTGAGATTCCAGTCCGGGAAGTTCACCAAGAGGTGGGCCAAATGCGAGATAAGCTGATACTTGTATTGCACCAAGCCCACAGCCAGCCTGACGTTCTGAGTATTCTGCCCTGGCCCGATAGAAATGGGAATCGAAACCGAAACCGTATCCAGGCCGGACCTCCCCGGAAGATTGTTGGGCAGAGTTATGCTCTGGTAGGAGTGCAGGGAATAGACCCCGGGATTGATGTTCGCAATGGAATAAGCCCCGTTCGTCCCGCTCTGGACCGGACCATAAACCACCCTCCCGCCCTGCAAAAGCTCCACGGAAGCTCCGCTCAAGACAGAGGTAGAATCCAGCCTACCGGCGAGGCTATCCAGGAAGAGGTTGTAAATCGTGCCGGAAAGCACCCCGTTTCCCCCGCCCCCGGAAGCCGTGGTAAAACTCCAGACCGAAGACCAGGGACTCGTCCCGTTCGCATTACTCGCATCCGCCCGCCAGTAATGGGTCGTTGAGGTGCTCAGCCCGTTTACATTGTAAGTCGTGTCCGTGATGTTCGCCTGGTCAAAGACAATATTGCCAAACCCGCTATCCAAGGCCACCTGAAGCCGATACGAAGTCGCCGTGCTGGCGCTCCGCCACACAAAGCTCGTAGGATTCACAGGTACATTCGTCGCCCCATTCCCAGGCAAGCTCAGCAAAGGAGCAGGCGGCGGAGAAACACCCCCACCCCCATCCGTGGTTTTCAGGATGATGCCATTATTCCCCACGGCATACCCGGTTTGTGTATCCACGGGAAAATGGACAGAGTAAAGGTAATTTGTTGTGCCCGAGGTCTGGAAGACCCAGTTAGCTCCCCCATTAGTTGTCTTTAGAATGATGCCAGATCCTCCAACAGCGTAACCGGTCTGGGCATTCAAAGGGAAGTGAACAGAATAAAGGTCGTTAGCTGTGCCTGATGGCAGGTTATTCCAGGACGCGCCACCATTCGTGGTCCTTAAAATTATCCCACCCCACCCTACGATATATCCTGTTTGGGCATCCACGGGAAAATCAACGGATTCGAGGACATTAGTTGTGCCTGAGGATTGGCTTGCCCACGAAACTCCGCCATTTGTGGTCATTAAGATAGTTCCGTTACCTCCAACTGCATAGCCCGTTTGAGCATCTGTCGGGAAATGCACAGAATAAAGGTTATTGGTTGTACCTGAATTTATGATCGTCCATGTGGACCCACCATTCGTGGTCTTTAAAATGACGCCGGGCCCACCAACGATGTACCCGGTGGATGCATCCGCAGGAAAATGAACGGAACGCAGTGTTTGAGTCGTGCCTGAAGTTTGTCTTGCCCAGGAAACTCCACTATCCGTTGTCTTTAAGATAGATCCAGATGTACCAACCGCATATCCGGTTACGACATCTACAGGGAAATGCACCGCTTCAAGAAAACTTGTTACACCCGATGATAAATTTTGCCAATTCGTTCCACCATCGTTTGTTTTTAAGATGGTACCCGAATTACCAACAGAATAACCAGTTTGAGCATCCACGGGAAAATGGACAGAGTTAAGCCATTTGGTTGTGCCCGAGGTCTGGAAGACCCAGCTGGCATGGGAGAGAGATGGAGAGGAAAGAAATGTTAGGAGTAAGGTGTAAAGAGCGAGGCGGAAAGGGGAACGGCGTAGAATAGAGAAAGGGGAAGTACGGGAAAGGCGAGATGCTGAAACAAGTTCAGCATGACGAGATACAAAACGGGAAAGGCGAGATGCTGAAACAAGTTCAGCATGACGAGATATAAAACGGGAAAGGCGAGATGCTGAAATAAATTCAGCATGACGAGATACAAGAGCATGACGAGAAATAAAATCAGTATGACGAAGCGTGAAGCGGGAATGAGAACGGAACGGATAAAGGCTGTTCATGGCAATCCTCCTGCTGGTTACCATGAGCATTATAAAGGAAAGGGGGAGGCGTTGTCAAGGGGGGACAAAGACCGTTGGATCGCTCCGCTCCTAAAAAGGGAGAGATGCTTCGCTCCGGTCGGACAGTTCGGACCTTTCGGACCCGTCGGACAAATCCCCCCTAACGGGGCTGTTGAAAAAGTGGCGCAATGTTCTATTCTTGCCCATGTATGCGCCGTATCCACGAAGCGATGCAGAGGCCAGTCTGTAGCCCAAACCGTGCTCTGGGACGTTTTTCAACAGCCCCTAACCCCCTTTTACTAAGGGGGAAAAGTCACTGGATTCCCGCCCCGCCCCGATAAATCGGGGCAAGCGGGAATGACAGCACAGAGAGATGCCGAATCAAGTTCGGCATGACGAGAACAAGAATGGCGTTACGATCGCTTCATCCTCCGGCCCTCGGCCAGAATCCTCGACAGCATCTCCACGACCGCCGAGGCGAACGGCTCGAAGTACCTCCCCCCGGGATACGCCGCCGGCTCCGGAATCGGGACATCCAAGTCCCGCCCCACTCGTTTCGCTTCTTTCTCCAGGTCGCGGAACCCCGAGGACAGCAGATAGTCGTCCTCGGACCAGGGAGGCGTGACGAGCATCCGGGCCAGCCGGTCGAGAAAGAGAAACGTCCGCGTCCAGTTCAGATAACCGTATCTTTTTAGGTCCAGACCCAGGAATCTCGCCCACTTCGCTTTGTCCATTAGGACATATTTCCCCTCACGCTTCTCCACCACCCCGGCCTTCGCCCAGCGCTCCAGGAGACGGTAGACCGCCTTCTGGTCGTAGTTCACCTCCCGGGCCAGGGAGAGGGAATTCCCTCCCTCGCGGAACAACAGGAACAAAAGCACCTCCACCCGGGCGTCCGCCCCCCACAAAGCCCTCAGATGGGCTTGCAGGAGCGGCGGGAAGCTCAGAGCCTCCAGGGGCTTCGCGATCCCCCTGACCCGGAAGGCCCGGAGGGCGCTGTCGTAATCTCCCCATAACTCCTCTCCGTGGGAGGAGGCGTTCCTTAACGACAAGGGAAGTTTTTTAAGTTGCGGAAGAGCCTCCCCGATCCGGGCCAGCAAGGAGCCATGAAACAACGCCTTCGGGGCCTGGGGGAAAGGCGTGACCGAGAACGTTTTGGCGACCCCCTTGAGCCGTGAAACGCTCACCCATTCCGCATTCTTCGTCAGCCATTCCAGGCTGGCCGAAAAAAGGCGCCTGTCCTCCATTCCCAGGACCCAGGTCGAGACCATCAGGGATTCGAGATCAAGGATCCAATGGTCTTCCGGAGGGAGGTGGGAAGCCACCCCCAGCGCGCTCCACTGCCTCCAGTGGACGGCGAGCAGGTCCTCCTTAAACTTCGCTTTAAAGGCCTGCCGCGAGAGGGCCATAGCCCATCCTTTCCAACAGGGCCTTCAAGCTCATCCGGAAAGGCTCGGAGACATCTTGAGAAGTCACCCATCGAACGGCCTGGGCGAGCTCCTCCTCCCCGGGATGGAGGTCCAGAAGGTCCTGAACGTGGTAATCGTCCCGGTCCACCGCGGCATACAATTTGAAGTGAATCTGGTCCAGCCGGCTGATGAAATAGAGGCTGAGCGAAGGCCCGTATTCCCTGCGGGTGAGCCGGAGGGCAAGCCCCGGAGGGAGCCCGGTGGCCACCTGAGGGGCGGGCCCCAGATTCAGCCAGCCTTGGGGCAGGCCGAAATCCCTGCCCACGGCTTCGGAAGCCTCCTCAAGCCATTCCGGGAAGGCAGAGAGCGCCACAACCTTCAACCCTTCCGGCGTCACCTCGGCCCTGCCGAGCACGTCGGCATCCTTGGTCGTGCGGGTCATGAGGCCAAGGGCCGCAAGGGCCGTGCCCCCACATATCACCAGGGCGATTCGCTCCCCGCCGCGCAGGCCGATCTGACGATCCAGGGCCGTAAAGACCTCTTCCAGGTTCGTCTGTTTAAGCATAATTAGGATAATAATTCCTAATAATTAGGGTTTAATACCCTAATTATTTTACACGAATATTCGCTTTTTGTCAAGAGGCGCTTCCGCAAGCCCCCGCCCGCCCACCCAAAGAGAGATTCCGAATCAAGTTCGGAATGACGAGTTTTATACTCCTATCTCCTGCAGTTTGTACTCCTGGTTGCCGAAGCCGATGGCCCGGGCGTGGTCCAACTGCTCCCGGCAGGGGATATCGAATGCCAGCTTCCCCAAAGGCTTCCCGGCCCTCTGCTCCACCAGGTCCAGGGAGGCCGCATCCAGGGCCACCGGGTCCGTGGAGACGAGGACCCCGATGTCCGGGACGATCTCGTGATAGGCGTTCGCCAGGCAGTCGCAGTCCTTGGTGATCCGGGTCAGGAAATTCAAACACAGGAGCTTCCCCGGCTTGGTCTTGACCACGCCAAAGGCATGCTCTGTAACCTTCTGCTGAAGTTCCAAGTAGGTCGCGCCCCAATTGTACCCTATGGCCCCGTAGCGGCAGACCGTGAGGCACTCCCCGCACCCGATGCATTTCATGGAGTCAATCACCGCATTGGCGTCAGCGAGCGTCATCGCCCCCTCCGGGCACCAGGGGACGCATTCCCCGCAGACATTGCACTTTTCCACCCGGATCGAGGGCTTCGCCGTGGAATGCTGATTCAACTTCCCCTTCCGGCTCGCGCAGCCCATGCCCAGGTTCTTCAGGGCCGCGCCGAACCCCGTGGCCAAGTGGCCCGTGAAATGCGAGACCAGGACCAACGCATTGGCTCGCACCACGCCCGCCGCCAGGTTGACCTTCTGATAGAGCTTCCCGGGAATCTCCACTACCTCTTCCTCGTTCCCCAAGAGGCCATCAGCCATCACAATCGGCATTCCCGTATGCTCGAACCCGAAGCCGTGCTCCTGGGCCAGCTCCATGTGCCCGATGGCGTTGCTGCGTTTGCCGGTGTACAGGGTCGAGGTCTCGGTCAGGAAGGGCCGTCCCTTTTTCTCCCTCACCAGATGGCCGAGCATCTTGAGGAAAAGGGGCCGGACGTAGCCCTGGGTCCCCTGTTCACCGAAGTGAGTCTTCAGGGCCACGTAATCATTGACCCCGATGAAAGCCGGGAAGTCCCGCTCGCGCAGGCCGTTCTCCAGCCTGCGGCACAGGCTTTCATCGTCCTCCCGGTCAGACTTTTTGATGAAGAATACGTCGCTTTTCATTAATTCCCTTTTCGTTAGTGCAATCCTTTCCTTACTATTCCCCAATCGATTTTGGGGACTCAAGATGACTCAATCGTACGCGGAGGGTGTCCAGAGCAACATTAATTGCTTTTGATTCTCCCTCATTTGAAGCAAGGCGTCGAGCTGCAGCCTTAAGAAGAACAGTATCCTCACCAATGGTACTTATTTTAGACATACGGTTTGCTGCAGCAACAGCCATGCTCCCACGGGCATGCATCACAAGGTAACGATAATCTATAAGCGAAGCAGGCTCTTTCTTCTGAAGTTCAAAATAAAACAACCCACGCGTTGGGGTCGTCATACCCCATTGGGCCAAATAAGCAGTCAAGGTGCGAGTCTTGCGGATATGGACGAGTTGAGTAATGCCGTAAGCCACTGCGACGAGATGGACTATACCGACTAAGGCTATAACAAGACGGAATTTAGGGTTAGCCCACGGGCGACCAAAAGGAGAAATGCTTCGAAGAAACGCCCACAGCGGTGGGATTATTAAGGGGAAAACGATGAATGGCCCAGGGATTGCGTGACTAATTAAAAAAACTCCGGGAGGGATCAAAAGACCGACGACCCCCCCGGGTATAAAGCGAAGGTTCTGTTTGAATAAGGTCACGACGACCCCGTACATAAAATACCATGATAGGACGATTACCGTCCATAAGTAGATGGGAGGTAGTAGGCGATCCGACGATACATAGACGCAAGTGCCGCAAGCGGTTACGGATTGTGGTATTATCACCATTAGCAATATTACGATGATGATAGGCCAGTGTATTCGTAAGGTGAGCATTTTTCGATTTGTCGGAAGACGAGTTGACTCTACGGGCGTTTCATCCTTTTCCGCCACTCCTCCAAACGCTTTCCGATCTCCGCCTCCATGCCCCGGTCCGTGGGCACGTAGTAGCGCCTGCCCTTGAGGTTCTCCGGCAGGTATTCCTGCTCCACAATCGCGTCCTGGAAATTGTGGGCGTACTTGTAGCCCTCGCCATAGCCAAAATCCTTCATCAGTTCCGTGGGCGCGTTGCGGATGTGCAGGGGCACCGGCAGGTTCGGCTGTTCTTTGACGTCCCGCATCGCCTGGGAATAAGCCGTGTAGACCGCGTTGCTCTTGGGAGCAAGAGCCAGGTAAACGGCCACCTGGGCGAGGGCCAGCTCCCCCTCAGGGGAGCCGATGAAGTGATAGGTGTCCTTGGCCGCCACC
>Ga0315284_10015210_pt1 | contig 10945 bp, 21 predicted proteins | sample YL17G09_16_MG_FD_203696 | JGI IMG/M metagenome (GOLD analysis project Ga0315284, IMG submission 203696) | Sediment microbial communities from Yellowstone Lake, YNP, Wyoming, USA - YL17G09_16 | ecosystem: Environmental > Aquatic > Freshwater > Lake > Sediment | place: USA: Wyoming | collected...
TATGCTGTATTAATCCGGTCTCCTACTTCCTACTTCCTACCCCCCAAAAATATTTTAAAAAAAGTGTGTTCCCCTATTGACAAGGGCGGGCTGATTATGATATACTATATATGAAGGTTAGGAAACAGGTTAGACTAAAAGGAAGTGCGATTTCGGAGTAAGTCTAAAGTCCTGCAAGTTCTTTTAAAACTGAATATGAAAGGGGGGTGAATAGTAAGATGCCATGTTTGCACGGCCCTTGAAATCAGGTTATACCTTTAAGTCAATCCGTGAAGTGAAGTTTTGTAAACTTTGCGGAATGCAGTTAACAAGAGACGAAATTAAGCTCTTGAAACTTACAAGGCAAAAAAATAGCTTATGCTTTTTTTGTCTTGTAGAAAAAAGGAAAGGTGAAACTTGAAATCAGAAAGAAGTATCACGGCTATAAATGATGAACTGCTTGAAGAAAGTTCTGAAATACTTGTCAAGCTTTTTATCATGTTACAGGAAAGCCCCAATAGTGCAAAAGACTATAAACTATTAAAAGGGCTTTTTGTTCGAGCCTTTTTAGAAGGGGCTTTAAAAAGGGATGAAATAGTAATATTTCATTCTAAAAATTGAAAGGGGGTGAAAAATAATGGCGAAAGAAACAGGAACAAGGAAAAAGATTCAGAGAAGCCCGGAAGTCGAAATTTCTGAGACGGAGGTTGAGAGGTTAAGGAAATACCAAGTCGGGGAAGCTACAATGCGCCAGGTGGGTATTGTAGCAGGGAGAAAGGTTATTAAAATCACTTACGTTGCTGTAATCACGAAGTGATTTTGTAACCCCCAAAACTAATAGACTAATTCCTTATTATAAGGTGTTGGTCTATTAGTATTTTAGAATGAAAGGGGGTGAAAAATAATGGCGAAAGAAACAGGAACAAGGAAAAAGATTCAGAGAAGCACGGAGGTTGATGAGAGGTTAAGGAAATACCAAGTCGGGGGAGCTACAATGCGCCTGGTGGGTATTGTAGCAGGGAAAAAGGTTATTAAAATCACTTACGTTGTTGTAATCACGAAGTGATTTTGTAACCCCCAAAACTAATAGACTAATTCCTTATTATAAGGTGTTGGTCTATTAGTATTTTAGAATGAAAGGGGGTGAAAAATAACATGGCGAAACAGGGGAAGGCTTCTAATACCGCCGAATTAATCCGCATAATGCGGGAAAAATTTGGCGATTTAGAAGTTAAGGCTTTTATCGGATACCAGAAACTTTCCGATGAAAATCGTAAGGGTAAAATCTTTCTTGGTAAGTTAACACAATTACCAAGAGAGGAAAAGCCCGAAGGATTTGAAAATCCCTGCCAAGTTGCAACGTTTGATGAGTTATCAATTGAGACCCGTGAAGTTATCGGGGAAATTGAAATAATTTGTCAAGCGGATTTAAGTGCAAAGCTTAAAAATTGCATGACCGGAAAAATATATGCAATTGCAGAGACAGGGACGCAAAAAATCAAGGGACGTCCTCAGCCGATGATTTGTTACACGGTTTTGGAGGTTGAGGATTAATTCACCACCAATTAATTAGGGGTATTTAATGATGTATTTAAATGCCCCTAATTTTTTTAACTTTAAGGAGAAAAAAGTGGATACTGACTGGAAAAAAATGGTGGACAAGATTAGGTGGGGGTTAAAGCCTATGAAGATAGAGGGGGAAATAATAGGCTCTAATTCCTACACTTTCAAGGGAAAAAGTGGATACACTTTTGACCTTAAACAAGAGGATGGTTCTACTCTTACAATTAATGGCCACAAGTCTATTAATAATTTTTTGTTAAAATTAGTTAAAGGTGATGCTGTTAAAATTAATTATAGGGGGGTTGATAAAAAACTTAATAAAAGAGTATTTGAAATTTATTATAAATCTTTAGCTAAAGGGGTTGACAGAAAAATTGAATAATTGCAATTTGTGCGAAATAAAGGAGAGTAAATTCAGAATTATTCTCACTTTATTTTTGTGCAAAAAATGTATTGATGAGATTAAAAATCTTAATCCATTAAAACTTTACACTTTATTACTTGGAAGTAAAATGAAAATTGAAATTGAGGAAATAAAAAATGGCGGATGAAGAGAAATCAAAATTTGATTTAATTGATAAAACAACTAATGAATTAAGAGCTTTAATTGATGCTCATTCTGAAAGGTTAAGTCTTATTGAAAAAGATATTAAAATAATTAGAAAAGAGATGTTTTTATAATGCCTTCCGATGTTGACGATATTTTAAATAAAATTGGTGCTTCTGATGATAGGGGAGAAGTAATAACTAATGATAAAGTAATTCCTTTTGAAAGGAAACAGGAACAGGAACAGGAACCTGAAAAAGAAACTGTTAAAAAAGAGGAAGCATTACAGGTAGAACCCGAAGATGTTTCCAATTTACTTGAATTTATTAATAATTTTTTAGAAAAAAGAGATGATTTAGCAAAATGGAAACTTGACCCTATTGAAACTAAAAATGCTACCACTTTAATTGTAAGATTATCGGAAAAATATGGAGTTTATTTAATGACTTATGCTCTTGAAATTGAAGCTGTAGTATTTTTAATTTTCTATTATTTAGCAAGACAGGAACCCCAAAAAGAAAATGAAGGATAATTTCTATCCTTCCGTTGTCGGTATTTTTGGGCATCGTGGTTATGGTAAGTCAACACTTTGCCTTGAAATATTAAAATATGCCCCGGTTAAAAGTATAATCTTAGATAGAGTTAATACTTTTGACCGGGGCATTGATATACCTAATATTGTATTTAATGAAAATTCAATTTTATTATTAAGGGAATTTTTAGAATGTAATGAAGCAAAAATGTTTATTTATAAGCCTATAAGTAGAAAAGAGCTATCATATTTTTATAATTTAATTCCTTTAATTGAAAATTGTATTATAGGAGTTGACGAAATAGCCCTTGAAGGAAACTCAAAAGGATTTTATAATGATAACTTACATGATTTAATTCATTTTGGTAGACATAAAAATCTTGGATTTATAGGAACATCTCAAAGGATAAGGAATATACCACATTCTTTTATTAGTCAATGCGATATTATTTTTTCTTTTGCTCAAACCGATTTAAATGATAGGATGTTTTTAGCGGGACATTTAAACGCTGACGAATTAATTAATATTGAAATGTTTAAATATTTGTCTTTTCCTCCTAATCAGAATATTAAAAACTGTTATAAAAAAGGGAGAAAAAATTAAAGTGTTTACTCGGACAAACGTAACGACTTTAATTATTGCCCTAATTGCTGTAATTTTATACGACAAAGTATTGAAAAAGCAATTAGACCCTATTCTTTCCAAAATATTTCCCGCTTAGTTTTTAATGAAGTTCATTCCTACTAAAATCGATTTACTTAATAGAATTATTGCTTTAGAAAAAGAAGTTTTTCCAAAGCCTAAAATTAATAAGGTGTTAAAGGTTAAAATGAAATGATGTTCCCAAACATTTATAACTATGAATATTTGGGGAGGTTAAATAATTTCAGACCTAATGCTCCTGATTCTGCACCTATTCCGAGAGTTAATAGATATAAAAGAATTTTAATGCAATTGAATGGTTGTGCTACTAATCTAACAATGATGGCCACTCCTATCGCCCATCCTGATTATCCTTTCACTTTAATTCAAAGAATTAGTCTAATTGCAAACGGAAAAGAAGAAGTTAAATTCCTTCGGGGAGCTTCCGCTTTTTATAAAGATTGTATTATTTTTAATCAAACAGGAACCAGAAGTGTAGTAGTGCCTGGCCCTGGATTGAGTGAACCTTTTGTTGGTATAATTCCTCTTAATATCCCACTTCCAAAGGCTCTTGACCCTGTTGACATGATGTTTCCGACTGTTGACCTTGTTAGTTTAAAATTAGAAGTTTTATATGGCGGACTTAATGATATTTTTCCGGGTGAGGTTGGCACTGATTATACTATTGACAATTTTTATATTGATTTGTGGGGCGAATTAAAAACTCATAAGGATATTTTAACTTCTATTTTTAGGGAAAAATGGAGTGATAGTAAAGAATTAGTAGTAAATAATAATTTTGAAATTGAGCTTGACCAGTTAGATATTTGTAGACTTTGGTTGAGAGGTTTTGAAACCGGAGCCGATGGCGAATTAACTCCATTTGATTTGGGGCTTATTGCTCCCACAGTTAAAATTGTAGCAGGGAATTTCAAGACGGACGAAATTCCTTTGCAGATTGTTCAAAATAATAATTTCAGGGATTATGGAACTGAGGGTTATGAATCCCCCAGTTTAGATGTTTTTCCTTATTATTTGTTAGATTTTGTCAAACCAGAAGGAAAATTAACAAATACTCTGGATTGTCGGAATATTAATGACCCCAAAATGTTTTTGAATATTGCCACCGTCGGACAATTAAATAATCCTTTTATTGAAGTGATGTATGATTATGTTGAGAAGGTGGCCGATAATATTAAATCGGAAACTATTTTTGTTAAGCCTATTGTCAAGAGGACCGCTGATGAGAGAGGTATTTCCTATGAGCAAAACAAGGTCATTGTTGCCCCTATTAATAAAGAGAAAAATACTTCCGTTGACTTGGAAAGTGGCTCTGGTATTGCTCTTGGCTCTACTCCCTTAGAAATATCTTAGAAATAATAAAAGGGGGTAGAATTATTAATTTAATTCTACCCCCTTTAAAAAAAATGCCTATACCTGCGCTCATTCCGGCATTAGCTAAAATACTTGGATTATTGAAAGGTATTATTGGTGGAACTCCGGGAATGAGTTTAGAATTTGGTAGCAATAATAAAATGAGTAAAGTATTAAAACAGGGCGGAAACGCTGTTGCTGAGCACGTTCACGCTGTAGGAATTAAATTTGCTGGCGAAATTGGTATTGAGCAAAATTTGAGATTGCCTTTTGCTTCTGAATTATTTAATTGTATTTTTTCTACCTTTTATAGTGGACAACAGTGGGAATTAATTTTTGTGCAACAAATTCAGGATGCTTTTACTAAAATGTTTAATTTATTTGACAAATATAAACCTATGAATTATAATCCTGATGCTTTTTTAACTTATATAATTGAATTGGGAGGCGATACTCAAATCCATTGGTGGAAGGGTTCTGGAAAGACAAAAATTCAGGGCAGATTAGGCCCTGGTAAATGGGCTGATAAGTTAAAAACCTTTTTCAAGGACGGTTATACCCCACCGGCTCCGCCACCGCCACCGCCACCGCCACCGGGAAAGGATTTTACTGTTCAAGATGTTATTAGAATATTTAATAATTTATTTCCCGAAGTTACTGACTCCACAATTTCATTATTTCATTCTACCGAAGCGTTTAATCATCCTGCTTGGAAACTTTCTGAGATTAATATTATATGGACTAATCATTCAAATAATGTTTGGAAACCGATTATTAATGGAATTAAAGCTATTACTACTATTGATGATTATAACGTATTATGGAATGTTTCAAAAAGTAAAAATTGGGATAATCAGGGAACTATTGATGAATATATTAATTTGAAAAAACAGGGTAAAGGTGGAAATCCTATTCAAGCGGGATTTAATCCTATAATGATTTTATTGATTGCAGGGATAGCCTTTGGAATGTTTAAAAAATCAGGATAAATAATGAAACAAACTGAAACTCCCTTACAAACTGATAATAGAAAAATTTATGAGAATAAAATATGGGTTTGTAATAGAATTAATCAGCATTTTACAATTGTTTCGCCTGGTGGTGGGGGAGTAAATCAATATATTAGAAAAGATATAAGACTTGAGGGACAAACATTAATTTTAGCTTTAACTACATTAAATAATTTTATTCAGGACGACCCTATTATTGGTAGAAATAGATTGCTTATTAATTTTAATAAATTAGACGGACAAAACAATTTACTTCCTTTAATTTATAATTCTAAAAATTGGAATTATTATAAATTTGAAGGATTTAAAAGGTATTCATTAATTGCGAGAGTGTGGGGTGGTCAGGAAGAATTTGATGTAGATTTATTTGAAATATTAATTGACCAATCAGAAGATATTGAATTTTACTCCCATCCTATAAATATTTTATATTAAAGGGAAAAAAAATGCCTTTTAAAACTTTAGCAACTGCAAGCGGGAATAAGGCCCCGAAATTTGATAATTTTGAACAGGGAAAAACATATTATTATAAAATTACTTTTAATAAAGATGTATTGCAAACTTTTGCTTTATTGGGGGGTATGAATTTATTGCAATTTTTTGTAGGAAAATTAGGGGCATTAGGACTTCCTATTCCTACTCCAAAAGGGACTATGGAAATTTTTAAGGCTGATTATTTAGACGATAAAACTATTATGTTTTATTTCAGGCATAGTTAAAATGCCTTTACAGCTTATCCCTCTTTTTATATTAGGAATAATTGCAATAATTATTATAATTATAGGCGTAAAAATAACCTCCTCAGAAGTTGGAGAGGTTGTAGAAAAAATTGATGAACCCCTTAAAGAATTAAAACCTGCTATTACAATTGGTGCTGTTGTAATGCTATTAGTAGTTATGATTGTTGGATTTAAATTAATTAAAGCGGAATTTTAATTGAATGATACTTTTAGGAATTGGGATTATAATAATTATGATTTTTGTATATTTACAAAAAGATGAAATAAAAATGCCAGCAATTAAAGTAACTCAGGAAAAAATTAAAAAAATATTAAAATATGTCGGATTTTTATTGAGATATAGTAATGAAAAACAACTTGACCCAATTTTAACCTTTGCAGTTATTGTTATTGAAAGCGGAGGAAATGAAAAAGCATATAGGGAAGAACCTCAAATTAATGATGCCTCAATCGGATTAATGCAAATTTTATTTAAAACTGCTAAGTCAATCGGATATGGTGGGACAAGTCAAGGGTTATTTGACCCTGAAACTAATATCAAATATGGAACTAAATATTTGAGCAAGTGCTTTTTAGCTGAAAATGGAAATATTTATAATACTTTTAGAGCTTATAATGGCGGAACAGGTTGGAGGAACTCATCCTCTAAAGCTTTACAAATGACTGAAACGCACGCGAATAAAGGTATTGCCGTTTATGATTATTTAAAAAAGGAAATTAAATTATAATGTTTGAGAGAGTTTTTTGGAGTATACCTATTTCTGCTATTCCTTTAAGTTATCTTTTAACTAATGGAAATGGAAAAACCGACCCAATAATTGGATTGATTACAGCAGTTGCAGGGCTTGCAACAGCAATAGTCTTATTTATAAGGGAACGCAAAAAGAAATAAAATCTGCTATATAATAGGGATAGGAATTGAGGAAGAAATCTTTCTCAAATCCTGTCCCTTTTTTATTTTAAAATTCCAAATTCTTTTAACATCAAAATTTAAATCTAATTTTTTTATAACTGGCATTATTAAATTAAAATCTGTTAAATTATTTTGTGCAATCGCTTTACCTAATCCTATTCTTTCATTGATTTCAAAATTGACAATCGACCTCTTGCTTTTAATAATCTTTTTTAATATTTTATTGGCATCTTTTACATGAAACCCCCGGAATAATGAATGTCTAACCCCTTCACAATTATAAAAATATATTCCGGTTCCTACCATATATAGATTTGTAATTTTTTTAAATTTATAACAACCTAATTTAGAGGAAATTTTTAAAGGCAATTTTTTGTCGGTAATAATGCCGTCCGTAAATATAGCTATGATATTCTTTTGATATTTAAAAATATCAAAATAAATTTGCTTTCTGGTATGAGATGTAATATAGGAAGCAAAAACATAATTTAATGCCCGCCCTTCATTATCAAATTTGAAAAATAATTCACCGGAATTTTTATCATAAAAAACATCCGCAATTGAGGATGCAAATTTGCTTTCATTTTTTCTAATATAATGTTTTACATTTTGGAGTAATTTTCCATAAATAGAATTTAAAAGGATTTTCCAAATCTCATTATCTTTAGGAAATTTTAATTTATTCTGATAGATTTCTAATACTTTTTTCTTAAATATAGTTTCATTTTTACATATTAAATGGTATGCTATTTTAATATTAATTGTAGCTTTGCATAATTTTAAACAATCATAATCATTTTTATCAATCCAGATATCTTTTAAAAATCCTGTTGGATAATATGTTTTTTCATTTATTTTAATTCCGATAGGGCCTATTATAATATTAAATGGAATTGAAACATCGCATTTAAAAACAGAATAATCCGCCTCTTTTAAATAAAAATCATTTATAATAGTTTCACAATTTTCAAGCGATTTAATTTTAGAAATAGCATAAGGATATGCAGAACATATATCGTAATAATATGCCTCTTTAAAATAACCCCTTTTAAAAATCTCAAATCGCCCGCCCTTATACGCTTTCATAAATTCATTATTTAAAGGGACATTAGGAATTTTTAATAATTCATTTCTGAAATATTGATATGCTATATAGCCTTGACTAATCGGCTCTGGATTTTTAATTCCAGCATTTTCTATTTTTTCAATAATTAAACGAAATAATTTTCCGCATAAAATACTATCAGTATAGCAATATTTTAACGCAGATAAAAGATTCTTTTCTAATACCCCCTCATACATTTTTATTATATTAAAATCACCTTTATTTAAATTTAGAAATCTTTTAGATGATTTTTTTAAACTTGTTTTATAAAATTGAAAGCAATCATAAAAATAAATACGAAAATTTTTATAAGTAATAACACATTTTTTTCCTTTTAAATATCTAAAGGATACTTGCTTATATTTTACCTGCAATCCGAGATTAAGTTTTTTATATAGATATTGTGGAAATATATGTTTAATTAAGGCCCCGATATCATAATCCAAATTGTAACAGCAAAATTTATTCATTTTATTTTGTTTCATCAAATCAAAAATAAAATAAATAGGGGTAGTAGACTTAGGAATATAAAAAACTCCTAAATTTTCTACCCCTATGATTTTTAACTCCCCGGTGTTTATGTAACATTCTGTATCAAATCCATTATACATTTTATTTGCCTCTTTTAGAAAAATAAGCTTCCCCGAAATGTTTAAAAATACTTCTGACTTTCGGGATTGGCATATTTAATTCTTTTGACCAGTCTTTTATTTTACCCCAATAATCATGCAACTCTTCCGGAGTAGCAAAATTTTCCCTATAAACAAAAACGCTTTTAGTCAATCCCTCAAAAATATCATCACCTCCTATTTTTAATAAATTCCTAACTTCGCTAATTTCCATGCTTAAACTTTCCGACAATGATTTTACTTTAATCCAATATTTATTCATGGCAATTTTTCTGGCATAATCAATATTCTTATACCACCTTTTCACAGAATAATCATAAGTTTTATTTTTTCGGTGTTGCAATAATTTTCTATAAACTTTTTTGCTTTCAATGCTACTCTGGGCTTTATCTATTATATCAATTATATTTCTTTGGGACAGAATAGTTTCTATTACTTCTGGTGTAAAATCTAATTGCTTTAATTTTTCCTTAATATTTCTTTTAGCAATATTTTGAATTCTTTTGCTATGTTTGGAAATTTCAATATATTTTTTAGCAAGCTTAGGCTTTAACTTATTTATATAATAATTTTTCTTTTCTCTTTCATAAATTTCATTTTTAACTCTTGCATTAATAGCTCTTTTATCGCCCTTTTTTACTTCACCAATTCTAATTAAAGACGCTATTCTTTCTCTCCTCCAAACAGAGCGAGTAAGATATGGAATAATTTTTTTCTGTTTTTTATTAGGCATTAAAATTTTAAATTAAATAATTAAACTGGATTTTTAGGGATAATACTTATTTTAGTTTTATACTTTGGAGGTGCTACGGCGGATTTATTAGTAATTAAAAAATACGCTATTAATCCAGCGATAATATACCAGTATTTTTTTAACATTACATCATTTTCCGGGCTTTTTGAAACATTGAATTAATTTCCTTTTTTAATTGCTTAACATCATTCAAGGCTTTTTTGTGCAGTTTTGTTAATATTGATTTTCTGGAAGTCCCTTTTGAGATTCCTTTCGGACGGCCTCTTTTTCTACGCATATTTTCCCTTTTTTTATTTCTTTTTCTATTTTATCAATAAAAGGTATTACATCTTCAAAATAAGAATTTAAAATTTTAGGTTTCTTTTTAGGTTTTAACGCTTTAATTATGTAAGTAAAATAACTTTCTTTATTTTTTGTCATTACTTGAACCCTTGAAACTATAAAATAAAAAAACTTATTATAAGGCTGTATTAAATTCCATGTTCTTTCAAATTCATTATAAGTCATTATTTAACCCCTAATCTAATACATCTTGAATGAACATTATACATTTTATTAGATAAGTTTCCTTTGATTTTTTTCATGTTTAACCTTTTCTCTGGATTTGTAATTGCTTTAATGTTCCCTCAATTATCAAATCTACTTTATCTATAGTATCAATTTTATCGGTAAATTCAATCATTCTTAAAATATGCTCTATTAAATTTACATCATTTGAATTATCAATTAGAAATTTTAAATATTGTTTCATATTATCATAAATATAATCGGGAGGACTTTCTCTGAAAAGCATTTTAATTATCCTTTATCTAAAATTGTTCTTTGTTTTAAAGCTATTGAAACAATTAAATTTTCTTTTTGAACTCTTGACAAATCACCTACACCTAAAATACTAACCGATAATATTTTTAATTCATTAATAGTATCGGCTTGTTTTATAGCTTTAATAAAATATTTTATGCTTTTCATTTTAATTTTCCTTTATTAAATTGTTTAAAAAAATCGGGGGAGGTTGTGAAAGAGGGTGAACCCTTAAAGCAACCCCCCCCTCAGTCAAGGGAACGCTCGCCCCCCCTTGACCTTCACTATAATTATAACAGAATTGACTTGCTCTTGTCAATAGCCGGATTAGGAATTAAGGATTAAGACAGCATAG
>Ga0315284_10015212_pt1 | contig 10945 bp, 6 predicted proteins | sample YL17G09_16_MG_FD_203696 | JGI IMG/M metagenome (GOLD analysis project Ga0315284, IMG submission 203696) | Sediment microbial communities from Yellowstone Lake, YNP, Wyoming, USA - YL17G09_16 | ecosystem: Environmental > Aquatic > Freshwater > Lake > Sediment | place: USA: Wyoming | collected...
GAGACGACCGTGAGCTTCAAGACAACCGACCGCCGGAAACCCGTCCCCCGCCAGGTTCCATGCCGCGCCAGGGCCGCCGCCCGCGGCGTTCGCGGGCCGGGCGCATGGGTCCTCATCGCGGCCGTCATGGCCCTGGCGCTGCTGCCAGCCGGGTGCAGCAACTCCCCGTATCCGGAAAAGGACGCCAACACCAACACGCTGTACAACTCGATGACCGAAGATCCGCAGACCCTTGACCCGGCGTTGACCTACGGCTCGGGGTCATCCATCCTGATGGACATCGTGGAGACGCCGCTTCAGTTCCACTACCTGGATCGGCCCTACAAGCTCGATCCACAACTGGCCGTCGAGGTGCCGAAGATTCATTACGAGCAGGTTGAGTACGACGGCAACACAACCAGGCGCCCCGTCTACACCGTCCGCATCAAGCGGAACGTGATGTACCAGAATCATCCGTGTTTTGTCGAGGCCTACCGCCGCCTTTCTGATGCGGACTTCGCGAAGATAAAAAGCATCGACGACTTCAAGGAGACCGCCACTCGTGAGATGACGGCCGACGATTTCATCTACGGCGTGCGCCGGCTTTGCGACCAGCGGATGGACTTCCCCGTCTACAGCCAGTTTTCGACGAACCTGCTGGGATTGACCGATTACAGCCATCTCCTGAACGCCCGCGTGGACGCCGAACGCAAGAAGCGCTCTGACGCGGCCGGGCCGTTGTACAACCGGGAAATGGACGAGCAGTTCAACCCGATCATACTGGATTACAACCAGGGCGCGGACAAGTATCCGTTCGTGCGGAAGATCGACCGCTACACATTCCAGGTGGTCCTGAGCCGGGAGTACCCGCAGATCCTCTACTGGATGACGTTCGGGTTCTTCTCGCCGATCCCGCACGAGGCGCTGGAGTTCTTCAATCAGCGCGGCATGCTGGAACGGGACATCGCTTTCGGCAGGAACCCCGTGGGCACGGGCCCGTACATGCTGGAGAGCTACGACCCGACCAACCAGGTGGTGATCGTGCGGAACCCCAACTTCCGCGACGAGCGGTACCCGTACCTGGCCAAGCCGGACCCCAACGACGCCGAGGCCGTCGCCAACTACAACTTGATGAAGGACAACGGCCTGCTGGAAGACTGCGGCAAGAAGGTGCCGTTCGTCGACAGAATCGTGGCCCGCATCGAGAGGGAGGCGATCCCCCGGTGGAACAAGTTCATGCAGGGCTACTATGACAGCTCGGGGGTCCAGACGGAACAGTTCGACCAGACGATCTCGCTCAGTTCGCAGGGCGGCTTCAACCTCACCGACTCGATGGCGGACCGAGGCATCCGCCTGCTCCAGACGACGACCGCGTCGCTGGCCTATTACCTTTTCAACATGGAAGACCCGGTTTTCGGCGGCTACGAGGAGAAGAAGCAGAAACTTCGCCGGGCGATCAGCATCGCCATCGACACCGGGGAGGCAATCGACATCTTCCGGAACGGCATGGCCATCGAGTCCCAGGGGCCTGTCCCGCCGGGCATCTTCGGCAACGAGCCGGGCAAGGCCGGCATGAACCCGTATGTCTTCGACTGGGATCCCTCGCTCAAGCGGACCGTCCGCAAGCCCATCGAAGAGGCCAAGAAGCTGCTCGTTGAAGCCGGTTACCCTGGCGGCTATGACGCCAATGGAGAGCAACTTAAGATCCACTTTGTCACATGGCAGGTTGGCCCCCAGAACCGCGCTTCCCAACAACTGCTCGTCAAGCAACTCCTTCGCATCAACGTCAAGCTCGACATCGAGCCGCTGAGCTGGAACGAGTTCGACAAGAAGGTCAAGCAGGGCGGCTACCAGTTGGCCCCCTTCGGCTGGGCCGCGGACTACCCCGACCCCGAGACGTTCTTCATCCTGCTTTACAAGGCCGACAACCTCGCAAAAGAAGCCCGGAATAACCCGATGTACGATAGGCCCCTGTACAGGGAACTGTACAAGAAGATGAGCGCCATGGAGAATTTCCCCGAGCGCCTGGCGATCATCCGGCAAATGAACGAGCTGTTGCGGAAGGACGCTCCGGCCGTCTTCGATACCCATGGAATGTCCATCAGCCTCGTGCATGGCTGGCTTCGCAACTATTTCCCCTATCCGCTGTCAAGGGGAATGGACAAGTACATGAGAATCGACACCGCGGCCCGGACGGCATACCGCGGAAAGTACAACCAGCCTGACTACTGGCCGGTGGGCATACTGCTTGGCGCCCTGGTGTGCCTGGCGACCCCGGCGCTGCTCATGACCCGGCGGCACTTGCGAGAGAAGTAAGCCATGATTGCATACATCATCCGTCGCATTCTGTACGCCGTGCCCATCGTGATCGGCGGGGTGCTGCTGACCTTTGTGCTGTTTTTCATCGCCAACACGCCGAAAGACATGGCCCGCCAGGCGCTGGGCCCCCACGCCGACGACGCCGCAATCCAGAAGTGGATCCTCTCCCGCGGGTACGATTTGCCCATGTTCTACAACCCTCAGGCGGAGGGTTCGGACAAGCTCACGAGGACGATGTTCTACCAGAAGTGCGCCCGGCTGGTGATTTTCGACCTCGGATGGTCGGACTCGGTCAACAAGCGTCTGATCGGCCCGGAGATCCGCCGGCGGATGTGGCCTAGCCTTTGCATCGCGGCGCCCACCTTCATCCTGGGCATGTTCGTGGACATAACGTTAGGCCTGATCGTGGCGTTTTGCCGTGGAACGTACCTGGACCGCGGCGCGACGGTGTTGTGCGTGCTGATGATGTCCGTCTCGGGCCTGTTCTACATCATCGCCGGGCAGTTCCTCTTCGCCCAGTGGCTCAAGATATTCCCGATCTCGGGCTTCGACTGGGGAGGAAGCACGATCCGGTTCGTCTTTCTGCCGGTGCTCATCGGCGTGATCGGCGGCATCGGCGGAGGCGTGCGATTCCTGCGGACCGTGATGGTCGAGGAGGTCGGAAAGGACTACGTCCGCACCGCCCGCGCCAAGGGCCTCGGCGAGGGCGCCGTGATGTTCCGCCACGTCCTCAAGAACGCCATGATCCCCATCCTCACCGGCTCGGTGATGACCATAATGTTCCTGTTCATGGGCAGCCTGATCACGGAATCATTCTTCGGGATCCCGGGGCTCGGCAGCATGACCATGCTCGCCATCCAGTCCCAGGACTACTCGGTGATCCGGTCGATGACCTACATCGGCTCGCTGCTGTTCGTGACCGGCCTGCTGCTGACGGACATCAGCTACACCCTGGTCGATCCGCGAGTGTCGCTTGGGTCGGGCGGCTCGCGCAGCATCCAGGGCCAGCCGTCGCTGATGGAAGTGGCCGTCATCTTCGCCGGCATGGGCGTGCTGGTCGGGGCGGCCTTTGGAATCTACAAGGCGATCAAGTTCATCATGAGCCTGAATCTCCAGACGCGCGTGCCGGCCGTCTCCAACATGGGCGCCGCCATAGCGGTGCTGGCACTGATCGGCTTTTTGAGCTACACGCGAAGAAGCGAGCTCTGGCGAAGCGCCTGGCGCCAGGTCCGTCGAAACAAGGCGGCGATGATCTCCCTGGTGTTCCTGGGCTTCTACCTGCTGGTGGGCCTTTCGGACAGCATCTCCTGGAGCAACATGGAAGTTCCCAAAGGCGCCCCGGCCGGTGCCAGGCGGGTCATAGGCCCGGCGAAGTCCGTGCTCGACCGCGTCTTCGCGCCGCTGGCCTCGTCCGAAAACGAAGAAAAAACCTATTCCGCCCCGCTGGCTGAACATCTGGTGGCGAAGGAGACGGTCGAGACCGTCGTTGACGGGGAAATCGTCAAGAATCGCGAGTTCAAGCCTCTCAAGCACCCGGGCGCCCACCTGCTGGGAACCGACCAGACGGGCAAGGACGTGCTCTACGTCACCCTCAAGTCCGTGCGAACCGGCCTGATCATCGGCGCATCGCCCATCCTCCTGACCGTGCCGCTGGCGATCTTCTTCGGCGTGTCAGCGGGCTTCTTCGGCGGATGGGTCGATGACGCCATCCAGTACCTCTACAGCACCATGGCGTCGATACCGGGCATCCTGCTGATGGCGTGCTTTATGATCCTGTTCGGGCAGGGGGTCCCCCAGCTCTGCATTGTGATGGGAATCACAGGATGGGTGGGCCTGTGCAGGCTCCTTCGCGGAGAGACGTTCAAGCTTCGCGAACGCGAGTACGTCCAGGCCGCCACGGCCCTGGGCGTCTCGAAGTACACGATACTGGCCAGGCACATCGTGCCGAACCTCATGCACCTTGTGCTGATCTCCGTGGTGCTCAGTTTCAGCGGCAGGGTCCTGTCCGAGGCGGTGCTTAGCTACATCGGCATCGGCGTGGGGCCCGACACGTTCAGTTGGGGCACGATGATCAACGGTGCGCGGTCCGAGTTGGGCCGCGAACCCGCCGTGTGGTGGACCCTTGCGGCCGCCTTCCTGGCGATGCTCGGCCTGGTCCTGCCGGCTAACCTTTTTGCCGACGCCCTGCGCGACGCGCTTGACCCGTCGCTGCGAGTTCGCGGGGCGGGAGAGCGCTGATGACTTTGTTGCAGGTCAACAACCTCAGGACATACTTCGGCACGCCGGAAAGCCCCAAGAGGGTCGTCGACGACGTGTCGTTCACCATCGAGGCCGGGCAGACTCTGGGGCTTGTCGGCGAGAGCGGATGCGGCAAGTCGGTGACGGCCCTGTCGGTGATGCAGCTTCTGCCGACGGCGGCCCGGAACGCCGGCGGGCAGGTCCTCTTCAAGGGCAAGGACGTGCTCAAGCTGCCCCCCGCCAGCAGGCGGTACATGCGCGGGCGGAGCATCTCGATGATCTTCCAGGAGCCAATGACGAGCCTCAACCCGGTGCTTTCGGTCCAAACACAGCTTCTCGAGGCCATAGGAAAGTCCATCCGCCTGGGGGGTCCCGACGGCGCCGTCCGATACCTCTCCCGCGCCGAACGCGTGGAGCAGGCCGTCGAGGCGCTTCGGCTGGTCGAGATGCCCGAACCGCGGCGCCGGCTCGGCGAGTACCCCCACCAGCTTTCCGGTGGCATGAGGCAGCGAGTGATGATCGCCATGGCCATGGCGAGCCGGCCTGAACTGCTGATCGCCGACGAGCCGACCACCGCGCTGGACGTCACCGTCGAGGCAAAGATACTCGACCTGCTGCGCGACCTCCAGGCCAAGCTGGGCACGTCGATCCTGTTCATCACCCACGACCTGGCGGTGATCGCCAAGATGGCCAGCCGGGTCGCGGTCATGTACGCCGGCAAGATCGTCGAGACGGCCCCGGCGGATGATCTCTTCGCCCAGCCGCTGCACCCGTACACCGAGCGGCTCCTGCGGTGTCGCCCCAGCCGCGACCGCCGAGGGCAGCAGCTCGAGACCATCCGCGGAATAGTCCCCAGCCCAGAGGACTACCCGCCGGGCTGCCGCTTCTGCGACCGCTGCCCGCGCGTCTTCGGGCCCTGCCGCATGAATGAGCCGGCCCTGACTGCCGTCGAGTGCGACCACTTCGTGGCCTGCCACCTGTACAGCGGCGCCACCAGGCCGGAAGTCTGGACGCCGCCGACCGCCGAGGCAGCCGCGACGGCCCAAAGGCCAGACGACGGTGAGCTGCTGGACATTCGCGGACTGAGCATGCACTTCCCCATCCGAAAGGGCATACTCCAGCGGGTCGTCGGGCACGTCCGGGCCGTCGACGGCGTGGACATGACCATCCGCCGAGGGCAGACCGTCGCCCTGGTCGGCGAGAGCGGCTGCGGCAAGACCACCCTGGGCAAGACGCTCATCCGCCTGCTGCCGCCCAGCGCCGGCAGCGTCTGGTTCGACGGGCAGGACACCATGACCCTGGACGAACGCTCGCTGCTTCAGTTCCGACGCAACGCCCAGATCATCTTTCAGGACCCATACTCGTCGCTCAACCCGCGAATGCTCGTGCAGGACATAATCGAGGAAGGCATGAAGGTCCACCGCATCGGCGCCGACCGCGCCGACAGGCTCGAGCGGATCAAGGCCCTGCTGGCCGAGGTCGGGCTTGAACAAAACGCCATGACCTGCTACCCCCACGAGTTCTCCGGCGGGCAGCGGCAGCGCATCGGCATAGCGCGCGCACTGGCGGTCCACCCGCAGTTTATCGTCCTGGACGAGCCGACCAGCGCCCTGGACGCCTCCATCCAGGCGCAAATCCTCAACCTGCTCAGAAAGCTCCAAAGGCGGGACCCGAGCCAGTGGCTCACGTACATGTTCATCACACATAACCTCAGCATGGTCGAGTACCTTTCCGACGAGGTCGCCGTGATGTATCTCGGACGCATAGTCGAGCAGGCCTCCACCGAACGGCTCTTCGACGAGCCGCTGCATCCGTACACCGAGGCCCTTCTCTCGGCCGTGCCGGACCTGGACCCAAAGAGCGGCCGACAACGCATCCGCCTGGAGGGCGATGTGCCCTCGGCAAGCAAACCGCCGCCGGGCTGCCACTTCCACCCGCGATGCAGGCACGCGATGCCGATCTGCAAGGAAACCTACCCGCCGGTTACTGACCTCGGCGGCGGCCGGAACGTGAGATGCCACCTGCACGGCAAGAAATAGGCGAGGGAATTGGCGGCGATCGGCGCCCTGCTTTACAGGAAATTCGAATTTCTAAGCACTAAATCCTAAACAAAGCCAAAGCACAAAATTCAAATGTTCAAAACGCAAGTGAGAGGCAGAATACTTGTGAGAAGTCTGCACGCCCTCGTGAGGATCGTCTTGTTTTGAATTTTGAGTTTTGAATTTTGAATTTGTTTAGGATTTAGAAATTCGGATTTCGGATTTCTTAGGGAGCCTTACTCATGGCAAATGTGAATGAACCATCCTCCCCCTCCGACCTCTCCTTCGATCAACTCGCCGCACGCTACGTAGACGAGGTGACGGCCTGGTCGCCGGTCGGGGCCACGCACCTGGGCGACCACCGCCACGACGCCGTGCTGGACGATGTCTCGCCCGAGGCGCGGCAGGGCAAGGCCGCGTTCTGCCGGGGCGTGCTGGATGAGCTTGCGAATATCCCGCGCGGCCGGCTTAGCCGGGCCAACCAGGTCGATGCGGCCATGCTCGAGCATCGGCTGGCCTCGGAGATCTGGCACATCGAAGAACTGCGAGAGTGGTCCTGGAACCCGATGGGCTGCACGGCCCTTGCGGGCAACGCCATCTATGGGCTGGTCGCCCGCGACTTCGCCCCGCTGGCCGAGCGCCTTGCCAATGCCGCCGCCCGAATGGAGCAGATCCCGCGAATGCTCGCCCAGGGCCGCTCCGCGATTGACATACCCCGCGCGCCCAAGGTGCACACCGAGACGGCCGTCAAACAGAACCCAGGCGTGCTGACGCTGATTGAGACCATGATCCGCCCGCACGTGGCAACGCTTAGCCAGGCCGACCAGCGGCGAATGGAGCAGGCGATCGCCATCGCCCGCCAGGCCGTCGAGGACCACCAGAAGTGGCTCGTGGGCGAGGTCCTGCCAAAGGCCGGCGGAAACTGGCGGCTGGGGGCGGAGCTTTTCGACCGCAAGCTCTCGCTCGCCCTTGCCAGCCGGCTGACGCGGCAGGACATCCGCAAGCTCGCCGAGGCCGAGCTGCTCCGCGTGCGGCGACAGATGTACGACCTGGCCGCGGAGGTCTACCGGCGCGAGCACCCATACACCAGGCTGCCCGCCAGGCCGTCCAAAGCGTACCGGCAGGCGATCATCCGCGCGTGCCTGGAGATGGCCTGCCGCCAGACGCCGGATGTTGCGCGGATCGTCGAGATCGCACAGGCGCAGCTCGACCGGCTGACGGATTTCGTTCGGTCAGCCGACATCGTGACGGTCCAGCCGGACCCGGTCAAGGTCATCGAGATGCCCGAGTTCCGCCGCGGCCAGACGCTCGCCTACTGCGACTCGCCGGGGCCGCTGGACGTCGGGCAGGGCACGTTCTACGCCATTGCCCCGCCGCCCGCCGATTGGTCGGCCGAGCAGGTCCGCTCCCTGCTCCGCGAGTACAACACCCGCTCGCTGGAGAACCTGACCGTCCACGAGGCCATGCCCGGGCACTACCTCCAGATCACGCACTCCAGCCGGTATCCCTCGACGCTGCGGGCGATGCTCTCGTCCGGCACGTTCGTCGAGGGCTGGGCCGTGTACACCGAGGGCATGATGGTCCAGCGGGGCGCCTATGGCGACGATGCGCTGATGAAGCTCATCGTGCTGAAGTGGCGGCTTCGCGCCATCGCCAACGCGATACTCGACCAGGCCGCCCACGTCGATGGCATGACGCGCGAGCAGGCCATGGAACTGATGACCGAGGACACCTTCCAGGAGGAGCGCGAAGCCGCCGGCAAGTGGACCAGGGCCCAGCAATCCAGCGCCCAGTTATCAACGTACTTTGTCGGCTACCTCGAACACGTCGCCCTCCGCCGCGAGATGGAAGGCAAGCTTGGCGACAAGTTCAACCTCAAGGCCTACCACGACCAACTCCTGTCCTACGGCTCCCCGCCGATGCGGCACGTGCGGGCATTGATGCTGGATTTGCCGATTGAATCATGAGCCGCTCCAACTCGCACAGGGCCAGCAGCGACAGCGTGGCGGGCTCAGGGGTTAGCAGGATGGTTGCTGTGGAAGCGTGTTCCGTGATGTTCACCGGCCATGGAATCCCGCCGAACCACTCGCCGCTTAGATTGCCCGTACCATCACGCCTGCGGAACCTTCTAGGCCGTTGGGCTATTTTTCCAGGATTTCAAAGCTGCGGAAGAAGCGGTCTACCGCCTCATCTACCTTGGTGCGTGGGGCGGTTGCTCGCGACAGCGCCACCAGAGTATACGGTTTCCGCCCGACTACTCGCCCTTCCGCCACAACCGGGGAAATAGGGACGCTAACCATTTATATCATGCCGCGCAACGCCCTCCGCCCATGCGGGGGCTTGAAAATGGTTAGCGTCCCTATTTCCCTCGTTGGGAAGCCTAGCGTTGCTACCCAAAAGGTTCTTCGTCCGACAGAACACTGTCGATGAACTTGTCAACACCGACCGTCTTGAACCGAATGGCCTCCAGGAGATCTGTAATAATCCGATGCCGTGGAAACCGCCACCAAGCAGATCTCGACTCGTCCGAAACTTCAAGGGCTAGGTCGTCCACCCAATTCCAGACGTCCTCGTCTGTGTAGTACTTCGTCTTGAATGGAAAGAGGCGCAGGAGCCGTTCGTGGCGATCAGCATAGTAGACAATCTCAACAATGTCTGCTGTTCCCTTAGTCAGTTCGCTAGGAGGGTCTGCTGCTTTCCACACCAGCCTGCCGTCCTGCGTTTCCTGAATGATGGCTGCAATTGCCTTCGTTATCTTGTTCTCGTCTGTCACTGGCTTGGTCTCCACTTGAAGTCCTTGCTGAAATTCGCCAACTCCTCCTCCACCAGGACAATTCCCAGGTAGAGATCACGCACCTGCTTTTCTGATACAGGCAAGGAGGAACAAGACACCATCTTGGTGCGCCTAAGCAGGTCTTTTGTGCTCGCTCTTCTTGCTCGGTCAAGCTTCGAGATTAGGCTCTTGAGGGTGGCTACCAGCTTTTGCAGTTCAACGGCAATCTCACCGGACGAATTCGGAAATGTGTTCAGCAGCGTCGAGAGCATGGATCGGTGAGATGCCAGATTCTTCTTGAGGGTGGGGAAGCGAGCCTGAAAAAGAAAATCGCGGTTGATGCGCCTCAGTTTGACGAAGATCCCAATCGTTAGCGCAAGGGCTGTGATCGAACAAAGGCTCCCAACAACGGCGATGATGTCGACAATCGTAGCCATAGTGAGGCACATGTGCTCATGCCTGCGCCACCATCAGCCCCGATGGGGTGCTCCCATGTGGTCATTCGTTTGCCACAATGCCGACACTCCCGCCGGCGGACTGACCTGCCGCCCCAAGCATGGCGCGTATAGACTACCCGAGAGCGCCTGCAACCGCAAGAGCGGCATTGGCGGTGCGGCCTTGGCGGCAGGGAGCGGGAGAACGTTACTTCTCGGCCTTCTTGGTTTGCGCGGCCTTGGGCTTGGGCTTCGGCGGGGCGATGGTCACGTTGCGGTCGTTTTTCTGCGGGGTTCCGGGCGTGCTTCGGCCGTTATCCACGTAGTTCTGGAGCAGGGCGGTGAGCCTGGCCGTCACGTCGGGTTGCTCGGCCTGGAGGTTGCGGCGCTCGGAGATGTCGGCCGTGAGGTCGTACAACTGCACGTCGGGCAGGCCCCGCTCTTCCTTGCTGCCTGGCTTGGGGTCGCTCCAGCCGCCGGAGCCGGGGCACAGTTCGAGCTTCCCTTGCCCTGTCGGATGGAGAACGATCCAGCGATGGAGTGATGGACGGCGGCCTCGCGTAGCGGGCCGGAGGCATTCTTGGCATTTTTGGCATTCATCATTTAACATTTGGCATTTGGGCATTCAGCCTTTGCGGGCGAAGGGAGGCAATCCCATTTCTTTTTTTCGCCGTTTCTCTAGCACGCTTCATCGCGCTTACCCTTGCTTGAATGCCTTTAGGCTAAAGCCCCCCAAAAGCGCGCTAAAGCGTGCTGCACACTAATGATTATCCTGCTGCCCAGGCCTAAAAGGCCTGGTCTAAACCCCGCTGGCGCGGGGCAAAGCCCCGTGAACGGGGCTGGGGCAAACGGCTCTCTCACAGCGGGGCGTGACTGGAACCTGTTGTTTCACAAGCATGAAAAGGTGCGTCAAGTTTTCCTCACTACACCAGGTACACGGGGCGCAATCCTGGCGACAGCCCTCTTTCTGCTTCCTACCTACTGACTACTTCTTTCCCCTCTGTGCCTCTGTGCCTCTGCGGTAATCTTCTTCTTCATCCTCACATCGCGTAGGAATCCGGCGCGGCGGACTCGAAGCGGGTGATGTCGTTGATGAAGCGGAGGTACACGGTGTCCGTCGGGCCGTTGCGCTGCTTGGCGACGATTAGCTCGTGGACGTTCTT
>Ga0315284_10015213_pt1 | contig 10945 bp, 7 predicted proteins | sample YL17G09_16_MG_FD_203696 | JGI IMG/M metagenome (GOLD analysis project Ga0315284, IMG submission 203696) | Sediment microbial communities from Yellowstone Lake, YNP, Wyoming, USA - YL17G09_16 | ecosystem: Environmental > Aquatic > Freshwater > Lake > Sediment | place: USA: Wyoming | collected...
GATATTAGACTAATCAGGAAATATGTGTTTATATCGACACCATCAACTGACCTGCAATCCCAAATGGCCGATCTGATGGTCCAAAACAAGTTCGATGTGATATCTCTAGATTATATGGATAAAGCAGTCGATGTGGCAATGACCACTAAACTGATCTCTGATGCCTATAAAGACATCTTCGATATAGGAGTGATTGTTTCTGGTAATATTTCTCTCTATCCAGTCATAAGAGCTGCTAGGGATGTTGGCAAGCAAATCTTGATCTCAAACTTTTCCGACAAGGTCAGTTCTATATATAAAGAAACCAATTACGAAACAGGCCCACTGGACTTTGATATATTATACCTCGACTCAGTTCTCGAGTCAATAGCTGATAAAGTCATTGATGGTAATATCACCCCAGATTCGGTTCTCAACGAAGTAAAGATGGAATTTTTTGACGGTAACATAGCTTATGAAAGAATTGACTTGAAAAAATACATTGCCTATTGGGCAATACGAGCAAGATTCCTGCAACTACAACAAGAAAGTATGCCAGAAGACGATCAGGCTATTATTAGGAAAATGTTCGACAAACTTAACGACTTGTCTGCCGAACACAAACCTGGATACATCAAGGCTTTGAATAAAAAATGGCATCCCAGCTCGTGGGAAGCCGAGATAAAAGTCGTACCAAAGGTATGGTAAATTATTTCTCGAAGTAAATCTTAATATTTTTGTTCCCAAGCGTGATTAACTCGTTGAACTTTATCGAGGTGCCTGCGGTAGAAACGCCGACATCGGCTTCTGGTAAAATATCATCGCTCGGCGAATAGATATTAACAAATTTCACACCATTGATGCTCATAATGGTATCGTATAGGGCACTAACATATAATGGTTGCCCCATATTCCATTTACTGAGATCAAAAAAGCTATTGATTGCACCGTCTACTTGTTCTTTGGCCGATCCGGCGTCGGCGTTTTTATAAAGCACAACGATCATATCAACATCAACTGGCTTGATTTCTCCATCAAGCACCTCCACTGTGTCGGTGACAACATTGATCTTATCCAAATAATTAGCCAAGCCATTCTTTAGACCAGTATTGGGCTTGACTGGCATCCCGGCCTCACCTTCAGCCAACACATAGACGCGCACAAGGTTAGCATTGATACTAGTAAATACAGCCGCTACTGCTTTTGCAACCCCTCCATAAACAGGATGCTTAAACCCGGACGATGTGCTGGTGTAATCGTCAGCTGTTGTGATATTCTCATGAGTTGCCCATTGCTTCGGCGCCCTTTTCTTAGCATCATCATTGCTTTCTTTGTCATAACCACCAGCTGATGGGGCTATGTTCGTAAACAACACTGGTATGGGAGCAGTTACTGGATAGTCTGGAGAATAATTGGTTGTTGCATTAATCACACCAGTACCAATTCTGCCCCTAGAACCACCACCAGTTCTATATCGACACAATAGATTTTGCCCGCTAATTGGTGCCTTACCATTAACATTATCACCAAACATTAATGTCATACTTGTGTCGGAAATGTCTGCCCTATAAACCATATCATTCGGTCCGTACTGTTCCAGAAATTTCACCCTTGACCATTCCTGTCCGTCGATTTTAACAATGACGGGATCTCCCAATATGTTGGTATCATTGACAATAACCGTCTGCGAATCACCACCAACCATCGACACAGTGAATTCATCGGCGAATTTTCCTTCAATGGCCCACCCAATAACAGCAAATTTCTCGGATGGCAAAATAATATTCGATGACCAATCATATGGTGCAGCAAATAATTCATACGTAAGTGGCTGGTTATCTGGACCATTCAAAGTAAATATCTTGCCTGCTTTAATTTGAATGTTTGTGGATACGGGTGAGGAAACACTACACATGATTTGCGTTGTGGCTGGTGTTTGCCTTTGCCGTTCTTGCCCTATTAATGCTAAATGGTTAGTAACGGCATCATTGCTCTGACATGTTGATAAAAATGATTCGTTAGCTAATATATCAACTCTCTGAGACAAAACAGACCCAATATAACACACCACTTCCGCTATCATCATATATCCGTTGTTGGTCACAAAATCATTGAAATCATCTCTATAATATGTCCTTGTATATTCAACAATCGCCTTCATTAAAGTGTCAAATTCGAGAGCACTAAAGTCAATTGACCTATCGCTCCGCTGTGGAGTTGAGACAGCAAACCCTTCTGGATCAGCAGGTGTATGAAAATAGTCTGTCATCTTAAGTTCCTAAAATTGGAAGATTGAGATTGATTTCAAATTTTTCGCCCGGCGACTGAATCAGCGTGCACACCAGTCTCATGGATAATTTTTTGTTGTCTTTGTCTTGGGTTACAGACAAATTATCAACATCAACTCTTGTTTCATACATGCTTATTTGCTGTCTGATGTTGGTCTGAAGAACCTCAAGCGTTTGGTCATCATTTAATTCAAATAAATATGTCCTAATGCCTATTCCATATGTCGGCCTATAAACTCTTTCGCCTGGATTGGTGTATATTAATTGCAACAAATCATTTTGGATTATTCTAGTGCCTACCTGTTTGGATAGGACATTCTGCGCCCCACCCTTGAACGGATAATTAATGCCATACCATTCGTTACTCATTTCGCCACCATACCTATCTGGATCATGTCATCAACTATGCCACTCAATTCCGTGGTCTTTTGGTTGTGGTCTTCAACCATCAAATTCAGCTGGCTTTGATACGAATCCAGTTTTGACTTTATCTTAATTTGTAATTCCACGTCACCGATAATCGTCACAGCGCTGAGGGCCTTGTTGGTCTCATTTATTTTCTTTTGAATTTCTTGGATGGTGATTTCCAAATCTGAAATTGAACTCCTAACCACCAGAAAAGATGCTTCTAATGTGGTTTGTACTACACTTACCGAATTATTAAATTTAACCACATCCTCACTGTCAAGACCAACATCACTAAGGTTGATTTCATTGAGATCGTGCCTTAATTGTATATTTTCGCTTCTTGGAATATCAACATTTGCTGTTTCTGGTATTGAAAAACCCAATATATCACCTTCTCCATATACCTTTGTTAATGATGCTGCTATGGTATTATTCGCAGTACTGATTGTGTATACTAACTCACCATAAGTGCCTCTCTTAATAGATTTGATGGCTGGGGGCGGTAATGTCCTCGATTCTTCAGCAATAGGAACTTTTAAAACAACATCACTGCTACGCGGCGGATCATTGCTGGATATATACCAAGAAATATTGCTAGCCTTACTAAGACTACCAAATATGTCATATGATCCGGTTGGATATCTAATAATCATCACTCACCACCAGTAGGTTTGCTATTGATCACAAACCTATATGTCGGTTGACTAAACCAATGTTCATCAGCCACGTCCTTAATTATTTTTGGCCAATTCTTCGTGAACCTATCACTCTTCGCTACGGCGGCAAAATAGATTCTGCCACCAAGAGCTCCACCAATTAATTTTGTAACATCTATTCTATAATGTTCTGTTTTGGAACTAATTTCTGCAATCGAATACCAACTATTGAAATCGGCTCCGATGGTCGGCTCTAAGTATGAATATAAAACATTAAACATGATGTCGCTTGAAGATTGTTTCTGATTAAGAATATCTATTTGTAGTGTATCAACCCCACCGGTGTTGATTGAGCATCCGCCTCTAACAACCATTATAATTTGCGACACCTGCAACCCACCAAACCCACCCGTGGTGATTGGTGCTTTATCGCATTCTTCCCTAGACAATTCCCAGTCAGAATAATCACCAGTGTTGGTGGTGTAGCCTATCGCCTGATAACAAGTAATGGTGCCTTCTGGTGGCGGTGGTGGTGGAGGAGGTGCTGGAGGTGGTGGTGGAGGAGGAGGCTCTGGAGTATCAACACTACCACCACTATACTCGCCACCGCCACCCTTGGGGGATCCAGGATTACCCCTAATTGAACCAAGCGGGGCCGGAGTGAATGGACCATTCCCAGTTTTCTTCCTACCACACACCCTGAATCTATCGTCGGTTGGTTTCTGATATTGATTGTCTGAAGCTTGAATTCTAGTCTCATTCGGAATTTGATCTGCCGGACAGGCTGACCCTGAATTTGAGCTTGCTGCGCCAACCGGATGGTCCCCAGAAGATGAGCCATACATAACGTGCGCTTGCGGTCCGGGCCCAACAACGGCATCTATTTCTGGCGCATGTATTACCGATTCTGTTCCTACTATCCCAGGTCCCACGACCCACGCAGCGCCTGGACCCTGGGTTACATGTGGAGCACCCTTCGACCACACAGTCGCCTGAACATCTGCAACTATGCAATGCGAGGTCCCGGCCAAATTTGTGATTCTTTGTAATGCATGCTCGTTAATGTTTTGCTTTGCTTTGACTTTATAATCGGTGCCTGCCCAATGGTGCGTCATCTTGTCTGACGAACCAAGAATATCACCATCGGCTCTCCATATGATGTCTTTGAGTGATCTTATCTCAATATTTTCTTCTGCCTTGATCCTGAAATTCTTTTTAGTATAAAATTCTATGTCGTTAACTGCATATACTTTTATTTTATTGCATAAATTTTGTATAATTAAAGTGTTTGGCTCTGTATGCTTCGTCCATATTCCAGCTGATCCTTCTCCCTTTTCGTCCATTATCAGCCACATGGCCGGAATTGGCTTTATACAACTACCACATTCAGAAGAATGGATAACAATAGCCTTTTCGTCATGAGTCATGAAGAACGCGCGCTTGTCTTTATCCTCCATTGCGCCCCATGTCTTGTGCTTGCACTCGTCGGTATTACCTGTATTAAATAATCTCTGTCCCTGGAACCCATCTCGAGACGCTCCGCCGCTGCCTTCATTTGGGTCATCATCGCAAGTGAACCCACATGGCTGACCACCATCTCTGAATTCAATACCCTGTTGCGAAGGCGTCTTAAGTCTTACATACTCATTATTGTTATCTAATGTCAGACAACAAGTGTCTTGCTCTGGATTATAAGACCTAACTGGGGTTTTGGCAAATTCATTATCTTTCTTCGATTGCCATTCTTCAGAAAGCGGTTTCCTAGTATCTGTACATAATATGATATAGTTGTGTTTGTCATTCATTTCAAAACATTTAGAACGTGGTGTATAAAACACCATTTTGTTCATTTCGTCTTTTTCATTGAATTCTATACCAAACCCCCTGTTTTGACCACCAGCCTTTCTTTTGCCTTTCAAAATTATCCCATTACCATGCGGGACATCGTTTTCTTCTGCTTTGCTCTTGTCTGAACCTCTATCATCTAAAACAAATTTAAACCCATGTCTCGTTATAAATCGTATCTGTCTAGCATCCTGATTCTGCCAAAAACTTTCTTCACTATCAACCTTCCCACCAAATTGGTCCTTGTTTAGGGCTTTATACATATTGTCTGACTTCTCATCAAAGCCAGAATCCATTAATTGAATCAAATGGCCACCTTTGGTGCGGATCTTTACCCACCGCTCGTCAAACCCAGATTGCGATCCAACATTGACTGTGTTGGAAGCACCCCATGGGTCATTGGCTCGAGATGTTTTCCAACCAACATCTCTCATTTCATAAACATGACCACATCTGGTTCTGAATTCAATGCGTCTCTGATCTCTATCTTTGGAAGCTTGTTCTGTGAAATGCTTGGTATAATATTTCGATCTTGTTCTTTCTTTTTCCTTGTCTTTATCCCAATCACCATCGAATTCTTTTTTCCAATTATACCCAACATCACTTAGTAATATTAAATTGCCATATTTCGAAAACAAAGCTATATATTTTGTGTCTGGGTCGTTTTCCTTAGGAGGCGAACCCTTTTGAAACTTATTCTTGCTAACTGGATCAGCGCCTGGGTCAGTTGGCTGAGCCTCGTGCTCTTTCGGAAAGAACCCAACAGCGTTCATAATAAAACAATTACCATAACGGTCTTTTAAACCCTCACTCATTGGTCTTTTGTCTTTTGGAAGCCAATCTACTTCGTAATCAATCGGTGTTTCGCTTACTTCACCAAGTTCAGTAAGCGAAGAAGGCGATGCGCTATATATAGATTCTAGTGGATAATTTGCTCTACGTGTTGGATCGGCGGCAGCGATCACAATCGGAGAATATGGGTGGTTTGACTCGAACGCAACAAAAACTATGTCACCTATCGAATAACTATTGAACGACCCACATTGTTTGCCGCCAGCCCACGGTGACACTATTGCCCATGGGCATTTGTCGTCTGCTAAATCATAACTATGCATTTCTGGAATTTTGATTCTGACTCGACGTTTATTGATAGGATCATTAGTTTCTACGATTTTGGCTCTGTGAATACCACTAAATTTACTGAATAATCCTTGAACGCTACGCTGGCGTTCAATGACGAACCTGTCAAACAGGTTTTCTAGATAATCGTCTGTCATTTTATGACGCTCTACCGTTTATGATTTCACTAATTACCGACGGTGATGGAATCAATATTGTAGAACCGCCACGCGGCCATCCAATGGGATTAACCGGAGAATTATATATCACTATTACCCAACAATAATATGGTGTGCTATAATATTGTTGCGATATTAAATCCGGTCTACCAGCAAATCCAGGGTCGATCTTAACACTAATCAAATCCCGTGGTTGTAAATTTTTTATTTTATCTGGTGTTGAATATAAACCAAACGTGGCGACGCCATTAAAATTGATGGCTTCGACACCAACATATCTTGAATAGTGTGGTAAATCAAACATTAAAACCAATCTGGCGGCACGCCATTTTGTAAAACACCATAATCGCCAAAATCCGTTTCCTGCAAAGCCTTAAATCCACTGATCGCCCCGACAACAGTTAATAACTTACATGTCATATCTAGCTTTGTGTGTAAAGGCCAATAGTCATTGCCGGAACCAACATATTCTCTTGAATAAACAATATTTACACCCATTAATCTAAATTTCTGCTTGACACCACCAGCACCAGGAATAACTTTCCATCCTCCTATTGTTATGAATGGTAATTTTGGTCCATATGTTGACTCTCCACCGGGGGTGTATAATATCTTCTTGACATCCCTAATTGTAGTTCTAATCTTTTCTTGTGTCCATTTACCCCAAACCACAAAATTCAATTCTATTTGTAGTTGTTTTGCCCATGATCCCCTATATGTAGCAAATTCCTCAACACCCATTTGCATATCCTCTTGCCATTGTGTTCTTTTGTTCTCTGACATTATTTTGGGAGGAAATTGAAGATCAATCACGGCGCCAGCCACATCTAAATAAAAACTCGATGCGGCGTCCGAATCGTACTTCATCATCGGTAATTCATTATTATAATTTTCTTTAACTAATGACATATTTATCCTGACATAAATGCTGAAGCAGCAACCACTGTTGGTGATGGGCTGCTCTTTGTGTATTTATCTTTTTTGTTGGCCATTTTGCTTGTGTGGTCAGCTATGCTCGCAGAAGATTTTGCTAAACTATCAAGATGCTTCATGGCCTCTGATGGAAATGGGCTAGTTGATTCGGATCTAATACTCGAAGTCGCAACATGATCTGCTTGGGCTGAAGCTTTCATACCAGTCGGTGGTGCCATAACTTTTGACTCATTTGGTTTGATGTCGACCGGCATGATATTCGGTATTAGGTGCGAAACTGGAATGTTCTTCCAATCCGCCGTTTTTGATATGTCACCAACCTTTCCCATCATATCAGTAAATTTAGTAATTGGAGTAAGAAGACTCGTTGGTGATTTTAGAGCCTCCATGGGCGACTTGAATAAATTGAACATTTCATTACCAAAAGACTTTGCAGAACGTCCTGCTTCTTCGACGGCCTGAGATTTCCACAAATCAGCTGCGCCCTTAATTTGTCCAGCAGACATACCAGTTCCAACCGTAGTTGGGGTAATGCCCTCTATGGCTGTGCCCTTCCGGTGCTGAGCTTGACTTGCTAAATACTCAGATGAATATGCTTCTTGTTGGTCCCTACCTAACGACCCCATACCATATTTCTTAAACCAAAATTGCGCAAAATTCTGCTCTTCTTTTTTGCCCTTGTTGGGATCTGTGTTCTTGGCAATTTCCTTTGATATATCAGCTGTTATTGTCTGTGCTTCTACACCATTATTTAGTGCCTTGTTGGCGTCTTCGGCTAATTTATTTTGTTTTATCATTTCTTTTAGTGTTGGATCAGTACTCATGGCCATCACATCTTTCAAGGTCTTTGCGATGGCGGCGTCCCTAGCCCCAGCCTCATTAACCATAGTTGGATCTTGCGCCAGCGATGCCTGTTGCCTCTTCAGCACATTAATCATTTCTTGTTTCTTAGCTTCTCTTTGTTCTTTTGTTAAATCAACCATTGAGGCTCTTAAATATTCTGTTTGCTGGCCATATTCCTTGGTGAATTTATCAATCGATTGTTCCATCCGAAAATCAGCTACCACTTTTTTACCTTCTGCTTCTGTTGCCCTCCCTCCTTCAAAATCTAACGTCAAATATTGTTTAGTTGCTTTTGCTGCTAAAAATGCTGCTTTAAGATCGACCACCACCTCTTTAATGCTCGGCATCCAATCGCGAATAGCAAGCGCCACGTCGCCTATTGTAGTCAGCACATCCTTAAACGTCTTTAAAAGATTATCTGGTCCACCAGTTTCAACCCAATTATCAAACCATTTCGCAAAAGCTTGTATGTTTGTTTGTATCCATGTCCATGCCACTTTTACGCCATTCTCGAGCTTTTCATATATATCATTCATTGATTTTTTCAAATCTTTAATATAATCTGGCTTCGATATTGCATCCAACCATTTAATAAGTGATTCAAGCGTCTTGTTCATCCAATCATTGGCGCTCTTTGCCCAATCAACCAAACCCGATCCGTCTCCTAAAATTCTCTGAAATAGCGTAGCTATTTTATCCATTATTATGCCAAGTTTTTCACCAACCCCAGCAGTTAATGTATCAAATATGTTAACCTTGAGCCGCATTAATTCACCAGATATCCTCTCAATCGGGGCCATTATCTTGCTGTATAATATTTTGTACATAGCATCAAAACTCTGATTGGCTTGTTTTGAAAGCTTTTCCCATAACCCAGCAACTGCTGGATAAGTGTCTCTGAATTCCTGAACACCTTCCAACATCTTCAGCTGTGCCATGTCCATATGATACACTTGCTTCAAAAATTGTTCCTGCATTCCTGGTGGTAATGTACTAATTTGTTTCCTGATGTCCTTAGACTTCATAATTAGTGTTTCTATGTTCTCACCAGCGCTCTTATAGAGAGCGTCGCTTCCAAGAGCCACAATGAAGTCCATTGGTGAATTATTAAGATTCGTCATAAGTTCAGTGGCTTTACTAACATCAACGCCTATCATCTTTGCTGCACCAGCCAAATCACCAAGGGCCTTTGTGTATTTCTGAACACTATCTGTCCCAAATTGTCCAGAAAGCTTGAACATCTGTGATCTGACATTACTCATGATTTCTGATGACTCATCTGCTGTTAGATTACTTCTAAACATCATATCAGCAAACCCCTTCATGAGCTTGCTTGATTGTGTTGCGCTTAGTCCTATGCCGGTAAGGCTTTTTGCAAACCTAGCCGACGTAACCACAGATATACCAGTGATCCTTTCAAGGCCCCACATCGTTTCAGATATCTCTTTGAAATCTTCTGACGATTTTGTCGCTCTAAACCCAGCATTTGCCATGGCAAACACAATTGCTTCTGCTTGTTCTCTGGTGGCACCAAGAGAACCCATTAACCCAACCATTTGTTTATGCAACACGCTCACACCACCAGCCGCTTGTATATTAGCAAACCGATACTTTTCAAGTAAATTACTATAATTATCCATTGCTTGGTCAATATAACCATCAATGTGCGAAATGCCAGCAGTAATCACTGTTGCCACTGCTTTCACCAACCCAACAATTGCGCCACCTATTATCCCCACTATAGCTAAATGTAACTCCACAACCGCTTTTGCTACTTTTCCAATAGCAACCCCGATTTTTTCTATTATTGAGAGTTCTTCTTTTAGACCTTTGTGATAATTGATCGCTGATTTTGTAACTTTATCGTATGCCTTAGTCATCTCTTTCTCGTGATCTTTAACGATATTAAGAGACTTTTGCAAGCTCTTGTCTATGGCTGCAGTGTTGGTACTGATTTCTAGCATCACCGAATACGCTAAACTATCCATTATATCTTAGTCCCAGTAGCGTTGTGTTCTATTCTAGACAAAAACAGCTCAGTCTTCCAATTCTCAATATCCCATAGGTGCTTGAAACCATATAATAACCACGGTCCATCGATAAAATATGGTTTCATGTCTTTACTTATTGTGATGACTTCTAATAATATTTTATCTCTACCACAAGCATAAATATCATGAAAATCAGTATCACCTGGTTCTATAGTAAGTTTGACCCTTAAAGTGGTATTAATGATTTTCATATACCAGTCTCTCGCTCTACCAACAGCATAATCCTGATATTTTAACCCCACGTCTCCATCATTATGCTCTGGAACCGGTTGTATGAACGTCGCACCGCTTTTGTCTCCGTCTTCAGATTTAGTAAAACTCTGATTTGGACTCAAACTAGTCATCAATTTTTGGTCTGTATTGGTGTCATCTGCAAATTTTTGTCTGTCATCTTTTAATAAAGTATTTTTGGGATCAACATAAAGCCCAGTAGTGGCTGAAATTCCTCCAGTATACAATCTAGAAGAAAACGGGGTAAGGAATGTATTACTTAATATTTGTATTTCCCCGGTATCTGTGATTTCTTTAGGATCTGCATTTCTGTGCGCGATGTTGAATTTTCTACCATCTGTTTTGGTCGGCTTGAGAGTACTCCACTCTCGACATTTAAATTCCTGATCTTGACACTGAACAACTACAGGTGT
>Ga0315284_10015214_pt1 | contig 10944 bp, 7 predicted proteins | sample YL17G09_16_MG_FD_203696 | JGI IMG/M metagenome (GOLD analysis project Ga0315284, IMG submission 203696) | Sediment microbial communities from Yellowstone Lake, YNP, Wyoming, USA - YL17G09_16 | ecosystem: Environmental > Aquatic > Freshwater > Lake > Sediment | place: USA: Wyoming | collected...
CGCTGGCCGACCCGTTGTTGGCGTCGAGGCTGGAGCGCCGGCTGCGGCGACTCAAGATGGCGGTGGTCTTGGGCGCGTTCGTTTTGATGGCGGCGGCAGGCATCGCCATCTCGACAGGGGAAGGGCCGCTAGAGGCGGACAACCCAGAGAATCCGACAGGCCCAGAGGATGTCGCGCCGCGGGTACACCGCTGGCTCGTACGCCTCGTTGATGGGGATCAGGTGGACGCGGTCGCCTTCGGGGCGCCACAGCTTCGCGGTGACGCCGATGCGGTCGCGGATCTTGACGATGGCGGCCATGCCGGCCTCGGGGGCGGCCTCGCGGTGCGAGACGACGATGTCGCCGTTCATGAGCCGCGGGGCCATGCTGTCGCCGTCGACGCGCAGGGCGAAGGTCCCGGGCAGCAGCGGGCCGGCGCCCGGGAGTTCGAGAAACTCGACGACTCCGTCGGGCGTCGGCGAGGATAGCTGAGTGAGGATGGCCGTGGTGTCGGCCGGCTGGTCGGACTCGTGATGCGGGTCGGCGGGCCTGAGGTCGGCATCGCGACGGCAGGCCGCCTTCCCCTCGACGTGGCGGATCAGACGCTCCATGACGAGGGGATCGTCTTTGCCGGCGAAGCACTCCTCCCACGCGGCAAGCAGGCCCGCGGCCGTCCTGCCTACGATGGGGATCACATTCGAGGTTGGCTGAGCGGGACGGGGCTGCCACGCGCCCTTCGAGACGGGCAGGGCCTTGTCGATTCTCGCCAGGAGCGCCCTCAGGGCTGCCGTGGCCGCGTGTGCCTCGGCCGCGCCTGCGGGAGGCGAGAACCGCGCCAGGATCTCGCGCGCCTGGTGTGACAACCCTATGTCACCGACGTTTTCGCCGGACTCGGGGAAGGCAGCGCCAGTGCCCGTGAGGAGCCATTTCAGGTCCGCGCCCGTGACCGTTGCCACCTTCGCCAGAAGCTCGGCCGGGGCGGGGCGGCCCTTTTCATAATAGTTGTAGGTAGAAGGACTTACGCCGATTGCTCTCGCGAAAGCAGCCCGACCCCTGGGTCCGAAGACGGTCTTCCTGAGCCAAGCAAGACGCTCGGACAAGCCGGCCACTGCCCCTGGTTCTGTCATGCCTCTGGTCTCCTGCGGAATGGGCCCGAAACGTTCGCTTTCGCGAATATTGTGTTGCATAACGTTCGCATCTGCGTATACTCGTGGCGCAACGTACGCACCTGTGAAAATGATACCCTGCAGCCGAACGGGTGGCAAGGAAAAAACGGGGGTGCGCGATGGCCAGCCGCGACGAGAGCTTGAAGGAGATTGTCCGGGGACTTGAGGGGCTTGTGATGCTTGGCCAGTGGCAGGTTACGCTGGCCAAGGACCTGCGACAGAAGGCGGAGGCGCTCGGGGAATCGGGTGAAAGCCCGCCTGCGCCGACGGACGCCAGCCCTCAGAAATCCCGATAGGATGTCGGCTTCATCGACGCCGGTGGTCGTATAATAGATGAGGGGACGCTTTTCCGAGAACTCGCTCTCGTGGGGAACGTCCAAGATGTGGGGCGACGAGCCCAGCAAGGAGCCGGCGATGACAGGCGCCGCCGGGGCGCTGGCGGGTGATGGGGTGCGGCCGCTCTCGGCCCTCGCTGAAGCTGTCAGCCAAGGCCGGCAGGCGCTGCCGGCGCTTCTAGAGGCGGCGCGGCAAGGCGACGGCCGCGCGTTCGGCGCGCTCATTCGTGAGTTTGAGACGCCCACCTACCAGTTTATCCTTCGGCTGGTGCGCCGGCCTGCCGTCGCGGAGGACGTGTCGCAGGAGGTCTTTGTCCGGCTGTGGCGGCACCTGGACGATATCGAGTCTGCGGAGATGCTGCCGAGTTGGTTGCGGCGCGTGGCCGCGAACGCGGTGATCGATCACTGGCGCAAAGAGGAGGCGCGGGAGCGCCGCATGCAGGCGCTCCGCGAACACCCGATCGCGCGGCATGTCGTGCGGCCGTCGACGCGCATGGAGTCGAAGGAGGCGCTCGATGCGGTGCAGGCGGCGCTCGACGCGCTGCCGGCGAAGCTTAAGAGCGTGCTGTTGCTTCGAACCATGGAGGGGCTGAGCTACGAGGAGGTGGCAGAGGTGCTGGGGCTGTCGGTGCACGCCGTCCGCAGCCGGTTGTTCCGCGCCCGCCAGGAACTCCTCGAGACGCTCAAACATGCCAAGGCCGCGGATTACCTGGCCGATATGTACCGGCCGAGAAACGACAAGCCGAAACCGTAGCAGGCCGGCGCGGGGCCGGCCTTGGGGGACGTGCGAATGGGCGGGTGTGTGCTCCGAAAGACGATGAACCAGTACTTCGATGGCGATCTTCCGGACCGCGCCGCCGCGCGGGTTCGCGATCACCTGGCGGAGTGCGAGCGGTGCGCGCGGGCGTACGAGAGCCTCCGGGCCCTCGAGGGGGCGATTCGCCGCGAGGCGCCGGCGCCGGGCGAGACGCCCGAGCTCGCCGCACGGGTGGTGGACGAGTTGCACCGGCGCGGGGCATTCCTCAGGGCCCGCGTCGCGGCGGGCAAGCGGCGGCTTCTGGGGGAGAGCCTTTGGTCGGTGCGGATGGCCGCCGCCCTGAGCGTGGCCGGCTCGCTCCTGGTGATCGTCGGCGCGGCGATGAATCACCTGACGAACAGGGAGTGGGCGAGCCGGACGGAGCCCGTCTTGGCGGACGCCGAGCGCGTGCTCGTGCGGCTCGTCTACGTGGATCCGGCGGATCAGGCGCTGCGGCTGGCCTGGGCGCGCGAGGAGGCCAAGAAGCTTGCGCTGCCGGACCGCCTGGCGAAGGTGCGAGGCGAGGCCGAGGCCGGCTGGGCGGGGGACTTGGCGCCGATCGAAACGATGTTTGCGGCGCTCGCCGGAGGCGAGCCCCTTCCGCCCGAGATGGCCGCCCAACTGAGCAGGGGAGAACTCCTGGATCGCACGGCGCGGCTGCACCGCAACTTACTGCCGGGCGGTTGAGGCGCTCGGGTGGAACACTCGCCGTGGCGAGATGGCGCCGCGTCTGAGCTTGTGGCTTTCACAGGCGGCCGCGTTATAATAGCGCGGCCCTCTGCTTTATGGGAGAACGCGGATGCGCGCGGCGGTGTTGGGGCTTGTCATCACAGCGTTGCTTGCGGCGGGATGCGGAGGGCCGGGCGTTCCGCGCGAACGGCTGACCCTCGCCGTGCTGGCGGGCGTCTATTACTCGGCGGCGCCGGGTGCGCAGGTCCAGGCCGCCATGGTCGATGACTCCGAGGCGCTCTTGAAGAAGGCCATTGCCGACCTTAACGCGACGAAGGGTCTCGACTTCGCGATTGTCGGCGGGGACCTCTTCGCGCGGGCCGACCCGGTAAGCCTGGACAAGGCGAAGGCCTTGCTGTCCGAGCTCAAGATGCCCTACTACGTTGTCCTGGGCGAGTACGACGGACCGGCGCCTGCGGCCAAGACGCCTGGCAGCGATCCGGCGATGCCGGTCGGCGTAAGTCGGAGCACCATCATGTGGGCCTTCCAGGGCCACGGCTTTTCCTCGGCGGAAGGCTACTGGGTGCAGGAGGTGCTGCCGGGGCTGGTCGTCGTTGGCCTCGACACCGTGGTGCCGGGCGGGCGGGGCGGCCACGTGTCGATGCCGCAACTCGCGTGGCTTGACCGGGTGCTCAAGGCCCATGCCGGCAAGGCCGTCATCGTGGCGGGGCATCACAGCCTGGTGCCGCTGCATCCCCTTGACGAGGGCGCGGCCTGGGGGCACATGGTGGTCGACAACGCCGCCGCGGTGCGCGAGGTCCTGGAGCGACACGCGAACGTCGTGATGGTGCTGTCGGCGCACCATCATTTCGCCGAGGGGCGAGTCAGCGGGCGGACGGTCTACGTCGCGGCGCCGAGCGTGAGCGTCTGGCCCCTGGCGTTTCAGCTCATCCGTCTGACGCCGAAAGAGGTGGGGCCGATGTGGGTGCCGCTGGGGGATGATGACCTCTCTCGCCGCGCGCAGGAGCGGCTGCTGGCGAGCAAGGAGTACCGGGGTGTGTTTCAGCCCGGAGAGGACGGCGACACCGCCTGCGTGCGTCTGTTCGGCGTCAAGAAGACCGAAGTCTATCCTCTGCCGGCCATTCGGCCGTAGCAGGCGCGGCAACCGTCATGGCCGCTTCGGGGTCAGAACCGTGATGAAGGTCGACGGTTCGAGCGCCTCGTAGTTGTGCTCGAAGAGGCAGTCCCAGGCGAGGGCGTCGCCGGCCCCAAGCACGTAGTCCGAGCCGCGGATGGTGACCTTGACCTTTCCAGCGAGAACGAAGCACCGCTCGTAGTCGTCGCGGTGGAACTCGGCGGCCCATCCGGCCGCGCCTTTCGGGGCCGTGATGCAGAAGATCCGGGTCCCGTCGAGATCGACGTGGCGGCACTCGGCCGTGCCGAGGATCGTGCAGGTGGCTTGGCTGACCTGGGTAGGGTGCTTGTGCTCGGTCAGGGCGAGCAGGTTGTGCGTGGCCAGGCCGAGCGCCCGGCTGATGCGGTCCAGGGTCTTGAGCTCCGGGTTGCCCTGGTTTCGCTCGAGCTTCGACAGGGCGACGTAACTGACCCCGCAGAGCTGGCTCAAGGAGTTGATCGTCAGTTTCCGCTTCTTGCGCAGTTCCCTCAGGATCGAGAAGTCGTAGGTCATCCGAGTCCCCCCCTTCCTGGGTTCTCAGGGCACCCCCATGGGCCCGATGTTGCAGAGGCCGTTGAAGCGGCAACGCGGGCAGTCGTCCACCGAGCGACAATCATACTGCTCGGCCGCCATGCCTGCGAGTGCTTGACGTACGCGGGCTTCCGCGCGGGCCAGATCGGCCTCGGAAATCTCCTGCGGATCGGCGGAATCGGTGTCGAGAACATACACCGACTGCCGAGCCACGGGCTGGCCCAGCCAGCGGCCTGCGGCCAAGGCATAGATCCCCAACTGGAGGCTATGCTTATCCACCAACGCACCAGGCGCGCCGACAGCGGGCGCGGCTGACTTGTAGTCGACAAGCTCCCAAAGCCCGTCTGGCCCCTGAAGCAGCAGGTCTATAGTCCCATGAACTTCTGTGTTGTCAAGCGTGAAAAGGAAGGGCATTTCCCGATAGACCCGGCGGGCTCGGGCGACGCGCCCGCCCAGGTGGGTGGCCCAGAAGGCGGCCACAACCTTGGTCAGCCGCCGTCGGAGATCCTCGCAAGCTGCGCCGGATCCGGCGGCGGCTTGGCGCAGCGCCCCGTCCACGGCCATCCGCGCCGAGGCTTCGTCGGGCGAGGTGGCGAGCTCCAGTGCCCGGTGCGCCAGCGCGCCCCAATGGAGTGGTGAGACTTCGTCGCCGCGGCGACCGACCGCCTCGGCCTGGTCCACGCCGAGCACCTCCGTCCACCAGTACAGCCGCGGGCACTGGGCATATTGGGCGAGAGCCGTCGCCGTGACCCGGGAGGGAGGCCGGCCCGGCACGGGCGCGGCCCGTGTCTGCGCGAGCCTCTCCTCGGCGGGGCGGCGCTTCGCCGCGGCGCCGCGATCGTGCAGCCGCTCCCAGCGCACGCGGCCGTCGGCAAACACGTCTCGCGGCCCGCCGCGACGGCGGCCGTGGCCGGGCTTCTCGCCCTGCGGCGGGCGAGCGCTGACGCGCAGGACCTGGCCGGTTGCAAGCCGAACTTCATGATCGCCGGGGCAGCGCTCGGCGCCCAGCCCGGCAAGGATCGCTTCGAGCCAGGAATCGTCGCTCTTCGCCCGCGATGAGTCGTGCGATGAAAGCAGAAGGTAGTCCCTGGCGCGCGTCATCGCCACGTAAAGCAGGCGCCAGGTTTCCTGGCGCTGGGCCGCCGCCTCGTCGTAGACGGCCAGGGCCAGGGCGCTCGACTTCAGGCCGTCGCCCTCTTCGTCGCGCATCCGCACCGAAAGGCCGGTCACGGGGTGGATGAAGTAGGGCGCTCTGGACCCGCGCGGGCCGTAAGCGAGGTCGGGGACCGCCACAATCGGGAACTCCAGGCCCTTGGCCTTATGGATGGTCATGAGTCGGACGGTGTCGCCGCCGGGCGCCTCGATGGGCGCCTGCTCCATCCGCATCTCGCTCTGCATGAAGTCGGTGACGTACTCGATGTAGTCGCCGAGGGCGTACAGGCCGTGCCGCTCGAACTGCCGGGCGACCTCGGCCATTTGGCGGAGGTTGGCGTAGGCGCGGGCCCCGCCGAAACGCCCGACGCTCGATGCCGCGTAGCCCGACTCGAAGACCGCGAGGTCCAGGAGGCGCCCGAGGCCGAGGCGGTCCTTCGCGGCGGCCCACTGGGGCAGGAGCGCCGCCGCCCGCGCCAGGCCGCGGCGGTCCTCCTCGCCCAGGTGCTCCGCCTTGGCCGCCGCCGGCAGCGCCTCGTGGAGCGTGCGGCCCAGGGCCCGCAGGTGGTAGAGGCCCTCGTCGCTCACGGCGAAGAAAGGCGACCGCAGCACGCCCGCCAGGTGCAGGTCGTCGGCCGGGTCGTCGAGCACCCGCAGCAGGTGGATCACGTCGAGCACCTCCTGCTGCTTGAAGAAACCGGCGCCCGCGACCACGTAGTACGGCACCCCCTGGCGTTCGAGGGCTTCTTCGTACAGATGGAGATAGATGGTTCGCCTGACAAGGATCGCGACGTCGCCGTAGCGGGCGGGGCGCCACGCGCCGCTCTCCCTGTCCTGGACGGCGACCGCCTTCTTGGCGACGATCTCGTGCAGCCGCGCCGCCAGTCGCCCCGCCTCCTCGGCGTGGCCGGTCGCCGTGTCGAGCGGCTCGTGTTCGGGGTCCAGAACGATGAGGCACTCGGCGACCGCCGCGTTCTTCTGCTCGCGCTTGCCCTCGATGGCCTCGTAGCCGCGCATCAGGCCGGGGAAGAGGTGGTTGACGAGGGCGGCTGTGCCGGTGTGGAGGCGGAAACTCTCGCTCAGGGTCTTCCGGCCGTCGGCGCCGACGCGGCCGAGGGCCCGCTCGAAGACTTCGAGCTCCGCCCCGCGGAACCGGTAGATGGACTGCTTGGGGTCGCCGACGCCGAACAGCGCGCCCGGCCGCAGCGGCGCCTCCTTCCGCCGCCCCGCAGGCCCGGTCACCAGCAGGTCGACGATCTCGAACTGAAGCAGGTTCGTGTCCTGAAGCTCGTCGACGAGGATCGCCCGGAAGCGCTGGCGGCAGTCCTCGAGCACCCGGGCGTTGCCCTTCAGCAGGTCCCGCGCCCGAATCTGGAGGTCCTCGAAGTCCAGGGCCGCCCGCTCGCCCCTGGCGGCCTCGTACGCATCGATCATCCGGCACGCGACACGGTAGAACGCGCGGGCCAGGGCGACGTGCCGCTTCTCCGTCTCAGCGTCGAAGACAGGCAGCGCCTGGGTCGCCTTGCGGATGGACTCGCGGAGGGTTTTCAGGGCCTCGCCGGCGGCGTCGAAGTCGTCTTTGGACGGCCATTGGCGGGCGCTTCCACCTCGCAAGTCGATGGCGGCGAGCCGGGCCGCTGCGTCCTGTGCGATCTCGGGCGTGCGGGCGCGCCTCAGCCGCTCGACCTGCGCAAGGGTTCCCTGCCTGAGTTGCTCGCGTTTCTCGCCGCTTGGGCCGGCGACCGACGCGAGGGTCCTGGCCGCCGCACAAAAGGCGGGCGACGCCGTGCAATCGTTGAGGAGTTGGCGTGCCAGCACGCCCACGGCTTCCTTGAGGCCCGCGATGATCTCGGCGTCGCTTCGGTCCATCACGGGCGCGGTCATGCGGCGCAGGACCTCGCGCTTCTCGCCGACGATCTCGGCGAACGTCTCGCGCGCCTCCATGAGGCTGAAGTGTTCGAGGACGGCCAGGAGATCGGCATCTTCCTGTTGGAGGAGATCCTCAAACGCGGCCGCCACCACGTCCTGGCGGAGAAAGGCCGCCTCCGTCTCATCGAGCAGCGTGAAGCTCGGGTCCACCCGCGCCTCGATCGGGTAGCGGCGCAACAGCGCGCTGCAGAAACTGTGGATGGTGTCGATCGGCGCGATGTCGACGTCCCAGTACCGGGCGAGCCAGATCTCCATCCGTCTCCGGTCGCCGGCCTTACGTGCCTCTTCGACCTGCGCGCGGCAGGCTTGGCGGATGCGGTCGCGCATCTCGGCCGCCGCGTTCTCGGTGAACGTGATGGCCGCCAGTTGCAGGAGCGGCAGGGCGAGGTCCTGCTCGAGGAACCGGATGTACCGCTCCACCAGAACGCTCGTCTTGCCGCAGCCGGCCCCGCTGGTGACGCAGAGGCTGGATGTCAGGTTTTCGACGATCTCGCGCTGGACGGGGGTGAGGCGGCTCATGCGTCGGCCTCCCCGGCGTCGGCGGTCTTATCCTCAATCCGCTCCAGCTCGGCGATGGGATGGGCCTGCCACTTGCGCTCGATGCGCCACTCGGCGTAGCGGCAGATCTCGCTGAAATCGCAGTGGCCCGGGCACCCGTTCCGCGGGTACACCGGGAAGCGGCCGCGGCGCATCGCGTCGACAAAATGGCGGATGTACTCGGCGGCACGCTCCTGGGCAGGGCCGACGCTGCCCTCGGGAAACTTCCTCGTGGCCGCCGTGGTCAGCAAACCGCTTTCCCTGGGGTGGCGGATGGGCAGGAAGAACGCCCGCGCCAGGCCCTCGCGCTCCGCCGGAGGCAGCATGGCCTCCGCCGCCCAGAGATAAATCGGCAGTTGGAAGCTTGTGCCCGCCTGCATGTCACGGGCCGAGGGCGCGCTGCCCGTCTTATAGTCGATGACTTGGTGCCCCGCCTGCGGGTCGATGGCCAGGTCGATGCGGTCGATGCGCCCGCTGAGGCGCACGGGGCCGTGCGGACTGTCGATGGCGATCGGCTCGCGCCGGCCCGGCGGCTCCAGGGCGCCGGGCGTGGACGCGCCGAACGGCGCCTCGGTGCAGGCGGCGCGCCAGCCGGCCTGGCGCTCGATGTGCCAGTCGACCAGGCCGCGCACGTCGCGCAGGATATTCCGTTTCTGGACCTGCCACAGGGCGGCCGACCCGACGCGTCCGCGCGACTCCAGATGCTTGAAGTATCCCGCCGCCGTTTCATCGAGAAGGGCGAGGGCGCCCTCCCGATTCGCCGCGGTGAGTTGCCCGCCGAACTCCCTGGACTTCGCGAGGGCACGGAAGAACTTCTCGAGCAGGCTATGGTAGATGAGCCCCACGTCGAGCGGGCCCAGGTCGGGCGACGGCTCTTCGATCGGCTTCAGGCCGAGGACCGTGCCGGCGAGAAACGCAAACGGGCACGCCCCGAACGTCTCCAGCCTGGCGGCGCTCATCACGGTCTGGCCGGGAAAACGGCGGCAGAGATCTTCAAGGATCTCTTCGGCCGCGAGGACCCCGTCGAACGGGCCGAACGCCTCGCCGTGCTCGCGCTCCCACTCGGCGGCAAGACCGGCCAGGGCCGTCTCGGCGGCAGGACCGCGAGAGAGCATCGCGTCGAGCAGCCCCAGGCCGGCGTCGCTGTCCCCGCGTCCGCCGGGGCCCCACACCGAGAACATCGTGGCGGCCAGGAGTTCCTGGTCGGCGCGAAGGCGCTCGGGCGGAAGGTCGAGGTCGCGCGTGCTCACGTCGACGACGGGCAGGGGTTCGCCGTCGGCGCCCGGCGCGAAGAGGCCCTTCAGTTCCTCCAGGTAGTGGCTGGCCAGGGCCGGCCGGCCCTGGGCGTCGAGCGAGGAGTACGCGAGCGTCAGCGTCTTGCGGGCCCGCGTGGCGGCCACGTAAAAGAGGAGCATTTCCTGCTCGGCCTGGTGGCTGGTGTCGGGGAGGTCCACGCCGCGCTCGCGCAGGTCGCGGCGCTCCGCGTCGTCGAAAAACGGGTGGCGCCGGCCCCGCCGCGGAAACTCCTTCTCCGCCAGGCCGACGACGAAAACGTGGTCGAACGACAGGCCGCGGCCCTGGCGCGCGTCGAGCACGAGCACCGGCGCGTCATGCGGCTCGGCGGACGAGATCGCGGCCAGGCCGAGTCCCTGCGTCACCTCCTTCAGGAACGTGTCGAGGGACACCGGCGCGGCCTCGGCTTCGTCGAGAAGGGCGACTTCCTCAAGGAGTTCCTCGAAGGCCGCGAGGGCCTTGAGGTCGCGCGCCCGCCCTTCGGCGGACGGGTGGGCCCTGGCGGCCGACCACAGCCCCGCGTCGCCGACAAGGCGGCGCAGGCCGTCGGCAAACGCGCGCCGCGCGGCGCGCGGGGGCAGGGCGAGGGCCGCAAAGAGGCGCTCGATCATCGCCTCTGCGCGGCCGATCTCGGCGCGGCGTGCGGCGGCGTGTTCGCGGGAAATCGCCGGCTGGCCCGACTCGTCGAGGACGCCGGCCTGGTGCTCGAGCAGGCTCCGCAGGTATGCAAAGCCTTTCGCATAACGGTCGCGGCCCTTCCAGACGTTGGCGTCGCGCGCGAGGCGGACCGCCGCCCGTGCCGTCTCGGCGTCGGCCCCGAAGGCCGACGGCACGAGGTAGTTGGACTTCAGCAGCCGCGCCATCGCGCGGTACGAGTAATCCTCCACCTGGAGCCGCACGAGCGCCATCGCCGCCCGGACGACGGGGCAATCCTCCAGGGGTGGTTCGTTCGCTACGCGGAAGCGCAGGCTGTACCGCGGAAAGACCTCACGCACGAGCGGCGCGTAGGGCTCCAGCGACCGCGCGAGAAGAGCGATGCTGGCGGGGCGGTCGGCGCCGCCGCGCACGAGGTCCACCGCGCGCCGGGCGACCTCCTCGATCTCACGCGTCCGGCCGGCGGCGCGGATGATCGAGATCGTTCCGTCGGCCTTTGGCGCCGCCGCGGCGTCCGGAAGCCGAAAGAGGTGCGTCCGCACGCGGTCCAGCGAAGCCGGCAGGCCGCTCGCGTCGTTCACGACGGTCTCAACCAAACGCTCGCCGAACCGTTCGCGAATGCGCTGGCGGGTCCGGGCGGTCATGCCGAAAAGGTTGGGGCGGTCGGGTTCCCACGTAAGCGTGATGAGCGTCCGCTCGGCCTGCCGCGAGAGGGCGTCGAGCATGTCG
>Ga0315284_10015215_pt1 | contig 10944 bp, 11 predicted proteins | sample YL17G09_16_MG_FD_203696 | JGI IMG/M metagenome (GOLD analysis project Ga0315284, IMG submission 203696) | Sediment microbial communities from Yellowstone Lake, YNP, Wyoming, USA - YL17G09_16 | ecosystem: Environmental > Aquatic > Freshwater > Lake > Sediment | place: USA: Wyoming | collected...
CGTATGCAAAGAAGACACCCGGTTGCGGCCGGCTCTTCGCTCTGGGCTTCGTAAGCACAGTGGTCTTCTTTGTGCTGGCCTGGGTGCTGCCGCACACCAGGCTTCATCCACTGATTGTGATCGCGTTCATGACGGTGCTCGTTGCGGCAATCGCGTGGGTCATTTGGCGCATGTCCGCCAGAGACGGCTTCTCGGACAGGCACAAGCTGGCGATGATCTGGGGCGCTCTTGGATTCTTCATCTTCATCGTGGCTCCTGTGCGGGAATGGGCGAAGAACCCGGCTGACAACCCAACCGGGATGCTCATCGTGGCACTGGCGTTTTTCCTGTTCCTCGCCTGGATGTGGCGTCGCACGCGATCACAGGTGACGACCTGATCTTCCAGATCGCCTTTGTGCGCACCCGGCCCTCTATCGCTCCGTGGGTTTGGCGGCGCCGTCAATGAGCAACGGTCCGGGCGGGGTCTTCCAGACCCGGCACAGAGGCTTGTCTTCTCGCGTCCAGCCGGCTTTGTTCAATTGTGCGTCGGTGGAATACAGCCGCCCCCCGGAGTCGCTGTGACGGTACTCGTAGAGCGGCACGATGCACGCGTGTGCGGGCGCCGATTCGGCCGAGGGCAGCGCATAGAACAGCGGCTTTTCAGATGTGGCGGGAGGCTCCGTCACCAGATGAACGCTCCGGCCGTTGCTCCCGGCAGCCCCTGCGGCGTAAATCGGGATCAGCCCATCGCGGGCCCTGTCCGGCTCGACGGCATGAAATGCGACCGATTCTACGGAGTCCCACTTGCCGGCCTTTGCCACGGCGTCACGCAGCAGGTATTCCCCGCCGCCCTGCATCTGGTAGACCGGGGCAGGCAGAACGAGGCGCGGGTCGTCGAGAGTCAAACGGTACATGATCTGGTTGTAGTCATAGCGCGGCGTGGCGGTCTCCGCAGATCCGGAGAATGTTTGGGAGTATGTGCCCTCGAAGAAGATGATGCGGCCGCCATCCTGATCGAAGTACGGATGCTGTTTGGGATTGTAGAACGAATACTTGTTGTGCGTCACGACCTTGCGGGCGTAGGCCCAGGGCCCGGCAGGTGTATCGGCCTCCGCGTACCAGACCTCGCCCAGAAATGAGCTTTCGCCCCACTGCTGCACGAAGATCATCACCCATTTGCGGCGATACGCGTTGAAGTAGACGCTGCCGCCATGAGGCGACACCGCCTTGCCCGACTCGATGTCGTAGAGCAATGTATCCTTCTTTTCCTGCTGAAGGGCCTTGCTGACGCGAGCCCTCGCGGAATCGTCGCCGCCGGTCAACTCGGAGAAACGCACCCAGCGAGGTCGCTCCTCGCTCCCCGTCAACGCCGGCTGCAATGAGGTCAGGACTTCGTACCGATTCGGATCGATCACTTCCCTCCACTTAGCCTCGACTCGCATGCGCACCACCGCAGGAAACGGCAACGTGAAGTAGTAATAATCGCGTTCCCCTGCCGTCACGCGCTCGGCATGCCCGAAGTCCCGGTACGGCAGGACGTTCGGGTCCGCGCGAACCACCGGCTCGAAGGACTGTGTCGCATCGTTGAAGACCACCAGACCCAGCTCCAGTATCGTGCCGAGATCCTTGAGCCTGGCGAACTTGGCGATCATCCGCTCGCGGCCCTGGTCGTCTTTGACGGTCAACAGGCCATCGAGCCAGACCAGGCCCGGCTCCTTCATGCGGCACAGCGGCCGGCTGAAGCCGTCCTTGTCCACGAAGTATTCGAGATTGACGCCAACCACCGGGTCCAGGCCGCCTCGTCCGGGCAGGTCCGACACGGCCCCCGCCATGGCAAAGTGCCCGAGCGGATACGAGGGCCTGCCCGTATCACCCCATAGCCAGAACAGCCGGCCGTGATAGATGCATGTGTCCACTGAGTCCTGGCCCATGACTTGCCCGTTGAGAACGGGTTCTTTCAGCGGGACGGTCCGTCCGGTCAAGACACTGTCACCATAGATGCCTTGCCCCGTTACACGATACAGCCGCTCGGCAATATTGAGCCGATCGATCTTGATGACCGCGGTTGTGCCCGGCGTCGTCTTCAGCCGGACCCCGCGGAATCCGAAACCGTCCTTTGGGAACTCATATCCGTGACTTTCCACGAAGAAGAAGACCTCCCGATCCGTCAGGCCCGGCTCGCGGAATGCGACGATCCCATTGCTGTCCGTGAAGCAGCGAATGCTGTTGGTCGTGCGAAGCTCGACGAGCGGCACGCCCCGCCCGGTCTGCCGGTCCACCACCTGGATCGTGAAGTACTCACGAGAGGAATCGGCGGCGGACGAAGCCGACGGCTCCAGAGCTGCCGCCCGATGACTGAGAGCAAGGACGAGAAGAATCGCCAATACCATGAGCATCGGCCGGTTGGACTGCGATTCGCGCGCCCTTATTGGCATCATTGAGGTTCCCTCACTGGACATCCACAAACTATCATCGCCGGGCCGGACAACGATCAGCCGCCCGGCTGTCGAGCAGCATGGTACTCCGTTCATCCACAGCATGCCAGCGCAATCGCACAGGCATGGCTGGGCATCCGAATTGCGGGTACGCGATCAGCGCTGTTTGAATCCGGCGATCACTCGCCAGCCGGGATTCGTGAGGTGCGCCTCGATCTCGTACGCGCCGACATCACAGGGCGGCTTTCGCTCGATGTGATTGAAATCGTCCGGCGGTGTGAAGGCCGGATCGGCGCTGCCGACCAGCATGGAGTCGGGCCGGAGCCAATAGTCGTGTTCCGCCAGGCTGAGGAACGTCGCCTCCGATGTTCCCCCATCGCGAAAGCGAGTATTGTCGATCTCACAGCCTCGGAGAGCCCCGCAGACGCAGTTCGAGCGGAGGGTCTGCCCGTCGATTCCAGAGGCGTCGATAGCCGTACCCTCCGGGCAGTACACGGCGTTGTTGCTGAAGACCATATCGCGCGCCCCCGACCAGCGGACATGGACGCCCGTCGGATGCCCGACGATCGTATTGTTGACGATGGTTACATTTCGCATCTCGGCCACGGCGGCATGTGGAGCGGCGGTAATTCCAGTGGCAGAGCAACCGAAGATAATGTTGTTTCGAATGACGGCGTCCGAAACCACCTGAATGCCTTCCCCCGCATTCCAGACCACATTGCCTTCCACGATGTTACGCTCCTTGCCGCCGCCGTAAACAAAGATCCCGGGATATCGCCGGCCGATGTTCGTGTCGTGAATCACGTTGTCGCGAACGACGTTGCCCCAGGACCCGCGCTTGATTTCGATGCCGTCGTTGCCGCCGTCGCTCGTGCTGCGCAGGTGATGAATGTAGTTGCCTTCTATGAGGGAGTTGGTCGTGATGCACGAGCCGTCGTGACAGCCGATATACATGCCCTCGCCCTCCGTAGGTCCGGCGTCGCTCAGGCCGGTGTGATGAATGTGGTTCCTCCGGATGATGAAGGCGTCGCAATCCCCGCTGTTCATCGTCAGCGCGTTGTTGCCGGTCTCAAGAATCTCACAGTCTTCCAGCGTGACGTGATACCCGCGGATGAATCGAATTCCCGAATTTCCGCCTCTGAATTTCAGCCCGCGGATCACGAGGTGGGAGCAATCGACAACCTCCAGGTTATTGTACGTGTCGATATCTTCGGCCGGACGGGTAAGCAGCGGGCTCTCGCCTTCGGCGGCTCGAATCACGATGGGCTTGTCCGGCGTCCCATGGACCGTGACCGCCCTGCGCCCGGCCTGCGAATACACGCCGCCATGCAGAACCAGCTCGTCGCCGGGCTTCAAGGAGTTGGCGACGGTCTCAAACTCCTCCTCCTGCCCGGCGATTGCCGGATGGAGTTCCAGAACAGCGGCCGGACTCGTTCGGCCGTATGGCATTCCTGCGAGAACAGTCGCGACTACGAGGATTCGACAACCGGTGCACCATTCTCCGCAGCGGTATGGCATAAGACACCCGACCTTTGATCTTCTCTTGTGCAGGAGGAGCCAAAGGGCCTCCGGCTCCCTACTCATTTCTTGCTCATGGCGTCCAGAATCTCACGCCGGTTGTCCTCGAGGGCAAGCCCGCCCAATCGATCCAGGAGGGCGCCCTTGGCCTCGGAGCGGAAGCATCGGTTGCGCACGAGGGTCAGAAGCACGTCTACTTTCGCATCCTCGAAGGACAGGTGCTCGAACACCACCTCGACCAGGTGCACCTGGGCCCCTGTGGACAGGCCATGCCGGTGGGCGATCCGCTTGTAAGCCTCGTGGCGGTTATCCTCGAGGGAGAGCTTTCCGACGGCGTCGATCTCGCGAATCGTCACGTCCTCCGGTTCGACCACCTCGGACCGCCATGAGGAGTTTGTCTTCTCCGTGTCGATGACGATGCACCCGCTCAGCCAGGTCGTCATCAAGGCCAACCCTGCGATCAACAGCCACTTTTTCATGGTTTCCCCTTCCAAAAAACGTTTCCTTGCCACGAATCCGCTTTGCCTGGGGATAGAACGTTATCCCGCAGGCACAATGATACCATTCCGCTTCGCGGGCCGCAACCCTTCGCCCGGGTGCGCGCTCATCATCCATCCCTTTAATAAGGCGACTGCACGGCCCGGGGTAACACGGGAGCTGACCGGAAATGCCGTGCAGGGGTCCATCTGTGGAAGTACAATGGTGTCCACAAACATGCCATTGAGAATGGCTGTATGAGCGACAACGAAATGAGGTGAAACATGAATATGAGAATATGGGTCTTGCTCTCGTGCGTATTGCTTGTGTTCGGTTGTGCCAAGAAAGGAGGGACGGCGGCAAATCAGCCTGCGAAGACCGGCGTCGCAGCCCAGCCGTTGACGGGCCTGGAGTGGGTAAAGAACGGGCCCGTTGAGATCAAGCCGGGCACCGTGTATGTCGTCGAGTTCTGGGCCACCTGGTGCCCACCCTGCAAACGGAGCATCCCGCATCTGACCGAGCTCCAGCACAAGTACAAGGACAAGAATCTGGTGATCGTCGGCATCTCAACGGAGAAGGTGGATGTCGTGAAGCCTTTCGTGGAGCAGAAAGGCGCCGAGATGGACTACGCCGTGGCGGTGGACACGACGGGAACGGTATCCACGGGGTACATGGATGCATTCGGCCGCGACACGATCCCCTCGGCGTTCGTCGTCGGCGCCGATGGAAAGATCGTGTGGGTCGGCAACCCGCTGGACAACATGGATGCGATTCTGGAGCGGACTCTGGCCCAAGCGCCTCCCGCCCGGGGCGGCTGACATCGATCGCATGTGGAGATAAGATGGAACCCAACTGGCTCAGGTGGGCAAAGCAGCTCGCCGCGCTGGCCCAAAACGGGCTGACCTACTCCGAGAACGAGTACGAGATCGACCGGTACAAGCAAATCCGAGAAATCGCGGCGGAAATGATGTCCGCCGGATTTGAGGTCGAGACCAGGACGTTCATTGACCTGTTCTCGCAGGAGCGGGGCTATGCCACGCCCAAGGTGGACGTGCGGGGAGCGGTATTTCGCGACGACAAGATCCTGCTGGTCCGGGAGAAGCTCGACGGCGGGTGGACGCTGCCCGGCGGCTGGGCCGATCCCTGCCAGTCCGCTTCCGAGGCCGCGGTCCGCGAGGTCTTCGAAGAGGCCGGCTTCGAGGTCCGCGTCGCCAAGCTGGCCGCTGTGTACGACCGCAGCAAGCACCCGCACGAGCCGCCCATGCCCTTCCATCTCTACAAGCTCTTCTTCCTCTGTGAAATCACCGGCGGCACCGCCACGGAGAGTTATGAGACCACCGGCGTCGATTTCTTCGCCGAAGACAACATCCCGCGGGAATTGTCCATCTCGCGCACCCTCCCCTTCCAGATCGCCCGCATGTTCGAGCACCACCGCAACCCCGCCCTGCCCACGGACTTCGATTGACCAGCCTATTGACAAGGTCGGACTGTGCGGTTCTCCTGTTACGCTTTGGACTCAAAGCCTGCCCTCGCAAAGGCGGGGGACGGGGCATCGGTTGGGTGATTCCAGATGATCCAAGCGGTCTTTACCGCAGTTCTTTTTGCGATGTCCGCCGTCAGCGCGGGACGCTCCACGCGTCTGCTCGGCGCGGGGACGGCCAATCTCAGCCGGCTGACGCTGGCCACGATCTGCCTGGCTTTGTGGGCCCACGTCTTCGGCCAAGGACTCGCCGGCGTCAGCCTGCCCTGGCTCTTTCTCAGCGGTGTGGTCGGCTTCGGCTTGGGCGACCTCGCTCTGTACGGGGCCTATTACCGCCTCGGTCCGCGGCTGGGTGTACTCCTGTGCCTGTGTCTGGCCGCCCCGCTGGGAGCATTCATGGAATGGGTGTGGCTGGGCACGCGGTTGACCCTCTATCAAATCTTCTGCGGCGCTACGATCCTGGCCGGTGTGTTCGCGGCCTTGGCGCCCGACCGCCGCGTCGCCACGGGCGCACGCACCTGGGCTGCCGGCATCACGCTGGGCACGATTGCCGCTTTGGGACAAGGGGGAGGAGCCGTACTGACGCGAAAGGCATTCAACGTGGCCGCGCAAGCGGGACAGCACATCGACGGCGGCACGGCCGCCTATCAACGGATCCTCGGTGGCCTGCTGCTTACGACCGTGGTCCTGTTCATCCATCGCTGGCGTAAGCAGCCGGACCCGCCCGATGCGGATGCCGCTGCGGATCATCCCTGGAGACGTGCATGGCCCTGGGTCATCGCCAACGCCCTGGCGGGGCCTGCGCTGGGCGTGGCCTGCTACCAGTGGGCTCTGGCCATCGCCCCCACCGGCATCGTACTGGCCATCGTGGCCACCACTCCCCTGGTAGTGATCCCCTTCACGATGGTCCTCGATGGCGAAAGGCCAACCGCACGCTCGTTGGCAGGCGGAGCCATCGCCGTCCTGGGCGCAGCCGCACTGGCGTACAGGTAAGGCACCGGAAGAAAGAGACATCCGCCCACGGGCTTGGACGAATTCAGCGGTCTCGCTACTTGTTCTCCAGGAAGTCCCATCCTCCGGCGGCGTGATAGCGATCCGTGATGTCGCTGGGGCGCATCCAGACTACACGGTCACGCAGATGCTTGTTGATCCGCTCGACCACCGTTGTGAACGCCGGCCAGCCGACGCCCTTGGCCGGGTTCAATCCCTGCCAGTGCGCGTACCAGATGCAGTACGGCGCCCCGGACTGGACCCGACGAACGATGATGCCCGACTTGCCGTCGTCCGTGATGTAGTAGTCGGGATCGACCCGCTTGGGATTGTTCTCCCAGATGCCGAAATGGTCCACTGCGTTGGGCATCAGGTCGTAAACACCATACTGCCCGTCGGCGGCCTTACGGTGAATGGCGTCGTCGCTCTCGCTGGCATCGAAGAAACACGGGACGGCGCGTCCGCGGAACTTCCCTTCTTTGGCCAGATTGAGCAGGGCTTGCCACATAGCGGGGTTCGGCTCGCGATGGCCGCCCGCTCGCAGCTCGGCGTACCGCTTCGTGCAGGCCTCGCAACTGCAGCCCGGCCACGTCAGTCCCGAGAACCGCACGCCGGCCCGCTGCCCCTCCGCAAGGATATTGGCAAAGTAACGCTGGTACTCCTCGACAGCGACCCCAGGCTCGTACAGCCACAGACCTTCGTGAGCGGAGCCTTCCTTAGGCCGATCCGCGTCGAAATCGAACAGGCCCTGGTGCGTCATCAACTCCATGTGCGTGCCCACGCCGCACTCCCAGGCCCGCGCCACCTGCTTGAGGAACGCCTTGTCCTCCTCGTCCGGTTTGCGCGACATGCTGTGCCCGCTCGTGCCGAGGATGGCGCTGGACTCACAAGCAACGCCCTGTTTGGCGCAGTAGTCGAGAAAAGTCTCAAACGCCTTGGCCCCGGCCACGCGAGGACTCGTATCGTCACAATAGAACGACAGGATCGTCTTGCGATCGCGCCGCTTGCCGCCGCTTTCCGCGCCGGCCTTGCGTAGTCCTCCAAGCACCGCCACCGCCGTGGAAGCGCCGGCAACACCAAGAAACCGCCGCCGAGTGCAACGTCGTCTTGCAGTTGTCATCCTACGTCCTCCCATGAGACCCTTGCGTTTCCAAGTGCGAACACCATACCATGCGAAACCTTGCCGACACCGGCTATCGTACAATTCGTAGGATTCGCCTGCAAGCTAAGCCATCTCAATGAACGTCCCATGTTCACATTCCCGTCGCCTGTTCTTTCAGGCCATGGGCATCCACGACGATCCCCATCTCGATGCAACGCTCACGTTTGGCATTCCTCTTGGCTTCGGACATACTCTCCTCATCCTTCGACGCGGGCCTGCCCCGCGCCTCACAGGACGCGAGACGGCGAGCGGTCATCATCCAGCCGCGCTAGCGACCCGTCACCTGTTCTCTATAGAAGCCCATCTTCTTGCAGTACTCCGTGAAGTCCTCACACTCGCCGCAAATCTCAACTGTGCCAAGATCAAGGAAGAATGTTCGGATTCTTTTGCGTACTTCGCATTTTCGCTCTACCAGGAAGACCCTCGGACGGCTTGCACATCCAACGAGTGCTCTCTCGAAGAGGCGTTTTGCCTCCACATCAGCTTCGGGGAAAGAGTATCCAATAACGACAATCTCGTTGGCTTGGCGAATCACCTCCAGTGCTTTCTGCCACACACCAGCCAGGAAAGGACGTTCTTCGATCTTCTTCCTGGGTGTGGGTGAGACTAGAACTGGCGAGAGTGACGATTGGCAACGTCTGCAATGATCATGAGGCAGATGGTTATACTGCCAGTAGGAAGCCAAATGTGGTGCTTTGCACTGCGTGCACACCGCCCAATTCAGTGAGCCATGCAACTTCAGAATGTCGACATCGCTCGGCAAACGTTCGTTACGAAGAATTCGCTCATATTGATCGAAGCTAAGCACACTGGCGAACGGAACCGCATAGTCGCCAAGCAAGCCGCGGTCATTGATGACAACAGCTTTGTCGAGCAGAAGGTCATAGTTGAACGTGATGAAGGAGTTCCGGTCGGAGTTGTCCAGGCCATAATCGACCAACATATCGTAGAGGTTCCGCCGGTGATCAGTCGTCCCGTCAGGCCTTTTCGAGTACGAATCACCGTGAGTGGTCCCCAACTGAATTATCTCGAAAATGAAATCATCAAGGGCTTTCTTGTAATCCCGATAGTCCAATGTGGGCTGCGAGGGATCGGCCCCGCGCGACATCCCCAAGTCAATGAAATCGAGGATATCCTCGACTGAGATGCCCAGCAGCTTCTCCACGCTCTCTATGTGCCATGACCCCTGCCTCGTGGCTTGATCGAGTTCCGCCGTAAAGGTAGTGTGACATCGCAGATCAACCAGTTCAAATACCTTGCGAAAACTGTCGACGGTGATTCTACCATCATAGGCATCCTTATTGCAGAGGTAGAGCATGCCTTCATACATGAATTCACGCATCAATGGTCCCCCCGCGTGTTGTGATGCACCTGCTCCAAATACGAACACTCTGTTCATAAGTCACCTATGCTGCTGACCTGTGCGGATATCTGGGGACGCCTTACTGATTTCCAATGGCATAGCGTCCCCAGATTCTAAATCACCGCGTCCGCCTCGAACGCAAAGTTAGAAGGCATAGTTGTTGGCTACCGCCTCTCGAATCTGGTTGCACCTTCTTGCATTATGTCGTTGAATCTTTTCCAGCCCACCTTGAGGCCATACGTTGTTCCTTTCGGGAACCAAACAATGGAACCATTAGAAACGGCAAGCGTGCCCAAAACGGCGCCATCGCTCTTAACCAGAAACTCAACATCGGCTTTACCGAGTGCGCGCTGCGGAATACTAAACGACACGTCATGCTTTGCCATGGACTCTCCTTTTTGTGGTTGCCTTCTAACAATGATTAGATTGACCCGCATAAGATGCGGAGTTCCTCGTTCCTGCCCGCATAAGACGCCTTCGGATTTCTTGCCAAAGGCGTGATGAAACGTGCTCCTTCAACAACTTGCTGCCGGTCCAACCATTTATCCCGGCATGTTATACGGATCAGCATAAGAACCTCCTTCTCAAAGCCCGTCCACCGGGCTGCGAACGCCCGAAGGCCCGCGGTTGAGGACATGGGTGTAGATCATCGTCGTTCTAACGTCGTTATGACCCAGAAGCTCTTGTACGGTCCGGATGTCATACCCGCCTTCGAGCAGGTGTGTGGCGAAGGAATGGCGGAGGGTACGGTCCCTGCTGCTGCCGGTGGCGCGACCGCCTGCGTCACTGGTGAGCTTCTCACGTCGGCCGTCTGAGGCACTCCCACCATTCGGTTCCCTTTCGCTATCGCTGCCGAGCATAGCACGGCGGGTCGGGAGAAGTCAATATTCTCGCTGAGATAATCTGCTTCTCCGGGCGAGAAAGCAACGTCTTGTATCCCGTTGTGGATGAGACAAGTGATGTCTCTTCCGGAGCGTACGCATCGACGGGGATCTCCTCGGCGAGGCGAGGCTTGCGTTCGCCGTTCCTCTCGCCTTCGGCCATGCTGGTTCTGCCTTTGGCGCCAGGCCCCAACGTTCGCCTTCTCGGGCGGCGGGACGCCGTACCGGGCAAGGTGTGGTTCGCAGCTCATTTCTTTGCCAGCGTTGAGCCGATGTTGGCGATGAGGATCAGAACCCCCGCCGCCATCAGCGCCCATCCGATCTTCTTGAGTGTGCCGGCGAGCCGCTTATTCTCGTCGGCCTTCAGGTCCTTCTTCGTGAACAACTGGGGAAAGGCAAGAAGCAGGACAGCCAACCCAAGAGGGATCAAGGCATCGATGAAGTCAACGATCAACTGTGTCATTTCTCTTTCATCCTTCCTTTGCGAACCAAGAACGCATCGAGGCACTGACCGGGTGTCCCGAGAAGATACACAATCTTAGCTCTGCCTACCGCTTGCACCGCATGGATCGTCGTGAGTAGTCGAAGGTCCTCGAACGATATGGCCGGAAAATCTCGTTCTCTACATCGACCCGGAGGTTGATGTCGATCTCGCCTTT
>Ga0315284_10015216_pt1 | contig 10944 bp, 3 predicted proteins | sample YL17G09_16_MG_FD_203696 | JGI IMG/M metagenome (GOLD analysis project Ga0315284, IMG submission 203696) | Sediment microbial communities from Yellowstone Lake, YNP, Wyoming, USA - YL17G09_16 | ecosystem: Environmental > Aquatic > Freshwater > Lake > Sediment | place: USA: Wyoming | collected...
GAATTCTTGGTACACCTTCTCAAATTCGGTAGTCGGGATGTGGCCGTTTGTTATGAATTTGCCCGTATCTTTAGCATGGATCAATTCGTGGAACAATACGTTGTTCGTCATAGCTCTTACCGAATCCTCACCGAAATCAGTTTTCAACGCAAGCGTTATCTGGTGGTATACTTTTTGGTTTTGTTTGGGAAATCCTTCTATCGGTTTGCCGAATTCATCGACGAGCAGATGCTCACCACGCTTTTCGATGTTTGCAAATTCGTCTACATAGATTATTTTTATCGGATACTTCGTATTGGTTAACCCCACTTTTTCCGCGACCTTCAACTTGTCCAGAAGCTTTCCTGACGTAAGAAGCTCGCCCAGCTTATCCGAATATTTAATTGTCTTCGATGCATCGATTGTTATTCTGTTCGACTTGATGAAATCGACTATCTCGCTTATCTTGTCTACGGATTCTTTGGTCAGTTGTCCGTTCGGTAGTTTGTCGACGGCATCCGCTACAAATTTTGCTGTAAGTTCGTCTCCGTCAGCTTTTGCGAACGCTTTGAATAATGATGTGGCCACGTCCCCCATTGCAGCGCTGCCAACCTTTGAGACGGTTTTTCCCGTCCATTTTATGAGGTTGGGAACGAGCATTAGCGTTTCGAGCGCATCACGCGCAACTTTTTTCTCGAGTGCTTTGAATGCGCCTTTGACTGCGGAAAGCGCTAGGTTTCCAACCGAATTTGCTTCATATATTCCTATTCCCGCACCCACTCCGGCTATAGGCGTTCCAGCGCATCCAGCCGCAATACCACCGCCTATTGTCGTCGTATAATCGTAAACGTCATAACCCGTTGCAAGAAACGTTATTGCACAGACTCCTGTATCTACGGCAAGGTTTTCGTCGCACGAAAGTAGGCATCGAACTCTATCCGTTATGCCGTTGAATGCGGTTCCTAATATGCATTGCGAGCATTGGCCGTTGTTTGCGGCCTTTATCATGGATGGGATCTCGATTGTACATTGCATGGAATCTCTGAAATCAGCGAACAACTCTAGACCAGGTGCTACATTGCATGTCACTTCGTCGCCCCAGCTAGCGTAATCTCCAGGCCCTATGCACTGCCATAAGGCGTCCGCATATTCCCATTTCGTCAAAGGTGCAACGTGCATCTGCCCTGATCGTACTCCTGTGTCCGAACCGTCTACGAGTACTTTGATATAATATTCCGGTTGGACGCACATATTGAGGATGCAGTCGCTCTGGTAGTTTGCTGTCCACGTCGTAGTTGCGGTATTCTGTGATGCGATTGCGGTTAATGTCGTTTCGTGATCATCCGGCGATGACAGGTCCGCTTCCCAGACGTCAAACGTTATCGTTTTGCCATTGCAATTTTCAGTTTGTGCTGTAAGTGTAACGATATCTCCGTCGGTTGCCGTATTCGTTGACCAGGTTGCGGATTTTACGGTACAAGGCGGATCAATGGGCCAGATATTTGTGATAATCCCTATGTCACCGGTGTTGCTGTTGTCATACCAGTCTATTTCGACTTTGTTGTCTCCTGCGGAGAAAACGGGATAATAACCATAGCAAGTAATATAGCCGTCGGTTACGTCGTGCCATTCGTTCATGACCATATTACCGTTTACGATGAGACGCGCTCCGTCGTTTGTACAAGTAGTAAATTGGTAGGTTCCGGCATTTTTCACGTTTATTGTGCGGCTTGACTTGAAACCTATCGAATCCGAACGACCGTAAGCAATCGTGCTTGTTTCCCAGTAATTCGAGAAGTCTTTTCCATATTCATCGGGCCCCGCACCCAGACAATCTCTCAGTTCACCGTTTGAGTATGTGTACCACACTCTTTGCCAACGGTCACTCGGGTATGACAGTGCTGGGCATGTTGGTTGAGGCGCAGGTTGCGGTGCTGGTTCAGGTTGACCATATTTTTGGACTGTTAACTGTGACGATTCGCATTGTTTGTCGCCGTCTACATAGAGCTTGAAGAAATATTCGGGATCACCGCCGCCAACTCCGTCATCTTGCCAAACGGTTGTCCAACGTCCGCTGTCCGTGTCGGTCTGTGATATTGTTTTTACTTTATCGTTCGCAGTTGGATCGTATTCATAAATCTTGTACTCTATATCATGGCCTTCGCATGCATAGTTGTCATTGAAATCGGCTCGGAGCCGTTCTTCGGTTCCTTCTGTTACTGGACCACTCACAGACCAGCGACAGTTTTTGGCTGTGCATGATGAACTTTCGTCGTCATCGTCGTTACCGCTAGAGCCTCCCGAAACTTTTACATTAGCGGACGTGCAATACTTTTTCCCGTCTATGTAGACTTGGAAGTAGTATTCGGAATCGCTGAGATAATCGTTGCCCCCCTCTGCGGTCCAGTCCGGTGTAACGCTGCTGCCCGTGCCCGTAGACTGGATGAAATCGTTGAAAAGAACGTCGTCCTCGTAAATGTTGTATACGATTGTTTTGCCAGAACAGCTTCCGCTGAGATCGACGCGAAGCTTCAAATTTGTGCCGATGTCAACCGTACCGCTGGGCGACCATCGGCAATTTTTAGCGGTACATGACGCTGCTTCGGCGGTTCCGAAAAAGACGGCAGTGAGTGATAGAAGGATTACCAACGCAAACAATGTTTGCTTTCTAGGCATTTCCCACCCCAGCCCAGGCCGGTTAGAATGTATATAATCGCCTCGAAAGTCTTAAGAACAACGATTCCCACCGGGTGTAATTCGCTTTAAAATCGTATCTATCCAAAGGAATTAAAGGGTTACCAGTAAGTAGTTACCAGCACGTTTATGGTTTCCAAGCGTGAGTTTTATGAAACTGAAATATCTCGCAAGCGTTGCCCTGATGCTTTTCGCGGCTCCGAGAGCAGGGGCCGCAGAACGTGCGACGAGCTTGCAGCTTTACAGTCCAGCTGAGTTATATTCTTCCTCGCTCAAGATGGAAGGCGGGCGCGAGACCGACGGGCATTATGTCAGGCTCGTCGGCGTAGGCGGCGAGACGCACCGATTTGCAGTCGAGGGCTTGAGGCAGAAATTGGACAAGAAGCCCGAAAACGGCTTCAATTCCGCGGGCGCATTTTATAGTTATGGCGGAGAGACGGCTGTCAATTTCGGCGGCGGCCGAAACTGGAACGATGCCAGAAAAGTCACCGAGACGTCCGATGAGAAGAATACACAGACAACTACGCTATCGCATAATTACGGATTATTCGGCGTAGACGCCGAGCGCTTCAGCGCTACGGTAGAGGCATCGAAACGCGAAGACAACGACACGACTAAGACCGAGATCAAAGGCTTCGATATAGGCGTAAACGTGCCTGTGCGCACCGTAAGCCAGGCCATTCTGGTCGCGGCTGCTGTTCCTTACCGAAGCGTTACGTTCGGCGGCCATTACCGAGCAGAAAAGACGAACATCAAAGCAGACGTCGAGACGCGTGTCGGCTCGGCAATCACAAGAAATACGGTCCTGGACAGCAAAAGCAATGCTACACAGGAAGGCGTCAATCTTCGATATTCAAACGGTTTGCTAGATGTTTTTGCGGAAGGCACAAAGCAGCAAGGCGACATCAAGGAGAAATGGGGCGGAAACGGATACGTTTTGTTTAAAGGCAAACGATTCAGTGGCGGTTCGTACGTAGGTAGTAATGGTGGTCTCGAAGAAGTTGGAACGATTTTCACAATAAATGTAAAACAGGATTCTGCAAAACGTCACTTAGAACAGTTGTATGCGTTAACGACGAAAGATGTCGCGTTGAACGACTTTCAAAAAGAGCTGGTACAAGAAAGCTATCTGAAACTACTCGCTGAAAAGTCGGATTTTTTCGCTAAAGCTTCTTACAAGCAACAAGTTTCGAATCGCGGCGGATCAGCCGGAGCAATCGGATTCAAAGTGCCTGTCGATACAGTCGATACGCGACTGGTCATATATGCCGATAACGGGAATCTGATGAAAAGATACGGCGCGATATCGACTACACTAGTCGGGCGCGGATGGTCAATCGATGCCGGATATAATTACAACGAAAATATCGGCAGCTTAAGCATCGATCGACGTTGCACGTTTGGCTTTACGAAAGCTTTCGGTTCGGATTCAGCGAGCAGCACGTCGAGAAGTCGCTCGTCTGCAAGGCCGGCAAAGCGCGGCACGCATTCGAACTCCGGCGATTTTGAACGACTTCTGCCGCCGCCGACTTCGGACTAGATCCGCAATAAGCACTTTCTGCGGTATCGCTGACTGCCGTAAACGTTTAAATCTGATTTACAATCAATTACACTGGATTGGGCTGGTAGCTCAGTGGTAGAGCGCTGCACTGATATCCAAGCGCAGCGTGTGAGCGCAGCGAACTAGCTGCGCGCGGAAGATCGATGCGCTTGGTTTGATATGCAGAGGTCGGGAGTTCAATTCTCCTCCGGCCCACTTATTTCTTACAAACGGGATAGATCCGTTTGTCCCTATGCATAACGACCCCGGCTACGCGCATCTTGTCGCCCCTGAAATCAAATGTCCGTTCAACGGCGTCCTGCTCCACCTTTACGATGCCGCCCCTGAACGTCTCGTAGAAACCACGGTCTACGCGGCTTTTCGGCAGCGCCACTATGCGGCCGTCACCGCACAAAAGAAGCATGTACGGCTCTTTTCCGCAAGCCGTGTCGGTCTTCACGTCATGCACGTTCCTGTATTCCAGCATAAAGGAACTCGGAATGAAAATCTTATAAGCTGCTGATGGTAAACCTAGCCATTCGGTGACAATCGGAACCTTTTAAGGGTTGCGATTAATCACTATTCGGTGATGCCTGGGTGAAGGCGGTGTTGTAGGACCATGACACATAATCTTAGTTACAAGTCCGGATCCGTCGAAATAGTCCTGCTTACCGTTATTCTGGGATGCTTTTTGTTATCGGTTTCGCCGGTTTTTGCATATTCCGTAGACGTCGCGCCCGTGATAAGGCTCAACTATGATGCAGGCGGAGCGACCTCGAAGGCTTTGCTCACGGTCGTTGCCGTAGACGTTCTTGACAATGCCGGACTTCGCGGCATCAACCTCTATGAAAACGGCGCTCTCGCGAAGACGCGTGACTGTGACGGCACACGAACGTGTACGCTCGTATATTTTGTGAAGAAAACGGCAAATGGAGCATTCTCGTATTATGCGACGACACAGGACGTAAGTGGACAAACTGCGACTTCTGAGACGCGGACTGTATCGTACACGGCTATTCCGCCCGTGCTTTCTACTGCTTTGCCGGACGTAACGTTCGACGAAGACTCGAGCACGACGCTGAATATGGCAACCTATTTTTACGACGCGGACAACCCAACGCTACAATATTCTTACCAGTCGACCGACGCGCATGTTTCGGCGAGCTTTTCGGGAACGACTGTGACTATAACGGCCGCAGTGAACTGGTCCGGCGTTGCGACGGTTACGATAATCGCTTCGGACGGCGATTTCTCGGTGAGCGATTCTTTGCTTGTCACGGTCAATCCGATCAACGACCCTCCATATCTCATGTCAGCTCTGCCCGACGTTTCGTTTGACGAAGACGCGTCAGCAACGCTTAATCTGGCACCTTATTTCGCAGACATCGACTCTGCGCTCACTTATACGTATACGACCACAAACGCGAACATCAACGTCGCGTTTGCCGGCACTGGAGCTAACTTTTCGGCTGCGGCCGATTGGTCGGGAACCGCGAGCGTGACGATCCGCGCTTCGGACGGGCAATATTTTATCGATGATACCACGGTCATAGCTATTAACGCGGTAAACGACGCTCCTACGGCTACCGGCTTTTCCGTAACGACATCTGAAGATACATACGTGGGGGCCGATTTGTCTACGCAATTCTTAGACATCGAAGATGGTTTCGCGGGCCTGATGCTTAGCATACCAAGCGAAAACACGTCGCAAGTCGATTGCGGAATAACAGGGACTACTCTGGACATGCTGCCCGCATCGAACTGGAACGGTGCGGCATCTTGTATCCTTAGGGCTACGGACAGCATCGGACTTTGGGCGGAAATGACAGTAAGCATAAACGTAATACCTGTCAACGATGCTCCCGCGCTAAGCGCGGTTATTCCGAACCAGGCGTGGTATCAGGGAACTGAACTGCGCATCAATCTTTCGCAATATTTCAACGATGTCGATAGCTCACCGACATATTCTATGGTGATATCTCCGTTGAACGCCGACATGAACGTTAACCTGGACGGGGATATGGTCATGTTTACTCCGATGCCGGAATGGAACGGCACGGATTTCGTGCAATTCCGAGCAAGCGACGACTCTCTTTCAGCTGACTCGAATCTTGTGACTCTGACGGTCGTCTACAACGATTCCATAACCATGATGGGACGAGTAGTCGACTCTGTGACGGGTGCGGGCATGGCAGGCAAACGAGTCAGCTTCTACACGGATACGCAGATCGAGAGCAAATATGACGACCCGAACGCATTGGCAGACTACCAGTACAGCGAATGGCAGAATCTTTTGCCGAAATCGGTGCCGGACGCGGTAACGGACATAAACGGATACTTTTATGCCGCATTGCCGGACGGAACGTACAACTATATCATCCAGGGCAGCCGCGAGGACGAACTTGAGCTGGTCGTCAATTCGAGCAAAGGCAAATCCCACAGGGATTCTGATATCGCAATGACAAAAATAGTCCTGCCTAGAACGGGCTATGTCAAAGTGTACTTTGAGAGCGCGAGTGCGGCGCTTAAGAGCGACCTTTACATGGGGTCGCCTGACATGATAAAAATGATACCGGACAGTACCGTTGGCGCATCGTATGTAACGGACGTGACGTATGTAAACGGCACTGAGATGAAGTTTTTCATACGAGTAAACGGTACGCCATGGAATCTGGGCGTATACGACCACTGGTCGAACAGCACATATGCCAAAGTCGAGCAAGTAGACAACGACACGTGGCGAGTATACTTCGAGGACCTTCCGTCTTCGCAAGCGGATTGGGACTATAACGATGTCGTTGCATTAGTCGACCTTATAGATGCCCAGTACGCCACCGTTCCGTCAGCCGATTGTGACAGCGATGGAATACCGAACTGGCAGGACACCAATGACAACTGGTGTGATTACGGCGACTCAAATGGCACTCAGGTGAACTTCAACGCGGAAGGACACGTACTCTATTCAGGCAAATACGAGAAAACTAACGACAGCGATGCCGAAGGCGGCAACAAATACACGTGCGGCCAGCTTGTACGATTCATAATGTTCGGCGTCAACAACGGCGGAACGAACGAGACGATAACGTTTGCGGTGCAGGACCACACAAGCGTGGGCGGGCCAACGGCGCCTCTAATCTATACAGGAAACATCAGCAATGCCGTAGAGTCGTTGACAGTGGTCGCGGGTGACAAAGCCGAAAAAACGTTTGATTGGTATATACCATGCTCGCTAGCGGCAGGACGTTATGATATTCACGTTGTATGGAATGACGAGGTCTGGCACAAGATAGGAAACTTTTTCGTGATCGCCGATACGGCGGCGCCTCAGATCAACGTTGCCGCAGGCCCGCACCAGGACTTCCGCGACACGAACATAACGGTAGGCTATTGGGCAGGCGATACGCCGACACCCGGCACGATACCCGACCGAGTAATAGCGATGTCCGTGATAAGCGGGGTGCCTGACGCAAACATAATCGTCAAAGTCGACAAGGATATAGCTACGGACGGGCCTGATGCGGACATCATAACCGATAACGATGCAGATATTTCGGGCTTTGGAAGCAACCAAGAAGTCAATTTGACGTACGATACGAGCGGCGTTTATACTGCGCGCTTTACGGCTACGGACCTTTCAGGTAACAGCGCGTCTGTTGACAAGAACATAACGGTGTGGATAACCGAGGACGACGCCGATGCGATAGCGACGCCGTATTACACCACTTTGTGCCAGCTCGATGAAAGCGGAGAACTGAGGTACGACTATACAGTCACGCTAGGAAAACCGTCGCCTGACGTTACAACGAGCCTGGACATGTATACTCCGATAGATTTCGGAGGTTTTGAAGTCGGTCATGAGTACAACACACTTATGGACGGCTTGACTTCGTTGGGGTATACAGCTATAACAAACGTACAATATGTCAATACAAATCCTGAGTGGGTCATTGCTATAAACTCCACCACTGCAGCAGACTTTGAGAGCCAGTTACGCAATTATTTCATCTGGCTGGAAAATAATGGTCAGATAAGCTGCCCGGGATTGCCTTAGTTTTGCAATCGTGTCCAACTACGCGGCCAGAAGATTTGGATCTAAAGTCGTTTCGAACACCTCTGTACAGTGCGTTGAGTGCATACGGCAAATTGTACGACGAGCAACTGGGATTTCAGGTCTTCCCTGATTTTGCGTTGACTCCGGATAAGCCGAATTCAGCCAGAACAATAATCCCAAAGCTATTGTTCGCGCGTGGCGGTTGGGTCAAGACATCGGACCAAAGGTATACTTTACTGTCGGAACCGATGAGCGCGGCATGCGATTCGGAGATCCGCATGCGATACATTACGCAAAGATGCCGGAATGTATCGACATATGGTACGGGTAGGTGGATTTCTAGCAATTGCCGACATGGCAAATCCTTTTCTAACTCTGACGGATAACTGGGTCATGCCTCGAGGACACGAATACTAGCGTTTTGCCCATTGCACCACAAATCTTAGTGCTATATCGCATGCAAATCCGTAAAATCCACCCTTTCTAACCTTTATTTTACTCGGTTGCACTACATATCTCGTTCTAGTCGAATTTTCGACTAGCTGAAACTACATTCAACGCCAAAACGGTTGTAGTGCAACGGGATTTTTGTGGTCTACAAGAAATACGTGCGCAGAAACGGAAAACTGGTAGGTCCGTATTACTATACGAGCGTGCGCGATACGGATGGTAAGGTAAAAAGCATATATCTTGGCCGAACGCTTTCGAGCAAAAAGGTTGCACTACGCGAAAAGCATAACAAAACCGGACGTATTTCGCGGTATCGCCAAACTTCGTACATATCCCATAAACGGCACATGCCTGCTTCCCACACACATCCGCACCATTATTACAAAGGACTCTGCATATTCCTCGTTGTTGCACTACTCGGCTTGTTTTTATTTACATACAGTTCCGAGATAACCGGCTTTTTTGCGGGCCCGCACGGACCCGCTATAGACCCGAACGTCATTGTCCAACTTGACGAACTCGGCGAAGCGCGTGTCATTGTTGCACTACGAGAAACGTCTGACGCTAATTTCGACGTGCTTCTGAAATCGAAAGGCGAAAAGGAATCCGCGTTAGCAGCGCGACGCGACCACGTTAAGGCAAAGCAGGACGACGTACTAGCGGAAATGGTGTTAGACGACGGTTCTGAAGACGTTTCGACAGAACCATCATCGGTCACAGGCCAAGCAACCGCTAAGAGCGAGAAAGATTTCAAGCTAAAGCATCGTTACGCACTGATCAATGGTTTTGCCGGAACGCTGACTAAGAAAGGATTGCAAAAACTTCAGAACAATCCTAATATTGAACGCATCTATATCGACAAACCGATCGAGATATCGCTAAGCGAAAGCGTCCCGCTGATAAACGCAGACGACGTTTGGGCGCGGCAGATCGGCGGAATTAACATAACGGGCATCGGACAAACGGTCTGTATTCCGGATACAGGTATCGATTATTCTCATCCAGGCCTGGGCGGAGGTTGGGGCAACAAGGTGTTAGCCGGATTCGATTTTGTAAACAATGATACCGATCCGATGGACGACCAGGGCCACGGTACTCACGTTGCCGGTATCGTTGCATCATCGGATTCCTTATACCGCGGCGTCGCGCCCGACGCAAAGCTTGTCGCGCTTAAAGTCCTCAACGCAACCGGAGGCGGATATATGTCGGACGCTGATGCGGCAATCGAATGGTGCATCAGCAACGCGGCAGCCTACAATATCAGCGTAATAACTATGAGTCTTGGCGATTCATCGTACCATAATAATACTGCATGCGATGCGGATTATCCGGATACATCTTCTGCCGTAAACCTTGCAAGAGCATCAGGCGTTATTGTAATAATAGCTTCAGGAAACGATTATTCGACGACCGGAGTTTCAGCTCCGGCATGCATTTCAAATGCAACGTCCGTCGGTTCTACGACAAAGTCTGATACCATATCCGGTTTCACAAACCGCGGACAAAACCTGGATATCCTTGCTCCCGGAGCAAACATATCATCAACATCGATAGGTGGCGGCTTTGAATATAAGAGCGGAACTTCTATGGCCGCACCCCATGCGGCAGGTGCGGCAGCGCTACTGTACCAGTATGAAAAGCTTGTCAACAACCGCATCGCATCGCCGCAAATAATAGAAGAAATATTGAAGAAAACAGGCAAACCGATTTACGACAGCTCTACGGGCATGACGTTCCGACGGATCGACGTGCTAGCTGTCGTCAATACGATACTACACATCAACCAAACGGAGAACTCGGCTTACAACAACTACGGAAAAATCACATTCACGACTACGACCAACTTGACAAACGTATCGGTAGCGTTCGTTGTCACGAATAACTTTATTGCACTTAATTCCACGACGTGGCCCGAATTCAACAAAGCCGCTAATCTCACAATCTACAATCTGTCTTACCAAAAGCAGCCGGTCGTATTCAAGGACGGTGTCGTATGCACGGCGCCGTCGTGCAACGTAACAAGCTACAACGGCAACCTCACATTCGTTATCGCCGGGTTCAGCAATTACACTTCGGGCACAAACGCTAATCTGACGATTTGGGACAGTGCCGACAGCGGAACTCCTTACTTTACGAATGCCGTGCCGCAACCGGGCGAGCAAATATACTTCTACGCGAACTACACGAACCAGACGGATGGATCGCCGATTTCATGCGCAAGCTGTAACAT
>Ga0315284_10015217_pt1 | contig 10944 bp, 14 predicted proteins | sample YL17G09_16_MG_FD_203696 | JGI IMG/M metagenome (GOLD analysis project Ga0315284, IMG submission 203696) | Sediment microbial communities from Yellowstone Lake, YNP, Wyoming, USA - YL17G09_16 | ecosystem: Environmental > Aquatic > Freshwater > Lake > Sediment | place: USA: Wyoming | collected...
ATAGTCATTTTGAGCTGCTTCTGCCTCAGCCGATTGATCTATTCCATAGACTCTTTCATTAAATTGAATCTGTCCTACCTGATCTTGATAAGTACGATCTGCTTGAGATTTTAAAGATGCTTCCTCTTGTCCAATTTCCGTTACTTTCTGTTCAAACCATGTATTCGTTCCCGCAACATCCTGTTTTATTGCTCCTAATTTAGCAGTTTTCTCATTCTGTAATCCTGCGGTTTTATCCAAAAGAGTCCCTCTGGTTTTGTCCTGAGTATTCATGTAATAGGAAGAATTACCATATCCCAACGCCCGTGCCAATGCCCTATTTTGCGTAGTGGCATTTTCAGCCGAGGTATTAAGACCTCCCTGAGTTTGAGCATAATCTCGAACTACTCCCCGATCAGCCTCGGATAAGGCATTAAGAGAATTTTCCTTACTGGTTCCCGCTTGAGTCCTAAGTCCCCCATAAGTATTTGAGATATTCCCAAGAAGTTCATCCCGTACTCCTCCCGCTACTCCAATTTGCCGTGTTCCTTCTTCTTTTATTGCCTGAAGACGGGAATTTATAGCATTAAGTTTTGATTCCAAAGCCTGACGAGCCAAATCAGCCATAGATGATGTCTCTACTGATCCTCCGCCCCCTCCTCCTCCACTATCTCCACCTATAATTGAATTAGAAGTCCCTAAAACATCACCAGAAGGAGATGATTGAGATAAAGCAAAATTTGATGTTGGCGTATAGGTATAATTATTAGTATTAGCTGCTGGTAAAGTATTTGACATTTGACTTGGTGTTCCCGCCCTATTATAAACTTGGGAAGGAGTACGATTAGCAGAATAAGGAGTCCCTTTTGGTTCAGAAATTCCCCACCCAGGCTGTTTAAATGCGTATCCTAATTGCGAAAGTATATAGTTAAGATTCATACTACTGAATTGAATTATTAAGAAAAAACTTATAATTAAAAATATCTTCTTCATGGAAAACACCTTCGTTTCTTACTTTAAGTATATCAAATAATAATAGAGAGGGAGAATATTTATCTCTTGACAAATAATAAAATGTGGTATAATTAAATTAGAGAGAGAAACTTGATGCTAAGGCAAGTATAAAAAAGGCATTTACATGTAGCTGTGTTGACCTTAGCACAGCACGGTTACAGGTGAATGCTTTTTTTTATGCAGACATTATTTGACAAAGAAAAAATAGAATGGCTCCACTCCCTCCTAAAGCAGGACGCTCCTGAAATCTACCAGAGATACATGGCGCTTAAAGCCCGTAAGGAAACCGAGAGCACCTATGCGAAAAAAGAAACCCCACCCCCAAAACCTATGGAAATGAAAAACAAAGAGGATGCCCTCCGAGTCGGAGGGGATGATTTTATAGAGGGGTTGGAAAAAGATAAAGAAATGGTTTGATGTATTTAAGGGGTCTTGTATTTTGGGAAAAATAAATTCATAATTAAGATATGCCTTCACTAAAAAAAATTCATGTAGACGGAGGGATTTACAACGCATCCCTGTATGGACAGTATGGACAAGGATACGCAAAAATAAATAATTCCCCAACCCACCGCTATGAGATAAGGCTTCCTTCATTCGAGAATACCAATAACGAAGCAGAACTTTTTGCGCTTCTCTGTGGAGTGGTTGAGATTGCGAAATATAAAGGAATAAAAATTATCTGTTCCGATTCCGAGTATGTTGTTAAAACCGTCAATGGAGAATTTAAGACAAAGGAACCACGGCTGAATTTAATGGTTCATGCGCTGAGAACTTTAACAACATACTATGCCATCGAAATAAAATGGATTTCAAGAGAAAAGAATTATGCAACATAAAGTCGTAGGGGATCGGGGGAAGCGACTCTAAATCGGTTTAAATCCGACTCAGAAATGAGTAATTAACTCCCAGGTATACACGGTTTTGCCTGGTTTTAACCGAAGAAAAAAAATCGATCGTACGCCAAACGCAACATTGATAAGAAAAGCAAATAAACAGCAAGTGGCTTTGTTAGTTTCGCAAGCTGTCTGCTTACCATAACAGGATAAGAGTTTTCTGAAAAACTAATTCGCCACCGATTTTACTGTTTTACTATTTACCTATCATTCTTGGGGTATGGGGGGATGATAGGGGGGTAGCTTCTCCCATCCAAATCTCTCCAGACTTCAGTCTACGATCCGAGCGGAGCGAGGATAAATAACCCTAAACAATTAACGTTAGTGGAGTACTATGCTTTTCCTCGTTTATACATAGATATGGCAATCGCTTTCGCTTGTTCAAGCCCCACTTTTCTTCTTTTATTTGTTTTACTAACGGATTTTCTTGTATTTTTTCTTACTCCTTCATGCATAATTTTACTAATTTTTTCTCCAATCCAAGATGATTTTTTAGCCATATATTAAAGTACATTAAAAATAAATGCTCCTCCCCCAACTTCTTTTTCAAATCTGATTAACGCTACCGTTCTATATTCAGGTTCATTAGATACAGAATCTCCCGTTGTGTTTGTATTAGAATAGGTAGTTGCCACTGTTTGAACCGTTGGAAGCGTATGATTTGGGGTTGATTGAGTTGTAGCAAATGCTGATCCACTCCCCTCCTGTCCAAGGGTATCTACATGATTTGAAACAGATCCCGTATGAGTATGACTTCCTGTATGAGTGTGAGATTTTGCTGCATGGACATGAGTATTTGATCCTCCTGCTCCGTTTGCTGGATCACCTATTTTAAGGTGTTTATCTTTATAGGTTGTAACTAATGTCCATCCAGATGGAATATCCGCAACTGTTCCTAACCATAATCCGCAAAGAAGTTTCTCTTTTTTACCCGTTGCTCCCATTTTAACTGCCTGTATGGTTTTATATACTGGCTCAACCGTCTCATCATTGGTAATAGACGCAGTAAACGCATTTAAAGTATCTGTTGCATTATTAAGAGAAACCGTATGAGTATGGGAAATATCAATCGCATTGTTTCCCGCCTGACTATCTCTTCCTTCAAGATTGGTTCCCTGTGTTGAATCTGAATTTCCCTGACTATGAGCATCGGGAGTATGAGCGTGGGAAAAAGGATGAATATTAGTTGAGGAACCGTTATCTGTTGATAAATCAGCATCAGCCCCCGTTCCCGCCCCTTTCAGATATCTCCCCTGAAGTTCTGTAACATTACTCCAATTGGAAGGGGGAGTATTTGATTCAGAAAGCATTACCGCATTAGCAAATAGATTTGCTCCATTTGCTTTTGCCTTAATAAATATAACTTTTCTATACGGAGGATTGTTTGATATGGCTCCATAGGTTCCTGCAGTCGTCTGAAGAGCTCCTCCTGTTGAAGTTCCTGATGCTCCCGTATGAGTATGACCACTGGAATAAAAAATACTTTGTGAAGTAGTCCCTGCACTTCCGCTTGAGTTCGCAACGCTACTTGTCGTATAGGTATGAGTATGGGCAGTTAATGTATGGACATGAGTTGGAGAAGTATGTTCGTGAGTCGCTATTCCACCAGTAGCATTTGGTGCGACACTATCTCCGCAGATTTTAGCAAATTTATCATCTAATGTAGTTTCCCGACTCCAATCAGACGGAATAGAAGCATGACTCCCAATATGGATTATAATTACACCTTCGGGAATTTTTGCCATATCTACTTTTCATTAATTTTTTCATAACAGGCAATCACTCTATAATTTGACTTTTTTATCATCTTTTTTGCTTTTTCTACCGCCTCTTTCTCATCTTTTGCAATGGATTCAAGAGCTACTGTATTCATAAAAAGGTCTTTCTCTTTATGATAAAAATCATATCCCTGAATAACATAAATTAGATAGGTTTTCATATTAGCTCATGTTTTGCCCGACAACAAATCCCAAATATTGATTTGTTCCAACTTGTATAAAGCCAAAGACATCAATCATATTCAAAACTCCCGTTGGAGTTGGCTCTGTTCCATCCACCCAATAAATCGTATCAAACCATGTAATTGCATTTGCTCCTCCATATTTTAAGGAGATAATAAATGCCATTCCTGGAGTATCGCCTGATATAGCAATAGTACGGGCATTGGTATCTGTTATCGTTACCCTTTGTTTTTTAGATAATGATAAATTACAGGAAATTGTTGATCCATCCGCTACATCAGCCCATGCGTCAACTCCTACCGATTGAAACTGATTGATAAATTCCTCATTATTTAAACAGGTTATGGCAGTCCCCGAATCAATATTAGTATTGGCTCCTTTTATCCGCTTTACTCCCGTTAAAGTATTTGATGTTTTCCCTGTTACCCAGAAAATTGTTTCATTTGTTCCTCCGTAATCAATAACAATGATTGTTGGAGTATTATCGGGAACCGCATCAACATATAAGGTAGTGTCTCCTACGGTGTAGGAAGCAGAAAGAACTGCGTTGAAAGAATCATTTGCCAAATATAACATTTTTTATTTTAACTGATAATTTAATTATACTTTATAAACGCACAAGTTTGTTTGTACTTGGAAGCGGTTGTTCTGATTCTGCATATTCAAAAAATATTCCCATTAACTGTACTTGATCGTTTAATCCATTATTCGCCAACTGTGCCTGAAGAGAAAGTAAATCACGGGAACCGATATCCGCATATTTTACGGTTATTCCAGAGGTTGCTGGATTTTCAGTATCAATGGTTGTTTCCCCCCATTGCATTGTTCCCCATTGATCGTTCCCAAAGCCTTGACGTGATTTACTAATGTATACCGCATAAGTATTCCGAGTCAATGAACCATTTTCAACCAATGAAATTCTGGTTGAGAGTCCTGTCAATGAACCAAAAATAAAGTAAGATCGGGTAAAGGTTTTAAATTTATAGGCTATTCCTGCATCAAATTGTTTAGTAGATATTCTCCAATTTATTGCAATCCCACGATCATTATATCCCGTGAACATCTCCACTATATTTCCCGATATGGCATCTCCATAATATAAATGTTCATTATTACTATGGTCTATAAACTTAGTAAAACAGGCAGCTTTCATTCCTGTCCAAATACTCCATGCGACATACCGTTCATCATATACGACCATAATGGTATTTCCTGCTCCCTGATCTCCTGTCGGAATCGCCCAAATAGAAAGATTTTTATAGTAAACCGATGCTATTTTTGCTATATCGGTTTTTGTTATGGAATCCACCGTATCCTGAATACGGGGAGAAAGCAGATGACTTCGTACCACATCAGCAAAATTTGGCTCATTTCCCATTGAGAAAGCTCCCTCCTGACTCCATCCCCGAAGATCATTTCCCGCAGGATGAATGGCATCCTGGGAAACTCCTCCGACTGCTAAATTCAAATCCTTCATAGTGGCTGCTCCCGAAGTTGTTGAAAAATCAAATATTCCCGTTTTATTGGTTTTAAATACATACAATTGTTCTTTATAAGGTTGAAGCGAAGCTACCTTTGCTCCATCTCCTTTACGCCATGAGTAGAATCCTCCTCCTGATGAAATTCCGAAATTATCAAAAGCATCCAATCCTCCTGAAAATACCAAAGTGTCATCCCCAAATTCACTGGTTATCCCAATAATGGAATCTTTAAATACCGTTGCGATTTTAAAATGATATCCTGATGTAGTATTGTCGGCTGGAACGGAAAATGTTTCATCAACGAATTTTTCTCCCTTATCCTGATATCCACTTTGAGAAACAGGTATTTTATCCAAATATCTTTCCTGCCCTGGTTCAACTCCCCGAAATATTCCAACCTGAAGAACATTTGCTGGAGGAGTCGGAATTGTTACCTTTATCCATGTATCAGCATCCAAAGCGTCAGGCATTGAAGCAACATTTCCTGCCTCAGATGCTAATGTATTTCCTATTTCGTTATAAAATACATATTTATAATAAAAAGTTCTTGCACCAGTTCCCGTCCCTTGTTTTTCAACCGTTGGAGCTGTTGTCGGATTTACAAGAATATTAAATTCTGTCCAAGTATTCCCATTCCATTTTGCCATAATATCCGACTCATTCATAAAGTAAACTACTCCATATCCCTGAAGAATATATGTCCGTTTATTTGAAAATGTAGGAGAACCAGAAATATCGGTATAAGTATCGGTTACTGAATTATATTTTTGAGCTATCCCACTATTTCCAACTCTTAAAACATAATCATTTCCATCAATTTGATAGGTCGCCTGAAGCCCATTAATATATCCATCCCCACTTCTTGCTGATCCAACATTCTTAGATCCCTGTCTTTTTTCAATAATTCCATTCTGTGAAAATACCGCATTAAAACATTCTGCCAATTCATTATTTTTTATAGCAGATGGATGTGTAAGTTGATTTAACCCCAAACCAAATCCACGAGAACCTATAACTTTAACGGGAGGATCTTTTCTTCTTTTTCCATATTTACGTGCCATATTATGTTCTTCTCATTCGACCAGTCCGACCTGTATAAAACTGCCGTCCACTGGTTGAAACATTTTTAAATGAATTAAAAGAGGACATGGATAACATTTCCTGCATAGATGGCATCATCTCAAGAGACAATAGTTCACTAAACCTATTTTCATATTCCAATCTGGCATCATCCATTGATCCCACCTGCTTCAATTTTCTAAAATATTCTTTTAACGCATAAAATCCGATCATCTCTCCATCTAAAAATAATACATCAGTTCCAGAGGTGGGTTTAGGAGGGTTAAAAAAGTACCATAGATCGCCCGTAGAGGAGCTTGTCGGAGGATCAGGCAGGTAACGTACCCTCCAGATAGCGGTAGCTGGATCCATTTCAACAAATAACCTCATTCCATCCTCATTATTTGGTTGACTCCAATCAATATCATTTATATATAAAGCCCGTATACCATTAACCTTATAAAAATTATCAGGTAAATTCGTTGTTTCCGCATCTGCAATAATACTTAATGTAGTTTTTGTCAAAAGCCTTCTCCAGAATCCTCTATTCGCTGCATCCTGTTGACCTAATTGAATCCATCTTAACCAATCGGCATAATCAGTATCTGAAACTGCTGGTACTGAACCTCCAGCAAAACTTTGGATCATTTCCATACATTGTTGTACAGTTTGAATAACAGTTCTATTAGACGACATATGTATTTATTTTATCTATAAAACTTCCATCATTTATTTCATGTTCGGAAAGTCTTAATAATTTATAACCACATACTTCTAAATATTTATTTTTAGATAAATCTTTTGGTCTTTTATTATAATTACTCATATATGTAAAGAATAGCAATTAATAATTGCCTTAATATAAGTATATAACAAAACCCCGCCTTTGTGGCGGGGCTTGTTAGATCCTAAAGGTTATTCTCCTTAAAATCCTGTGGTATATGGGAAATCAGATTGATTATCCGCATACGTTACCTCGGCTCCAGCAGGTAAATCATGGACTGATCCATCCTCTTGGACGACCATCTCACGATTCCCATGACTGTTTCTTCCGATAACGTAAACTTCCCTTCCTGATGCCGTTGTGCTCATAACTTTAAATTACTAACTTTTAATATTTAGATCCTATTGAAGACCTAAATTATAGAGGTATGCAGCGATTTTTGGCGTTTCAAATTTAGCTGTGTACTCTCCTAGGACTTGCCATTTATAACTATCTCCTACTTTAGCAAGTTCCTCTGTAAACCAAGCACGATTTCTATATGCTTTAAATCCTACTTTTGATTCGTCAACAAAGAATATTAAATCATTTAATACTCCTGCGACATCATTCAGTAGAACAATGTCAAGTGCTCCAAGCTGAGACAAATAGGTTGACATTACGCCAATTCCCCGTGCCTTATCTGTCCGATCAATTTTTAACAGGTCATCATCAACAAATCTATATTTCCTCATTGCCTTATACCCCATATAGATTGTTGGTTTGGTCCCATTTGCTTCCGCAATCTTTTCAATTGCATCTTCAAACTTACCAATAACTGTTGCATCTGTTGCCCAAGAACCTCCAAAGTCAATAGCATTATTCGTTGCATAAGTATCTATAAAATACTTCATTCCTCCTAATGTATATCGTTTGGTTGCGGTATCTTTATTTCTTACGCCCAAGATGAGCGATGTCTGCAACACCTGAGCCAATTCTTTCTGCTTATCAGAAATGAGTTCGGCTTGCGTCTGATCTCCATGAATCATCGCATTTCTTTGAGATCCAGAAAGATGCACAACATCCTCAAAAATTTGAGTAAAGTTATAAAGATCGCTCGTTCCCTGTGCGACCATATCATCCGCATCTTTTCCTTGAGGGGAAGCAACTCCTACTCTTAACACTGTTTCACCCAATACCATTGTTTCAGGAGTTCCTGTCCATGCCTCAACCGTCAAAAGAGTTCCGCCTGAGACTTTAGTTACAATCACCTTTTCACCGTCTGGTTTCTGTAACACATCGTCAACATTGAAAACTCCTGACGTATCCACATAAAAAGTTGTCGCATCTGATGCAACGGTAGCTGACGCTACTTTAGCTTTTTGCGGTCTTGCTTCTCTTTCAGTCCATTCATACTTATGAGAAACTACTGCCTTTTTAAAAACCGATGATCCCCATCTTTTTAGAAGAGGAAATTGCCAATCGGGATATTTAACTATTTGGTCCTCAATATTGATATGCAACGCACTATCAGTTGCGCTCAATGTTGATTTCTGACCGTAAAACGAATTATCCATATATATAAAAACAAACTACTAATTAAAAAAATAAATAAAGTCTTTACCTTTTATTTGCTGCCCGTTTCATCCGTTCAGCAATCGTGGCAGATGGACTTAACTTTGATTCATCAGGTCGTTGAGCTCCCCCATCAGTTTGAGAAGTAATTACTCTGCCACTCCGTTTGTCAATGACATCCGTTTTGGCTTTACGAGCTCCTCTTCCCTCCCCAATGCGTCTCGCTCCCATGATCCTATCGGCGATAGACATGATATTAACCTGTCCCCTGTACTGACCTGATCTTTTATCAAGATCAAGTTCTTGGAACAGTTGTCCGATAAGATCGTCAAGCTCCCCATTATATTCGGGATTTTTACTGCCATCAGTATTAAATTCCCGCAGTTCTGGATACTTCGTCTGGACCTCAGTGATTCCTCCCTGTATACGTCCAGCCGTTTCTTTCACCTGTTGAGATGAGGTAAGACCGAATACCTGTTTTTTAACCGAATCAATCTCTTTTGCCGTTGCCTCTTTTAACCCTTTGGCAAATCCTCTCAAATCTTCAACCGTTTCCAGTTTGTCTGGATCAAGGTTTTTTAGGGCATCACCCGTTTGGGTTTCTACCTTTGTCAATCCTTTCTCGGTTTTCAATTCTTGAAGATACGCCTCAAGCTTTATAGGATCGTTCAAAAGACCATAGTATCCTCTCGCCTCCTTTTCTGCATTTGCCCGTAACTGATTGGCACGGGAAAGAGGATCGGGATCAAGTTTTGTTCCTTTCTCCGTCTTTTCTTCCTTCCCCTCATCAGGTTTGGTTTTATCCTCCCCCTCTTGAGTTTCTTCCTTCTTTTCCTCATCAACGGTTGTATCCGTTTCCGAAGTAGTATCGGAAGAATCAGATTTTGCGGTGGTATCCTTTTTTTGTTCAGAGCTTTCTTCCACCTGATTGTTAATGTTCTCTGTGGTTGATTTTGTCTCTTCTGCCGATTCCTCAGCAGCGTCAACTCCATCCACCATTACGGAACCTTCACCATCGTCCATAGTTTTTTCTTTGAGCTTTTCATCTAACGCTTTTGGTAACGGGTTTGCGAATCCCGAAATTCCAAGCCTAAATGAAAAAACTAATTTATAAAGACAGGTAGTTATTGCTACCTATTATTAAGTGTAGCATATTAAACGCAGAGTTTGCGGGAATTATTTATTCAAGAATTTTACCTGTATCACGAGAACAGATTTTCCCTTTAAGAATCTGATGACGGGTAGGAAGAAGGAATCTGTTTTTCATACATTTCTTACATGATGCAATATATTTTTTTATGTCCTTCATATACCAATCATGTTTTTTATTTTTACAGGAAATATCAGTGGATGGGGTATGGTAATAAGTAGTTTCTACCTGATACTTTTCTTTTACTCTCTCAAAAGTAACCGATTTATTATCTACATCAACGACTGGCTTTATTACTTCAATCTCTCTTTCCTCAATTATGGGAGTTTCAAATGGATGGGGAAAATCTTTTAAATTCTTCATTTTTTCTTTTCTGGATCACCCTCAACTGTTACCGCCTTATTCTCTTGTGCTTTCTTAGCCTCCTCGTAAAGAGTAACATACCACTGAAATCTCTCAATCAATTCAAATATAAACTTAAATTTCCCCGATAATTCATGTTCCTGTTCTCCCTTTGCATATTCTGTCTGGACATCTTTTATTTCTCCCTTATCTATAACGGTAGTTTTTCTAATCTTATTATTCACAAAATCAGATACGATTATCTCTTTTTGATTCCGCAGATATTCTCTAAAGAATTTAAACCGTTCATCAGTTAATATTTCAGAAGCAGCCTCTGCATCAGATTTAATCTGTTGAAATTCTTCAGCAGTTATTATAGGCTTAACTTTTGGCTTTATTTTATCCTCCATGCTATTCAGTATACCATCCTTTCGGATTGGCAAGTTCTAAAATCTGCGTAAAATACCTTTTGTACATTGGAGCAATTTTGTCTATGGTAAAGTTTAAAGCCCATTTCCTACAATTTATTGGCTTTATCTTATCAATATTTCTAACCGCCTCTAAAAATTCCTTAAACGTATTACACCTATATCCCGTTACTTCCTGCTTAACCGTTTCTGAAAATGCTCCAAAATTTGTAGTTATTACAGGAGTTCCTGACATATTCGCTTCGATCACTACATATCCAAACGGCTCAAAATAAAGCGTTGGAAGAAATAACGCCTTTGCTTTACTCATTAATTCTCTTCTTTTTTCATATCCTGCAAATCCTACATATTCCACATTC
>Ga0315284_10015218_pt1 | contig 10944 bp, 29 predicted proteins | sample YL17G09_16_MG_FD_203696 | JGI IMG/M metagenome (GOLD analysis project Ga0315284, IMG submission 203696) | Sediment microbial communities from Yellowstone Lake, YNP, Wyoming, USA - YL17G09_16 | ecosystem: Environmental > Aquatic > Freshwater > Lake > Sediment | place: USA: Wyoming | collected...
GCCTTGGAGATGATGATATACATCACCACCACCCCTTCAAGGGAACGGGGCTCCTCCAAACCGGCGGCGGCGGCAGGATCGGGGGCGCAACCGTGACCGTCCACGAGAACGTGACCGGCTTGTCGGGAAGCCGCTCCGACGGGTTGTGTCTGAGGTCAATGACTACCACGAGATAGATGCCTGGCCGATCCATAAGCTTCTCAACCTGCAACCGCACCACACGCTCGTTGTGCGTGGGATAAGCGTCCTCGGGATAGGGGCGCTCCTCTGTCCAGAACGCCTCGACGAATCGGTGTCTCGGCGCGCCCTTACGATCGGTAAGACCGACCTCGGTGATTGAAACCACATATGCCATAGGTGCCCTCCTAGTGAGTGAGAATCACGACTGTCACGATGGAGGTCAGAACGATCCCCGCTCCAACCATCATGGCAACCGTCATGGCATAGACAAAGTCTGACATGTGCGCCTCCCTATGTCACCGCTCCTGCGATTCCGAGCCCCAGGGCCGCCAGCCCCCAGAGGGTTGCCCAGAAACTAGCGACCGTGTTCGCCCTGATGATCCCCCTCGGCAGGCCCAGCGAAGCGTGGATTCCGTTCTGCCGGATCGCGATGGTCAGCGTGTGGCCCAGGCAGAAAAGACCGCAGACGATTGCTAGCGTGCCCATTAGTCTAACCCCCAATTCCCGAAGAAGGTCTTTCCCTTCTTCTCCGGCGGTGCCGGTGGCGTTTCAGGCTGGGCGATGCCCATCGCTGCCGCCATCTCTTCCTCCGTCGTGACGCCTTCGCGGATCATGACCTTGCGGTTGTAGGCCAGGGCTGCTGACGCCAGGACATCCGCTGCCTGCTGCAGACCCTCGATGAGCGTCTGCTCGCCGAACTTGTGCGACATGCCGTTCGCCCGTATCTCTAGGCGCAGGGCCGCAAAGTTGGCGTCGATCGCCATCGAGCGCAGGGTGTCATTCGATGCCTTGTCAAAGTCCATGGGGTGCCTCCTCATTGATCTAGACGACGCAGGAGCGTGTTCTGTTACGGCATCCGGTGCGCCACCACGAAGCGGTCGTCGAAGAGCGCCACGAGGATCGGCTGCACCAAGTCCCAGGTCAGCCCGCCGTTGCCGCAGCCTGGGCGGGGGAGCACGATGGTCTTCCACCCGTACTTGTTGGCCAGCGCCACCAGCTCCTTGCAGGAGTTGACGATCAGCTCCGGTGCCGCCGTATCCGACCAGTGATGCTTGACGGGGAAAGCGACCAGCTCCATGATGTGCCTGCCGCTGTGGCGGGGGCCAAGCCTTACAACGTGGGTGCCGATCTCCCCCAGCAGATTACCGAGAGTGCGCGGGAGGTCTGGCCACCGTTCTGCCGCTTCCCGTGCGACGCCGCGCCCCATAACCGCCTCTCCGTTGCGCTTTACGAAGGCGTTGGTCGTCACGCACGTTGCGTCGGCCCGAAGTGCTACTGCGGCGTCCCATAGATCTCCTTTGATCTCCCTCATGGTTCTCGTCCAGCGTCCTTAAGCACCTGCAGCCGGTCTTTCTGGGGGAGGAACAAGTTGAGGATTTCGCCCTTGACCACTATGTCGAATTCCGCTTCCAGCAGGTCAAGGATCACGTTCTCCCACTCGAGAGTCTCGGGCAGGAAGCCCTCGCGCACAGCCCGCGCGACGGCCAGCGACGTGAGGGTGTAGAAGTGGGTGGTCGCATCCATCGGCCCTGGCTGTGGCCAGTAGCCAAGCATGACAGGAAGCTCATCCTGCATTTCCTTGGCGATCTCGGCGATGGCCTGGCTGAAGGGGCCTTCGAAGGGCACCTGCCCCTCCTCGCTGTCAAACACCCAGGACTCGCCCTTCGGCGTCGGCTTCTCCGGCGTCTCCTGCTCCTCGCTAGCGGCGTCGTGCCAGGTCGTGGGGTCAAACGGATTGAACACTATTCGTTCCCGCCGGTATCCGGACGGCTGGGCTTGGGGCCAGGAGTGCCGGACTTGTCCCACTTCTCTTTGCAGCGCCGCCACGTCTCAGCAGATGACAAGATGTCACGCTCCGCCGCCGCTGTTTCCTCGTCCACCGTCTTGTAGATGATCGCTCGCTCTGCTGCCCCTTGCTCGGGCCGCAGCGCCTGTAGCTCATATAGGACGGCGCGCAGCATGTGGTAGATCGCGTGGTTTGTCATTCTGCCTCCTCGTCTAGGTGCTTGTCATCCCACGACCTGCTAAGCGCGTGCTCTCCCACATCGTGGGTGCCGCAAAGGGTGGAGTTGCGTTCGCGCCTGCTGCAGACGTATTCGTGGCAGCCGTAGCAGTAGAAGTCATCGGGGTCTAGGCCCGCGTCCGCGAAGTTCTCTCTGCAGAAGTAGCACACCGTCTCACTCGGCTTCGTTGGTGATTCCTCCCGCTCAACGTCAGCCGCAAGTTGCTGGACGGCCTCCATGACCGCCGCGCCATCGTGCCAATCGATGCGCCGGATCAAATCCAGCCTCAGCCGCAAATCCACCTTCCCCTGCAGGGCGTGGCGGAGGACGGCGATGGCCTCCTCCTTCATCTTGCACTCTTGCCCGCACTCGCATGGGTTCGCGGCCAGGAAACCTAGCGCCTCTCCTGGCGTCAGGGTGTCGCTCATCAGTCCTCATACTCTATAAACGCGAACTCGCCGGTCTCCAGATCGATGCCGTAGTCGCGGACAGGCAAGCCGTTGTCGGTCGCGGCCTGATTGATGGCCTCGTAGACCTGCTTCCAGGCCCTGCTAGCAAAGTCGTTGCCCTCGAGCCCGTCCTTGATGGACAGAGCCATGACCGGCGTAGTCCGCGCGGTATCGGCCAGCGCATTGATCTTTGTGAGTTGCTCTAGGGTAGCGAATACCCCTGTTCGCTTAAGCATCGGGCGCGTCCTTGTCCTCGATGGTGACACGGACGTACACGATTTCCTCGAGCGGCCAGCCCAGCGCCAGCACATCCGTGAGGCGCTCGTAGATCGTAAAGCCGTAGTCGATCGAGCCGTCGCTGTTAAGGGGCGTGTCATCCACCTCTTGCCGGATGACGTAGCCCTCGCTGCTCCTGTTTTCCATAGGTGCCCTCCTTATGGATTTCCCATCATGTCACCTTCTACCTATCATGACGATTCGGGAGCCAGTAGTGTTACGCCTCAACCCCTGCCCCCTCTTCGCCGCGCGGCACCGGCACATGGATGTCCGCTCCGCCGGTCAGTGTGTCTTTCGGCTCGGGGCGGGACACCGGATAGGTGTCTGGCCGGTAGGAAACCGGCATGTGTCGCATGGCGTCTTTCAGGGCTTCGAGGTCGCCCTCCTGCACATCGGTCGGCACCGTCATCAAGAAGCCCTCCAGCGCCGTTCGCAGTCGGTTGATGTCCTTCGCTGTCACCTCGGCGTAGGGCTTATTCAGGAGCGGCCTGAGTTCGGCAGGAACTGCCCGTGCTAGCGCGCGCCGGAACCGCCACCGCCACACTACTGCTCGTATGATGCCCCAGATGTGTCGGCGGCTGGTCTTCGTTGGGGCAGGCAACACGCCCGCGTCGTCGCGTAGATTAGCTACCATCGCGGCCTCTTCTGCTCGTCGCCCAGCACAGTACTTGCACAGGCACCCCGCCTGGGGGCAATAGTCTATGTGGGGCCGTCTCAGCTCAAAGTCCTCAATCATCTTCTCTACCATCTCCTCCCTACCGTGGGCGCTTGTAGAACAGGTCGCCCGCATCGCCGAGGTCTACGAAGCTCGGGCCAACGTCCGCCGCAAACACCAGCAAGGCATTGCTCCAGAAGCTGTCACCGTGTCCGTCCTCGCTCTCGTAGGCGCTCAGGTCTTTCTTGACGGCGCAGATCTGGCGCACCTGGCGGCTGTCCTTGGGGCCAAGCAGGATGATGCCTGGCTCCCCTGGCTCCGCATAGACACGCTTCTCGAACATCGTGGACATCGTGACCTTGATGCTCTTCTTAAACTTCTTGCCCTGCGCCCGCTTAGTGAGGGCGCGGTCGTCCAGCTCAGCACGGGTGGAGTCGTAGAAGAACCGCGCCACGTCAAAGTGCGCGATGACCATGTTCACGCGGATCGCCTGAGCCCTGAAGTCCATGTGCGTCAACCACTCCTCAAACACCTGCATCAGTGTGCCATCCGGCATCATCGCCGCGATGCTGATGTGGCTTGGGTGCACTTCCTTGCCGACGTCCATGCCGCCGTAGGTGGCGTACTTACCTCGGCCAGGCCAGGGCACGTCCGTATCCCAGCGCCGGAGGTTCTCGTCGACGACGTTCTCGATGACACTGCGGGCGAAGTACTGGTCGGTAACGGATACCGGTTTCAGAAGATACTCCGTCTGGAACGCGCGCGGCTTCACCTCGGCCAGAATCTCCATCAGGCGGTTGTAGTCGTACTTTTCGGGCCATTGCGTCTCTTGCGACGTGTCGTCCTTTATCGCCGGATACCGCCGCCACTGCCAGCGGTTGTCGTGCTGCACGCTGTGGAGGACGTCGTTTTCGGCCTGTGGCGTCCCCACAAGGATCAGGGGCTGGTGAAGCTCCGGCATGCTCATCACCACAGAGTGAAACACGTTGTTGATGCGCACCACCTCTTCCGATTCCATAGGGTGCGCGAAGTCCGAGAGGATGTCGTCACACACTACGGCCTTCGGGTGCTTGCCGCGCGCCGCGCCCAGGATGCCAGCGGGCTCCACAACGAAGTGCCAATACTCCGGCGCGGGTGGCCCCCACGATGCCGTGAAATCGACCAGGCTGTCGCTGGTGGGCTTGTTGTCTACCCAGTGGCGGCAATACGGGTTGTTCAGAATATATTGCTTCAGGGCCGTCGTGTGGTCGCGGGCCAGGTTGTCCTTGTAGCTGAAGTAGACCGCGTCAAAGTCTTCCTGCTTGCGCATGCCCAGCCAGAACAGGAAGCCGCGTCCAAGGATGGTGCTCTTCAGATGTCCTCGGGGTGCCACGATGCACAGGCGGGTGTATTGCTCCGCCGCCCCCGCCCAGGCGCGGTGCATCTTCGATAGGCGGAACCGGCTCCATCGCCGATTGGCCATCCAGTACTTCTCGCTAGCAAACGACATCGCGTAGAACCGCTCGAGGAAGCGCCAGAAGTGCATGGCCGAGCCGTTGACGACGACCAGCTCCTCCTCGGTCAGGGGGTCAATCGCGTTGTTGATGCTCATAGCGCCAGCTTGATCATAGCAAAGTGTGGGCTCGTCGCCGTCACCGCCCGTATCGTCCTCACCCCGCTTGATTGCTAATCAGCCAGGTGCTGGTGCGCTTCTCGTAGGTGGTGCGCAGGCGCATAGTGTGGGTAACCCCATAGGGTCTCCGCTCCTCGCCCGCCTCACACAGTGCCTTCGATACCACCCACGGCCAGCATTGGCCGTCGTGCACCACGTCGCCTTCCTTGAGTGCCCGCACCTCGTCTAGCGTCATCGGATCATCAGCCAGTCTTTGTTGAGGGTTGTGATCTCGGCGGTGCGCACCGGTGACGGCAGGGGGATGTTGGCGCTGCTCAGCCCGTAGTCCCACCAGTTGCCGAAGATCAGTTCGGGGTGTGGCCCACCAAGGCCATGCTCAAGCTCGTGCCGGATACGCCCGCGCGCCTGGTTCTTCATGCTGCTGTAGGGGTTGAGGGGAAACTTGACGCCACCGATGCCGAGGAAGTCCTCGATCGGCCCTGCCCCGTCCAGGCAGCGTCCTATCGGCTTAGTCATCTGGGTGCCGGTGATGCTGGCCTCCATCGGCTGTGGGTGCCAGACCTGGACGTAGTATAGCACATCGCCGCCGAAGCTGCGGGGGATGATCCCTTCGCTCTCCAGCTCGTTGTAGGCCATCCACAGGTTCCACTGGGCCTTTTGCGCCGAGCGATAGACCAGGCAGTTGTCCAAGGCGTAGGTCATGCGCAGCACCTGGAGGAAGTTCTCCTGCACCGCCGCGAAGCTCTCGGTGATCTGATAAGCCGCCTGTGCCAGCGTGATGCCCAGCGCGGGGGCGTTTGCGGTGATGAACAAGATTGGCCGGACGGTCTTCACTAGGCCTCCGTGGTCTTGAGGCCGAAGCCGAAGGTGATCCCCGCCCGCAGACAGGTGAACCGGAGCACGATGAATGGGACGGGCAGCGGTACGCGCCCGAACAGCTTTAGCACCTGAACGCCCACGCGCGGCTCAAAGCTGATGGTGCTCGGCAGCCCGTTGATGCCTAGCACAAGGAACACGCCGAGGGCCGACATGCCGAGGACGTTTGGCAGCTTCGCGAGGTAGAACAGGGGGTAGCCCTTGACCCTGATGAACTTGAACACGGTTGTGCCTCCTCCTACAGCGCCGCCTCGATGGTGATCTTCACCTCGGTTGGCGCTCCAAACTTGCCGGTCAGATGAAAGCGCTTGGCGACCTTCTTCGCGCCCTCCTCGTCGCCCATGCCCATGAAGAGAGCCATCGCCAAGTCGCGCAGGGCGTCCTCTAGCACGGTCTCGCCCTCGAACATGCGCTCGGCGTCGTTATGGGGTAGCCAGACGCTTCCGCTCTTCCGCATTCTTTCGCTCCGCCGCGAACGCCTGAGACAGTGCCATGGCCTGGTTCGCTAGCTCATGCGTCGGAGCGGTAAGCTCCAGCATGAACAGGATATGCCGGAAAGTGGCTGCGTTCTCGCGGTCGAGACAGCCCCAGGTCACTGTCTCGATGACGTGGTTCATGTGTTCCCCAGGCCGATCTTGAAGCTCGACCCGAACAGCCCGATGATGAGGCTCAGGTAGGGCAGCGGGTATCGCTTCTCCCACGGCTGCATGATCCCGCCCGCCACCGAGATGTCAGCGTCCCAGCAAAGGCGTCGGCTCACGCCGATCTCCAGGGTAAACAGGTAAGGAATGCGCACGCCGAACTCGCGCTGGTCGACCCAGTCGTTGTAGTAGAACGGCCCGAAGCAGTGCTCGTAGGCCATATCGTCCTCAGGGTCGTCGTCGCAGGGAGATGTGTAAAGGGTGTGGAAGTCAGCCTCCTCGGCGAGCCGCTCGTCTTCGGTCTGGCTCATGAGGGTATCCAGGGTGACCTCGTCGCCCAGGAAATCCGCCGCCTCGGCGTCGTACTGCTCCTCATCCGTGGGACTCTCGTCCGCGTAGAACAGCTCGTTGTTGGTGCCAGGGATATAGTCCTTCTCCATGGGTTTCCTCCATTCCTCTGTATGATAGCCCCCGCACAGGGAGCAGTTCTGCCGGTATAGGGCAGCGTGATACTCTTGGTGGGCCTCATGAATCTCAATGATGACGCCCAAGTCATCGTAGATGTCTATGTGGCAGTCGGAACACATGAAATGCGCCGGTAGCGTAGGGTCTAGCTGCCGCAGGTCATCCAGGGTGACGTAGGTAGTATCACTCATCTTCCTTGCTCCGCCCTATTCCTCCATCCGACGGCTGTCGTAGTATGTGCTCGGCGCAGGCGCCTGGATGCACTCTTCGTCCAGGTTCCAGTAGAGGGTGGTTATGCTAAAGAGGCATTCCCGACAAACCATGCCCGCCGCAGCCCAGCGGCCTGGGGTGTCGGGGGTGATGCATGGCTCAAAGACCGTCGAGTTCGCCTCTACTATCTTGTCGCACGCAGGGCAGTAGGCATAGGTATCGCAGCTCATCCTACAGGTGTCTCCTAGTCGTACTCCTCGTCAAGGCGCGGGCCGATGGGCTTCGGCTCCGGCAGGGTTGCCCCTACCTCCGCTGCCTCCTTGATCAGAATGTTGTAGGTCTCGCGCATTTCGCGCTCCACCTCGTCCATCTCCTTGCGGATCAGGTTGATGTTGGCTATATTATACAACGTTGTGACGCCTGGAGGCGCGGTTTGCTCGCCCATCTCGCCTACCTTGCCAGGAACCTGCGGGCGCATTTCGGCGTGCAGCCGCGTGCGCTCAACGAGCATCCTGAACAGCTTTCCTACGGCGCTCTGCGCTGCATTGAGGACGTGAATCTTGTCGTCCAGCGTTGCCGCCGGAAGGAACACGAACTGCTCACGCCCGTGCGCATCTGTCGTCTTCAAAGGCGTGCCGTCAGGGGCATTGATGAACTGGATGTCCTCGCGCAGCCCGCGCATCTGCTCCATGGCCATGCCGACGAACTGCACCTGCTGCGTGATGGCCGCATCGAGCTGGGCGTCCCAGTCAATGAAGTTGTCCAGGACGTGCTGCACCATGTCCGCCAGCCAGGGGAACACGCGCATAGGCAGGTGGGCTGGCTTGTATCTCTTCAGCCCGCGCTCGATCTGGAACGCTGTCAGCGGGAAGCCCATGTTTGTTGCGTGCGCCGCCACCTGTGGGTAGTTGTAGACGCCGGTGCCCAGACGATCCTGGATGTCCTCCCACAGTGGGTGTCCTGGCCGGAACTTCGGCAGTGGGCCGTGGATAGGATCATGGGGCTGCCTGTTGTCGCGCCTGCTCTTCTTCTTCTTGCTCATGGTGCTGTTCACTTTAGCATAGGGAGGGCCGAACTACAAGGGCTACTCAACAGTTGTTGTTTCTCTGCGTTCGGTGATTGCCCGCTCGATCAGGTTGAAGGCCTGTGCCACTAGCCAGCGCAGGCGCTCATCGGTCACTGCCCAGGCAAGGGTCAGTGGCCAGCAGCGACGGCATAGCCGTGCGTCGGGTGCTCCGTAGGTCAGAGCCACCTTTCCACATACGTAACACCTGGTAGTAGTGAATGTGGGGTGTTCGTTCATCTTTATGATCTCCGCTCGCGGCGTTGCCTTCGCTTATCTTCTCGTTGCCTTTCGCGCCGCCCGCGCGGGTAGCGCGTCAGCTCCTCGTCGTCCTCGTCCACCTTCCGGTCGTCACGGCGCTTCTGCTTGCGCCCGAGCGGGGAGGGCTGTAGGGGAATCATAACGTAGGATCGTGATCCCATGCTTTCACCTCCTTCCGCGCCAGGGCCAGTCCCAGTTGCCGGTGATGGCACAGGCAAAGAACCAGGATGTCCACAAGACAGTGGCTATCGCTAGGATAATCTCAGGAACTAAAGGCATTGCGCTCTCCTCCCCGTCTGCGCAGAGGCTCGTCGTGCGCTGTGATCAGCAGGAAGTAGTCGATAGTGGCTGAGATTAGGATAGACAGGTCGATGCACTCATCGCCTGTTACCCTGTTCTCTATTAGCCATTCGGCGCTGAAGGGGTCTCTTCCTTCTGCGTAGGCCAGCGCCGCCTTGGCGAGTAGCACTCTCATATGCGGGGTCATGATTCCTCGCTCTCCGCTGCTGGGTTGCCCCAGGCCCAGCCCGCCAGGAATGCTCGCTCCATTAGCTCGTGGCAGTCATGCAGGTCGCCGATGTAGACGCCGCCTTTCTTCTCAACCGCGACGTCCGCCTGACGTTCAAGGATAAGCCTTCCAAGAAAGACGTTGAAGACAAAACGCTGCTGATCGGTCATGGGTTCTTCCCCTCTCCCCGCGCGTCCTCCAGCATGTCGATCCACCACATCACGTCGCCCATGTTGAGGCCTGCTAGAACGTTGTGGTAGGTGGGGTCTGTGGCTGATCCTATGTCAATGAACCAGCCGCCGGTCGGCCCGTGCCTCCCGTGGACAGGCTCCCATTCTATGGACTTGACGGTGTAGCCCTTGGCTTCGAGAGCCTTTCGGATGCGCCGCCGCGCGCGGGTCTCATTCTCGTAGACCTCACCGCCGTCAACAACCAGCATTATGCTTCCTCCCCGCCGGTCAGGGCCTCAACGCTCCGCACCATATTCCCCGTCGCGCCAATCATGGCCGTGAGCGCTTTTACCACCTCTTCCGCCGCCCACGCCATAGCATCTAGGGCAGCCATCGCCTTTTCCCAGCACGTGCAATGACGCTCGTAGGCGCGCCCCATCTCACACCATTTGGAGGCGGGGTCAAACCATAGCCAGTGTCTAGTGATCCAGTCTCTCATTGTATCCCCCCGCGTCCGCCGTCTCAACGATCCGTGCAACAAGTTCGCCGTTGCACCAGGGGCAGCCTTCAAATAGGCCATCTCTCCATGATGCGCCGCACATGCAAGCTACCACGCAGGAAACGGCCTGGTGACAGGCATAACAATAGGTTAGCTCTTCTGATTGCCCCGCAGGGTATACCAAACCCCACGCCCCCAGCACCTCCGCGTCGATGTGAAAGGTCTCCGCTGTGCTATCTACGTGGTCTACGTCGTGGTCGCAGGTGCCCCGTAATGCCATCTCTGCCATCCTACTAGTGCCCATTCCACCGTGTTGATGCTCTCGGTCGCCACGGACAGCCACAACCCCGCAAGGCTGAAGGCGATCCCCAGCAGGGCGAGCAGGCCGATGTAGCCCGCTACCGTCCACTCAGGAACGGTTTGCTCCTTGACGCGGTAGCCCTCGCGCAGGATAGGGAGCAACGCGAAGATGAACCCGATGTTGGCTATGGTGATCAGGAGATCAACCAGCGGAAAGCTCCTCTTCTGTCCTTATCTCGGCGACTACGCGAACGCCCCCGCGCCGCCGGAAGGGGTAAATGGTCAGCCCCTTCGTCGGGTGCAGGGAGCCGCGATACAGGAACTCATCGAGGACGTCGGCGTCGACGTATCCCTCGATGATCACCGGCGTGCTAGCAGGGTGCCTCATCCTCTAGCTCCACCATGATGCGGGCCTCAACGATCAGATCGGGATCGTCGCCAGGCTCCAGCACCTCCAAAAGCTCGTCGCGAGTCGGGAAGACCGTGATCTCTACGTATCCGTCGTCCTCAGGCTCAAGATTGCCCTTGTAGACAAAACCCCTGAAGATCACGCACATGTCAGGAACTCCTCTCTTGATGCCGCATCATCGGCGGCACCCATATGTAGCCCTCGACGGCCTGCATGTAGGCCATCACTGCTTGCGTGACGGAGAACGGTGGGCATAGGCACTCCCCCATGACCTCCGCCAACTCATCTACGGTCTGGGGGCGCTCGTTGCCGCCCGTGTTGGAGCGCCAGGCTGCCACGTGGTCGCGTATGCACTGAGCGGCCTCGG
>Ga0315284_10015219_pt1 | contig 10943 bp, 7 predicted proteins | sample YL17G09_16_MG_FD_203696 | JGI IMG/M metagenome (GOLD analysis project Ga0315284, IMG submission 203696) | Sediment microbial communities from Yellowstone Lake, YNP, Wyoming, USA - YL17G09_16 | ecosystem: Environmental > Aquatic > Freshwater > Lake > Sediment | place: USA: Wyoming | collected...
CACGCTACATCGGAACACGTATTTTTCATGCGTGCCTCCTTTCTTGGCCTCTATCATATCAGAGAAGTCGAGCGGAGGCAGGCTTTCATGGGATTACAAACCATACGTTGACGACCTTACGGACCTCAATTTACCAAGTTGGAGCTTGGTTGGCAAGCCCGCCGGTTCTTGGGCGGGCAAGCAGACTGCGCGGGGTGGGCTTCCGCACGCTGCTATTTGGGGCTGGGCTTTGGCATCGAAGCAGACTTTGCAGGTTTCTGGCTGGCCCCGGGCCCCGTGGCGGAGCTTTTTGCCGGGGCCTGGCGGGGTGGAGCTGCTCGTCCGATTACCGCAACTTTCAGGTCTTTTGCGGGCACAAGATGCCGGTAGAAGAAGGCCTGCATCATGTCGTCGGCGGGGACAGCCGGGCGAACGATCTGCCGCCCCTGGATCTCCGCACGACCTTCCAGGCACAGGCTGATAGGCTCCTTAATGGACGTCGGCGGCGCCTTTAGCGAGAGCTTCGCCTCGTCTTTGTCGGCCGGGACCCGGCCGCCGCTCAATGCGAATCCGCTCGGCGCGTCCTTTAACGACAGCGCGATTTCGCCGGAAAACCCGTCCTTGCGCAGGGCATAGACGGTGATAGGAACGCTGGCGCCGGCGCGGGCGTTGATGGTGGAGGGCACGACCCGCAGCTCGAAATCGGGCATTGGCGGGCTGATGCGCAAGCGATAGCCGTATGCCTCGCCGCCCTTGTGTTGTGCATCGCTTATGTGAAGATAATAGGTCCCATCGGCGGGCAGGGCGATGCGCAGCAACGAATCAGCGTGGTGCGTGGTCAGGCCCGCTCCCTTGTCCTCATGATCGTCGTTGAACGCTAATTGCAGGCTGGCAGAGTCCGTCAGCTTGAGCACGGAATCCAGCGGGGAATCGAGCCTGCGTGCATGGACTTCCGCGACGATCTCGTCGCCGGCGCGACCTTCGAAGCGGAATACATCCACATCACCTGGCTGCTCAATGCGCCCGTTCACGATAATTGGAAGCGTAACCTGCTGGGCGCCCAGCCCCGCACCTATTTCCAAAGCGCGGCCGGGAGCAACCCCTACGGGGGCACCCGCAGCCCCGGCCGCCAAAATAGGTGCGGGGTTGTTCGGTTCCTTTTCCAGATATTCCGGCAGCGTGTCCAGCGCAAAAGGAACGCTGTTGGAAACCAGCCCGCCGGTGCTTGGGCGGGCAAGCTCCCCCTTGCGGACCGATACGGGAATAACTCCCGGCTCCTTGTCTTTGCCATCCAGCGTCAGTTCGTTTGCAGGGAGATTCCAGCCAGTCAACTTCACAGTCGTCTGGTCGCCGACGCGGCCACCCAAGGGAAAGATGCTCGTCACAAATGGCAGCTCGCCGAGGACGATGCGATAGACGAAATCCTCGCGTCCGCGGTAAATGGCGTCTTTGATCTCCAGCACATATTCGCCGTCGTGGGGAATCTCGCAGTATAAGACCGGATCCGGATGGAAGCGATAATCGTCATCGTAAGCAAGCTCGTTTCCATTCGGGTCGTAAAGCGTCAAAGTGGCCTGAAACCAGCCTGGAACGCCGTCGGCCAGGTAGGGAATCAATTGCCGGGCGCCGGCGGCGGCGACTAATTGCCGGCCCTTGCGCGCCTGGAATCGAAAACAGTCCACGTCGCCGGGCATAATCTGGCCGTTTATGACCAGCCCCGCACCTATTTCCAAAGCGGGGATGGGCTCCGCCCGTATGTGCTTCGCCGAAGTGGCGCCAGCCATCCCGGCTACCCCGGTCCCAGAAACAGGTGCGGGGTTCGGCTCCTTTTCGACATATTCGGGCAGTTGCCCGACGTGAAAAACGCGCGGGTTGGACAAGCCCGACGCCGTCTCCAGCCTCAACTCCCGCTCGCCCGGCTCAGCATCCGGAGCCAGCACGACCCGGAGCCTGACGTCTTCGGCAAGCTGGGGATTGTCGCGATTTCGGTTTTTGGGATTGGCGAGCTTTTGCTTGATTTCGCCCATTTCCTTCCGCAGGGCCGCCCGGTCTATTTCGCCCCCTGAATTTGCATCGGCGGTGGCGCCATTTGTCGGCTTCATAAGCTCCTGGATCTCCTTGAGTCTGTCTCGCAGCAGGGTCATCTCCTTTCCATTGAGCGGTTTGACGTGCTCGATGACGGTGGCTTGAATGCCCCCGCCGGAAACAACTACGCCGCTAACGCCGTCCAGATACCGCCCGGCTATCGCAACCTCGAACGTGGCGCCCTGCCTTCCGCCGGCGGGATACACATAGCCGATATCGGGGCTCCGCGACGTCCTTGCTGCTGCCGCAGTCGCCGGCGCTGCGGGGGCGACCGCCAGGGCCGCCGCCACATACAGAGTCGTCTGCCATTGCGATCTTCTCATAGAATCCTCCATCACTTACATAATCTCTTTCAAACGTCCGCCCATGCTCGCACCGTCCGCCGCTGAGGGCGTCACGCGGACGTTCAGGCCCTGGGGATGCGGCAGCTTGCCGTCGGGATCAATGCCGAGCAGTTCGTACATACTGGCGATGAGGTCAACCGGATAGACCGGCCGCTCCTTTACCTCTTCACCTTTCGCATCCGAGGCCCCCACCACGCGGCCGCCTTTGAACCCGCCGCCGGCCACAACCACGGAGAATACCTTGCCAAAATGGTTGCGTCCGCCGTTCCAGGGGGCCTCCCACTGGACCTTGGGGGTCCGGCCGAATTCACCGCCCCACCAAACAATAGTGCTGTCTAACAGGCCGCGGTCCGACAAATCCTGCAGCAAAGTCGCCATGCCCTTGTCCATTTCCGGCAGTTTTCGGCGCATTGCCTGGAAATGCTCCTTGTGCGTATCCCAGCCTTTGTAATTGATGGTGATGTATGGGACGCCCCGTTCGACCAAGCGACGAGCCGCCAGGCAGGACTGGCCAAAGGTGGTCAGGCCGTACTGGTCTCTAAGCTCTTTTTTCTCGTCCGAAAGATCGAACACCTTGCCTGCGTCGCCCAGAATCAGGTCATACGCCTGTTTTTCACACTGCGCCAATGCCGCCAACTGGGGAGCGTTCCCGTCGGCGCCTTGGGCGTCCTTCAGGGCCTGCCCGAATGTATTCAGCTTGCCGAGAAACTCACGGCGGTCTTTCTGGCGTTTTTCCGTGATGCCCTGGGCTACCACGCCCTCCACGACAAAGGGGGTCTTGGCCGGGTCGCCGCCCGTGGCGAAGGGTTTGTAGCGAGATCCTAAGAATCCCGCCTCGGAGAACCGACCCTGCAGATCGGTCAGCACGATATAGGGCGGAATCAGTCCGGTATATCCGGCGTCGTAACCCCTGAACAGCGAAACCACCGCGCCGACGCATGGATAGACCTGCCCGTCGCCGGGCTTGCGCCCGGTCTGAACCAAGTAGGACGCGGTTTCGTGGCTGTTCACCCCGTGGGTCATGCTGCGGATTATGGAATACTTGTCCGCCTGTTTTGCCAGCAGTGGAAGCAGCTCGCCGATTATAATCCCGTCCACGTTGGTTGGGATCGGCTTGCTCAGTTGACCGCAGTAGTCATTGCCGGCTTCCGGCTTTGGATCGAAGGTATCGAGGTGCGCCGGGCCGCCCCACATCCATATCTGGATGACCGCCTTGGCTTTAGCCGGCCCCGCACCTATTTTTTGGGCCGGTGCTTCGGACAAGCCGGCACCGGGGGATTCCGCCCCCGCTTTGGAAATAGGTGCGGGGGCCAACAGCAGCCCGGCTGCGCCGAAGAGACCGCGGCGCATCGCCTCACGTCTGGAGATTGACGCGGCGCCAGCGCCTGAGAGCCGGCTCGCGTAGTCCATACTCAACGGTCTGTTATCGGAATGGTTTCTGATGCTGATTCTGTTCATAATCTTACTCCCGGCTGTAGCCTCGCTCACGGCAGCGGTTGAGAAGTGCATTGAGTTCTGCAACGACGGCCGGATTTGAGTCTTGCACGTCCACAGCCTCGCCGATGTCGCTGCCTAAGTGATAGAGCTGCGGATGGAATTCGTCGCGGCGGGCTTCGGGCGGCTTGGGTTTGGAGGACTTGCCCTCGATCCACTTCCAAGGCCCCCTGCGGACGGCGAAAACACCGTCGGCGCTATGGACAATCATGTGTGGACGCAGCGGAGATTTGTGCTTCTGCCCCAGCCACGCAGGCAGCACGTTGAAGCTGTCCTCCGCAGCATCCTTGACAGGAGGAAGAGGGACGCCAACAAACGCCGCGATAGTCGCGAATGTGTCCGTCAGACTGATCATTTCGTCGCAGACCGTGTCCGCCGGCACGCGGCCCGGCCAGCGCACTATGTACGGGACACGGAAGCCGCCTTCCCATACAGTGTGCTTGTCGCCCTTGAATGGGCCCATCGGCTTGAGTCCCGCGGCCTGCGCGGCGGCCTGCTCCTCGCCGAAGAATTCGCCGCCGTTGTCGGAAGTGAACAAAACCAAGGTGTCTTTCGCCAGGCCCTTTTCGTCAAGCGCCGCCAACACAGCGCCGAGGGAGCGGTCCAATTCGTGGATCCAGTCGCCGTACGCGCCCGCGGGGCTTGAACCCCTGGTCTTGGCCGATGGCGTGATCGGGTTGTGGACGGAGACGGGCGCATAGTAGAGAAAGAAAGGCTTGCCCGGCTCCTGCTGCCTGAGCCAGGCAGCAGCCTTATCCGTCAGCGTGGGCATTACGTCCTCGTCCACCCGCTGCGGAGCGTCGAGGCCGAACTGGTTCCGCCCCATCCAGTTCTTATACTTGCCGGGGCTCAGTGTCCCCGAGCGCAATCCTGCGACACGCTCGCCCTCGACATAAACCCCGGTGGCGTCGCCGTGGTTTGACGGGACGGCGAACTGGTAGTCAAAGCCCACGTCCTGCGGGCCCGGGCGCAAGGGCTGCGTGTAGTCAGTCTTTTCCGATTGGTATCCAAGGTGCCATTTGCCGACGACCGCCGTGCGGTAGCCAAGCTGTTTGAGCATCGATGCAATGGTGGGCCGCGTCGGCTCGATGTGGAGCGGGGCGTTGACGTTAAGGACCTCGTACTTGAGCGACGTGCGCCAGCAGCACCGCCCGGTGAGCAGCGCGTAACGCGTGGGTGAACACACGGAAGACGCCGTATTCGCATCCGTGAAGCGCCGCCCTTCCTGCGCGAGCCGATCTATATTCGGCGTGCGGACGAGCTTGGGATCGGCACCGTAACACCCGACGCTGCCCCAGCCAAGATCGTCGGCCAGAATGATGACAATGTTGGGTTTGGCGCCGGCGGGTTTAGCTCCGGCGGCAGGCTGTGACATCGTCAGGGCGCCAAGCCCCAGCCCATCGGTCAGCAACAGCCCGGCCGCGCCGAAGAGGCTGCGGCGCATCACATCACGTCTGGAGATTGGTGTTCCGACCTTGTACTGGGCCTGGCTCGCTCTATTGGAAACCTGCAAGCTGCTGTCTGAATTCTGTTTCATGCTCATATTCTCGCCTCGTATTTCACGTTCATTCGGTTGTGCCGTCAATGCCGGTAGAGAAACTCGGGACTGTTGATCAAGGCCCAGGCGAGATCCACCGCGGCCTCACGCCCTCTGCCGGCACCCTGCGGGGAGTATGCCTGTACTGTCTTCAATTCTTCATCAGTCGGGAAACGCGAAAGGATCGTCAGGTAGAGTCCAGTGACGACCTCTCGCGGCTTCTGCTTAGATTGCAGCAGGGACCGAAGCCCCGGGCCCTGCTCGATCTTGCGCTGGATATGGCTCGAATTGAGCAGGTGCAGCCGTTGGGCGGCTGTGGGGCGGTTGTTGCGCTCCGATTCCAGGCCGGTATCGCGGGCCGACCGCCCGAACATTTCGAGGAAGGAGCTGGTAGTACTGCCGTCCGCAAGCGCGATCGAACGCTGGTCTTCCGGGATGAAGGTGAACGGCTCCGGAATAGCGCTGGAGTACTTCTCCGTTGTCCCGGTAATCTGGTTCAGGGCGTCAATCAGCACCTCCGCCTCCAATTGACGCAGTGGATAATGCGAGAAGTTGGCCTGGCCCGCCGCGGCGGGCTGGCCTTCGGGTCTGCCGGTCCTGGGAATGGAGGAAAGCTGGTAGGTCTGCGAGTTCAGAATCAGCCGGTAGATGTGCTTGAGGTCGTAGTTGGCCGAAATCAGCTCCTTCTCAAGGAAGGCCAGCAGTTCGGGATTGCTCGGCGGATTGTCGGGGCGGATGTCATCCGGCTCATGAATAATGCCGCGCCCTAACAGCCAGGACCAGATGCGATTCACAATGTTACGCGTGAACCATGGATTCTTGGGAGCAATTAGCCAATCGGCAAAAACCTCACGCGGATCCTTGCCCGCCGCGGCGGGCTGGTCCGGCGAGAGCTTGGCGGGGGTTCCATCCGGGAAGATTGCCGCAGACGCCGTGGCCTTATTCGGATCGAAGCTGACAATCTCCTCCTTCCATTCCGACGTTGACTTGTATGCGACCTGCGAAAAGAAACCTGCCATTTCTGAGAGTCGTTCTTTCTCCCAGTTCTCCGCCCGCACCCCCATGAACGTCAGCGCCACAGCCTGCGCAATGGCCTGCGGCTCCTTACTTTGGATGGCGCGGTAGAAATTGACCTGGGGCACACGGAAATTGCTGCCGTTTGCCGTGAGCATCTCCCGGACGAACCGGTCATACGGTAGATTCTCCCTGATTGAGGAGCGAATCCAGTGGTGATACGTCTGCACCGCGTTTGGCCATAGATTGATGGGGAACTCTGCCTTGACCCGGAGCAGATCGCTCCACTTCATCGCCCAGTAATCCGCGAATTCCTCGCGCTCTAACATACGGTCTATTAAGGTGCTGCGTTTGTTCGGGTCCTGATCTGACAGGAACGTTCTGGCCTCCTGCGCGGTGGGCAGGGTGCCGATCACGTCCAGATAGGCCCGGCGGACAAACACTGCATCCGAGCACATATTGGCAGGCTGAATGCCCAACTGCTCCAACCTGCTGAAAATTAGATTGTCTATTTGGCTGCGGGGCGCCAGAACGGCCTGGCCCGCCAATTGAGGGGCGGGCTGGCTTTCAAAAGGACTCAGCGCCTCGCCTGACGCCGCACTTTCTACGAGGGCCGCCAAGAGAATCCACCGCAGGCAGACCGAAATCAATGATACCTTCATCACGTTTCGCAACTCCAAATATGCGTCAGGACACACAGGCACAACAGACATCGCCTTATTAAGACGTTCCGCAGGGTCTGCAAATTGCAAGTAAATGGGGATTTCCTATATGGCTTCCCCGCACCTATTTTGCCAACCCCGCAGCCGGGTTCACAGGGTGGGTCCAGGCCGGTTCAGGCGGCGGAGGAAAAAACACGGCCCAACAAAATAGGTGCGGGGTTCCTTATCTCACCGAGCAATTCGCACAAGTTTCCCTCCGCCGGGCGGTAGGATCAGTTCGACTGAAGCCTTCTTCGCGGAGGCCCATTGAGCAATCGAGGTGTCGAAGAGCTCGAGCTCGCCCGGCCCGATGAGCGATGCGCTCACCTCGGCTGTGTAGTCCAGGTTCACCACGACTGCGTGAGTCGGCTTCTCCGTGGCCCCGAATAAGCCAAGCAGAAAACCGCGCGGCCCGGCGGATGAATTCGAGGAATCGAGGCGGAAGGACGCATCTGCCGGCAGCGGCTCGCAGCCGGGCTCCCGCATTGAGGTGTGATAGACGCCCAGCGAGCGCAGCGGCTGGCCCGCCCAAGCACCGGCGGGCTGGAGCTCTTTGGCGATGGCGGCGAACTCGCGGTTGTAGGATTTAAGCGCGTGGTAAAGAGGCCCGGGCGTCCCGTCCAAGCTGACAAGGCTGCCGTGGTGGTTCGCGCAGGCATAGACGTAGTAGCTGATGCCCTGCGCGCCGTAGGCCAGCGTGGAATAGACCAGGTAGCGCAGCTCGTTCGCATTGGGCACGCGCATCGCGTCCGGCGCCCAGGTGCAAGCTTGGACGATGTTGAGGAAGGGCACGCCTGCGTCCTGCGCCGCACGCCGGATCATCGCCAGGTTCAGGAAGTATTGGTCGCTATCGCCATTGAGCCTGAACTGATAGTGGTCGTAGCTGATGAGCGCTGGCTTGGCCTGCTCGACGTAGCGGCGCAGGTGCTCCTTGTAGGCCGTGACCACGTCGCCCTGGGTGCCGAGCTGTTCGTTGCTGGCATAAGTCGGGAACAGGTTGATGTAGGCCAGGTGCGCCGGGTCGCGCTGCCGCAGATATGCGACCAGCTTGCCGAGCGCGGGGAACTGCGACGCATTGGGCTCGTCAATGAGGTGGTAGGAGTAGAGCGCCGGGTGCTTGCTGACGCGGACGATGAGGGCGTCAAGTTGCTCGCGGCGATTGGGGTCATCGAGCGACGCGGGCGTGAGCAGACCGTCGGTGAGTTGCCCGCGCAGGCCGTGACGGTGCGCGATGTCGAGCTCCTTTTCGCTGCCGCACCAGACGAGGTTGAAGCCGCCTTCCGCCATCTGCTGCGCGACGGCGTCCGTGAGCGACGGGCCGCACCAGTAGGTGACGATGGGCGCGCCCACCTGCCAGGAGGCGATGTTGGGATCGGCCTGCGCTGCGTGCATCCACGGAGTCTGCACGAACAAAGAAAGGCAAAGAATCTTCAGGAGTTTTGTCATGGTTGAGTGGTGGATTAAGGTTTTCATAATTTCAAATTCCCAAGTGCCAGCGGCACCAAGGCTGTCAATTTGGCACTTGCCGCCGTATATCCCAGGGCCGAAGCGGGGATTCTGAAAAAAGCAGGGGAATTGGCTTTGATTGGGTTTGTTTTTTCGAGTCGCCCCGGGGTGGTTTATTTTCGTAATCCTTTGCGGCAAAGGATGTTGGGTTAGTTTTATCATTGCGAAAAATGGCTTTGTTTTGCATAATCGGGTCATAATTCTCTGGCGAGCAGGGCTGTATAGGGGGTTTGTTCGCGGGCCGGTGGATTTTTGAGCGTTATGCCGGTTGGCGAGGATTTGGGCTTCGGTAGCCATGATGAGAACCACCTCTACTATTTACTACTGACCACTGACTATTTGCTCTTTACTGTTTGTCTATTGGCTATTCAGTGTCAAGGGTCGGGTATTAGTTTGATAAATATTGTACATCATACAAGATTGGGTGTCAAGTAAATTTCTTTCTATTAGACACTGATCCGTTCGACAAGCCCGCCCAATTAACGGCGGGCAAGCTCAGGACAGGTTGACACGGATTGACACGGATTGTTGAGTCGATTATGGAAACGACTGCTTGTTTACCGGGCGAAGGGGCGATATACTCGATAAAGGCTGGTTGAAATGGACGAACGAGGTAGAATGGAGAAGAAAAACAGGTGACCGCCATTCGTATGGTGTCCCCAGATTTTGAGACATCGCAGATGTGACCTGCCAAAGCCCCTCAGAAAAGGGGCCTTTGACTCGGCTTCTGGACTGGGCCGATAACCTGTACTCGTACGAGCAAGCCCAATGGTTGGTGATGAATACGACGGAAAGCGAGATCGCAGGGGATGACATCGCCAGTAGTCCATCCCACTTCGAGACCTAATCGGCCACTCTCGTTGTTCCGTAGCAAGGATTCGATGTCCTTGTGTGTTTCACGGTTGAGGTCGGTAAGTGGGCATCCTTCTAACGCCCAATTCGCCTGCACGTACTCTGCTGATAGGCTACGATACTGGGCCGGCTGCGTCGGTTCACGGCGCGCACGTTTTAGGGCGCCATGAAATCGGTCTCTTGCATAACTCCCAACAACGTGGCAAGCGTTGACTCGAATGGTTCCTTGTGTCTCTTGGGCAAAGGCAAGGAACCCATCAAGGTTTGCGAATTGTTCTTTCAAATCGGAAAGGTGGAGACGGCGAATGAACACCTCGGGTGAAACTCTGAAAGCGGTGAGAAGTTTGCTAATATGGTCCACGTCAAAAAAACGGTCCCCCAGTTCTCGCAGCAGCATCTTGCGAGGCAAAAGTAGACTCCGAGCGAGAATACTGCATCCGTTTTCTATGGCTCGTCGATTCTTCTGAGCCAAGTCGCTCTCCTTGTCCCATCCTGCGGTTTCGAGAAAAGCCGCGTGTGCAATCTCATGCGCGATCGTGAATCTGAGCTACGGTGCAAAATCGAGCCACTTCGTGTCGTCCACCGAAAGAGTTGTCCCGGCCGGATAGGTGTCCTCGGTGACCTCTGTGTTTATAAGAATCTCCAAATCTTTCCCACTCCTTGCCAAACCAGCATCGCTTATCAGGGGTTCAAATCGGATGCAGCGAACCCCAAATGCTTTGGCGCAATTGCTCAACGACACGGGCGGTGGCGAATCAACCATCGACGTAGCATGTGTTTGCACAACTTGCCATGCTTCTTTGCTTACACGGGTGATTTTGGCTGTTGCCTTGCCAGTCATCTGCAACACTCAGTTATCCTCGTTGCCTTCCAGTAATGTTGGTTCATCAAAATGCTTCCACTTGCGCTTCAAAGATCTGACTAGCCGGCCGGTCCTGATGTCATTCCAGCATAAGGTGGACTCGTGCCGTAACCGGAGTTCAAAATCATCGAAAACCGCGCGACCGTGTCTGGACGACGTTGACACGAGAAGATCGACCAGAGGTCTTATGTTTTCTGTGAGGTGCCTTCTCACGTTTGGGTGCAGAATCTTTGCTTCGCGGAGCAGCCACTCCTGCACCTCCCGGTCGGTCATGGGGAATTCCCGTTCTGCGGTCTCCTTCTTTTCACGTTCAGGCCAGGGGAACCCGGCCAGGCAAAGCGCCTTTAGGGCGTCCGGGATCCGAGTTTGATCAGCCGCAGCTCTACTCAAGAATGCATCACACATTTGACGTGTATCTTCGTCTCTATAGAGTTGCACTAGTCCTTATACAAGCGTGACTTTTTTGATTTTGTCACAGTTGGATTCATGAAAAAGCTCGAAATGCCCCTTTGGGTTGCGTATAATGCCTCTGTAGAAAAAAGGGCAACAAACCGCAATCAAATACAAAA
>Ga0315284_10015220_pt1 | contig 10942 bp, 10 predicted proteins | sample YL17G09_16_MG_FD_203696 | JGI IMG/M metagenome (GOLD analysis project Ga0315284, IMG submission 203696) | Sediment microbial communities from Yellowstone Lake, YNP, Wyoming, USA - YL17G09_16 | ecosystem: Environmental > Aquatic > Freshwater > Lake > Sediment | place: USA: Wyoming | collected...
GCGCGGAACTGTGGCCCACCTCGGCGAGCGTTCGCTGGGCGAGCGAGCGCGCCGCCTCGACGTAGGTCGGATCGTTCAGCAGCACCAGCGCCTGCAACGGCGTGTTGGTGACGGCTCGGCGCGCCGTGCACTTCTCACGGTCCGGCGCGTCGAAGGTGGTGAGCGACGGCGGTGGAACCGTGCGCTTCCAGAAGGTGTACATACTCCGGCGATAGAGGTCCGCGCCCTTGCTCGGCGTGTAGGCTTGCGCGGTGAAACCCTCGCCAAACGCCATCTCCTCCCAGAGTCCGGCGGGTTGGTAAGGATAAACGCTCGGCCCGCCCAGGGCAGGGTTCAGCAGGCCACTGATCGACAAGGCGTTGTCCCGCACGACCTCCGCCGGCAGGCGGAAGCGCGGCCCGCGCGCGAGCATGCGGTTCTCAGGATCTTTTTCGAGCAGCTCGGGCGTAACGCGCGACGACTGGCGATACGTCGCCGACGTCACGATCAGCCGCATCATCGCCTTGATGTCCCACCCGGTGCGGACGAACTCCGTGGCCAGCCAATCGAGCAACTCCGGATGGCTGGGCGGCTCGCCCTGCGAGCCGAAGTCTTCGGAGGATTTCACGATTCCCGTGCCGAAGCACATTTGCCAATAGCGATTCACGGCCACGCGAGCGGTGAGCGGGTGCGAAGGATCAATCAGCCACTTCGCCAGGCCCAACCGGTTCGGGGGCGCGCCGGCAGGCAGCGGCGGCAGCACGCTGGGCACGCCCGGGGTCACGACCTCGCCTTTGTTGCGGTAATCGCCGCGCGCCAGAATGTGAGTCTCCCGCGGCATGCTCAAGTCCTCCATGACCATGACGTTGGGAATCGCTTTGTCCAGCTCAGCTTTTTGCTCCTTCAGGCTCTTCAGGTCAGCATGAGGTTTTCTGAAGTTTTCCGGCGCCACCCAGGTGAGAAAATAGTCCCGGATTGTTTCCTTTTCTGACTCGCACTGCTCCTTGATTCCATAAGCCAGAGTATCGACTTTCGCTTGCTCGGCGAGCGGGTCCTCGGATTCAACCAGCACGTCCGTTCCCTTGAACTGGTTCAGTTCCTCGCAAGCTCCGGAAAGGCCCGAGACCAGCGCGCGAGCGGGCTGATGAATGGCCAGTTGCTCGATCTCGGAAGCAGCGAGCGGCCGGTTGTAAATGCGCAGGTCGTCCATCCGGCCTTTGAAGGCCCTCCCGAATTCCTTGTTGCCGATTTCGAGCGGACGGCCGCTGGCGACGGGGCCCGTCAGGTGGTCCTTCAGGATTTCCACTTCCTGCGGCTTGCCGTCGATGAACATCTGCAAGCCGGAAGCCTTGCCCGATCCGCCGTAGGTAAGCGCGACGTGGGGCATTCTGAAACGCACTTGATCTTTCGTCCTGATTTCGATCGCGTCGTCAGGCCAGCTATGAATCAGGCAAACGATTACGTGCGACGAACGCTTTTGCCACCCGATCCATTCCGTGTCATCCAGCAGGACTTCGAATCCTCTCCGGGTCTTCGGATCATCGAGCTTCTGAAGGACCGCCATTTCGAATTTTGACCCGGGGCTGAACCAGAAGGCCAGCGTGAAGGATTGAGAGGGATCGAACGAATCGGCGTCGCCCAGCTCGACATCCGCTTCGCCGCTGAATTCGGCCGCTTTCCCGACGAGGCCATACCCATACGTCACGCCGCCGCGGAGGACTTTCGCGGGCAGGTTGCGGCCGGAAGTGTCCGCCAGGTTTTTCTCGAAGTCGAAGTGAGCCACGAGCCCTTCACGCGTGTCGGTGGGAATGCTGGTGAGGGCAGACTTCTCCCATTCGCCTTCGAGGGAGGCAATTTCCTTTTCCGGCAACGCCTCTTTGATCGAGGCGATCTTCTGCTTGAGGTCATCGAGTTGACGCTGCTGTTCGGAGGAGGGAAGCTGCAGGACGGGCCCGGCGTTACCTTGCTGACCGTCGAGTCCCTTCTCGGGAACGCTGTTGAAGAACGCGTAAAAGCGGTAGAAATCACGCTGCTTGAAGGGATCGTACTTGTGGTCGTGGCAGCGCGCGCAGCCGAGCGTCGCGGCCATCCAGACGGTGGCCGTCGTGTCCAGGCGATCGACGACGTACTCGTTATGGTATTCCTCCGGGATCGCTCCGCCTTCAAAATTGATCATGTGATTGCGGTCGAACGCGGTGGCGATCTTTTGCTCAGGGGTCGAGTTGGGGAGAAGATCCCCGGCCAACTGCTCCAGAGTGAACTGGTCGAACGGCAGGTTGCGGTTGAAGGCCGCGATCACCCAGTCGCGCCAGTGCCACATCTCGCGATGGCTGTCGATGTGATAGCCATGCGTGTCGGCATAGCGGGCAAGGTCAAGCCACTGCATCGCCATCCGTTCGCCGTAGTGGGGCGACGCGAGAAGGCGGTCCACGACCTTCTCGTAGGCGTCGGGAGATTGATCAGCCAGGAAAGCCTTGAGCTCGTCGGGAGTGGGCGGCAGGCCAGTCAGGTCGAGCGTCACCCGGCGGAGCAACGTGGCCTTGTCGGCCTCGCGCGAGGGCTTCAGTCCTTCGCGCTCCAGACGGGCAAGGATGAAGCGGTCAATGTCATTGCGGGCCCAACCCCGGTTCCTGACGTCCGGCAGCGGCGGGCGTTTCGGAGTGACGAACGCCCAGTGCGTTTCCCAGCGTGCGCCCTGGTCAATCCATTCTCAAATGAGCTCAATTTGCTTCGCGGTCAGGTTGCGGCCCGATATGACCGGCGGCATCCGGAGCGCCTCGTCTTTCGCGCTGATCTTTTGATAGAGCCGGCTCTCGGCGCTCGCGCCCGGCACGATAACTCGATATCCCTCGCGCTGGTCGAACGCGCCGCCTTCCTTGATGTCCAGCCGCAGGTTCGCCTGGCGGCTCTCTTCATTGGGTCCGTGACACGTAAAACAATTGTCCGAGAGGATGGGGCGGATGTCGCGGTTGAAATCAACGCCTTTGGGTTTGGGCGGTGACGCGGTCTGCGCGGCGGGCCCCCGCGGGAACACCCATAGCGCACCAATGCTCGCCAAGAGAACGAAAAATGAGACGCGTCGTGTTCGACGAACTCTCCGGCGTAGCATGAGCTGCGGTCCCTGGGTTGACGATGGTCCCGAAATACCCACTGGCGCCCCGTGCGACTTTTTCCGGTCGTTACGATTTCTGGGTAAGCCCGAAAAGTAAGGCTACATCTTTGGGAGGTACAGCGCAAGACGCCGCAGTCGGGAGCAGCTAATCAGGAGCCGGTGAGCAGCGCAGGGCCGTGTGGGGCCGCCGCTATGTGGGATTTCGGCCTGCGGCGACTTCGCGGCACTTGGCAAGGAACTGTTGAAAGATCTTCCGTTGCTCGGGAACGTCGGCCATCTCCTCGGGGTGCCATTGCACGGCCATGAGAAATGGGTAGTCATCCGCGGCTTCTACGGCTTCGGCTAATCCGTCTTCCGAGCGCGCCGTGACCTTGAGGCCGCGCCCCAGCCGCTTGATAGCCTGGTGATGCAGACTGTTCACGCGGCAAGATCCCTGGAATGCGCCCGCCAAACGTGATTCCGGATCCGACAACAGTACGGCGTGGACGGGTTGGGTGCGGTCATCTGGCTGCCGGTGATCAAGTTCCATCGCCGTGTCGTTTTTCAAGTCCTGATAGAGCGTACCGCCGAACTTCACGTTAATCATCTGGATGCCGCGACAGATGCCGAGAATGGGCAGACGACGATCGAGAGCGGCGTCCAGCAGTTCCAGCTCGAATCTGTCGCGTGTCTGGTCAACGTGGACGCTGGCGTATTTCTTCTTCTCATCGTAAAGTGCCGGGTCAACGTCCTCGCCGCCGGCAAAGAGAATGCCGTCGAAATTTTCGGCCCGCACACGACGCATATCGGCAGCGCTCACGAGTTCTATTTCTGCCGGCGGCGCTCCCGAAGCCACGAGCGCCGCGAAGTACGCGGACCGCGTCCCCTTGGCCTTTTCCTTCTCAGAGACCGAGATGGCAATCTTCATGGGTTTTGACGGAGTCGGGTGCCGAGGTTCGTGTGCCCTTGCCGGAGCGCGCGGAGGCACAGGGCTGCCCGCAATGCACAATTATATGTCCAAAAAGCGTCGGGCACACTCAAGCCTGGTGCTGCCCCTGGCTGGCTATCTTGGCGAAGACCTCTTTCGCGCGGCGCTCAATTTCTTCGGACGTCGGGTCCTCTTTGTGAGTCGCCAATGCCCAGTGGTGACCAAAGGGATCCTTGAGTTGCCCGTACCGGTCGCCCCAGAACATATCCATCACCGGCATCAAGATGGTGGCGCCGGCGGAGACCGCGCGATTGAACCACCCATCGACATCTTCGACATAGATGTGGATGGTCACCGATGTGCCGCCAATGGACTGCGGCGAGCGGCACTGCGCCCCCGGGAACTCCTCCGAGAGTAACAGCACTGAATCGCCGATTTTGAGGTCGGCGTTCATGATTTTGCCGTCCGGCGCATAGTGCACGCTGCGCGCGTCGGCGCCAAAAGCTTTCGTATAAAACTCGACGGCCTTGGCCGCATCGCGCACCACCAGATACGGCGTGAGCGTGCGGAATCCCTCGGGAATGGTTTTGACGTTACCTGCCATGACTTCCTCCTTGATTCAATCGAGTGCAATATGCCTAATGTCACGCCAAGCGTTTTTCGTGTCACCCTGAGCGCAGCGAAGGGTCTGTAGTTGGTCAGGTGAGACATCCAAAAGCAGATTCTTCGCTCCGCCCGAACTGCCCGGCTCCGCTCAGAATGACAGGGTTCACAGTGAACGGCCCGGAACCATACCTCATGCTTCCAGAACTTCCTTCAAACGGCCGAGTTGCTCGCCCCAGTATTTCTTCATGCGCCCGGCTTGTTTAGCGTCCGCGAGCTTGCCGTGCTGCACGGCTACCTGACTTTTGCCATCGCCCTTCGAATAGAAATTGACCTCGACGCTCGTCTTCCCGTCCACCCAGGTTATGCGCATGGATTTGTGGGGCGTAGCCTTGCGAATCGTGAAGCCCGCGTCTTTCAGCCAGCGGCGACGCAACTTTTGGTCTTCCCAGGCCGCGAAGGCCTTCGCCACGGGAACTTCCAGAGTCTTGCTGCCGCCGATTTCGAATCCTTCCGGCTTCTCATGCTTCTGGCGCATGCCGTGGGCCTGCTCGTAGGTGACGGTCACCATCTGCGCCCACCAACCCGGAACCTTGTGCTCGTCGTACAGAAAGGTGGCGATTTGCTTGTGGTTCAGCTTGCGCGCCCCTGCGGCGTCAAGAATCTTGAACCACTCGGCCCAGGTTCTGCCGGTCTTGGCCTCGACCGCCGCATCGCTCATGCGCGGGGCAACAGCCTGTTTCGCCTTCATACTTATTCCTCCATCGCGATAACGCCTCCGTGGGATGGGAGACGAGATCGAGGTGGTTTCGCACTGCGGGCGTACACCTTCCGGAATTCCATGCCGCAGCTAAATTGAAACTATTCAGCCCTGTGCTTGAAGCCCAATGGACGATTGTACCGCGACTCCAGCGGCGAATTCTCGCGAGTCCCGGCGAGCAATGAATGCTCCCCCCACCCGATTGCGCGCTACTTCAACTTCTTGAGCGTGTACTCAAAGCCACTCTGGCGGAGCTTCACCTCTTTGCACCCTCCCATTTCATCCTTCAAAAACTCGAACTCTGCCGGCACTTCCCTGACAAAGAATTGGGTTTCTGTTTCCGGCAGGATTTCAAGCTTGGGCTGCCCGGGGAGTTGGGCGCTGAGCTTCTCGCCATCCTGCGTGATGGTCATGACCTGACCGGGCATGAGCGCATATTGGCCGGCATACTGATCGAGAATTTTGGGGTCGAGCGAGATCGCGCGACGGTCCTTTGGAGCTTCCAGTTCCACGGCGTAGAGATAGCCATCGTCGCTGGCGAAGTAGAGGACGCCATCAGCAATCACCGGAGAAGCCTGGACAGCAGCTTCCGCCATGGTTGCGCCCTTGGTTTTGCCCGTCTTGGCGTCGAACCACATCACTTCGCCGCCCCACGCCCCGAAGTAGACATTCCCGCCTGCAATGGCGCCGGAAGTAAAGACACGCGACGGCATCTTGAAGCGCCACTTCTCCTGGCCGGTTTTCGTATCCACGGCGTTTACGAACTGGCCGTCCGAACTTCCGGCGAAAACTAACCCATCCGCCACCGCCGGTCCGGAGATACACCATGAGCCCTCGTGCGAGTAGGTCCACTTCTTCTCGCCGGTTGCCGCGTCCACGGCATAGAGGAATCCATCCCGGCTGCCGAAGAAAACCATCCCGTCGGCCGCGGCGGGGGTTGATTGGACTTCCCCAAGCGGGAAAAAGGAATTCCCCGCCGTCTTGAACTTCCACTTCAGTTGCCCGGTCTTGGCATCGAGCGCGTAGAGATTGCCGTCCATGCTGCCACAGTAGAGAACACCGTCGGCCAACGCCGGTGAAGTGCGCACGCGGCCGTCGGTCTTGAACTTCCAGAGGACATTGCCGGTCCGGGCGTCAACGGAGTAGATGTTGCCGTCGGCGCTGCCGAAATAGAGCACTCCCTCAAGGTAAGTCGGAGAGGATTGGAAATAGTCCCACCGATGCGCGAAAGGAGCGACCTCGCCGGTCTTGAGCGTCCACTTCTTCTCACCCGTTTTGATGCCGAGGGCGTAAAACCCGGCATCGTTACCGACGAAGACCAGATCCTCTGCGACGGCCGGCGACGAGGAGATTTCGCCGCCCAATTGCGTGATCCATTTCGCGGCGCCCGTCGGCGCGTCAATGGCGTAGAGATTGCCCGTATGGCTGCCAACATAAACCACGCCGCATGCCACGACGGGCGTCGAGCGGTTTACATTCCCGGTCTTGAATCGCCAGCGCTCTTTCTGAATTGGGAAACCGCCCTTGCCGTCGTACACGCCCGTGTGTTGCGGGTTGCCGCGAAACATCACGGGGCCCGCCGGCTGGCGGGCGGCAAGAATGGACGTAAGACCAATCGGCAAAGAAGAGATTAATAGGATAAGGGTTCGAATTCCGCTATACATTTTGACTCCTCGAAATGACCTAACACGGTATCCCCGAAACAAGTTCCAAGCATGCGAGAAAACCGGAAGTAATTCAACCCAAACCCAAGACTATGGGGGGAATAGGCATGGGCAAGATTGGACAAAACGACGGACATTGGTGTAACCTCACGGGAATCAGGGTTTGACGACCAAGACCAAGGGGGCAAACGATGTCTTTGCAAAAGGCAGTCGAACAATTGAAACCACAATTCCGCGGCCAGATCCTCAATCCCTCCGATGAGGGCTACGAGGCGGCCCGGAAAGTTTACAACGGCATGATTGACAAGCGGCCGGGAGCCATCGCGCGCTGCGTGAACGTGGCGGATGTCATGGCCGCCGTGCGCGCGGCTCGCGAGCAAGACGTGCTGGTAGCTATTCGCGGCGGCGGGCACAACGCCGGCGGGCTCGGAATCTGTGATGGAGGCCTGGTCATTGACCTCTCCTTGATACGGAGCGTGCGGGTTAAACCGGCGGCGCGCACGGTGCGTGCCGAGGGCGGATGCACCGGCGGCGACGTCGATCACGCCACGCACGCTTTCGGCATGGCCACGCCGACCGGCACGATTTCCACCACCGGCATCGCAGGCCTTACGCTCGGTGGCGGAATCGGCCACCTGAGCCGTCCCTACGGCCTGACCATCGACAATCTCCTGGCCGTGGACGTGGTGCTCGCCGACGGCCGTTTCGTCACCGCCAGCGCGGAGGAGAATCAAGACCTCTACTGGGCGGTGCGCGGCGGCGGCGGAAATTTTGGAGTGGTCACGTCTTTTCTCTTCCGCCTGCACCCGGTGAAGATGGTGAACGCAGGCCCGACGTTCTGGCCACTCGACCAGACCCCCGAAGTCATGAAGGCTTACCGCGAATTCATCACCCAGGCGCCGGAAGACGTCAGCGGCTTCTTCGCCTTCCTCACCGTGCCGCCCGTGCCGCTGTTTCCGGCCGACCTGCACGGCAAGAAAATGTGCGCCGTCATCTGGTGTTCCACGGCGGCGCCCGAGAAAGCGGACAAGGTCACCAAACCCATGCGCAGCGTCGGCAAGCCGGCGCTCGATCACGTGGGGCCGATGCCCTTCCCCGCGCTGCAAAGCCTGTTCGACGGTCTCTACCCGCCCGGACTTCAGTGGTACTGGAGGGCGGACTTTTTCAAGGAAATCAGCGACGCGTCCATCGCGCGGCATCTCGAGCACGCCGCCAAGCTCCCCACCGGACACTCCACCATGCACATGTATCCCATCAACGGCGCGGCTCAGCGCGTGGGCAACGCCGACACGGCGTTCAGCTACCGCGATGCACTTTTGGCGGGAGTCATCGTGGGCGTCGACCCCGACCCCAAGAACAAAGAGAAGATCACCCATTGGACCAAGGAGTACTTCGACGCCTTGCATCCGCATTCGTCCGGAGGCGCCTACGTCAACTTCATGATGGAGGAGGGCCAGGAGCGCGTGAAAGCTTCCTTCCGCGACAACTACGACCGCCTGGCGACCATCAAGAAGAAGTATGACCCCACCAACTTCTTCCGCGTGAACCAGAACATCAAACCCGCGGCGTAGCGAGACGGATCTGTTGGAGCATTTGTCGAATGGGGCGGCGGCGGGCCGCTCCATTCCCGGCCACATTTACCGGTAGGCCTGACGGCGGTGGTCGGCGGCAGTCATGGAAACCACCGGATCTTGCTCGTCGATCTCGTAGAAGAACCTCCAGTCAGCCACACGGTAGCGCCAAGTCGGCGGCTCCCAGTTCTTCAAACGCTTGATGTTGGGGCCGAAGTGAGGGTTCTCCCGTAGGACGGGATAGATGTGCTGACGAAGTTTGGCCGCGAGGCGTTTCTCGGCTGCGGGCCCGAGTCGGGCGAGGTCGCGCAGGAACTGCCGGGTTTCGAAGATTCTATACGAACCGCCCGCGTCGCTTGCGTGCATCCTGGGATCCCGCCTTCAACCGCTTGACTAGTTCCGGGCGCGCCAGAATCTCGGCCATTTCGGTGTCGTCCGCAAAGTTTGATTCCTCCAAGTGGCGCAGGGCCGCCGTTTCGATCAGATTGGCGAGAGAGCGGCGCTCGGCTTTGGCAGCGCGCACGAAGGTCTCATAGGTGGCGTCATCCACACGCATAGTCAGAGTTTTGGGCATCGCGATCGTCTCCGTTGTTATTCATAGTGAATATAAACGAATGCAGAAAGAAAATCAACCCCTCACGCTGGAATCCTCGGGGGATATTTTCGTTCCCCCTTGACTTTCGCTTTTTGTTCGCCTATGCTCTCGGGCGGGAAAGGAATACTTGGGGGGCGGCCATGGCCGAGGGAGCAGCGCTACATGGCGGTCCCGCTGGAGCGGGATCGCCGCTACACAAGCCGTGGACGTTGCCGCAACACGGTCTCGCGGTCTTCCACGGCGCGGGCAACGTGGCACGGCTCAGTCACTACTTTCTGCCGCGCCTCTTGCTCGAGGGCAAGCGCGTGCTGTTTCTCGACGGCGCAAACTCCGCCGACCCGCGCCTGCTCGAGCGTTTCGCCCGCGAGCGCAATGTGCCCTTCGCCGAGTTCAATCGCGGCATCCAGATCGCCCGCGCCTTCACCTGCTTTCAGCTTACGGAGTTGATCGCGCGCGTACCGCAGTTCTTGGGCGACTTCCCTGCGGAAGTTGTGATCGTCACTGCGTTTCCCGATCTCTATTTCGACGAAGACGTGCGCGACTGGAACGCCCGCGTGGCGTTCGAGCAGGGGCTCAAGAATTTGCGGCGGTGGGGTCATGTAGCGCCGGGCTTATCCCGCCATGATGGCGGCGTAAAGCCACCTCTACATGTAGCGCCGCCCTTGAGGGCGGCACATGGCCGTCAGCGGACGGGTGCTACGATCGCGGTGTTTTCCGCCATGCAGGACTTTGCGCCCCCGCCCGCGCGCCAGCGCTTCTTCCCCGCGCTCTGCGCGGCGGCGAACGAGATCTGGCGATTCAGCCTGGACGCCGACAACCGGCTGAAGTTGATTGGCGAACCGCAACGACCGCGATTATCCCCTCACTCCCGGCCCCTCTCCCAAAGGGCGAGGGGAGACGGAACGGGTTTCTGATTTCCGGCCCTCTCCCTCGGGGAGAGGGTGTTCGCCAGCCGGCGAACGGGTGAGGGAACCGCCGCGCCAGGTAGGGGATCCCTCTGGGCTCCCGCAAGTTTCCTGCGTCGGTGACACACGGGAGCGCGGAGCGCTCCCCTACCGAGGTGCCTTATGGGCCGAACCGTTTCCACATTCCGTGATCTGATCGAACAGGAATTGCAGAACTGGGAGCGCGTCTTTGGCCGCGCCCTGCGCCGCGAGGAGCGCGCCTATTTCGAGCTGATGTTCAACCGCGTGCGGCTTTACATCCAGGCCTGCACTTACGAATTCCCCGTGCACGCCATGGACGCCATCAACGTCGCGATTGGGCTCGACCACGAGATCCGGCTGCGCCGCATCGAAGCGCTTTTGAGGATCAACCTTGAGACTCAGTGGATGGATTCTCGATCTTTATCCGTCAGCCGACGGAATGACGCTGTGGCTGATTCCGGAGAGTGGGAGCGGGAAACGCCTGCGGCTGATTGACCGCTCGTTCACGCCCTCGTTCTACGTGCACGGCCCGGAGCCGCGGCTGCGTCACCTCGCGCGGGCGCTCACCGCGCGCGCGCGCGTGAATTGCACACTCACGCGCCGCGAGGACATCTGGGAAGGGCGCGAGCTGCTGGTCCTGCGCATCGCGCTCCATCATCCGCCGCAATTCGCGGCGCTCGCGCGCTTTGTCGGCCGCTTCGATCCCGGCCTGCGGCTCTACAACTCCGACCTGATGCTCCCGCCGATGTATTGCTGGGAGAAGGGTGTGTTCCCGCTGGCGAAAGTGGAAGTGGAAGTGGATTTGGACCGGTCTGTAGCGGCGGT
>Ga0315284_10015222_pt1 | contig 10941 bp, 30 predicted proteins | sample YL17G09_16_MG_FD_203696 | JGI IMG/M metagenome (GOLD analysis project Ga0315284, IMG submission 203696) | Sediment microbial communities from Yellowstone Lake, YNP, Wyoming, USA - YL17G09_16 | ecosystem: Environmental > Aquatic > Freshwater > Lake > Sediment | place: USA: Wyoming | collected...
TCAAACTATAAACAAGTATTACTCCCAATATCGTTAAGAATAAATAAAGCCAGGGATTCATACCTGCATAATCTAAATGCCTTAAAAAATAATGTCCACCTAAACTATTAATATAAGTTGTTTTAAGAAATTTATTATTATCAAATAAACTTATTCTTTCAGAATTAAATTCATAAGTTTCTTTAATGCTATTTTCGAAATCCCAATAGTTTGGGCATTCAATAGTAAAATTCATAACCTTTGTTTGATTATATCCATAAGTAACATTACAATTTGTAGGTGCATTAGTTGTTGGAGCTAAATAAACAAATAGCAAGAGGGCTAAATAAATAATCAAAACTATTAACAATAAAATGCCTAAAGAAACAACTACACTTCCTAATCTTGGTTTTTTATCGGGATATCTCCATTTAACACTTGGCTTTCCTTTTGCATAATCAATTATGCAACCAGCATTTGTTGGTATTCTTCCATAACTCTTCACCATTTTATTTGTTGTTACTGCACAATTGCGATTGGGTCTCCAAAAATTTTTCCGCATTTCATAACTTCTTCTATCAATTTGCCTTCTTTTTTGCTAAAAGTTATTTTGCCTGCTATCTTATTTTTTCTTCTAAGATATGCTATTGCATCTTTTTTGTTCATTTATTTTACCTCCTATATAATTTATGTTTGTGTTTGTTTGATGACGACTATAATGAGGGCAAACGCCCTCAAATTGATTTAATCCATTGGGATAACAGTCCTCAAATTGATTTAAGCAACGATTGTATAATCGTTTTTCTTTCCATCGTTCTTTACTGCAACAGTAAACTCAACGCCTGTTAATTTGCTATTGTGTTCAACAGCAAGTTTAACAATCTGTCCATGAGTTGATGCAAGTGTTGCACCTTTTCCAAAAGTCCAGAGAACTTCATTTCCACTTACAAGTATTTTCAACTTGAATTGTGGATTGATTTCATCTGGCTTTCCTTCATGCTTCTTTATATAAGGTTCAGTTTCTTCAAGTTCTGATAATGCTTTCACCTTATACTGCCCTACTTTAGGTTTCCAATAATTTCCACCTTCTTGTAGTCTTTTAAATTCAGTTTGGTAGTCCATTTAACTTTTTACCTCCATTATTATAAATATTAATCATACTGCACTTCCTTAACTGGTTTAACTAATAAGGATGTATCAGCGCCACTTATCCAGTCATATATACTTTTAACCATAGGTAATACCCAAGGATTAATAAACTTTGTCCATAAAAATCCTAATGTGATTATGATTAATAGTGCAGGTATTCCCCAGTTTAGCAGTTCGTCAAGATTTGCGATGTTCTTCCTCCAATCTTTCATTTAATTCAATAACAATTATTCCAATAAGAAATATTATCGAAGCAAATAATCCTATAATTAAACCACCAATTATTAAAAACATCCCATTTATAAATAAAAATCCGATTATGCATATTAACTTTAAAATATTTTCACTCATGTTTCCTCCTGATTTTCTCTTTCCATTTGTTCTTTCTTTATTCTCATTTCTTCCTCGAGTAATATTTGCTTTGCCATCTTAACTCTTTCTTTTTTATAATATAATAAACATACTCTTGCCTTTTCAGTTACTGCCATTCTTGTAAACTCGGATAAGGTTAATCCTAATCTATTGCAGGCCCTCTTAACCAATTGAGTTTCATTTGACTCCTGTGTTGAATTAGTTACTTTCACATCTTCTTCTCCAAACAACCTAACGTGAAAGCCAGGCTTCTCAATGTATCCTTGTCTTACCATACACCCTCCTTAAATGATATACTGCACAACCAAATCCTAATCCAATTATTATTAATAAAATGGATGATACAGAATGACATCCCTTATTAATCACTTGTGCAGTAACCATTAATAGAACTTGGATTGAAAGAAAGATAATAGCAACTGCAATCATTTCCCAAAGTCCATTTATTATATGATTTATATGATTTATTAAACTTATTTTTTTCTTCATATCTTTTCCTCCTTAATTAACTTGTAGTTATTTTTTTTACAATCTTTCAGCACAATCTCCCTCAACTCCTCATCTGTCTTTGCCTGATTATACTCTTCAAGTTCATCTTCAGGTATAGCAAATAAATCTATTGTATATGCCGGAATTTTATTTCTACTGTTCCTTACTTTTAATATGACTTCGTCCATTATCTTTTCATATCTTGGAAGGTATTGATGTTGGAACTTTATACTTGGTATGCTGACTACAATCTTTCGATTTTCAATAGTCATAATGAAATACTTTCCTTCCTTTTGAAACATCAGCTTTATCATTTCTTATAATAATCTCCAATGAACTTTACTATTAACAAAAATTGATATATTGCTAAACCGATAGCGAGCATACTTATAATTATTGGAGAGTAGTAAATCGCAATTATTGCTAACAATAATGTTGGAAATAAAAGGATGAAAGCTGTTGAAGTAGTTCTTCTCTCACTTTCATTTAATCCTTTGCCTACACTTTGTGGGATAGTTATTTCTTTTGACATTTGTTGCCTCCTTTCAATTATTATTTAATAAATATTAGTTTGGTTTGGATTGTTCTGGTTTGTTGTGTTCTAAACTATGATGTTTTACAATTTTGAATTGTAGTGTATTGGCTTGAGCTAAATTGTGGTGATTTGAGCTCTATGTTTTGCTATGTTTTGCTCTATGATGTTTCTGCTGAGTATGGGTTTTCAAATTATATTCAACTTGACTTTCTGATGTCCCTTTAATCTCTCTCTTACAAATAGGGCATCTCTTTTTATATTCTAATCTTTCAATTATTTTCTTTTTTGATTTCATTTTTATCCCTTAAAAACCATTTTAATGTAGTATAAATTATAGTTGAAAAGACTAATCCAAGAACAATATGTTTAATTTGAATTTTACCATCAAAACCCAACTGACTAATAATGGAAGTAATTATAGTTATTATCCATAACACTAAATACATTATTATGTTTATTTTAGTTTGTTTCTTCATCCAAACATAGTTCCTCTTATTTTCTTTTTTGATTTCTGTGTGTTGATAACTCATAGACTATTAGACTATTTAAGCTTTTCTACTCAAATTCATATCTATTAAATGTTGAAGCGCTTCTAACATTGCCTCTTGTCTGTCGTATAATGTATTGAGCATATTCTCAACAGATACAACTCTTGGGACTGCAACTATTTGCGGTTCTTGTTTAACTTCTTGTCTTGGTTGTTCTCTTGGTTGCTGTCTAATAGGTTGTTTAGGTTTTATTTCTTCTTCCTGTTCTTCATCTTCCTCGTCACTATTTTCATCTTCTTCGTCTTCATCTCTATATTTCATAGGTTTTTTAACAGGCGCAGGTTTTCCAATAGGTTTCTTTACTGGCCTTTCGTCATCAGACTCATCTTCAATATCTTCGTAATCTTCTAAATCTTGTTTTTCTTTTGCCATTTTACTTACCTCCTTTCATTTGTGTTATTGAATATACTCTGGTTTAATTTTATTCTTTTTAATTGTTGAAGTTCCAAATTCTTTCTGCGCTTCTAATAATCCTTTCCTTTGTTCTAATAATTGTTTCAAAGCTAATATAAGGTTTCCTAAAATTCCAACTTCTCCTATGAAAGAAATTAATTTTAGATACCAGGCAAGTGGAGTAAAAAATAAGACTACAATTCCTACTCCTAAAGCTCCTAAAAAAATCCCTGCAGTAAATCCAATACTCGCTTCTATTTGTGTTTGTGGTGATAGTGGAAAGATTTTTATTTTAGACATTTTAATCTATAATTGGAACAATTATGTTTCCAATTTTCATGTCAACACATCTATGTTCTCTTGTTTTAGGTTTAACTTTTCTTTTTGAATTATAAAGAGCATTATGTAAAGCTATTAACCATTTCTCACCTTCATCTCCAATATCTTGAGAATACTTCATCAAACTTTCCCTTAATATAGCTTTCTTATCTAAATTATCTTTTAACTTTTCAATTATTTCTTCTATAAGTTTAAGATTTTTTAATACTTTTGTTTTAGATATTTCTCTAAATATTGTTTCACCTCTTAACATTTCTGGTTTGTAATACTTTCCATTTATTAATAAATAACCAAATTCTGATTTAATATTTGATTGTTTTTTAAAAGTCATTCTCCCTCGAATTATTTAATATAAATGTTTTAATATATTGTTCTTTAACCTGTTCTGATGTTACATTAGATAATTGCTGGCAAGCCACTACCATTTCTAAAGCAGTTACAGTATTCTTTGCTCCTTGCTTAATTGCTTCGTGATAAAGAATATTATTAAAAAGTGCAATAATACTAAACATAATAATTATTAAAATTGCTAATATCATTATTCGTTTAACTCGTTTCTTATAAATATTCATTCTCCACCTCTTTCTATCTCTCTCAAGTTTTTAATTGAAAGAACCGGGAAATGTGCTATCTCATTACACTTTGAACAAACCTTAACAACTCTCACTTTGCCCTCAACTACTAAAATTTCCTGTGGCTTAGTATCTATCCACTTATGCTGACATTTTTTATCTTTTTGAAACCACACCATTTTGCACCTCCTTCTTAATCGATTGAAGATAATGTCTTTCATAGCATTTAAGGAGTTTATCTAAAACATCAATAATTGTTTCATCTTTCATTTTCATAGCGCTAAGTTTAGCATATTGTTCATCTGATATAGATATTCTTATATCCCCTAAACTTTTATTCATCTTCACCTCTCTTATCTTTAAACTTTTTGCTCGCAGTATAATCCTCATTAGAAAGATAGTCCTCAAGCCCAGTTATCCTATTAGATAGCTGTAATAATCGATTGTAAGCCCAAGATAACAAGATAATAATGATTCCGATAAGGGAGTATACCAAAGCTCTATCATAATCGATGTAAAATATAAAATACCGAACAAAACTACCTAATCCAAATACTAATCCTGCAAATATTCCTAACAAACTCCAGTTACTTATTTTTTTCATCTTATACACCAACCTAAAATAAGAATATGTTTATCCATAATCCCCTCCATCATCTTCGCTTGTATTCCAAATCATACCAACACCAAATCCTCCAACAGCTAATCCTCCAAGCCCTGCTAATAAACTCCACATTGGGTCACCAAATATGGTTGCAAGCATAACATTAGCAATTAATCCAAGTCCTAAAGCAAATGGAAAGTTAAAATTAGTTCCTGAAAGAAAACCATCAACAACTTGTCTCCGTAAAATTAATCCAAGAAGTAAAATAATACCAAATGAGAACCAAGAAAGGCTGCACCCTCCTAAAATATTCATTTCTCCCCAACCCTCACATGACATTAATGAGAACATTTTTGCCTCCGCCAGACTTCTGTTCCTAATAAAATTCTCCACTTTCCTTCACACATTTTAATAGATATCATAGTCCGTGTAGTTCCTCCAATACACTTTTATCTTTAAATTTAGTCAATAAGAATAATAAGAATTCATCATCAGACTTGCTACCCATTCTAAAATCGTCTTTCATTTCCCTAAATTTAATAAATGTATTTGAATAAATAGCGATATGATTAAACACCTTCTTTATTTGTCTCGTCTTCATTTTATTTTTCCGTTGATTTTATTTCTGAAATTGGGAGTGTTCCCAAACTTATAAATGGTGTTGCTCCTCCAGTTACTTGTGGCATAACTCCATTCCATTTAGCAATAGCTTCTTTTTGAACATCTAATGCTTTACTTTGAACTTCTATTTGAGATAGTTGAACTAACTCTGGAGTTATTGATTGTTTTTTTAATCTTAACGCCTCTGCTTCTGCTGTAGCTTTTGTTACAGTCTGCTGAGCTTCATATTTGATTTGTTCAAGTTTATTCTTAGCTGCTAAAGCATTTTGTTCTTGTGTAACTTTATTTTCAATAGCTTGTGAAAAGGATGCACTAAATGCAAAATCAACAATTGAAATATCTTCAATTATTATCCCCCTTGATGCAAGTTTATCTCTTAAAGTAGTTTTCATATTTTCTCTAACTGCTTCTCTTTTAGTAATTAATTCTACAGCATTAAATTGTGCAGTTGCTGCTTTATTACTTTCCTGTTCTAAAGGATAAATAATTTTATCAGCATAATTAACTCCAATAGTTCTATAAAGTTCAGGAACACTTTCTGGTGAAAGATGATAGTTTATCGCTATCTTAGTATTCACATCCTGCAAATCTGCCGAAGCTGCAGTTAATGATGCCTCATACTTTTGTGTTCTTGTATCCATTTTTACTACAGATTGAACAAAAGGTATTTTAAAATTAAGACCCTCTCCAGTTGCTACTACACTTGGTTTTCCAAATGTTAGAACAACTCCCCTATAACCTGCAGGGATTGTATAAACTGTAGAATATAATAATGCCCCAAAAAACAGAAGTAATATTCCATAAACAATTAATTTTATTACTTCCTTTTTTTCGTCTTTTTTATTAGTATCTGTCTCCATCTTCAATTTAAACAATTTAAACTATTTAAATCTATTTGATTATGTTGTTACTACTTTTACTTTACATCGCCCATAATCTTGGCTATCTTTCTTCTCCTCTGCTTTTAACATTTCTTTAAGTTCTTCTAATGCTTTATCATAACCATCTTTGAAATCTGGTAACATTGAAAAATGTAATCTCTTTTGTTTATCTTCAATCATCTTCAGTAACTTTAATTGTTTTATCTTTTAAATGTTTTACTTTACAACATTCAAAAATTTGAAGTCCATCTTTTGAAATTAATTTTTCTTTCGGTCCTTCTTTAATGAATATAAATTCGTTTTCTAAAGCTTTTGATTTAATATTCTCCCAAGTCTTTTCATAATCTATTGGTTTAATTATTTTTAGTTGCATTTTATTTTACCATGATTAGTTAATTCTTTGACTGGCTTTAAAATAATTAATTGGTTATTTGATGACCCTCCGCTTTATCGCAATCAACCTTTTTTAATACTTCGCTAAAGTTTTCAACCTCTATACCGACAATGTCGCCCTCTTCTGAAATATCAAATCGCAGGTCTCCTTTTCCAAATAAGTTTAATTCAATTGTATGTTCTACTTTTCTTCTTCCCCAATTAAGAGAAAAGATGTCAAATTTAGAAGTATAACAGGCTCTTGGTTTCAGAGCTTGTGTATAAACTTTTCTAGCTCTTTCTATATTATCTGCAAATTTGTTTCTTTTAACCATTTTGAATTTCGTAAACTTTACATCTATCTGGTTCCATGCTTAAATCACATTCTAATACAACAGGATATAATTTATTATCTTTAACACAATAATGGTCTATAAATTCTTGAGTTTCATATTCATATCCTAATTTCTGACAGGCGAGGTCTGAAGGAGATAAATGATTAGATTCTGAATAAGCAAATGCATAAGAAAATATTATAATGAATAGAATTATTAAAGTAGTGATTAGTGTCCAGAGTATGCTCTCAAATAATGTGAATGTTTCTTCTTGCATTTTAATAATTCCCCCTTCTTAAATAATAATATGCTGTATAAACATCTCTAAGTTCTGGCTCAACCTCTTCTTTAATTAATTCAAAAGTCTGCTGTTCAAGACTTCGCTTTAATTGTTCATCATTTGAGGTTCTATGTTTATCTGCATATACTCCAATTAATCTTTTAATTTCTTTGCGTTCCATCATTTATCTCCTTCGTTTTTGTTTTCTTTTAAGCAATCTTTTTCTTTTGTACTCCATTTCCAGTTCAGGAAATCGCATAAAACAAAACCAATTAGTAGGTATTTTACTTCCATTAGGATGACCAAACAAAGGTTCTACTTTCAAAACTTCCAGTATTTCTTTTCTCTTTATACTGCTTTCGTTCCATTTAAAAATTAAAATTCCATAATCTTCTAACACTCGCATACATTCATCAAATCCTTTTTTAATATCTTCTTTCCAAGTTTCTTTATTTAAACTTCCATAAGTTTTAGTCATCCTACACCCATCTTTCTTTCCAATTAAATGTGGTGGGTCAAATACAACTAATTTAAAACTTTTATCTGGAAAATCCATCTTTCTAAAGTCCATAATTTTATCAGGATGTAATTCTCTATTCTGTCTATTGTCTATAAATCCTTTATCGTATTCTCTAATATCGCAGAATAAAGTGTGTGGTTCTTTTTTATCAAACCAAAACATTCTACTTCCACAACAAGCGTCTAATATTTGTTTTTTGTTTTCCATAGTTCGTTAAGATATTCTTTTAATATTAGTTAATAATGATTTTCTTTTGTGAATTTCTATTGAATAATCTAAATTCCTTCTTGCTAACTCTTGTATTCTTTCCTCTATCTTTCTTATTCTATTCCAATATGCTTTAATCTGTTCTTGTTTTTCCATAGTTCTTTAAGATACCCCATCATTTATGATATGGGAGTATGTCATTCTTCCATTTTCAAAATAAGAATTATAATCATCTGATTGATTTATCCAATACATTATTTGTAATGCTTCACTCAGGGTTGCTTGTTTAATATTTATGCACATAATCCTTTACAAAATATTCTATAACTTTCATTTAATTCATTATCATCAATTAATCTTCCTGATGTTGCTTCAACATTATAAGTTTTATTATTTATTTGGAACTGAACCCAAGTATGTCCAATTACTGCTCGTCCATATTTTAAAGGATTCAAATCATCATCTTTGTCTCCAAAGACACAATGTCGTCTTTCAAAGGTTTTATTCTAAATTTTAATTGGCAGGAGGGACAAGTAATAAAAATCATTTTAGATTTTGTGTTCCATTCATATTTACACTTTGGACATTTAGCTTTCATTTTCAATTTCTTATTTGTAATTCTTCCATTATAGGTATTTCCTTTTCATATTCTTCTGCAGATATTAAAACATTCTCTCCAGATTTAGCATAAGAAATAGCTTGTGTTTTATATCTCTTATTTATCATTTGAGCATCTTCAATTCGTGTTATTCTATAATAAATATTAGTGTTCTGTTTTAATGTTCTTTTTCCAAATTCTTCATTAAATAAATCTGCTCCTTTTTTAATATTAACATATTCAATAGCAAAATGTAAAGTATTCCTAAGATATCTTTTTATATAAACAATCTCATGCCATTTTGCATCTTTAGATTTTTCTTGCATCTTTAATACTTTCTTTATAGGTATTCTATATACTAAAGAAATAAATTCATCACGACTTACTCCAGACACAAAATTTGTTTTATCTTTAAATGATTTTTGTATATCAGTCATTACAACTGCTGTCTTTTTATTTATATCACCAACATTTCTTCCTGAAGTCATTTTACTTTACTTAAAATTTTTTCCATATATTTATTATAATTTTTACTATGTTCTGTTCCTGATTCTAAAATTTTTAACATAGTTTTCCAATCAAGTTGTAATAAAAGTCCATTATTATCTAAACCATTTAGATAAAGACAAGTTTCTAAAATTTCTTTATTAGTTCTTCCTATTTTATTTCCAGCTTCATTTTGATATTGTTTATAATGAGTAACTATAATTTTTCCTTTATTTTTTTCTTTATCTTCTTCAATTTTCTTTTTAATTTCAGATTTAAGATTTTCAATAGGAATATCTTTTAAATCTAAATCTCCTTTTTTTACTTTTTCCTTTATTTCTTTTGAGGCATTATTATATTCACTAACCAATTTTAGTTTTGTATCACTACTAACATCAGCTTTATCTAACAGTTTTTTCATAGGAGCTTGTTCTTTCTTTTCTAATTTAGATAAAGCAATCGCTTCTCTTACATTAACAACATCTTTTTCTGCTTTATCTAAATTATTATGTGTTTTCTCCAAAAGTTTCCTATCTAAATTATCATAAATTTTAAGATATTGTGAAATTTTACCAATACTCATAACCTCTCCATTCTTATTAAGCCATTTGTAAATATCAATTACTCCAACTTGATAGCGTTCTCCTTTATGAAAATTATCACGAGCCAATTCAACAGTTGAATTGGCTAAATGATTCCTAATAGCATTAAGATTTTCAGTTACTTCCAAAAGCTCATCTGAACGTTGGGTAATATTTTCTACAATCATTCCTCTTAAAACATTTTCATCAGAATAATTATGCAAAGTTACTTCAACTTCATAATTTTTTCCAAAGGTTCTTTTTAATGCTTCTACTCTATGATGTCCTGCAATTAAATAATATTTATTATCTTTTTTAAATATTGGAATAGAACCCATTAATCCAAGTTCTTTTATGTTTGCTTGAATTTTCTTAATTACATCTTCTTTTAATTCTCCTCCATTTATTTCTTTCTTAAATGGATTGGGATTTAATTCACTTATTTTTATTTTCATTTTAACATAAAATTCCTCCGAAGAGGAACTTTCTCCTGTAAGAAAAATCTAAATCAAGTCAGAAGACAGGATTAATTTTTCAAAACAATAATACCACTACAACCACCTTTTTAAAGATTTATATTATTTAATTTCCATTTAAGATATAAATAAAGAATAATCCCCCCAATCGCAGTTGCCCCGATAACTATGTATTCAAGTTTCACTTTACTTCTCCCATTATCTTATTTATCTTTCTTCGTTCTGCTTCATTAAATATTAAAGAACTTCCATAATGCGCCATAAATGTATCCATATCGTGGCCCATTCTATAACACAGCTCTCCACTATCAATTCCAAAAGTTCTCATCCAACTACCATAGGTTTTTCTTATATTATGTGGAGAAAAGTTATGCCAATCCTTTATCCCAACCTTTTTTAGCTTTCTTTTAAGGATATTTGAATAGGAAACAACTTTGGATTGATAATATTTCTTCCTATCTTCATTATTTAACTCATCATAATTCTTTGGAAGCTTTGAATTATCTAAAAAAATAAAATCCTTTGGATTAATTGTTTTCCCTCTAACAAATGATTTATACTCTTGAATAAAATTGCTTGCAACAAAGAATCCTCTTGACTTTCC
>Ga0315284_10015224_pt1 | contig 10941 bp, 9 predicted proteins | sample YL17G09_16_MG_FD_203696 | JGI IMG/M metagenome (GOLD analysis project Ga0315284, IMG submission 203696) | Sediment microbial communities from Yellowstone Lake, YNP, Wyoming, USA - YL17G09_16 | ecosystem: Environmental > Aquatic > Freshwater > Lake > Sediment | place: USA: Wyoming | collected...
CGAAAAAAATTTCCTGTTTCCTATTTCCTGTTTTCAAATGACAAAACACAGAGGGCATTTTGTCAGTTACAAGTTCCTTTCCAGTATTTCCAGCCAATTTTCATAAGCTTTCTTGCAGGCGAGTTTCATTTTCGCATCCGGTTCGATGGTTTGCAGTTTTTTCAACGTCGCAAAGGCCTCAGCGGCGGATTGGTAGATTTCCGCGCCGAGACCTGCTCCGCGGGCTGCGCCCTGGGAACCGTCGGTATTGTACAATTCCACTGTCGCGCCGGTCAGGGAGGCGAAGGTCTTAGCGAAGATATCCGACAGGAACATATTGGCCTTGCCCGCCCGGACGGTTTTAATTCGCAGTCCCATATTTTTCATAATTTCCAGGCCGTAATGGAGGGCAAAGACGATACCTTCCTGTGACGCACGCAGGATATGACTTAGATGATGCGTATTTAAGTTCAGGTTGTGAATCGAGGCCCCGATGTTTTTATTTTCGAGCGTCCGTTCGGCCCCGTTGCCATAAGGCAAAATGACAAGGCCTTCACTGCCGACGGAGACCTGTTCGGCCAGGGCGTTCATTTCCGGGTAATCTTTACCGGCCATTATGTTATGTTTGAGCCAGTTATTGAGTCTGCCCGTGCCGTTGACGCAGAGCAGGACGCCGTTGCGAGGCGTCCGCAAAGTATCATTGACGTGCAGGAAGGTATTGACGCGGGATTTGGGGTCATACGCGGTTTTATTGCTGATGCCATAGACGACGCCGCTGGTGCCGGCGGTGGCGGCGATTTCGCCGGGGTTAAGCACATTGAGCGACAAGGCGTTATTGGGCTGGTCGCCGGCGCGATAAGTGACCGGTGTGCCTTCCTTCAGTCCCAGTTCATTGGCCGCAGTTGCGGTTAATTGTCCCTGCATCCCAAACGTCGGCACAATCTGGGGCAGAAATGAAGCGTCGAATCCATAATGTTTCATCAGAAACTCGGCCGGTTCGCGTTTAACAAAATCCCATAAAATCATTTCCGACAGGCCGGAAGCGGTTGTCGCGGCTTTGCCCGTCATTTTCATCGCCAGCCAGTCGCCGGGAAGCATAATCTTGAAAGTCCGCTTAAAATTATCAGGCTCCTTCTCTTTGACCCATCGGAGTTTGCCGGCGGTGAAATTGCCGGGCAGGTTCAGGAGATTTTTAAGACATTTCCCGGCCCCCAGTTTTTGTGCGGCCTTTTGACCGATTTTCACCGCGCGACTGTCGCACCAGATAATGGAAGGCCGAATCACGGCCATATTTTTATCTATGCAGACCAGGCCGTGCATTTGATAGCTGATTCCGATGGCTTTAATGTCGGCGGGGTTGATTTTGGATTCGGCCAGCACGCGGCCGGTAGCGCCTTTAAGATTATCCCACCAAAGTTGCGGCTCCTGCTCGGCAAAACCCGGCTGCGGCGACTGAATGGGCATTTCCGTCTGCGGCCAGGAACACGACGCGGCGATACAGCCTGTTTGGGCGTTCAGCAAGGTTGCCTTAATCGACGATGTGCCGGAGTCATAACCGAGTAGATACATAGCTATCCTCGCGATAGTAAACGTTTTAGTCTGTCAGGGGGATAGTATGACGGCCTCGGCCAGGGATGTCAAGTTTTAAGTTAAGCGGCTATGGAGAGGACGATTTTTTTCTGTTTTCAGTTCCATCGCCCCTGAATTGATGCAGTATCGCTGGCCGGTGAGGGTGGGGCCTACCTTACCAGTTATTTTATTAATTCCTGCTTCTTCCTTTTGGTTATCCATATTCCTACAATAAACACGATAACTATGGTCACAATACTAAGAACTGTAGGCAGGGTGGATCGCCGGACTCGTCCAGTTTTCAAATCGACTTCATAACTTCTGCCTCGCTCAGCGGTCACGACAAGTTTATCTTGTACCATTTCCAATTTCTTTATGAACACCCACTGAACATCTTCCTCAATCCAAGGCTTGATTGTATTACGGAAAACCACAGTGACCCAAAGTTGCTTTCCCGTCGAAATATCCCATGCTTCAAGATATGCAACTCGCCCATTTCGGTTAGGAGCAATATAACGAATGCCATCATGTTCGACCGGAGACACAGCAGGTGCAGGAATGCGTTTGGCAACAGCAGATGTTATGGTTAACAGCAATATAAAGGCTATCAAGTATTTCATTTTATAGTGACCAGTATAATTCCACAATTAAAAGCATAATCCTCAATTGTAGCGGCTAAAAGCCGTCAGTCAAGCCCAAATGGGTCTCATGATTCCAGATGAATGGGACAGGGTCAGACACTCGTTTTGTCTTGAGAGCGAGATTAAATTATGCCGTCCCTGGCGGGGACTCGAAGATTGTTAGAGGATATTCATTCCACGTCTTGACAGACGTGGTTACATTATGTCGCCCATTCGGGCTAAAGAGGGTTGCGGAAGGATTTATTTTTCCTTGGGTTTCAGGTCGATCACTGCGGAGTTGATACAATACCGCAGGCCTGTCGGGGCGGGGCCGTCGTTGAAGACGTGGCCCAGATGACCGCCGCAGCGAGAGCAAATAATTTCCGTGCGTATCATTCCGTGGCTGGTGTCCCGGCGTTGTTTAACACTGTTGGCGGCGGCGGGGGCCGTGAAGCTGGGCCAGCCGCAGTGCGAATTGAACTGGTCTTTGGTCGAGAAAATAATATTGCCGCACCCGGAACAGACGTAATTGCCGTCTTTATCCGGCTTGAGATAGTATAGTCCCGTGAAGGGGCGTTCCGTGCCCTTTTCGCGCAATATATTGTATTGCTCAGATGTCAGCCGTTCTTTCCATTGCTGGTCGGTCAGTTCTATTTTTTTCGTTTCCATCGGCACTCTCTCCACTTGCCGGTTAGGCTCTGTGAGTACAACTTGTCCGCTCGGCCGGTCGGAACAGCCCGGACACAAAATATACATTGTCACATAAAAGAGATTAAATAACGCCTTCATATTTATTTTTCCTGTCAGCTTCTTCTCTTGTTTATTTACGTCTGCCGGCAAAAAACCGTTCAGAATTTTCCGTCGGAATTGGAAGCTTAAGGGTGGCTCTAAGGCAGGGGGATGTGAAAAGGGGTGTAAAAATGGCTTACAGGATTTCCATCGCCAGAATGGTGATGTCGTCCGTTTCTGCGGAGGTGCGTTTCCAGCCCGCCGCGGCGTATTCGAGAGCCTCCACCATCGAAACGACGGGCAGTTCGCAGTGGGTTAGAAACGTATCGGTGAACAAAAATTGGCCGGTATCGTTGGTTTCTCCAATCAGCGGTTCGGCGCCATCGGAATAAAGCAGGATTTTATCGCCGGGTTGCACCGGGATAGTCTGTTCTTCGAAATCCATTTCTTCAAAGACGCCGAGCAGTCCACCCCGGCTTTGGAGAGAAAGAGGCTGGCATCCGCGGCGCAGCAGGATTGGATATGGGTGGCCGGCGCGGGCGAAAGTAAAATCCAGAGTTTGTGTGTTCAGCAGGCCGCAGCAGCAGGTGGCAAAGAGACACCCCTTGAGTTGCTGGGCGAGCATCTGCTCGTTCAGTCGCTGGAGTACCTGTTGCGGCGTGAAGAGGGTATGTTGGTTACCGCGGGTCTGACGAAGAACGGCGGCGTGTTTGAGAAACATTGTCAGCAGGGCGGCGGGGATGGAATGGCCCACCGCGTCGGCCAAGTACATTCCTATGTGATTTTCGTCAAGGCGAACCGCGTCGTAAATGTCGCCGGAAACCCATTGGGCTGGCTGATAAACACAGGCGAAGCGGACGCGGTCGGTGGTCGGCAGGGTCTGCGGCAGAAAATTCCGCTGCACGGCGCCGGCCATTTTTAACTGTTCTTCCATCTGCCGCCGTTGTTCGTCCTGCGGAGGATTTTCGGCCATCGTCAGCGAAAAGTGCATCGCCATTTCAATTCTGGCCCAGATTTCCTCGATGGAAGCCGAACGGATTTTGGATGCAAGCCGGAAATTAGACAGTTCCATCGCGATAGGCCAATTGAGCAGAATGACGGGGATGTTTTGGCGGTCCAGCGTATGAATTCTTTCTTCGAGGCGTTTCCAGTCGGTTGGATGGATATCGCCGGCGTCCAGCAGAATTGCCGTGGGCGCATTTTCGGTTTCAGCGATGTCGAGGAAGGTTGAAAGGCAAACCATTTGGCACGGCCATTTTTGAGCGGCCAGCCGGGTACGAATCATTGTCGGCAAATCGATGCGGTCCGTCGCAAACAACAGCGTGGGGGTGCCGGGCTGTTTTGCAGGGTTGCATATAGTCGTTTTTTCCGGACAAATTTCGGATGCCATAGTTTTTACGTAAAAGTCGGCCTTATTATTTAAGCGACTCCCCCGTATTATTCGGCGGAAATCCGTACCTGTAGAAAGAAAATCGACGCAAAATCCGGTCAACTTAAGGCCAAAAAGAACAAAAAAAAGAGTTATCGGACATCATTGCAGTCCGGTTATAACCTATAACAACTATTGTTTTATATTTTTTGATAATAGCTCTACTATTTCTTTGTGTCCCTGTTCTTTAGCTAAATCTAATGGAGTTTTATTCTCATTGTTCTTTGCATTAAGATCGGCACCTTTTTCAATCAAATATTTTACTATTTCAATATTTTTAGCTTGAGCAGCAACATGTAAAGGTGTATAGTTATTATGATTTCCAACCTCCAAATCCGCACCATTTTCGACAAGAATCTTGACAATATCTAATGAATTTCGTTCGACTGCCTGATGAAGTGGGTAGAAAGGAGGATCATTTACATCTGCTCCTTGTTCTATAAACATTTCAACTATGTTAACATGGGCTCCTTCACGTATAAGTTCATATAAAGGATGACTGTCATATTTGGTAGTATAACCTCCTTTTTTTTGAGTATCCCAAAAATCTCGCACAATTGCTTTATTTCCAGATTTTATTGCATTAGGTATGATTTGTGACTCAGCTATAAACGCAACTTTTTTTTCTTCTTGTTCTTTTTTCCAATTCTGTAAATCTTCCTCAGAAGAAGCAGATAATATGATTATGGCTGTATCCATTTTATACCCCCAATGACCCCATACAGCCAAATTCTTAGAGTCAGGAGAAATTTTAACTCCACAATTTGAAACCAGCATACTTTTTAATGTGCCAATCTGAAAAAGCTCAGTTGCAGTATTCGGATTCCATGTTCTCAATGTTGCGTCATTTGAAATCGAAAAAATCCTTTTTCCATCAGAACTATAAGAAATACCTATAACTGGACCAGAGTGACCTTCTAAAGCTCTTCCAATTTCTCTGTTATTTAAATCCCATATCTGCTGACCGAATGCAAGATATTTACCATCAGGGCTTATCGAAAGAGCCATTTTATCTGAAGCAGGGCATTCAAATCTTCCCAATTCTATACCTTTTTCGATACCCCATAACTTTATGAGCTTTTGGGACCATTTGAAATCAACAACTGTAATTAATGTTTTGCTATCAGGACTAAATAGTAGTATAATATCATACTGAGAAGTATGGCTGGCTTTTTCTGGTTGTTTTAAACTTGTCAATGTATGTATTATTCGATTGTTCTCCAGATTCCATATTTTAATATCATCAGTTCTCTCATGATTACTTCTTGATTCGAAAGCAATGTATTTCCCATCTGGACTCCATGCAATTCCAACATTTTCGAAATAAACATTATCTCCATGTGCTTTTTGTCTAATTAAGACTTTACCACTAAAATCTGTAATAACAATTTCTTTGTTAGTTGCTATAGCTATCCTATTACTGGTGGGATCAATGCAAAAATTATACATTTTAGATTCTGGAATATTTATTTCTCTAATCTCCTTTCCAGTCGCAATATCCCATATTTTAAGAACTTTATCGACATTTCCAAATAAACTATTAACTCCTTGGGAATTCATGGAAAAGAGATATTTGCTATCAGTACTAAACTCGACTGTTTCAGCAGGAAGTTTATGACCTTCCAGTTTTTTCAATGCCCCGCCTAAAAAAACAGGATCCTCATAAATCCCCAATAGCACCGATTGGTACATGTATTCAGTTGGAGAGGTCTTAGCCCTTTGAGAAATTAAATTGGTATTATTGATTGTTGTAACGAGTTTCCATAAATAGTACCATTCCCAATGTCGTAATTCTTCAGAACATGAAAGAAGTATTTGGATGGCATTATCGGGAGCACCGGCCTCAAATGCTTTTTGTGCAGCAGAAATTTGATTAGCATATAATTGTTCTTCAGCTTTTGCTTTTTCTATTCCTGCAATTTCAGCTTGTTTTTTTATTTCTTGTTCAGCTTTGAGAGCATTTTGTTTTTCCTCTTCAGCAACCTGACGCTGCTTTGTTTCTTCCTCTTTGGCTTTTTCTGCCCTAACAGCAAAAAATATCGAAACAATAATACCGATTATTAGAACTGCTATAATTAGTGTAACACTTGTTACGAATACCCGATTTCTTCGTACATATTTCTTGATGCGATACACTTTTGACTCTGGTCCGGCAATTAAGGGTGAGCCACTTAAGTAATTCTGAATATCCTCTGCAAATTCCGACGCTGATTGATACCTGTGATCACTTTCTTTGCGCATTGCCTTCAGCGGTATCCATTCCAATTCATTATGAAGCTGTTTTTGAAGCGTCTTGATAGCTGTTTTCCGGTTTTCAGCGATTGTTTTAGCTTGCTCTGAATCAATGGACAACCTCGAACTCGGTTGTGGTGGTTCCTGTTCGCGGATGATCTGCTGGATCTCCCGGAATGCTGCTTTGCGAAGTGTTTGGGGATCAAAAGGTAATGTGCCGGTTAAAAGTTCATACAGAAGCACCCCCAAAGAATAGATATCTGTTCTTGTATCGATATCTTGATTATTCAGGTCCGCCTGTTCAGGGCTCATATATTCAGGCGTACCCACTAATTGTCCCTGTTCGGTAAAGATTGTTTCTTCGGTGAGATTTTGGCTGATAGCCTTGGCAACTCCAAAATCAATTACTTTAGGTACAGCATGTCCATCCTCTTCGCTGACCATAACATTTGAGGGCTTGATATCCCGGTGAATGATTCCTTTCTGATGAGCATGGTGAAGTGCCTCGCATACTTTGATAAACAGTTCAAGCCGTTCTTTGATGGATAATCGATGTTTATCACAATAGTCTGTGATCGGAATTCCTTCTACATATTCCATCACAAAATACGGTCTGCCTTCATCCGTGCTGCCTGCATCAAACACTTTTGCAATATTGGGGTGATTAAGCAGGGCCAAAGCCTGTCGTTCTGCTTCAAAACGAGCAATGACCTGTTTGGAATCCATACCGGGTTTGATGATTTTTAAGGCAACCTGTCGCTTGATGGGTTCCTGCTGCTCTGCTAAATAAACATATCCAAATCCCCCTTCGCCAAGGGTTTTAATCAGCTTATAATGACCAATCTGAGAAATTACATCATCAGGTCCGAGACCCATTTTCCAAAGATCAGCTAGTTTTTGCGGGTCAACGCTAATATGTTTATGGTTCTTTTTATCCATATATAGTCATTCTCTGTATAAAAGAGCTATGGTATAAGAATATACGGAGGTTTTGCTCTCACTTTGCATGCCCCTGTGACAAAATTCTAAAAATTTCATCTAATTCTTCATCCACCTCGGAATCCGACAGAACCAGCTCACGTAAGCAGTTTCGCATTGTCGTCTTAAAACGACGTTTTACGGTCACAATCATGTTCGAAACAGTTGTTTCATCCTTAATATTATATTTTGAACATATTTCAGTATTCGATGCTGATTCACAACCTTCCAGAAGCGGATTTATGACCTTCTCTTCGAAAATATGCCAGTAAATCTCTTTATCTTCATTTAAATATAACATCTCTATTTCTGATAACACTTGTGTAAGAATTTCTGAAGCCAATGAGTAGTTGAAGAGCTCTTCAGGGCTTTGACCATGTTGATCTAGAAGACTATCTGAGATTTCAGATATATCGATTGGAATCCTTTGGCCTTTCGGAGAACGTTTTACGGCATTATCTTTTTGGTGAACATCGTGAAGATATCGCTCTAACGAAGTCAACACGAATGTACGAAAACGTCCTTTGTTTTTGTCGGCTTGAGAGATGAGTTCCCGACCTAAGATTACATCTTCAATAAAACTTTGGGTTAAGTCCTCAGCCGTTTGACTTGGATTGCCTTTTCGTCGTATATAACAATAAATGGGTTTCCAATATTGGGATAATAGTTCCCCAAGAAGTTTTTGATGCTTTTCTGTATCCTGCGTAGAAAGGGCCACAATTTGAGTCCAGCGGGTGGGTTGAAACTTGCCACTTTCTCCGGCTATGGATGTTCTGTAATGCCCCATGCTAACCACTCCTAATGTCTTCTAATAACAGAGGTTATGGCAGACAACAAACCCACTTCTTTTAATTACTATAAAAATACAATCTTTGATTACAGGAGTATTTTAGTCGTTAAATAGACATATATCAATCCCTAATATTTTTTTATCCCCTTAGCGCAATCTGATTTCAAATCTGCCGTATTTTTATCGGAAACATGATTTTTTTTAAAAACGAAAGAAGAACAAAAATGAAAACACAAACAGCAAAATATCAGAATCAGGCAGATGTAAAAGTTAAAACGCTGAAGATGCTTATAGTAAATACATTATTACTCAGTTCGGCATTCTTGATTACTGGATGCAGTGAAAGCGTTAGTTCAGAAAGCAAAAATAAACAAAGTTCATCTTATCAAGAAGTTCCTACTTATGAGCAATGGCAAAATGTCGAAATCGTAAATTACCTCATGATGATTCTTCAATCTCTCGGAAATGGCTGTGGTTATGGCGGCGATATTCAAATGACCGATCCTTATGGATGGCAGGAAAGAGAAGGGTACGGACGGTATGGTTATTATGAACCCTGGATGCGATGACTGAACAGTTATCAAGAAAGGAGGTCGAGAACGACACGAAAATGGTTTGTACTTGTGATGTAACAATTTCAATAAAAACTAAAACAATTTTTTGAAAGGAAAGAAAAATGAAGCTTGGAAATGATTTTAAGATTTGCTTAGCGTTGGTGGTATTTACTTTATTGTGCTCAAGTATGTCCTCGGGGACCGTGGTTTTCTACGATGACTTCGAAGGCACGGATCTCGACACATCGAAATGGTCTGTATTTGTCGATAAGCTCGGGGAGGGTCAGTGGCCATACGTTGCGGGCGGGCTTCTTCATTCACAAGGATATCACGAGCGCATAGACTCCATCCCCACCTTCGCACCGATGGGTCAAAGCGTAATAGCTCGTGCGAGCATTCGCCTCTCCGGAGAGATTCAGAAATTTGGCTTCGCTCCGAACCCAATGGAACGTACCGGTCCGATCACTGGATACTACTTTGACACAGTAGATGGTAGTGTTGGACTTGTTCACGCGTTAGCTTGGTTCCAGCCAGCTTCAGGGTCTCCGGTTAAACTCTTGGATTTCGAAATTTCTGTGAACTGGTATGAGTTCCATGAATTCGCAATCGAGCGAACACCATCGGCGGTCATCTTCTCAATAGACGGCCAGGAGAAAACGCGAGTAGCAGATGCGTTCGCAGGCGCATTGCCGGTAGGAATTTGGAATGACCGTTGGAGTTTTGAGATGCTGACTGACTGGGTCGAGGTCGCCACCGTCCCCGAACCCGCCTCCCTTTTGCTTTTGGGCTTAGGCGGATTAGTTTTGAGAAAAAGAAAATAACAATTTCCTAAAACAAACTTTCAAGGCTGCAAGACGCACAATTCTTGCAGCCTTTTTTTCTTTTCCCCCACCCCCATCGTGTCAAAGTCCTAATCTGTGAAAATCTGTGTCATCTGTGGTTTCATTAAGACTATCAGGCGAAAATGGCCGAGCCGATGCGGACCATAGTCGCTCCCGTTTCAATGGCAATTTCGTAATCCTGGCTCATTCCCATACTCAAATGGCAAAATCGGGAACCGGCGATTTTCTCGGATTTGATTTCCTCGAACAATTCTCTGGCGCGGGCAAAGCAGGCATGAACAACTTCTTTATCCATCGTCAGGGAAGCCATGGTCATCAGACCCTCCAGTCGGAGGTTGGGCATCGAAGCGATTTGCTCGGCCAGGTGAATGGCTGCGCCGACGGGCGCGCCGTACTTCTGCGGTTCGCCGGAGCAGTTAACCTGCAGGAGAATAGGGGGGTGCAAATGAAGTTTTGCCGCCGCCGTGTCGATTTCCTCGGCCAAACGCAGGGTATCCACCGAATGGATCATCGCACAGATTTGCAACGTGGGTTTGACCTTGTTGCGCTGCAAATGGCCGATCATGTGCCAGCGGATTTGCGAGGCCGATTGAGCCTCATCGGCGGCCTGCAGAGACTGGCTGACTTGCTCAACGATTTGTTTGAGATGCTGGACGCGGTTTTCTCCCAGCTCAGTAAAACCGGCGCGGACGACTTCAAGAATTTGCTCAATGGAAGCGGTCTTGGTGACCACAATCAACTGAACGCTGTCGAGTTTTCGCCCGCATCGCACACAGGCTGACGCAATGCTGTCCTGAATTTGTCCGAGTTTTTCCGCAATCGGAGTCATTGTGTTTTTGGCAACTCCTCGAATTCCGTCACGATTTTCAGGGCAGAAATTTTGACGGATCTTTCAGCTTTTTCGGCAGATATTCATTGACGACAAAATCCAGCCCGTGCTTGGCAAAGGCCTGCTGCTCGACGCGGACGCCCATATTCAGCATCTGGTTGATCGCCGCCTGCCAGGGCTTATGATGTTTGACAAAGGGGTCGTTTTTCAGAGCGTCTTTAGCCCGCTTGATGTCCACGTTCTTGAGCGGATGGGTCGGCAGTTTGTAATCAATGATATCCTGCGGCGTGACGCCCAGAAATGCCGCTTGTGGGACACAGAAGAACTCGTTTAGATGCGCCGCGTTGCCGGAGCCGACCTTGAGTGTGCGATAGATGTTGAAGTAGCCGT
>Ga0315284_10015225_pt1 | contig 10940 bp, 12 predicted proteins | sample YL17G09_16_MG_FD_203696 | JGI IMG/M metagenome (GOLD analysis project Ga0315284, IMG submission 203696) | Sediment microbial communities from Yellowstone Lake, YNP, Wyoming, USA - YL17G09_16 | ecosystem: Environmental > Aquatic > Freshwater > Lake > Sediment | place: USA: Wyoming | collected...
CGTGGAATAATGCGAAGCCACGCAAAATAAATTAACGATTCGAATCGAGTCAATAAAGTTGCACAGTAATGAAGACGGAGAGATTTCGCGCATTTGAATTAAACGACAATCGTCGCTTGCATGTTCATAATATTTAAATTTGAAATGGTTCAACAAGTTTATTCCGAAAAATTTATAGCATTCTTGGCTCAGCTCTCTAAATAACAGTGTCAGCGTTTTAGAATGAATAAAATAATAGTATGATTTTTTTTTATGCAGAATGTCGCCAATAACCGTGAGAAAATATTTCGCAGAATCTTTCGTTGAAAAAAGTGACGGCACTAAAAGTTGTATAATGTCTTGAATGGTTTCGGATTCTGGAATGGATTTCAGCACACTATTATCCTTGATTCGTTTCATAAGTTGTATTTTGATTTTGTATTTCCAAGGCATCAACTCCGGAAATTTCGATGTTATTGTTGTGAGAATCAAGTGCTGAATGTTATCCTCTTTTACGACTTCATACATTTTTTCGTCCGAGTATGTAAAAAACAAGTCGGATGGTGAATAATAGAAAAAATGCGTCTTGGCCAAAAACTCTTCAATAAAATCATCCGATTTTTCTTCCAGCGTATTTTTTCTCTCTTCTCTCTCTTTTTGTTGCTGACACGCATTTTCACAAATGCTCGGCAAATTATTTTTAACGTGATGGTGTATTTTTTGTTTCATATTTGGATACTGTTCAAATAATTTTTTAATAATATCAGCGCATTCAGTTTCTAAATTGTCGTCGTTTACAACTGTATTCGTTGTTGTATTCATTCCCTATTTCCTTATTTATAATCGATTAAATTATATAAATGTATATTTTTATATTTATATGATTATTTTATTAAACTATTTTTTAAATAAAGTTATTTGCGCTTCATTGACTTTCTATTTTTTTTACTATGATGATGTCTACGTCGTCGTGATAACTTCCGATGTTTCTTTTTATTTTTATTTGTTCTTCGCCCGCCAAGTTGAAGTTTTTTATGTTTTACCAATGTACTTAATAATTTCGCACGATTTCGATCTGTATTTCCCATTCGTTCTACATTTTCTTCTGACATTTTGCTTCCAACTTCGGTAAATATATCGTCTTCGTATCGACGTGGATTATTCATTACAAACCTTTATTGAATAAATTTATGTTATTTGTATTATAATCTACTTGTATATTATATTATACCTATATATTATAATAAAAAATCTATTAACAAAAATAAATGCTGTATTTACCGCTGTATTTAACTGATTTATAGGGTTGTTGCTATCGCCGTGTTAATCAGTCCTAAAAACATTTTAAACCGGTGGTCTAAATTATAAACGTGAGTTTCAATATTTACTAAATCTGCAGAAACATCAAAACTTCGCACATAATAAAAATATTTTTGAGTGTGCGCCTTGATTTTTTTCAACATGTCATCCAACTCGTTATGCAGCTTGACACACATTTCATGAATGCCGACCAGCGCTTTATGAATACTGGGTCGTTCATGAGCAGCATCCGATACCTCTGAAATGTAACTTTCAATCACTTCCAGCTTGTATAAAATGTCCAGTTTCTCAATCCTGGATTTAATGTATCCCTCGCTGCACATGTAGTCGGATAAAACTTCGTATAGTTTGGAGTTTGTCGCGCCAATGGAACGCAGCACGGCATCTCGCTGCAACAGTGTTATAACAATTGACATGAATTAAATATAATTAGATATAACTGTATATATAAATTTATATTGATATTTATATTTATATATAATTTTATTATTTAAATTTATTAAAAATAATATATATGCAACGATTATTATAAAAAGTGGGGGACTTGAGAGAATCGAACTCTCGATCTCTTGCACCCAAAGCAAGCATCATACCACTAGACCAAAGTCCCTTAATTATATCAATATGATATAATAACTAATAATAATATTATTATTTTTCGATTTTTACGCGTATTTTACTTTTTTTATAATCTTCTTTTGTTTCACTAAATTCTCCATCTAATTCTTTCATAAACTTGGTTTCCATTTCGCGATGGTCATATAAATGCTTACGGAATTTTGATTGTGAAGTTATAGGAAAGTTTTCAGATTTTATAATCTTCATCTTTTTTATGTATTCCCATTCATCTGTTGGAAACAGAGCGACGCTCGAGTAACCATATTTTTCATTATTGCTATACACTTTCATTTTGCGTATAATGTTGGCAATAAGCACCATTTTTTCTTGAATATCTTCGCTATTACCCTTATCTTCTGAATATTTTAAAGGAAGTCCTAGATCGTATATCCCAGTATTGTCATGAACATCGATTTGCTTAAAATCCGCGCGAACCATGGCATTCGCAATGTATTGTTTTGTATACTTGTCGGTCAATTTTACAGACATTGGTAGCTGTTGTGCGTCATGAAAACAGTTATCGCTAATAAGAGAATTGTCAACATTAAAACCCATTCTGCTATACACGAAGAATGCGGTAGTATTTCGATAGGCATGGGCCAGTTCTAAAACGCATGCTTTTGTTGCGACATTTTCGTTGAATCGGATGCAATACAAACATGCTCCAACCAGCAGTTTTCCCAGACCGCTTTCAGAACACACCAAATTGATAGCGTACGTTTGTGGGCGCGTTCTACATGCTCCTAGTTCGGCAATTAAGAAACCAAGGATTTTTTGTTTTCTATTTTTGATAAACAATATATCCATATATGGATTTGGTTCATCGTCTTCTAATACTTCGTTGAGCGTTTCTTCAATGTATTCGGATGCAACTACGTCTTCGCACGTGTAACCTATTTTTTCAATGAGTTTGTCATTATTTCCAATATAACTTTGAAATGTTTTCAAACTCATGAATTGAGATCGTGTTAGAAACGCGACTCCTTTGTTTCTTAACGCTTGTTTCACTTCTGGTGATTTAGAGAGATCGCCGATAAGGTCGTTGGAAAAAAGTGTATTATCCGGCCCGCTACTTTTTATAAAATATTGTGCTGGCTCACATTGTCCTGTTGAATTTGACCGACGAAATCCTCGCGTGCATCGTTTATGTTTATCTTTTGCACCCTTTGTTCTGTAACCGCCTGTTGTTTTTACTTTACTCGTTTTATTTGATAAAATCATTCATTCAATCCAATAATACTTTATATTCTTGTTATTATTTATTTATAAAATATATCAAGAATATAAAATATTTTATTTTTCATTTATTATTTTTTTATTTTTATGAATTGTTATGTATAATTTATCTCTCTTCTCTCTAAAAATGAAATCGTAATCTAAAAATATATTTCTTATTCGTATTTGTAGACCGATCGTTTTTTATGATGGGTTTATATTTTTCGAAATTGGAGAGAAGAGAGATAAATCATAATTCATAATTCATAAAATATGAAAATCTGTAAAATATGAAAATCTGTAAAATATTTACTTTACATTTATTTTTTGTGTTTATTAGATTTCACCTTTTTACGACGACTTTGTTTTTTATTCTTCTTTTTACTCTTCCGTCTAGAACCGCCAAAAGTAGCAGTTTGCATCGGCAATTGTGGAGGTTGTTGTTGAGTAAGAGATTTCTGCTCCATTCCCGGTTCGCTGATACTTGGCAACATCATCCCCGTCGGTTCAATGGGTGGTGACATCATCCCCGTCGGTTCAATGGGTGGCAACATCATCCCCGTCGGTTCAATGGGTGGTGACATCATCCCCGTCGGTTCAATGGGTGGTGACATCATTTCTGTCGGTTCGCTGCTACTTGGCGGTGGGATCATTTCTGAATTTAATTCTGATGATGACGACAAATCGTCTCCGGATTCTTGTTCAATAACGGGTTCCGATTCTAATGAACTACAAACTTCGTCGGCTGCTTGTTTTGCTTTTTCACATTTTTCTTCAGGAGTTGACGGTTTAAATTTGTTTATAATATCATCAAAAATTCCACCACCGCGGGTGCGCTTTTGTTTTCTGCGTTGGCGCCGCGTTCGTCCATATTTACTTCTTGACCGTCTCAATGTATGTGCCATGATTTAAAAAAATTAAATTACGTGTAAATAATGTATGTATATATATATATATTTACGATATAAAAATTATTATAAAAGTCATATAATAATTTTTATTAAATAAAAAACCATTTTTATTTTTATTTTATTCTTCTAAAGATTGTTTCAATGATTTCAAGGAGCGTATATCTGACGATTGCCGACACTACCGTAAATAGATCCGCCTCCTGATTTAAATGCATTGTTCGCGCCCTTTTTCTTGGGAGCGACGCATCCGCCTGCGCGACACCTCCTGAGCGCATCATTTCGACTTGTGGTGTCGTTGCTTTTAAATGACAAGGGCGCATTTGTTGCTAAACCCACCTTCATACTTCCTCCACCAATGGCATTGTTTTTAAGACGCTCGATTCTTTGGGAACTGTCTTGCGGGAATGAAATCGGTTTTCCAACAAGTCCGGTGCGTTTATGGGGCGGTATTTGATTAAACGTGGAACCAATGCTGGCACGAACCGTTCCGGCAATTTTATTGTCTGCATTATTGGGTCCATTCGGTTCGCCTTTGGTTGCTACAAAAGTGCGACGACCCATTGCAAACACACTGTCATTTGAAGACGGATAAAATTGTTGGGGCATGGGGTTGACGCCGGTAAGTGTTGCATTATTGCCGCGCTGCTTTATTAACACGTGATTGTCGGGCGGACCGTTGAAATTATATTTTAGTTTGAACGCCATTATGAAATATGTTATTTATTTATATGAATATTAATATTTGCTTATATTATCTATATATCTATGATATATAAAATATTTTCTACATGTTATTTAAATAAAATAAAATAAAATAGTATAAATAAAATAAAATAAAATAGTATAAATAAAATAAAATAAAATAGTATAAATAAAATAAAATAAAATAGTATAAATAAAATTAAATAAAATAGTATAAATAAAATTAAATAAAATAGTATAAATAAAATTAAATAAAATAGTATAAATAAAATAAAATATTATATAAGTTATATAATATAATACAATGAAAATAGGAACAGTGTGGGAAATTAAAAATTATAAATTATATAAAAATGACGGTTATGGAAAGTTAGAAAAAATGGAAGCTGGACCTTTCTTTTTAAGATACGAATTAACTGATATGAAAAAATCTAATGTCAAAAATTTTTATATTGTAGCTTTAACTATAGAATGGTCATATAGTTTAGATAGTAATGTAGAACATTCTATTGGAATCTATGATAAAATAAATAAAACAATAAAAGTAATCGAACCAGAACAAGTAAACAAATTTGGATTTGCTGATTTATCTATTTTGAAAAATGGAAAATTAAGAGTAAAATTTATTGATGAAGAAATGTATGGTTATGTTGTTGATTTATGTAAAATGAAATGAATATATATATATAAGATCAGAATACATGATAATTAATTGACACATTCTACAGGTGTCCATTTTTTAAATTTATAATTAAAAATACACTTCATTTTAATTTTTTTAGTCAAATCTACAAATTTATCAATGTTTGTATTTTCAAATTCTTCTTCATCGTCGCTTTCTTCTAAAGCGTCCAATGACTTGTTTTCTTTAATGTTTCTGAACAAGGCATTCATGAAAACGCTGGTTTTATAATCAGGAATCGATGCAATAAGTTTATTAGCAACGGTATAATTTGATGAATCATCATGATCTGGATCTACGAGATTATAAATATCATTTTGAATATCTGCCGAAACGATAAAAATTTTATACTTTTTATTATTATTATTAATATTATTGTTACTATTGTTACTATTGTTACTATAATCATTCGATTTTTCGACATATTTTTTACCGTTTTCTACAACAATGTGTTTTGAAACGGTAACTACGGATGTTTTGATTTCTTCTTGTGTTTGTTGTTGTGGCTGTTGTTTCACGTCAGTCCACGCTGCATTTAAATGAACATTTTGATATTGATTCGTTTTATCATTGGACTTCTTTTTTTGAATACAATAAACTTGATAAAATGGGTTAACTGCTGAAATGCGTTCAAGACACGTATCAATGTGTGGTAGCCCGATGTCGACTTGAAATGTTTTTTCCAGGGAAACGGTGGTAAATGCAAGATGAAGGGTTTTACATTTTTCAAATACGGTCTGCGTCGCATCAACATTGACTCCATTATAATAATGAATATTTTCAATTGTAAAATAATATTGAATAATAGAATTTGAGTTGGCATTGATAGGCGGCGGTGCTCGATAATAGAAATGGGTTCCATATAGAATTGTGTCATTCGGGAAAATCCGTGATGTTTTCTTCGACGTTACATTCACAACTTGTTTATCATTATCAAGTTCCAAAAATAAACATTCGCCATTTTTAAACCACACAAAATATTTTTTACCTTTTGGTATTATAAAATATACAACACCGTCTTTGTCATCGGCACTATCGTTAACATTAACAGTAACATTCATATTTGAATTTGAAACTTTCTTATAAGATTTCAACTCATAAGAAAATTTTATTTTTGGAAATTGTTGTAATAATTTTGCATATATAACTTGTTTGTCGGCATGGCTTTCAGCCGTCTTGACTGCGGTAACGGTAGCGTTAACAACGGTAGCAGTTTTAGTATTTCTAAACGGATTCATTTGTCTTAATTAAACAATCTACTTATATAGATATGAAACTATTCTTTTATACCATATTTGTAAAATATTTTATACATGTAATCAAGTAATTAATGCATGTACATATAAAATAAAATAAATAAAAGTATTAATTTTATTATTATTTATTGGTAAACGAAAAAGATGATATATTTGAATCAAAAGAATCGAATGCAGTCGTGTTTGAATTATAGAATCCTTGAGAACTAGAGCTAGAACCAAGGTCTTTAAGAAAATGAATAAGGTCTTCTTTCATAGATTGTTGTGTCATGGTGGTAGCGGTAGCGCTAGTTTCATTTGTGCGTTGTTGAAACGACGGTTGTTGTTGTAACGAATGAAACATTTCGTTATATTTTTCTTGTGGAAGAGTTACTAAATCTTTTACTTTAGGAACGGTTAATGTTGACACAAAAAAAGAATACAGGTAATGAAGAAGAAAAATGAACACAAGCGATAAAATAGAAACTTTAATGATCCAATACCACATATTATGTTATTTTTATTGTTCTAAAATTATTTTTTTCTAAAATATTATTTTATTTTTGTACACTCCCTTTTAATAAAATATAAAAATATAAGTTTAATATGATAAAAACGTACAATATTTTTATTTATTTTTATTTATTTTTATTTATTTATGTTTTATTTTATTTATAATGTAAAGTATAAATAAATTATAAAATTATAAAAACAGTGAATCAATCGAAATGAAATAAAATATTATTGATAAACGATTTAAACCCAAGAAATCAGATAAATATAGAAATCTCATAGATAGATAGATAGATAGAAGAATCGACAAACGTAATTAAAATAAAATGCCATCCATTGTAATTGTTGAAAAAAACGGTGATTTAAAAGCTCAAGAGTATAAAAGTTCAAATACAGATGAGCTATATAAAAAGTGTTCCTTTAAAAAAGCAGACGGTTTTGGAAAGGTTGCAGAATGGACGTATTCCAAAAAGGGTGAGAATATGATTACGGTGGAACTATGGGCGCGAAGTGACGGACAAGCAAACCAAGAAAACAAGTATGATTTCCCTCCACCTGTAGACAGCGAACTGTTTTTTGGAAACTGTGCTCTTTTGGCGAGGGATTCAAATATGAATATGATTGATCTTACAGTTGAAAAATGGAATAAAGTGTATGAGCACTTGTTTGGCGGATTTGAATCACTTGCTGATAACGAAGACGAAGACGATGAAGAAGAAGATGAATTGGATAATGTTCCTCCAAGCATGAAAACGAAAGACGGATATTTGAAGGATGGATTTATCATTGAAGATGCACTGGAGGATGGGGGTGAATCAGATAATGAAGACGATGAATGCGAAGATGACGGCGAAAACGTCGATTCTGAGGATGAACCGTGTGACGAAAGATTCGACTCCACGACCACGGATGATGGTGAGGATGGAGGATCTGATAACTCTTCAGAGTTGACATCGGATGAATATGATTATTCTGATTCAGATTCAGAATAAAATGTGAAACAAATGAATAAAAATGAACACCGCATCAATCCATCCGAGATTTATCTGGAATATAAATTTTTATTAATATTTATGTAAAATAAATATTAATAAAAATTGATTTTAAGATACATTATGTTTATAATGTAAGAGGGTTAATAATATTAATTGAATCTTAAAAAAATGATTATTCAAGATGCAGATTCGTTTCGTCAGAATATACGCAAGAAACTTTCAGAAAAAATAACAGATGACAGCTCTGGAAAAATCGGACTCAACCTGGAAAAAGGTGTTTATAATCGGACGCTGCAAAAAGCAGACGAGATGAATATCGTGAAAAAATGGGACAACAGTTATTTTGTTCAGCTGTACGTTGACTGGTTGAAATGCATACTTATCAACCTTGATAATCCAGAAGTAATGAACATACTTACGTCGAAAAAAATCAAACCGCACGAACTTGCATTTATGACGCACCAAGACATGAATCCGAAAATGTGGACAAAGATCATTGAAGACAAGAAGAATCGAGACAAGAACAAGTATGAGCTTAAAATTGAGGCATCCACTGATTTATTCACGTGTCGCGCATGCAAGTCGAACAAGTGCACATACACGCAACTTCAAACGCGTTCGGCAGATGAACCCATGACGACATTTGTCACGTGTCTTGAATGTGGAAAGCGGTGGAAATGTTAGTTAAACGCGCGAAATATAAACGATGGAAAGGAATTATTAATACACATAAACGGCTCTAATATATTTTTCATCTGTATTTTCTGGTAATACAATAATAGTTTCTTTATAATATTTGATATCACACACATCTTTCACGATTTTTTTTTCATCAATAAACGATGGTACTTTCATATTAAGCAAAGAAGTAATACACGTTTTTAATTGATAATTATTTAAAAGATTTTCTTCTAGCGTTTTTCGTGACAATTTCTTTAAATAATGTTGCAAGTCGTCATTTTTTTTTATAACTGCTGGCAAACAAGATAACATTCCCAATTGTTCATCATATTCTGGGTATATTCTTCGCAAATTAACAGTTATATTGTATTCATCAATATTTAGTTCATTCAAAATGTACTTGAATATTTCCGAGCTTGAAATTGGCAATTTTAATTTATTTTTTGGAATTTTTATAATTTTCTTTTTATCACAATGATGAACGTGAAATGCATCTTTACACATGTGTTTTATATTTTTGAAAATGTGAATGTCGTCTTTTACAAATTGGTAAAAATCGTGTTTATAATATTTAAATGTAAATGTTTTTATTTTATCGTGATAAACGTCGTCTATTTTAGATAATACAAATTTAATACTATACATGTCATAATATAGATGACTCCAACTTACAATAAGCGCATCGTCCTTGATAATAAACGAAAGGGTTTTATTTGTTCCAAGTCCACCAATTTTATCTTCATATTTTATATATTCATTGTTTTTTTCCAAACGTTGAATCGATATTATAATTTTTTTTTTATCGATATTTTTATGTAATGGGAATTTAATTACAAACCGTCGTAAACTCCAAAAAGCATGAATCATTAAATTATTATATAGTATATATATAAAATTATATATTATATAATATAAAATTATATATTATATAATATAAAATTATATATTATATATACAAATTACACCGACCGAAAAGAAAAATGAGACAAATAAAAACTTATTTATAAATTCTATAACTATGTTTTAAGTAATTTGTTAGATGTTCTTTCTTGATTTTATTTGCTAATACATCTTTAATTGTAGTATCTATATCTTCATATGTATTTGGACTTTGCTTCTTTATATAATGTTTTAACTGACTAAAAAATTCCTCAATAGAATTTGTTTCTGGATGATATGCAACCGAATGTAATAATTTATTACTATCATTTTCTATCTTATCTTTTATCAACTTTGATTTATGAATAACCGCATTATCCATAATTATTAAATAATTTTTATAATTATTTTTAATGAATTCATCATAAAATTCTAATATATCCGTTGTTTTTACTCCTCCTTTTCTTTCACCATATAATTTCCAACCAACCACTTTATCTGCACTAATAGCACATAACAAATTATATCGCTTATATGGATACTTGTGTGTCTTTTTAATAACTCTTGTTCCACTTCTACTACGACCATATGAATGTGTCATATTCAAATATATTGAAGTTTCGTCCATGCATATTGTTTTACGATAGTCATAATCATTTAATTTATTATAAAATTCAACTAAATCTTGTTTTTCTTGTCCTTCTCGTTTTTCAGGATAATATTTACTACGCAAACGCTTTCGTGTTATTTTCATTCTGTTTAAAATATTATTGATACTTCTATCTGTTAGAATAACATTAAATTTATCATTTACTAATTTAGAATATTCCCATAATGTCGTAGTTGGGTCTCTTTTTACTTGTTCTTTTATGAACCTTTCAATTTCGGGTGTTATTTTTAGATTATGATTTTTGCGTGTTTTTCTACTAATGTTTCCTTGCAGTTTATATCTTTTAATCCAACGATGCAACGATTGATATTTACATTTAAAAATATTACATGTATCTCGTAAATCTTCGTTATGATTTATATAATACATAACCGCACTTAATTTGTAGTCATCACTATGTTGTTTCATTATATTATATAAATTATTTAAAATTAAGTTATATAATATTATTATTCATAATGGATATTGATATCATACAACAGGAAAATAACGAACTAAAAGAAAAGGTCAAAGATTTAGAAGAAAAACTTAAAAAATACA
>Ga0315284_10015227_pt1 | contig 10939 bp, 9 predicted proteins | sample YL17G09_16_MG_FD_203696 | JGI IMG/M metagenome (GOLD analysis project Ga0315284, IMG submission 203696) | Sediment microbial communities from Yellowstone Lake, YNP, Wyoming, USA - YL17G09_16 | ecosystem: Environmental > Aquatic > Freshwater > Lake > Sediment | place: USA: Wyoming | collected...
GAAGAAGGCTGCGAAGCCGCCCCGATGGCGATTGAGATGCCGACCGCCAACACGGCAACGGCTAGCCATCTAAGCAGGTAATAGCTTGGTCTGTTCATGGTGAGTCTCTCCCTTCGTCAGGTGAGGCTGAAACCTCGTCCACCATCTTAGACCGGATGGCGCGATGAAATGTTCCGCGGACCAGACAAAGGGGTGGTAACGCGGCTAGGGCAGTCCGCCTCCGGCGTACTGCTCTAGTGAACCTGGCAGGGGCAAGCCCCTGCCCAACTGGATGGTCGCGAGCTACTTCGCGCTCGCGATGTGGATGACCCCGTCTTGGTACTGGGGGCCGGCCGAGCTTCACACGCTCCTAAGGAACGAACTTAGGGTTCGTGAATACCAAGCTGTCGATGTCGGAGAAGAACGACAGAACATTCTCCTCGGAGTAGGTGGCTTCCCCCGGGTGAGCACACGTGTTCCTCATAGTGTAGCACATGTGCAAGCGATCGTGCTGGTTGCCGTCGATCGCACCCATGAACTCCAGAACCCACAAGAGGTCAGCGTCGAACGCGCTCATTCGTAGGTCTGCGAGATTCTGTATGTTGTACTTCTTGTTGAAACGCTTGTATCGGCCCGACTGCATGGCCGACATCTGGATGGATGCGTGGTTGAACTTCCCGAACCCTTTTCTCTCAACGTAGGTATGCAGTCTGGTCACGGCCGCACACCAACCGAGGATCAGAGCCGCCCGGCGTTTGCCCAACCTGGCGCAGTCAACGGCCTCTGTCATGTAGTCAAGCTCAATCCCGTCCAGATGGGACAGCATCGCGTCAAGACTGGGATACTTCGTCAGCGCCGCCTGGCGCTTCTGAACGGGAACCACTATGTCGACGTGAAAGGCCGCCGCTACCGGGGTGAGAACCATCTGAACTGAGCTTTTTGAGGGTTTTCCGCCGAGCAGTTCGAGGAGCTTTCCGAAGTGGTCGTGATACCGAGCCACTAACCCCTCGTCCAGTGAATATGAACTCCGAAGCGTGGGTTCAATCTCACTGAACCACTGCGTGGCAAGCTTCTCAAGGTCGGCCAACGTTGCGGCAGACTGCACATGTCTCCCGCGAGCCTGGTCGCATCTCGTCGAGAGGTCACTAAGCCTCTTCCTGAACTCCTTGACAGCGTTAACGAAGCTGTCGTGGTCCATCTCAGGCACTGAGGCTCTCTAGAAGCTCCGCTAGCGCAGCCTTCCCATCGGACGATAGTACCAGCGGGTCAGCGCCGATCTTCTTGAAGAGCCCGGCATTCCGCTTGAGGATGTGCATGAAGTTGGCCCTGTCGTAGCACTTGTGCTCCGAGCACCGCTCACGAAGGGCCTCAACTACGACCTGGAACTGCCCGTTGCTCATCGCGGACTCAAGGGCCATCATCAGTGCGTGCTCAATCTGAGCTTGCGCCTTCTTGTGAGTCGCCAGTTTGTAGATTGGGCGCAGTTCACCGTCCTCGGCGTGGAAGCACTTCCAGAGCACGGCTTCATCTACGCCATACTGGCTCAGAAGCGCTCTCACGTCTATGGGCAAGACGAACTTGGGATGTGCCTTGCTTGCTGCAGTGGCCTGTGCGGCAGGAGGCGCCGCTGGCGCGGGTGCGCCGGCATCCTGTAGGACGCGGCTGAGCAGTAGCTCGAAGCATTTCTGACGGTACTCCTGTGGGACGGCGTTGGCCAGTTCCACGATCTTTCCCAGTGTATCTTTGCCTATGGGTGCCATGGTTGGACCCTCCCTCAAGTTGAATGTGCGTTAGGTTTGCGCCGCACCCAGGTGCGGTGTACTGCGACCACAAGCCTGTTTGTCTGCGTCCGCCAACGCCGCGTCGCAGGGATGATGACCATGAACCCAGGCGATCCGGCGCCCATGGAGCGGAAGACCCGCTGGGAGACAACTCCGTTAGTATTGAGTATCCCGCGGGCGGGTTCCGGCTACTTCGCGCTCGCGATGTGGATGACCCCGTCCTGGTACTGCAAGGCCAGATCGAGCGCGTCGCCCAGGAAGCGCGCCGGCACAACCGTGCGCTCGCAGCGTATCCGTGCCACCACACCCATCGCAACTGCGCTCCCGTCAATCTGCGCCTGATCGCTGCCGATGCTGACGGCGATCTCGTGGCCGCGAGCGATCGCGCTCGCCCGCCGCTGCTTGCTGTCCCACGAGACCTGCCCGCCTGCCTCCTCCACCAGCTTGCGGAACGGAACGATGGCGCGTCCATCCGCAATCACCGCGGGAGCGTCGAACGCCAGCGGCCTGCCGTCGAACCAGACCGGCGTAGACGGTATCGCCAGTCGCTTCCCGGCTGCGATAACACTGCCGCTCCCCAGGTTATTGGCCTTCGCGATCTCACTCGCAGGCACGCCAAGCTCGGCCGCGAGCCGGTCGAGCCGGACGTTCGCCCGCACGACATATGCGATCTGAGTCGGCATCGGCTCGGCCGCCACCTTCGGGGCGGGCAGTGCCTCAACCGGCTTCGGCGGGAGCATCGCAATCTGAACCGGAGCGGCCGGCTGCTCCGGCGCGGGAACGAACTGCGCCTCGGCGACCGGAGCTGGTGTCACCTCAATCAGGTCTGGCGCGTGCTGCGCCGGCGGCAGCGGCGCGGCCTCGGGCGCCGCAGGAACCTCGGTGCTGCGCGCGGGCTCAATGGCCTTCGGCAACTCAGGAGCCGGCAGCATTGCGATGTCGAGTGGGGCCGATGCCGGCGCCCGCCCGGTGGTGGCCGTCGTCACTGCCGGCGGGATCGGAGCAACAGCGACCTCGGCCGGAGCCAGGCTCGGGCTCTCCGGCAACGCCTCCGCGGGCAGCGAGGGCAGCGAGGGCGCGAGCGATGGCGCCGCATATGCTTGCGCGGGAGCGATCGGCGCGGAGGGCGGAGTCGGCGGTTGCTCAGCGAAAGCTGGCAGCGCGGCGATCTGGACTGGTGCGGGCGGTGCGGGCGTGATCAGCTCGCCCGACGGACTCACGAAAGGCGCGGTGCCTGGCACGGCCAGCTCTGGTGTGGGCAGGGTGGCCTCTGGATAGGCCGGCGCAGGGCTTTCGGAATGCACCGGCGGCGGAAGGATCGGCTCGCCGGTGCGGGCCGGCGGCGCCACCGGCTCCGGCGCGACCGGGGTCGCGGCGACCTTCGGCTCGCGCATCGCGGTAAGGCCGCTCGGGTTGTCCACGTGCACCTGCACGGGAACCGACACCGCCTCCCACTCTCCTCCCGAGTAGGCCTGCGCCTTGAGCACATGGATGCCGTTCAGGTATCGGGACGTGTCCCACACGTAGCTGAACGGCCGCACGTTGCTGATCGCCTTCAGCACATCGTCCACCAGAAAGATCACGTACTTGGCAAGCGCCGGGTTGTCCACCTCGACCTGAACGGTGGTATTGCCCGAAACCGTTTCACCATCCGCCGGAGACATGATGCGCACCGCGCTGTCGCGGCTGGAGTCTGCCGACTTGAGCACCACCGCGATCGCCGCCTTCGCTACCTGCCCATCGGAGTCAATGGCGCGCACCATGATGCGGTGTTTGCCATCAGGGTAGTCGCGGGCGAGCCATGTAAACGAGACGGTTCCGCTTTCCGCCGCCGGGTCTATCTTGTGTGCGTCTACCGTGACCCCGTCCACCACCAGCTCGGCCAGCTCGATGAGCGCGCCCTCGGGCGCGGTGAACGCGGCCTCGACAGTTACCACGCGCGTGGCGATGGTGAGGCCTTCTTCCGGGGTGGTGATCGTGACGCTTGGGGCCGACTCCGACGCAGCGCCAAAGGCGGCGACGGGGGCGAAGCAGATGACAGCGACGGCGAGGCAGAGGATACCCTTCACGGCGGCGCTCCTTGTGGTTGGCGTGCGGCTGTGGCAAGGGCGGCAGGAAGCCCCGCCATACGGCCGGCGGGCAAGGCCTTGGATGCCCCCTGCACCCCGTCTGGGACGGCAGAATGATACCACGGGACCGCCGCTGCGTCAACGCGAATCGAGCGGCCGGAACCGGGACAGGGCAAGCCCGCGGCTTGTCAGTTGGCAAGGCCAATAGGCAAGCCCCTGCCCTACCCCTTCGGAAACGCCCTCCGCGCCACCCACCTCAGCACCAGCAGCAGCGGCACCCACACCAGGCTGAACACCCCGATCCAGATCGCCATCGTCGCCAGCGCCTGGCCGGTCTCAATCAGTGAGCGGACGGCCGTGTTCCAGACGTCCTTGGGGGTCCATATCGGCCCACCCGCGGTAGGCTGTGGCTGCGGGCCCTGGAACTCGATGGTCAGGGCCGAGAGCGCTACCCGGTTCTCCAGGTAGCGCATCCGCCCGGCGATCACCTCGATCTCGCCCCGGACGCGGGCAAGCGTCTGCTCGACCTCCAGCAGCTCCTTCACCTTCCCGGCGCGCTTCAGCAGCTCCAGCAGCCGCTCCTCCTCCCGCTCCAGATTGCGCTTGCGTGAGGAGAGGTCAACGTACTCTTCGGTTACCTCCTCCGCGCCGAGCTGCTTGTGCAGCACTATGCCCAGGCGCGCGATCCGCTCGATCACGCTGTCGAGGCCCTCTGCCGGCAACCGTACGGTCATGGTCGCGTAGTCCGGCCCTTCCTCCGAGCTGAATTGGCTGTCGGCGATGTAGCCATTGGCCGCGCGCACGATCCGCGCGGCCTCCTCAAAGGCCTTCTTCACCTCCTCCACCCGCAGCCGAATACTGCCGGTGCGGATGAGCATCGGGCTTGTGCGCGAGGCAGTCGCGAGCCTCGCCTGGAATCCGCCCATCCCCCCGTAGCCTGGCGGAGCACTCTGGTCGGCCGCCTCCATGACAACGCCCGCCGCTCCGCCGCCACGCATTCCCCCCCGGCCCCCGCCATACGCACCCCCCGCGGCGAGCATGGGCTGGCCGCTCTTGGCGTCTATCGCGCCGACCCCGGGCACATACTGGGCCATGCGAGCGCTTTCCCTGGCTCGGCCGAAGAGGGGGACGATCACGAACACGACAAACAGGATACCGACGAGTGCCAACACCAGATAGAGGACCTTCACGCCGCGCTTGCGTGTTTCGCTCATCGCTGCCACCTCCACTGCAGTGGTCTGGGCGCCGGCTGAAGAGCGGTCTTGGTGGCGCTTGCTAGTTAGACGCCCGGGGAGCGCCGAAGGTTCCGCGTTCGCACCTATGCCCCGTACATCTCGTCCGGGCCGAGTAAGTCGGGGAAGTGCGGGCGCAGGAACTCGCGCGCCCGGTAGCACAGGTGGCAAGCATCTACGTATCCCGGTTCGATCTCGAAACCAAAGCCGGCCGCGAACTGCGCCAGCGCATAGGGGCCGCCTGCCAGCAGGGCGCGCACTATTGGGTGGGTCGTTGGATCGTACGAGGCGATCGCCTGGGCGATAGAGGCCGGGCCGAGTGTGAGCCCTTGGCACAGGTGCAACATGCCATAGCAGTCGAGATGCACGCGCCCGGGCGCGTCGAGCTTCTCGTGCGGGCAGGCGGTCAGCTCCTCCGTCGGACGAGTGGGCATACCGGTGGCAAGGCGTTCGGCGGCGCGGCCGCGGAACATGACGCCCTCGATCTTGGTCTCCATGCGCGACGCGGCAAGCCCTGCCTCCGCGCATACCTCCAGCAGCGTGTCCACTCGCTCGACGGGCACCGACCGCTGATGCCACTGATCGGTGCTGATGCCGAGGTTCGTCAGCCCGGCGGCCATCAGCTCAGCGATCCTCGCCTGCGCTTGTGCCCGAGACTCCACCCACGAGGCGTTCGTCAGGGCCGAGGCAGCTAGCCCACGAGCAGTGGCGGCGCGCAGGAAGTGAAGGACGACGTCATACCTGGTGAACGACTCGCCGCCCTCCGCGCACACTCCCGTCACCGTTCCGACTGCCTGCACCTGATCGAGGAAGAGATCCACCTGCTCGACCGTCATCGCCGCAGATCGCCGCGGCGTGCCCCAGATGAAGCAGTGGTCGCATTCGGCCGAACAGCCATAGGTGATGAGGAAGTGAATGCTGGTGAGGGAAGGGATCATCGCACAGCGATTTGACGCACTTTCTTCATATCTCTTTCAGTAGACTTCCATACACTGTAGTGTCGGTCCTTGCTGAGGCGGGGCCGTAAGGAGGATGCCGTGAGGACGGTGTGCAGTCTGGTTCCCCTAGCCGTGGTCGGCCTGGCGCTGGCGATCGCCGGATGTGGTCCGAAGCCGGCCGGCATCCGGTCGGGCAGTGGCGCAAGCGGGCCCGCCGGCGCGAAGATCACCCTCGAGGTCATGGTGCCCTGCGGCCAGGTGGGGCCGGTGTCCACGATCATCAAGCGGTTCGAGGCGGCCAATCCGGCGATCAAGGTGGATTGGATCCCAGAGAACATGGTCACCATCACCCGCAAGATCCTCGACCACAAGGTCACCCCGGACGTCACCCTCTCGATGGGCGACCTGGAGATGGACCTGCTCGACAAGGCCGGCCTGCTCGCGCCCGGCTCGCGGGTGAAGATCGCCGAGAACTCCCTCTGCATCATGGTCCCCGCCGGCAATCCCGCCGGGGTGAAGACGGTTCAGGACCTGGCGAAGCCATCGGTGAAGTTCATCGCCATCCCGGACCCCAAGGAGAACTCGGTCGGCCTGCACGCCATCGAGGCGCTCAAGAAGGCGGGGGTCTGGGACAGGGTCGAGAAGAAGGTTCTGTTCTCGCAGTTCGCCGCGGACAGCAAGGATGTGGCGGCCAGGAACCAGGCCCAGGCGAGCATCGGCTACTACCCATGCGCAGTCGAGGTCCACGTGCCGGGCCAGCCGCCGGCGAAGCCCAAGAACCTGCTGCTCCAGGCCCAGGTGCCTGCGGACCTCTACCCTGCCTTCTGGTGCGAGGCGGCCATCTTGAAGGATGCCAAGCACCCGGAGGAGGCGAAGAAGCTCGTGGACTTCATGATGACACCCGAGTCCAAGCCAGTGTTCCTGGAGTGGCAGTTCATCGCGGATGTGACCAAGACGCCGCCGCCCCAGGGCTAGAGGCGCTTGGTCGGCCGTGCCGACATCGGCCAGTCGTGGTGGAGGTCTCAGCCGCCGAGATGGGGTAACATGAACGCACAGGCCGGTGGAGACGCGGCCCAAGTCAGGGTCGCGGCAAGCTCGAGAGAAGAGAGATGCTGATGACAGAACAAGCCGAGACGGCCCAGACGGCGGTGAAGGAGAAGGTAGAAGCAGCATTGGCGCAGGTCAGGCCGATGCTCCAGCGAGATGGCGGTGATGTCGAGCTGGTCGAGATCACCGATGACGGCATCGCGAAGGTCCGTCTTCAGGGCGCATGCCAGGGCTGCCCGATGGCCCAGGTCACGCTTCAGATGGGCATCGAGCGAGTGCTCAAGGAGATGGTTCCCGACATCAAGTCGGTGCAGGCCGTGGCGTAGCAGCCACTCATATCGAGAGCGCGTGGATCCAGGCGGCGGGCCGAAAGGCCCGCCGTTGTCGTTGGAGTCGTCGCGTGACGGGCGCTCGGTTGGGCTTGGATCGCTGTTCTAACGAGCGAACCTCCCCCTCACCGCCTCCACTGCCTCCTCCCTCGTCTCGATCCGACCCTCGAGCTGCTCCTCGAGCAGGAAGTCCAGCACTTCCCCCACCCCGGGGCCGGGGCCAATCCCCAGCAGCTCCATCACTTCATCTCCGTTGAGCAACGGACGCATCCTCGCGATCTCGCCTGCTTCGCCGATCCGCTGCATGCGCGAGCGGAGTTCCCCCAGGCGGGCCTCGAACTCGGGCACATCGCTCGGGTCGCTGGCGCGCACGTCGGCTTCGGCGAGCGCGATCGCTTGCTGGGTCTGCTCGCCGAGCTCATACATCAAACGGCGCACCGCCGAATCGGTCCACTCGCTGTGGTACGATGGCACGCGAAGGTGGTAGCGCACCAGCTTCCCCACCTGCTGGATCAGCGGAGTCGGCTGGCGCAGGCGAGTCAGTACCTCGCGCGCCTGCTCGGCCCCGATCTGCTCGTGACGGTAGAAGTGCACGCCGGACTCGTCCGCGCTGAACGTCTCCGGCTTGGCGATATCGTGCAGCAAGGCCGCGTACCGCACCACCTTATCCGCCTGGGCCAGTCGGACCGCGTCGAGCGTGTGATCGAGCACGTCCTTCATATGGTGGCGCGCTGGCTGAGGGAGATGCAGCCGGAGCAGCTCTGGCAAGAAGTGCTCGGCGAGGCTCAGCTCGACGGCCAGTCTGAGGCCTTCGTCCGGACTCGACGATACCATGATTGCGTCGAGCTCGTCGCGAATGCGCTCCTTCGAGATGCGGCTCAGCTCACCGGCTGCGGCGGCAATCGCCACAGCCGATGCCGGCTCAAGCTCGAAGCCGAGCTGCGCGCAGAAGCGCACCGCGCGTAGCATCCGCAGCGGGTCCTCGTGGATGCGCACCTCGGCATCGCCGACGAACCGGACGAGCCGTTCTCCGAGGTCGCCCTGCCCGCCGAACGGATCGAGGACCTCCCCGCTGTGAACGTCCTGCGCCGTGGCATTGATCGTGAAGTCGCGACGGGCCAGGTCAGCGTGGATGCTCTCGCCGAAGGTCACCTCGGGCTTTCGCGACACGCCATCGTAGGTGTCGGCGCGGAAGGTCGTGATCTCTGCCTTCACTCCCTCCTTCAGCAGGCCCACGGTGCCGTACTTCTCCCCCACCAGCCACACCGAATCAGCAAGGCCTTCAACGCGGCGGCGGATCTCATCCGGGGCGGCATCGGTGGCCAGGTCGAGGTCGGCCATCGGCCGGCCGAGCAGCCGGTCGCGCAAACAGCCCCCCACCAGGAAGAGCTGGCGGTCGGCGAAGGCGTGGGCGAGTTGCTCGATGAGCTGGTCGGGATCCATAGGCCAATGAGCCAAACGCGAGTGGTTGGGACTGACTTCGGCGGCCCGCGACGGCGTCCTGCCAGGCGGGCCGCCAGGCACCCAAGGGGAGGTGCTGCGGATCCCGGCCCGCGTGCTAGCGAACGATCAGCCTTCTCGGCCACGGCCGCAGTGAGAGGCTCCCACAGGCCTGATGGTTGGCGCCCGATTGGTAGGGATACTCGGCCTTCGACAGGCTCGTGACACAGCAGGTGACTGAGCCTGCCATCCTGCTCCGAGGGGAGGTGAGGGTGACCGTCCCACTGGCGTCGGTGGTGCCGGTCGCCAGGGCGTTGATACTCCCCCACCAGGCGATGGCGACGGTCGCGCCCGATAGGGGTTGGCAGCTCTGATCATGGACAGCGATCGTGGCCACTGCTCGGTACCGCGGCGGCACCGCCCCGGTCAGCGTGACCGACCCAACATGACACGAGCCGGTGGCCGATACATAGCCCGCCTTGCTCTCGGTGTCTGAGCCGGAGGCGTTCGTCGCAGTGAGGGCGACCGTGTAGGACCTCGGCGCCGTGTATTGGTGGCTCGGGTTCTGGACGTTCGAGGTTCCGCTATCGCCGAAGGACCACGACCAAGAGGTCGGGGTGTTCTGGGAGCGGTCGCTGAAGTACGTCGTGAGCGGAGCCACCCCGGACGTCGGCGTCGCGCTGAAGTCGGCGATGGGCGCGCTGGCGTGGGTGATCGTGGCGGTGTCGAAGGCGACCCCATCGTTGGTGCGGGCCTTGATCGTCGCCGTCGCGCCGCTGATGTCAACGGTGATGTGGTGGTAGGCGGACTTCGAGAACTGCCGGTAGGGATTGGAGGTCTTCCCCCACGAGTACAGCTCCGCCCCTCCGCCTCCAGTGACGAAGTAGTAGATCCCGTTCTTGTAGCTCCGCTCGTAGATGTGATCGTGGCCCGCGAAGACTATGTCCACGCCGTACTGCTCGAATAGCGGCACCAGACGACTCTGCACGGTCGGGTTCCCGCCATGAACGCCCGAGCTATACGCTGGATAGTGGGTGAAGACGACGATCCACTCCGCGGTGGTGGAGCGCAGGTCGTTGACGAGCCAGTTGTACTGAGCGCTGCCCGAGCTGTAGTCTCCGGAGGTATCAATGGACACGAAGTGGACGTTGCCGTAGTCGAACGAATACCACTGCTCGCCGCCCGTCCCGCCGCCGGGCGGGGTCGAGAAGTAAGCGTAGTAGTAAGATGAGTGATACTCGTGGTTCCCCAGGGTTGCATAGAACGGCGTCGTGCGGAGAAGAGGGCGGGCGGGATCGAACAGCTCCGTCTGCCAGTAGGATGCCACCCTGCCGTCTCTGATCAGGTCGCCCGTGTGCAAGACGAGCCGGGGCGCCCTCGCGATGATCGCGTTGACGACAGCGGCGTGGCTGGCCGCGAAGGTGCGGCTGTCACCATAGGCCACGAAGCGGAATGGCGCGGCGCCGGAGATGCCGGTGCGGAACGTGCTGTCCGAACTGAACACCGTGCCGGTCGCGCCGGTCGAAACCACCCGATAGTGGTACGCGGTGTCCGCAGCGAGGCCGGTGAGCCGGACTTCGTGGATGCGAACCGCAGTTGAGCTGGTGACTGACGGGCCGTAGCTTGTCGTGAGGCCGTAGTCGACGCGCGAAGTCGCGGACTCCGAAGTCTCCCATAGGATGACTACGCCGTCGGGGCGCGCGTCCTGGAGATACGGGCCTTTGGTGATAGCTGGGGCAGCAAAGGCGGAAGATACGACGAGCAGGAGGATGCACGACAGTCCGGCGCGGAAGCTGGCATGCGACATATCTACTCCCTTTGCCGCGCCAGTGGGCCACGCGCGGCAACAGTTGCTTTTCCCTCCCCCGCCGCCTTCCGCCAGAGTAAGCCGAGCCATAGTATACCGGTCGGAATTCCGGAAGTCGAGAAACCAGCGCTCGCTCCTTCCGGGCAGGCAGGGGGCGCGGCCGGAGCCGGAGAACAGCCGCTCGTGTCCACACGGAGGAGGCCATTATGAAGAAGGTGCGCATAGGCGTGATCGGCGTCGGCGGAATGGGGCAGGGACACTGCGATTACATGCACGAGGTCGGCCTCGGGGAGCTGACCGCCGTCTGCGACATCGTC
>Ga0315284_10015230_pt1 | contig 10938 bp, 7 predicted proteins | sample YL17G09_16_MG_FD_203696 | JGI IMG/M metagenome (GOLD analysis project Ga0315284, IMG submission 203696) | Sediment microbial communities from Yellowstone Lake, YNP, Wyoming, USA - YL17G09_16 | ecosystem: Environmental > Aquatic > Freshwater > Lake > Sediment | place: USA: Wyoming | collected...
GTTAATATGGCCTCCTGCTGGAATCTCCCCGTGGTGTACGTCATCGAAAACAACCTTTATGCCGAAAAGACGCGGATTACAGATACGGCGCGCGTGGCTAACCTGGCCGACAGGGCGACGGCTTATGGAATTCCCGACGTGACCGTGGACGGCAACGACGTCATCGCCGTCTACGAAGCGGTGCACGAGGCATTGGCGCGGGCAAGGAAAGGCAGCGGACCGACACTCGTGGAGTGCAAGACTTACCGCTGGCACGGCCACTACGAGGGCGACCGCCAGACCTACAAGCCCAAAGAGGAGGCAGAGGACTGGCAGAGGCGTGACCCGATTCCTGCATTCCGCAGGAAACTGGTGGAAACGCGGATTTTCACTCCGGCCGATTCCGAAAAGATTGAACGCGAGGTCGCGGAGGAAATTGAAAGCGCGGTAAAATTCGCCCGCGAAAGCCCGTTCCCCAACCCAGAAGAGACCCTCCAGGACGTCTTTGCATAAGGAGCACAGCATGAAAGAAATCAGGTTCAACCAGGCGGTTAATGAAGCCCTCGACGAAGAAATGGCCAGAGACCCATCGGTCTTCATCATCGGCGAAGATATCGGCGAGCACTGGGGCGGTCCCTTTGGGCAGTTCCGCGGGCTGGCTGAAAAATACGGCACAAAACGTATACGCGATACGCCGATATCAGAGACGGCGATACTGGGTGGGGCGATCGGGGCAGCGGCGACCGGCCTGCGTCCCGTGGCGGCAATGATGTTCGTGGACTTCCTCGGCGTGTCAGGAGACGAATTGCTGAACCAGTTGCAGATGCGCTATATGTTCGGCGGCAAGATAAAATTGCCTCTCACCATCATCGCCATGAGCGGCGCCGGCGCTTCCGCGGCCGCCCAGCATTCCAAGAGCCTGTACGGATGGCTGATGAACATCCAGGGCCTGAAAATAGTGGCGCCATCAACGCCTTATGACGCCAAGGGCCTGCTGAAAGCAGCTATCAGGGAAGATAACCCTGTAGTCTTTCTCACCCACAAAATGCTGGGAGGCGTGGCCGGACAGGTCCCCGACGGCGACTTCACCGTCCCGCTTGGAAAGGCAGAGGTCAAGCGCGAAGGCAAGGACGTGACCGTGGTGACGCTGGCATTGATGGTCCACCGCGCCCTGTCCGCCGCGCAGAAGCTCCAGGAAAAGGGCATCAGCATCGAGGTGATTGACGCACGCACGGTGAAACCATTGGACAGGCAAGCAATCTTCGAATCGTTGAAAAAGACAGGCCGGCTGGTCATCATGGACGAGGAGCCGGTCACCGGAAGCTGGGCGTCGGAGGTTGCGGCGGTAGTGGCGGAAGAAGCCTTCGATTACCTGGACGCGCCCATTAAGCGGGTCTGCGCACCGGATACCCCCATTCCGTTCAGTCCGGGGCTGGAAAAGTACTGGATGCCTTCGGAGGAAGCGCTAATTAAGGCAATCGAAGGGATAATGTGACGGTTTAGCGAGGACGCCGTTTAACAAGATACAAGACCAGGTCGTCATCCATGGTCAGTTCCTGCAGGCGTTTCACCTGCTGTCCTTTGTAGAAGACGCCGCGCGCATCCGGCACGTAGCCGCGCAAGACGTACATGCGCTGGGCAGGCCCATAATCGGAGAATAATCCCACGCCAATTCCCGCCACATCCGACCGACCGAAAATCAGTCCTTCGGCTTTGTCCATCAGGGCGCTGGCAATGCGGCGGCGCTGGAACGGCGGCATGACATTCAGGTCAACTATTTCCGGAATGCCTTCTTCAGCAAAGAGCGGGCAGTCCGATTTCCATTTCACGGTCACGTAGCCGGCGAATTCCGCATCCAGGTAAGCCACAAAGACTTCCCGTTCTCCCTTGCCCTGTTCAAAAAGATAGCCTTCGAGCAGCAAAGGCCGCCGGTGCCAGCCAGCATTGGCGAACGCGTTATAAATGGCCGGGATGTCTTTTTCTTCAAGCTGTGAAATCTTCATTGTCGTGTCCAGGTCATCTTTTGTTATCTGATAGCAAGATAGACCGCTGAGTTTCCATCCTGCCAAATGATTTCAACATGCGTGAAACCAGCTTGTGTCAACAGGCGCACCTGCGTATCGAGGGAAAGGGTGATATCTAAGTGGTAATCTCCATCTCTGGCATCCTCCCACGCCTTAGTCCGTTCGTAGTAGGCAAGGAGAGAATCCTTCTCCTTTTCAGCTGAAACCCCGTAATCGCCTTCGATGTATTTTCCGCCCAGTTTTAGAGTCTTGACGATTTTCCTATACAGGTCCTGCTTTGTTTCTGGCAGAAGGTGATGGAGTGACCAGACCGAAAGAGCATAGTCGTAGGTGTTCTCTCTAAACGGGTACGTCTGAAAAGAACCGCAGACGAGGGTAATTTGTTTCAGATGTTTCCGGTAGTTAGTTTTTAGCTTGTCTAGCATTTTCTCCGATACGTCTATTCCAAATATATGGACGTTTGGCGCTTTGTTAAAAATACCCTCCAACTCCAGTCCGGTCCCGCACCCGATATCAAGAATGTTTATTCTTGATTGAGTGGCAGGAATAGAAGCACAGACCGAACCGTAAATCCTGTCGAAAGCCACAACATCCTTCCTCATGTGGTTTTCATAGGTGTCGGCTCTGTTATTGAAGAACTCGGCCATCGATTCCATTTTCTTCATGTTCTCGTCACTCATGACTGTGCTCCCAGCACCCGGTAGGCAAACTTCAGCATTATCTCCATATGCTCGATGTCCTGCTCTAAACCACCCCCGAAGTGCCCCTCCTCGAACCAGTGCACTTCGATTGGTTTGCCCAGCGCCTTCATCTTTGCCTCATAGACTTCAACCGGGCGCGCCGGCGTGCGGGTGTCATTCCTGCCCTGGATAATGAGCACGGGCGCCTTTACTTTTTCAATATAATTCACAGGTGATGCCGCCGCATACTGGGCTGGTTTTTCCTGCGGCGTGCCCCCGAGAATTGCCACCGAATAGCCCTTCATCCCCGGAGAAAGGTCTTCGTACTCCATCGCCCAATCAACCGTTGCCGTGCCCGCCATGCCGCCCGCCCACAGGTCGGGGTGCTTGCCCATCGCCAGCAATGTCAGGGTGCCGCCGTACGACCAACCGGTAAGCATTACCTGCTGGGGAATGGCAATACCCTCTTCAATGAGCCAGCGCCGTGCCGCCACCATATCCTCCACTTCCCAGTGCCCCAGGTCGCCCCATATCTTCTCCCTGAAGGCCCGCCCGAAACCAGTCGAACCGCGATAGTTGATGGCAAGCCAGGCAAACCCGTGGTCGAGCCACGCCTGACTGTTCGGCATGAAATATTCGACTGTCGCCGTTTCCGGCCCGCCGTGCGTGTGCAGGATGGTCGGAAAAGGTCCCTTCCCTTCGGGCAAGCCGAGCCAGCCCTGGATTGTTTCGCCATCGCTGGAACGGAAGGTGATGTGCTTCCACGAACGGCCCGGTGGCACATCGCCGGCGGAAAGCACCGTCCGCGTTTTTCGCCCCGTGCGGCTATCGAGCGCGATAAGCTGGGGCGGGTGCGTGGCGTCCTGCCACCCGGCCAGGATTTCACTATCCGTCAGGTGCGCGGTGGGGGCAAAAGCCATGCCCATGCCGTAAAAACCGCCGGGATGGTTTAACCCGGTCGATTTACCTGTCGCCAGTTCATAAATCGCCAGGTGCTGTCTCGCCTGGTAGCTCCTTGCCAGCAAAATGCGTTCGCCGTCCGGCGACCAGTCCATTGCCGAAACATCGCCCACGAGGTCCGGTAGAGGCAATTCCTTTCTTTCACTGCTAACCGGATTCCAGATGAAAGGGCGGTTGTAGCCGGTCGTTGTGCCTGTTGCCAGCAGGCGGAAATCGCCGGGCAATGGTGAAAACCCAAACGCCATCACACTGGAACCGTTATCCCACAACTCACCCAGTTTTTTTCCCGTCGCCGTTTCAAATGCCATCAGGCCATTATGCTGAAAAGTGGTGCGCTCCGTGGAGGTAATGACGCCAATCTCGCCGGCATGGGAAAGAGTGGGTCCGAACATAATCTTGCGACTGTGGTGCAATTCCTTTGCCGGGCCGATGGCATCTCCCGCTTGCACCCGCATGATGCGCGTGTGAAATCCGCCGTCGTCAGAGAAAGTGCCGCCAATCATGTTGCCGGTGCGGCTGATACTGAGGCCGAAGGCGGAATACGGAGGCATCGATGGCGTGATGTCCTCCGGCTCGCCGCCGCTCCACGGAATCCGCACAAAATGCCCGATTTCATTGCCGCCCGTATCCTGCATGTAGTAGACATAGCGGCCGTCCGAAGAGAGAACGCCAAAGACGGTGCCGTCAGGCCGGTGTGTAATTTGGCGCAATGAATTCGAAGGCACATCCCAGGCATAAAGCTGGTATTGTCCCGTCGTGGTGCCGGTCACCAGCCCCCGCGCCGGGTCGGAGCGTGCTACCTGCGCCCCCGCGATTACCGGCGCCCGGAACCGCTTTTTCCACGGCGCATTGTAGTCAAGTTGTAACGGTTTGAGCATGAGGAGTCCCCTGTATTCCTGAATCAATCATAATCAGTGCGCGCCTGTGATGTAAAGCATCTCACGTGGGCATCAAAGCCTTGTAGGGTGGGTGAAACCCACCTACTCTTTCCCATTGTGAGTCCTTCCGTAGAAGGACGACGTGGCAATCTCACTCCACCTGATAGTTAGACAGGGATTGCCTCACCCCGATGGTATCGGGGCCCGCAACGACGACCAACAACTAAAAGCAAATAGTACCGTGGGAAGCCCCGCTTTGACACCACACACGCCCGATGTTAGAATTGCGCCATTGAAAGGGGGCAAGCATGGCAGAAATTGATGGCGGGAGATTAGTCGCCAGGATCTTTAAACAGGAAGGCGTTGATTGTATTTTCGGGCTGTCCGGCGGGCACATCGACCCTATTTTCCAGGCGTGTCTCGATGAGAAAATCAGGCTGATTGACACGCGCCACGAGCAGGCGGCCGTGTTTATGGCGGAAGGCTGGGCGTGGATTACGGGCAAACCGGGCGTGGCTGTTGTCACCGCCGGTCCGGGCGTGACCAACGCAGTTACGGGCCTGTGGAACGCGCAGGGCAGGGGCGCGCCGGTCATTGTCTTCGGCGGGCGCAGTCCCATGCGCGAGTTTGAAATGGGCTCGATGCAGGACATGGACTCGCTGGCGCTGGCGCAGACCGTAACCAAGTGGGCGAGGGCTGGCTATGAGACGAGGCGCATCGCTGAATATGTCAGCATGGCATTCCGCCAGGCAATGAGCGGGCGGCCGGGTCCCGTCTACCTGGAGTTCCCCACGGATGTGCTTTACGGTAAGGTCGATGAGGCGCAGGCGGTAATTCCCACGAGCTACCGACCCATAGCCGGACCCCAGGGCGACCCCGACCTGGTGAAAAAAGCCATCGACTTGCTGTTAAAGGCAGAGAGGCCGGTCATCGTTGCCGGCACGGGCATCTGGTGGGCGCACGCCTCGGCGGAGCTTCAGGAGTTCGCGGAACTGGCCGGCATACCGGTGAGCGCCCCTCACGGCCTGATTCCCGCCGACAACGAATTCTGCTTGCGCGGGCGCGGCGGCTCATTGCGACGGGCGGACGCCGTCCTGCTTATCGGTGCACGGCTGGACTTCCGCCGCGGCTTCGGGCGGCCCCCCGCGTTCAGTGCGGACAGCCGCTGGGTGCAGGTCGACATCGAGCCGACGGAAATCGGGCGCAACCGTCCCATCGAAGTCGGCATTGTCGGTGATGCCCGCGCCGTGCTGAAACAGTTCATTGCCGAGGCGTACAAATGTCTGCGTGGCAAGCGCGATTCTGCCTGGGCTAACGAATGCCGGCTGGAGGCGGCGCAACAGCAGAAGCAAATCGATGCGATGATGAACTCGGACGCGGTGCCTATCCACCCGATGCGGATGTGCAGAGAAGTCCGCGACTTCATCGACAGGGACGCGACCATTATCGTTGACGGCGGAGACATCTCGGGTTACGCGTTCGCGGTGCTCCAGAGCTTCGAGCCGGGGCATTTCATCGGCATCACGCCCACGGGCACGCTGGGAGTGGGCACAGCCTATGCCATGGCGGCGAAAATAGCCCGTCCCGACAAGCAGGTGGTGCTCATTAACGGCGATGGCTCGTTCGGGCTGAACGGCATGGAGTTCGATACAATGGTGCGGCACAACCTGCCCGTGGTCTGCCTCATCAGCAACGACCAGGCGTGGGGCATGATAAAGCGCGACCAGGTGCGGAAGGGTAGCGACCGCGTCATCGGCACGCAACTGCGCTTCGCCCGCTACGATAAGATGGTGGAGGCGCTGGGCGGGTACGGTGAAGCGGTGGAGCGTCCGCAGGACATCCGGCCGGCGCTGGAAAGGGCTTTTGCATCCGGCCTGCCGGCCTGCCTGAACGTGAAGGTGTCAGGACCGTAGACGTGTTGCCGCCCGGTCATGGAACAGGCTTTCCGAAAAAGAGACGTCAATTATCCGGAAAAAACTGGTGGCTAAGAAAACCGGCACGACCCTGAACTATATCCGCCAGGACAGCTTATTCAGCACGCTACTGGTGACGGATAGTAGCGGCAATCAGGCTGGCGCGATAGAATGCTACCCGCATGTTTGCCGCTGATAAAGGAGTATGGTTAAGAATCCTCTGGTTCTTGCTGAAGCAGGGGGAAACATGAAAGGGGAAAATAGGCAGTTTTTGCTCCGGTGCCTGACGATATTATTGCTGGTGCCGATACTGGCTCTGACCAGTTGCAGAGATAAGGATGGCTATAAGACATTCACCTTACGGGATGGTTATGCCCATTTTTACTTTGAATATCCGAGCAGCTACAAGAAGTCATCGGCATATGCTGACATCGAATACAGAAGTACCGTAGTTGTGTTCATACGACCAGAGCCGCGAGCACAAGTCAACAGCACGTACACCTTCTTTAAAGTCACGGTAGGTGGGCCGACGTCGGAGTCTCCGAATGCAAGAACGGCACTCGAGAGAGAACTCTCACGGCTGAGCGAACCAGAGAAGCTTCTGGAGCGATCCGCGATAATCGTTGCGGGGTTGTCAGCTGAGCTCATCGTCTATTCTCATAGGCCTCCCACGATAGCCTCTACGCCTGCGGCGCCGGACTTCTTCGCAGTGACATCATCCGTGTGGGGTGTCGCCAGCGCGGCGGCTCCGCTGGAGCCAGAAATGAAGGTTACGAGAGAAGCTTATTTCGACTACAAGGGTTTGATCTGGAATGTAGCTATTGATTCAGATGAAAGCGAAGCTGATCAAGCCAAAGGCGATTTCGAGCACATCCTTCAGACCTTCAAGATTCTTGATTAACCATCTTCCAGCCGACCATCTACTCCCCCAGTATGATCTTCAGGTCGCTTTTGCTGGTAAGAATGTCCGCCCAGAGGTCGCCGGTCTTTTCCAGCCGCTCGGGGACGTTCAACAGGGTGAAGTCGGTGGGGTAGACCCTGCCCAGTTCTTCCCATCTCAGCGGCGTGGATACAGTGGCTTCAGGCGCGGGTCTTGGTGAATAAGCACAGGCGAGCGTCTTACCACGCACATTCTGGTTGTAGTCGAAGAATACCTTGCCGGTGCGCTTCTCCACCGCCCAATCCATTGTGATTGCCTCGGGGTGCTTCTCCACCAGCGCCCGCCCGATTGTCTGCGCCGCCGAACGCACGGCGCGGTAGCCGGGCCAGCGCACCACCGGCACGTGCACATGCAGTCCCGTCTTGCCGGATGTCTTCACATACGCGTTCAGTTTCAGGCTGTCCAGGATTTCCTTGAGCCACAGCGCCACCTCGCAGACGCGGTCGAAGCCCTTACGGTTCAGGTCCGGTTCCGCGCCCGCCTTCTCCTTGCCCGAATAGAGGTACGGGTCAAGATCAAAGATGATGAAGTCCGGGTAACCGAGTCGTTCATCCGGCGTGCCGGCTTTCAGGTTGCCCTGCTTTTCCCTGCTCTCCAGCGGACTGACCCGCGAGAACCACGTGTGAAACTCTATATTCGCCGATTGCCCCATCCACAGCAAGGTGGGCAGGTTGTTGCAGAGCATGTATTCGCTGAAACTGCCGTCCTCCTCCGAATGCACATCGACCCGCTCCACGTAGTCCGGCAGGGGATGGTTCCAGTGCTTTTGCCAGAAATGCTCACCGTCTATGCCGTCCGGGTAGCGGCTCAACGTCACCGGGCGGTCTTTCAGGTGCGTCAGCAGATAAGGCGCAACCTGCACCAGGTAGACAATGAGGTCGCGTTTGGTCAGGGCGGCACGCTTTTCTGTGGCAGGCCATAGCGCCTTGTTCAAATTCGTTAGCTTAATGCTATCCTGGCCGAGCTTGATGGTGACGCTGTCCTTTTTGCCCGCCAGTTGCTCTACTATGCCGGCTTCAAGCGGCGGGTCCGCCGACTTCCCCGGCTTACTGGCCGACGCAGGCGCCTTCAGGGTTTCCACCCGCCGCACATCTGCCGCGGCTTTGTCATCACGCAGGCGCAGAAAGACGGGGATGCGCAGGATGTTTTCCCGGGTCCACTCACTGAACTTGACCTCCGCGACGAGTTCCGGCTTCACCCAGACAACCGGGGCACCCGGCGGCAGTGGTGTGTCGAAAGGGCTTCTGTCCGCGCGCAGGCTGTCCAGTCGATGGCGCAATTCCGTAAGCTGGCGTTCATTAAAGCCACTGCCCACGTTGCCCGCGTACACCAGTTTGCCCTTATCGTTGGAGTAGCCCAGCACCAGCGCGCCGAAGGTGTCCGCGCGGTTGCCCTCGCCGGCCATGTACCCGCCAATGACAAACTCTTCGCTCTTCATCGCCTTGATTTTCAGCCAGCTCTTTGAGCGCACCGCCTCGTATTTGCTGTCCAGCCGCTTGGCGACCACGCCCTCCAGGCCGTTATCGACGGCGGCACGGAAGACTGTTTCCCCATCCCTTTCAAAGTAATCGACAAGCCGCACCTGCCCGGTGGGACGGAGCGTTCCGTGCAGCAGTTTTTTCCGGTCTTCCAGGCTGGCGCCGCGCAGGTCATAACCATCCATGTACAGCAGGTCGAAGACATAGTAAACGAGCGGGTATTGCGCCTCACTCACACCGGCTTTCTTTACCTGCATTGTCCGCAGATAGTCCTGGAGACACTGAAAGCAGGGTTTGCCTTTCTCATCCATGGCGATGATTTCGCCGTCGAGCACCATCTCAGAGACCTTCTGGCCCGCGAGGTCGGGCACAAGCACGGCATAATTGGCGGTGACATCATTGCCGCGACGGGAGAGCAGAGTCGCTTTACCATTACGTACGTAAGCGAGAATCCGGTAGCCGTCCAGTTTCGGCTCAAAAATCCAGCCGTCCTGGCTGAATGGTTTATCGACCAGGGTGGCGAGCATCGGCGCAATTTTGCCGGGGAATGGCGCCCGGCGCGCGCCCGGAATATCGGCGAGTTTGACTGGCGGAGGGTCGGCAATTGCCGGCTTGCCCGCCTTTACATCCTCAATTGTCCTGCCGGAAAGCACAGACCGGTCTTCCTGCAATACATCCCTGTCCGCGGCATAGTCGTCTTTGTGCTTGATAAGAAGCCAGTTGCGGTCGCCCTGCCGCAACTTCACCAGGGCAAAAGAGCCTTTCAACTTCTCCCCGCGCATTTGCAGGGACAGCTTACCATCTTTTAAACCCTGGAGCACGGCGTGTTCCGCCTCTGCCCGGTCCTCAAACGCCGCCCTGCTTTCGTCTTCGGGGGCGTAAGTCCCCCGGTCCCAGACAATCACTTCCCCGGCGCCGTATTCGCCTCTGGGTATCTGCCCCTCGAACGCGGTATAGTCCAGCGGATGGTCTTCCACCATGACCGCCAGGCGCTTGTCCTGCGGGTTCAGAGAAGGTCCCTTCGGCACCGACCATGACTTGAGCACGCCATCCGCCTCGATACGGAAATCATAATGAAGCGCTCGGGCGCGGTGCTTCTGGATGACGAAGGTCAGAGGACCACGCCCCGGCTTTTTTGCGGGTGGAGGTTCTTTAGTCCGGCTGAAATCCCGCTTTTCCCCGTACTCCTTAAGCTCGCCGGCTTTCGTGTTCACACCACTATGCTATAATAGCGGTCTGCGGTTGTCTATACGTAACCGCCGATGTTTTGGGCACACTGATGGGCCGCACACTTATCGGGGTTTCTTCATGGGCAGAGCCAGGCCTGGTGAAGAGCAGTCATTTAGGTGATTGGTGGAAATCTAGCCCCGCGACCAATTCGATTTCCGGGGTTTTAGCCTCAAGGGGCATTTTTCAGAAACGATTTGAAGCTAGACAGGCGTGGATTCGTTTCCAACATTATGTTTAGTTGAGCTTAGGACCGGGTTTCCGGAACGAATCCGTGAGCGAAATACCGGGGTTTCGCACAGTTAGCAACCTGTCATTCTACGGCGATGGTCCGCCCGACTATAAGACCGCTTGATACTTAGCCGCGGCAGTCCGCCAAAACGTGAGACATGGCACTGTCGTCATTCGGGAAAGAGAGCATTCAGTGCAGGCTTGAACTCCGTGATGTATCCTCTAAGTACATCTTTCAGTTCGGAGACACGCTCATCCCATGTCTGAATTGGGGGTGGTTCCGGAGTGGTCACCACACCATATTTATAAGCATCGCGCCAACTGGTTAAGTCATCCGGTGTTTTGGGTTTTTCATAGATCGCTTTCCATCTTCGTTGAGTTTCTTCTGGAAATTCAAACCCATAGCCGATGCCTTCGTAGAATATAAAGTGCAACTCCGACCACGCCGTATTCAGGTCAAGACTTTGTTTGTGTAACCAGTTTGTGAACCTTCTCCTGTCCTCTAGGAGTCTGTCTGAGTAACGGATGATTTGTCATCCGTTAACGAGAAAAAAGCCGTTGTGGGAAAAGAAGGACGCGGTTCTTCCGACTATGGATGGTGAATTAAAAAAATGCGCGCCAGAGGCCT
>Ga0315284_10015231_pt1 | contig 10938 bp, 12 predicted proteins | sample YL17G09_16_MG_FD_203696 | JGI IMG/M metagenome (GOLD analysis project Ga0315284, IMG submission 203696) | Sediment microbial communities from Yellowstone Lake, YNP, Wyoming, USA - YL17G09_16 | ecosystem: Environmental > Aquatic > Freshwater > Lake > Sediment | place: USA: Wyoming | collected...
TTGTTGTAAGAACAATTCCTATTTTTTCCATTTTATTCCTTTAATATTAAACCGATACATGTTGCCAATTTCTTCCAAATCTCTTTTCTAAATATGAAATAACAGGTGATGGAATGTTATAATTTTCCCCATATAATGTAATCAATTTTGTTTGTGTTTTAGAAACCTCAATTTGTAATTTTAGGTCTGGATACAATCTTTCAAGATTTTCTTTCTCTGTTTGTGACGCAACTCCTATTTCTAATCCTGACCCTCGTAATTGTTTTGTTTGAACAGCTTCTAAACAACTCTTATTAACTAACCAAAAATTAATAGTGGATTTACTTAATAATTCTAATATCTGTTGTGGTGACTTCTCAACTTTAATTTCTTCATTAACAATTATTGGCTCTATTGGTTGAGCTTTATTTATTAATAAAACATCGTCATAAAGTTGTTCGTATTCTTTATAAATGTTTTCTGGTGTATAAATAGTTTTAGCCCACTGTTGCATTTTTTGTTGTTCAGCACGTAAATACGATTTATCTGTAATTAAAAGAGTTAGGTTTTTTTCTAACGTGTCCGCTGAAGTTTTTAAAAATGGGTATTTAGGACTTGTAAAATTTGTCAACACCGCTGCTCCTAAACAACCAGCCTCACAACTGGAGTTATGAAACTCTTCATTCACAATATCATCTATTAAAATGTCAGCTAATTGTTTTCTATGAATATTTTCTTGATAAGGAACGCCCTCAATTAAATCAAAATCGAATTCGTATCCAGACAATTGAAGTTTATATATAACTCCTAATACACGATAATATCCTTTGCTTGTGAAATCATCAGACCGTTGGTTTGTTGGTGCAAACACAATTAAAGGTTTTTTATTTGTACGAGTCAAGATCGGTTCAACTAAACATGGTACTAATGAAACAGTTCTGGTTGTTAAATAAGAATATACTTGTTTTTGAATTGGTTGGTCAGTAACAGTAATTAAATGTGCAATTTTTCGTATAAAAGTTTCCAATATAAGATTTTCAGGAATATCTTTGACTAATTTTGAAGAATTAATATTCGATACCGTATAAATAACCTTACACGATGATGAAATAAATGGAATTAATCCTTTATCTATTTTATGATGAATATGAATAATAGATGCTTGTTTTATTAATTTAATAGCTTCATCATAATCATTTTTTAATAATATGTCTGTTGGAAATTCTCTATAAGGAATATCAACACGTCCTTTTGTATATTGTGACCCTAAGATATGTCTGGATTTATATTTAGAAGAATATTTATTTAATAATTGTGCAGTAAGATATGGTCTATTAGCACACGGAATTCCAGAAATTTGTAGCACTAAGGGTTTTTCTAAAGATTTAACATCAACAATTTCTGGTTGATGATGCTCACTAAATGCTTGTTCAATATATTTAAACTTTGATAATAATGGAACAGTATAATCTTTTTCTGATGTTATTGTATCAGGATATACGGCACTTGCTAATCCACCAACAAAAGCGTATAAATTAATTAAAGTCTGTTCTTGTAAATAAATATCTAATAGTTTTTGCAATAATTTTGTATAATCAGACGATTCTAATTTTTTATATTTTTCAACATAATTAAAATATCTTTCAAAAATAGATGCTTTTGTCCAAATGGGGCAATGCTCGCCAAGCACTTTCGAAACTCTTTTATAAGTAAAAGACGCTTCTTCTAATCTTTTTAATTGTTCCATTTCGCAAGCTAGTACATTATTATATGGAAAATTTTTAAAAATATCATGTTTATAAATTTTGACACCATCAATCGATGTATTTAGATGGACATCATGTAATTTAAAACAAACCATACATTCATTAGAAGCAGATGCTTTAATGGTGTCAAGCATTGTTTTTATAGAATCAGAATACAGAATAATGTCACTATCTAATTGGACGTAGTATGGTGTATTATTTCTGATAATCATTTCCTGAAAAGCCGCACTCATTGGATGATAATTAGAGATAATATCTATTTTAAACTTAATAGATTGATTATCCAATGCTGCTAAACATTTTTTAAAATTCGGTTCACCATCATGGGTAATAACAAACACAGTCAGTTCGTTGTGTTGGTGTTCTAATTTGTTGTCTTTTACAATCTTTTCAATCCCCCATTTCTTCATAAACATATCTAAGTAAATAGTACCAGCTCTGCGTCTTAATGTCATATAGTTTTCGGGTTTATAACTATGATGAAAACCTATTAATTTACGAGTATATCCAACCCTCCATTTATTTAATTGTTTCAAACGATAAAAGAAGTCTGTATGCTCGACTAAGCAAAGTTTATCATCCCATTGAATATCTTTAAACACTCTTGATTTTGCCAAGAAGAAATTTAAAACAATATCTATTTTACCAGATTTTATATACTCTAAAATATTATTTTCTAATTTAAGTTCATACTCATAATGCTGTTCTGTATCAGCAGGTTTTCTAATTAATAAACCACCCAAAATTCCAAGGTTACAATTTGTAAAGTCGTTCAACAATGAATAAGGATTTGTCTGTAATTCAATATCATCTTCGGTTAAGAATACATACTCTTCATCATCTATTTTAGATAAGAGATGGTTCCTTGCCCCAGAGAGTCCAATATCTTCGTGACTATACTCAATAAAATGACCCTGTTGACGTAATTCCTCATAATACTTATTCTTGACTTCTGTTTCTTCTCCCTGGTCAAGCAAATACAACTTAACAGGATACTGTAAATAAGAAGGTAACACCTTTAAAAGAATTTCATCTCTTTCAATAGTGGTCATCAACACTGCTATAGGTTTATAGTTCGCATCTTTAGATTCATTCAAATCGTAAGTCCAACAAGGAATGTTCTTAGGGGTTTGCCAATCTCGCCCGTACTGTAATGCTAACCGTTCTTCAATGTTGTTTGGTACAGGCATGATTAAATGTTCAACTTGCATCGGCCTTAAAGGAAAATAGACATCTTTTGGAAATGTAGCTTTCCATTCCCAATTCCACTTCTTATGATCATAAGGATTTTGTTTATAGGCATAAAGGGAGATTTTATCATCATGTGTAGAATAGCAGATGAAATCAAATTTTGTTCCTTGATAACGTAGAGAAATTTCCTTATCTCTATAGTGAACCATTTCAAATTCAGATTTATGTTTTTCAACAACTTCTTGAATTTTCGAATAGTCTTTTAAGAGAACACCGAAGTCGATGTCGCTTGTATCAATTATCTTATCTCTGTACCAGTGGAGTAATGCGCCGCAGCAAATCCAATAGGTCACATTCGCTTCAATTAACAAGGATTGAATATGTTCTAATTTATTTATCATTTAGTTCTCTCCTGTTGTGCTTGTAAAATCGCACTTGCGTTATTTATAATTCGTTCTTTAATAATTGAACTGGAAACATGTTGAGTATATGGGAAAAATTTAATCTTTTTATGATCTTTTAACCATTTAATACCAGGAATATCAACTCTGTTTTTGTAATCATCGCCAACAAAAAACCTATCTGCTTGTAAAATTTTAAATTGTTCAATACTAACCATCTCATGCTGAATAACAACACGATCTACACATCTTAATTCCGAGACAATTTTAATTCGTTCTTTTAAAGGCATAATTGGGGGTATTAATTTATAGGTTAAAACTAATTCGTCTGAATTTATAGCCACAATTAAATAATCACAGAACTCTTTCGCTTTATGTAGAAGATCGATGTGCCCAACATTTATTAGGTCGAATGTGCCAGAAGTCAACCCTATGATATATTTTTTAATTGTCATATAGCACCATCCCAATACGAAAGTAAAACCCCTGCTCTTCAACTGGAAATCCTAAATATACATTAAATTCCTCCATTAAACTCACCACATCAATACCACTCCCCTCAATTGGAACAGCTGCTTTATTTGGTTGATTACAAGGACTTATACATTGATTACACAATTTGCAACTACCAGCAGTAAGGATGATAGAAAACCAATATCCCTTATTTAATAATTCATCTCGTTTTGCCAATAAATAATTATGAATTTCTAAACTGGATAATCTACCCAATTCTTTCCAATTTTCGGCGTTATCGATCTCGAATCTTTTAAAAACAAGTATTCCATTCTTATAAGTTGGTAATAAAGATTTATAATATCCCATATCTGAAATGTTTATTTTGCATTGACCAATACCATATCGTTTACATGATCGACATGCTTGAACAACCTTCAAATTAAAATATCTTTTTAAAATTGACGGATTAAATTTAATTTCTGTTATCATAATTGGCCACCCAGGATTATTTCTGGAATATTTGTATTATTTGGTAATAATATAATCTTTTCCACAGTCTGAATAATATCCTGTGGCGAAACTAATCGGGAATCTTTTCCGGTAATATCAACCTTGCCAGGACAAATCATAGAAGAATAAATTTTAAATTTATTAAATTCTAAATTAAGTGAACTATTTAATGCTCGTAATGCAAATTTACTCATTGCATAAACTGATTTATTTGGAGCAACAGTAAATGAACGTGTAGAACCTAGATGAATAATTCGCCCACCGTTTTGTTTCTTAAAAATTGGAATAACATTTTGTGAAATTAAAAATGCACCTTTTATGTTTATATCTAATAAAGAACTGACGTTTTCCAATGTGTACTTTAAAAATGATCGAAATAAAACAACACCAGCACTATTAATAACAACATCTATTTTTCCCCAAGAAATCAACAGCTTAGTTAAAACATAATTTATATCTTCTTGATATCTAATATCACACGGAATGGATTTAAAAAATTCTCCATCAATCATAGAACATGTTCTGCCACATACACATATCTTATGTTTATGTCTGAAAGAATCGGATATTTCCTTCCCAATACCTTTTGTCCCACCAAAAATTAGAATATTCATAGTGTAAGTATACCATAATTTAATAGTGGTTGTCAACATCTTCTACGACCGGTCAAATTCGATCAAAACATGGTCAAATTGACACGATCGTATTAAAAATGTAGAATGATATAGGCTATAAAATAAAAAATACAGGTTAAATATTTCTAACCTGTTTAATTTTAATACTTTATAGTTGTTTGTAATTCTAATTTTTCAATAACTGCGTCAATCCCTATTTTCTTGGCATCCTCCCACGCTTCTTCATATGGGATCGCAAATGTTTGTGCTATGACCTTGCAGAGACGGCTTAATAGTATTTCATTACGAATCATCTGTCACCTTTTCTTGTTTAATAATGATTTTTGCGAGTTTGCTTACTAACCTTTCTTCATAGGAAAGTAGCTTTCTTTTAATATTTTTGATATTAATATCTTCCTTATTTTCTATTTTTTGAAGGAAACGATCAAATTGGAAAGTGTTGGGGGTTAAAAAGATATGAATTAATTCATGAAGGATGGAATCTTTTAAAACATTTAAATCACTGTTTAATTTAGGATTTATGGAAATATCAAATTGTTTCTTAGGGTAATTATAAACCACGTACGCATATATTGTTAATCGCCCATCTATTTTGATATGAATTTTCCAATAGTGAGGTATTAAAAGCAGGATTTTGTATTTATTAAATATCTTTCGAACCTTTGTTTTAAAATTAGGATCAATCATTAGTTAACCTATTATAAGGGGTTAAAATTTCTCTAATTTCATTTTGAGCTTCCTGCTGGTTTATTTCTAAAGGAAATTCTTTTAAAATTTTAAACAATGTATTATATCCAATTTTTTTAAATACTTGAATTCGACTATCTAATGAAACATTATAGATTTTTACAGTGTCAAATTCTTCTTCGAAAGGTTTCCAAAGATTATCAATTTCTACATCTGAATTATTATAAACAGATGTTTTATATTCACCCGAAGGATATTTACCAACCCCTGAGCACAATTTTCCTTCATAATCAGTATATTGTCCGGCACCTGGAACATCTTCGTAAAAATGGGTTTTATTCCTAGTCGAATTTAAATCAAAACCCAATAAAAATATCTGAATAAATCCCAAACGAATCGCCAAATTTAAGGTGAAAATACCAGTGAGCACAGGTGAATAAATACCTTTCTTAAGCGAGTCTTTGCCATTCCATTTTCCCGATGATTGAAGAAGTATTAAACCGTCATGCTTTGGGCATGGCAATGATCCTTCAATTTGATGAGTAAAATGCGTATCATAACGTCCAATTACTAATGGCTGTTTTTTATATAAATTAAATCTTGAAGCGTATGCAGTCCAATCCCCAAATGTATATACAGTAGAATTAAAAAATTTAACATTATCATTAATTGAAAAGGTTATTTCGTTTTCAAAACGCTTTTTAAATTTAAGATTAAGACCCTCTTTTAAACTTGAACCCGAACCGAGGATTAAGCATCTTTTAACCATTTTTAGCCTCTTTTCACAATTGGTGGAGGTGGTGTTGGTCTATTTGGTCTTGTACTATTTGGTGGTTCGGGATTATAACCCTTCGATTGTTTTGGAGGATTTAACATTCGGTGAATATTTCCAAGAACAAAATCGAATTTTTGTGCATAATACGCCACTAATTCATCCGATAATAGCCCCTTTTCATCGATCTCTTTTATCAATCTCCGGCGAATATGCCTATTCAATTCAGTTTGATTTCGTTTTAAATCCTCACGAATAAATGCAATAAAAGCATTTCCGGCTTTAACTAGGCGATAATATGACTGTGCCTTGGCTAATTGTTCTCTTTTTTCTCTTTGTTCTTTTTGAGTTTGTAAATATTGCTTAATTTTGTTAAACATTCGACCTCCCTTTAATCTTGTAAAATATCTAAATTTTCCATTAAATCAACATATGCCGGATTATTATAATAATCCCCAATAAGAAGAATTGGGAAACCATGATATGCAAAAATTTCCCATTGGTTACAAACATACTTATAATCGTCACGAACTAATCCATTTTTAACTATCCAATCAATATATTGTTCAAAATCACCTGCGATTACTAAGGCTGAAAACATATTATCTCCTTTAAACAATCTCTAATTGTGTTATCTCTTCACTTTTCGACACATTCCAAATTTTATCTGTATAATTAGACAATGTTGGATTATGATCAATCGCAAAAATTGAACGATTTTTACCTTCATTATTAAGCATATCCGCCACATTATCTCTGAATTTATCATCAGTCCAACAGAACATCTCATCTAATATTACAATGCCAAGAATACCATCCTTAATTCCAAATAGATGACTAATCCATTTATTAAGACCGAAGCATAATGGTAAGTTGGCCCTGGTTTTTTCGCCACCGGAAAGAGAAGCATAATTAACTATTTTATCTTTATAACAAATTTCTAATCCTAATTTATTACGTTCTAATCCAGCACGTGTGATACAAGTCGGACTAAATTGAACAACAAATTCCCCTCCGCTTACATCATAACAATAGTTTTTAACGACCGAATTAAAGTCATTCACAAACTTATCAAGTAAAAGAGGGCGTATTCCTTTATTGGAAAACCCATTAGACCAAAATTCATAAATCGTTTTGTTGACTTTAACAACATCCGTTCTATCTTTTAGAACAGTTGTTTCATTATGTAGAACGGTTAATTGATCTTCTAACTCTTTTAATTTTCCGCTTTTATCATCAACCGTTATGCTTTGCTCTTGTTTTGATATTGATAACTGTCTTTCTAATAATTGAGCGATTTGTTTAGATAGACTATCTTTATTACTGTTGGCCTCTATAGCCAATTTTAAAGTGGCATCTCTTTCTTTTTGAATATTTTTTATATCTTGTTCAATTCTATTAATTTCTGTAATATTTGCGGCGATTAAGTTTCTATTATCTGCATCCGATTTGCTAATTTGTTTATTAATATCTTCAATTAATTCGAGTATTTTTGCTTCTTGATCATAAAGAGAATCCAATTCTCTATCTTTATCAGGATTCCAAACAACTATTTGCGAGGAGAGGTTGGTGATCTCTTGTTGTTCATTTGCGATGTGTTTAGCCAATTCTTCTTTATTGAGAATTGTTCCGCAATAAGAACATTTATTTTCTTTTAAAGAAGCAACTATTTTTTTGCGTCTTATAATTTCATCATCAATTGCAGCTGTTTTTGAACCAATCAACGATCTTTCTTTATCAATTTTATTTTGCTGAAGTGTAATAACATTTACATCGTTTTGTAAAAGAGTTAATTGTTTTCGCAAATCCTGTGTTTTTAATTGTCCAGTTTCTTGTAATGTCTTGTTTTTGATGGACATTTCCGTTTTCTGGACATTTAGTGCGGAAAGAGCAATATCAATTTCTTCAGTGGTTACGGTTGGAACAACAATGCTACCTAACAAAGTAGTTAATTCATCTATTTGTATGGTAACCTTTAATTGTTCATCTTTTAGTGAACATTGCATCTTGAGTGAACATTCAATTTGTTCCTTCAAATTCTTTTGTTGTTCAGAATTCTTCCAAATATCATTGTTTAAATTTACACTACTTTTTTCTAATTCAGTAAGTTGTAGTACAGTTTCTTTCTTTTTTAAATCCATTAATTTATAGAGAGAATCATATGTTTCAAATCCAAGCAAGTTTGTTACAAGATTTGTAGTATCTGCGTCACCAAGTTGAGCTAATGTCAAGAGTTGTTCCTGGCTAAAATAGCATGAAGCGAGGTAGGTGTTTTTATCAAAACCCAGAATGTTCTGTTCAAGAAATTGCTGAGCTTGAATTTTTGTCATTCCCTCAACAAGATTCTTTTTATCACACCAAATTTCAAGACCAGTTTTTGAATTTCGACATACTTTGTAAGATTGAGCACTAACTAATTCTAATTCACCAATGGCTTCTTTTTGTTTTGTTGGTCGATCTCTAACCATTTCTGGTTTGGATAATCCTTTGGTGTTTTCGTCGAATAATATCCAGTAAATCGCCTCTGTTAAATTTGTTTTTCCGCTCCCATTTTCTCCCAGAACTAACCAAAATCCATTTTGTAGTGTTATCGTAATTTCTTTAACTGAAAGAAAATCCTTTAAATAAATACTTTTAATTTTTCCAGTAAAAATATTCTTCGCTGTCTGCGATTTATCTGGAATATCATTTTGTATTAAATCTAAATACGATTGTGGTTTCCCTTCTTTATTTAACCACTCCAATAATATATCTTGAAAAGATGTTGCTTTTATTCTTTCTTCAAATTTTTCTTCTTTAGATTCGATAACTTCTATTTTTTTAAGTTCAGGATAATTAAGTTTTTTAAAGGTGACTGACCAAGTTTCCGAATCAACAAGCCAGCACCCTCGCTCTTCATCAACATCTGCCTGTGTCATTTGAAGAGGTTGCCCAATAATATATACCATTTTACTTAATTGTTTAGTATGATGATAATGTCCATAAAATGATAATCTATTACGTTTTGCAAGTTTTTGCCAATTTACCCCTTCATGTTTAAAACCGTGTTTATTTGTGATTTCCGGTTGTTTATGAAGAATAACTATATCCCAACCATTAATATTTTCAAAATCGTCATCATCATAATCAACAAATTTAATTGTTGGTTTTAAAAGTAATAATTCTTTATTTCGTTGCTCAGTTTCTTGAAATAACGATAGAACGTTATGCCAGGCAGAATTATTCTTCCGAATGGAAAGATCGTGATTTCCTGTAGCTGTGTAATATTTAATACCACAATTTTTACATTCATTTATAAACCATGAATAAACATTGAGAGCCTCAGTGGGGACGGCTCCTACCGCATGAAAAATATCCCCACCATTTAATATCATGGCATCTTGTTCAATGGCGAAATTAATTAGTTGTTGAAGAATATCCTTTTGATCTAATAATCGTTGGGAAATTCTAAATTCCTGATTTATTTCACCAGAATATGTATGAAGATGAATATCTGAAAAGATAATATATTTAGACATTATTTAGCCTTTTTTATTAAATTAATATTATCTCTGAACCATCCCTTACAATCTTTGCAAGAATATTTTTGAAATTTAGAAATATTGGTAAACGTAAATCCTTCTTTTTGAATATTCTTCGATTGACATTTTGGGCAATTAGCGTTTTGAACATCCATATAAATATCCAGCCGTGGATGAGTATTCATAAACGGTCTCATCTTTAAATAGATTTTTTCTAAAAGAACGATATCGTTTTTACAATATTTTACCATCCTCGCCCATGCTTTTAAATCTCCGGCCATACATTGTTTCCAAAGTTTAAAACCACCAGTTTCTATCTTCTCTCCGCATCCTAAATATTTTCCAAGATCATTAAGTTTGTTTGAAGTGAAAAAGAAATGTTTCCGTGCTTCTAAAAGAGTATCAACTATTTTAAATGGAGATGGAGGGGGCATTTTGTTCATAATAAATCTTGCATTTGATTTTCTAACATCAAACTGCTTACCGTTATGGGCCACAACTATGTCAGCCATATCGAGCAATTTCCAAAGTTTTTGTAAAATAAGACTATCATCTTCTGGATTTTTTTTATAATTTTTTGGAAAATCTATTAAGGCGCTGGATATAATTTCCCTCTTACCAAGCCATTTAGCACTCCAACAGAGCATGTACCAGGGAACATCAACCATTTCAGAGCTGGTAGTTTCTTGCCACAACCCCCATATCCAGGCGGTGTTGGGAGAATTTTCTATATCAAAAAGGAGAATTTTTGGTTCATTAGTCATTATAATAATATCCTTTCAAATTAATTACCCAATATTATCGGAATCGATCGCAATTTTATTTTTCTCATCAACAATAATATAATGCGTTTCTTTCCATTTTCCTGTACCATCGCAACACACACATGGTTCGCCTAAATCATCAAATTTAACTCCGTTACAAGCCCAACATTTTGAACTATTACTATTATCAATTATGGTCGATTTTTTCATATATCACCTCAATGTTTTGGTTATTTCACAGGTTAATGTATATGTA
>Ga0315284_10015233_pt1 | contig 10937 bp, 8 predicted proteins | sample YL17G09_16_MG_FD_203696 | JGI IMG/M metagenome (GOLD analysis project Ga0315284, IMG submission 203696) | Sediment microbial communities from Yellowstone Lake, YNP, Wyoming, USA - YL17G09_16 | ecosystem: Environmental > Aquatic > Freshwater > Lake > Sediment | place: USA: Wyoming | collected...
TAGCGCAAGGGGGCAGCGTAGCAAATACCCAGAATCGCGTCCTGAAGGGCACTTATGGCTCAAAACCTGCGCCTGTATACGCCTGTATACGGAATCTTGCCTAAACCACGCTAGCACTGTCCCCGTTCTGTCGAAAAGAGGGTGTAGCTGACGTCGTGAGACCAATTACAAACAACAATGCTCACGCGCAGCACCTAATGGAGCTCCCAATCATGAAGAAAAAGAAGCAAGAGTGTTTGGACTTGAAGAAAACAAGACTAGTTAGTCAGGTGCTGGTCCAGTTTACTGTAATTCTTGGCGTTTTTTTGATTAACTCCAGTTGCAGCGCACTGAAATTGAACTCGAAGAAATCGCAGCCTCAGCCAGATTATGGTGGATACGGCGATGCCGAAGCCAAGCCTATACTGTCGCTATATGCCGACTGTAGTGAGATCCAGGCAGACATTCGCTCTCAACTTGAGATGCGAAAGAACAATGATGTGGCCAGGTGGGCGTATTACCATAGTCGATCGGGGATACATGGGGCCAGGATGCCGAAGTCCGCACCAGATGCCGCAGTTAGCAGCATGGCGACCAGTGACCAAGCAAATCCCAGCAACGAGTTTGCCGCTGAACAATCTGCCGGGCAAGGTGGAGCCACAAACGTCCAAGAGCAAGGAGTGGACGAGAGCGATTTTGTAAAGATTGGTTCAGATCATATCTTCGTACATCGTGACGCTGCAGTGAAAGTTAGCGATCGAGCCACACTTAAAGAACTAGGTGAGGTGAGTGTTGCTGACTTAACACACGTGAATTTGTATGCAGATGGATCTAGATTGACCGTGATCGGATTCAAGCAGGGTCCATCAAGCGAATTGGGGCCTCGGGGTGAGCTCGTTACCTTTGGCAATAGGACCATATTGCAGTCCGATGGCGATACCATTGTCAGGATATATGCAACGGCAAAGGGCAAACTTCCTGGTCTGGTGAAGGAACATTTCTTTCGCGGCGACTACCTGGATACACGTCTACTCGAAGGTCAATTGCTAACTGTTTTTCGCGGTAACCTGCCGATGGTGGCGGCTGTAGTAGGTGAGGTTCCACATCTGCCCGTGGCTCTCGACCAAGGATCGACTACGATCAATGGGGTAGCCTGTTCGGCAATCGCTAAGCCCATCATTCGAGATGTCGACCTAAGGATGTCGCGCCTTGCTGTCATAAACACCGTGGCGACTAATAAAGCAGTGCAGCAAATGGCAACAGTTGGTGGCGGCGATATGATCTATATGACAACTCGAAATATCTATCTGGTGAAACAGAATCGCACATGGTGGCCGTGGGTCCAACCTGCCAACGACAGGGCTGAAGAGGCTTACTGGCAGCCTCAACAGAATAGTGAGGCCGTTTACCTTACAAAGGTGTCGCTCACTCGAGACGGGCAGTTGCTGACTACTGCCGTTGGCAGGGTGCCGGGACGAGTTAAGGATCAGTGGGCGTTTAAGGAATTGGCCGATGACAATCTCTTATCCGTAGCCACGACGACTGGCCAACTGTGGGCAGAGGGTGATCAAAAAGCATTGAATCATCTTTATATCCTCGAACAAAGCGGGAGCGAGCTAAAAACAGCGGCGCCTGTCCAAGATTTTGCTCCGGGTGAGGACATTCGCTCGGTGCGTCATGTTGACAAGATTGCCTATATTGTTACATTCAAAAAAACGGATCCGCTTTTTGCATTTGACCTTAGCCAGCCACGTGCACCGAAGATCCTTGGCGAGCTGAAAATCCCCGGTTTCTCAACCTATATGCACCCGCTGGCGGATGGTCGGCTTTTGGGCATTGGCTTTGATGCGATAGAGCAAGGCGGTTTTGCTCTCTTTGATGGAATCCAAGTGTCTCTTTTTGATACTTCTAATCCACGTGAACTTGGGCGTCTTGATCATCATACTCTTGGTAAAAGAGGATCTGGTTCCGACGTCACTGGCGATCATCATGCCTTTTATTACGATGTCGGGACCAAATTGATTGGCGTTCCTGTAGTCATGGTAAATGACGACAGGGCGTCAAATATTGAGTTAGCTGGGCAAGCTACTGAGTTTAGCGGTGCAGTGCTCTACCGTCTGGAAGGGGATAAGCTAAATGAGTTGACTCGGATTTCGCATGCAGACCTTATGCCCCCAGGATGCAAGCGAGCTCTAGCGGGTACTTTGTGGTGGCAAGACCGCTTTCAATCTTTAGATATCAATCGCATGTATACACTCGATGGTCGTCTGATTTCGATTTCCCGCTTTGGTATCAAGTCCCACGAACTTCAGGATCCGGACAAGGTTACTGGATCGACTGTTTTTTCCAGGGCAGGGGAGGAGCTCTGCATCAGCAGGCCGCCAGTTATGATAGATGGTTTTGACTAATTGTCTCGTTTAATTCAACTGCGTCGAGCTCGCTAGGCTATCTGCCGGCGAGCCTTTTTAGTATGGCCTTCGTTGACCAGGGCCTGTTTTGACGTCTTTAATTTATCTAGATATTTCGAGTATTTAAGGCGCCAAATCCGAGCTTGTATACGCTTGTATACGGAATCTTGCCCAAACCACGCGAGCACTGTCGCCGTTTTGCCGAAAAGAGCTTGTAACTGACGTCGTGAGACCAATTACAAACAACAGAGCTCACGTAAAAATCCTAAGGGAGACTCGATCATGAATCCTAAGAATCTAAACAAAATTTTTGTAGAGGCTGGCATCATAGCGGCCTTGTCGCTGACATTTGCAGGCTGCGGACAACAGGATCAAAAACAAGGCAAAAATGTAGCTGCAGAAAAGTCGACCGATCTGAAAAAAGACCAGAACGATAAGTCTGGGAAGGCGAGTCTCGGCTTGGCGCTGCCGAAAAACCTGCCAGCAGAAGTGGATCAGGTTGAAGTTAGCCTGTCCCGTATGATCGCCTTCGATGATGGATGTGGCGGTGTGATTAATGGTTCCTATACAAAGAGTCATCACTTAGGTCGGCCGTGCATGGTACCTGCCGGTGTAACCGGATCCGGGGTGGGAGTGGGTTTGGGAGAGATTGATAAAAAAAGCATCGCCGCATCTACTCAGATTTTTGACGTCAATGACCAACCAATTCAAATAAACGACCTAGATGCTGGCGACTACTGGATCACCGTCAACCTGGTAAACAGCGCCACAGGCCGCGTCTACTCCACCGGCAAGGGTCGTGCGACCGTCGAAGCCGGCAAGTTAGCCACTGCTCGTATCTCCATGACTAAAGTTGAGGATACGACCGGTGGACTCATCATCGTCCTGGAAGATGTAGTCGACTCGAACGAACCAGCCCCGATCGTGGAACCAGTGCCAGCACCACCTTTAATGTGTCCAGCAGATTTTCAGGTTCCGGTTTGTGTGGTAGTGGGCAAGAGCCTGGTTTACCAAGTCTATGATTTTAGGCCGCTGCCCAATAGCTGCAAATGGGCACCACTGCCACAGTTCTTCCAACTGGTATCAAATAGCCACTGCCAAGGCCTACCCGGCTCCGAAAGACTCTGGACTAGTGGGGGCCGAGGTCTTTAAGGTCCGAATGTTTCTTGGTGAGCCCAAGGGATTGGCAAGCGCCGGCTTGGCTTCGCCAATTCCACTTACTACTTTCTCTGGCTCTCAACCTTCTTCATCTCTTCATCGCTATGGGGCGTAAGGATTGTTTTGGCGAAGGATTCATCCTGTGGAATCGCCATCTTTAATCCAGCAGCCCCTTGCATTCTTAGCCTTCCTGATTTCAGAGAAAAATCAAAAACGTGGCCGGCATGTCGGCGATCATCGCTGATAAAATGCAGATGGTAGCCGCTCACATTTAATAAGTTGGTATAAGCAGGAAAGCGGAAGCCGACGATGGTACCTTTGATCAAGCCGAAGGAAAAAACTGGCTGGGTTTTGACGGCATCAGCGAGTTTTGGATACGGCTGTTTTTGCCGTGGGGCGATCCGAAGACTCAGGCTGGTAAATTCCCCGTCTAGGCGAATCACATCGATGCCATTGAGGTTGCTACTGAGCTCGGTTAATTTTTGTTCAAAGCTGTCGCGACTCAAGTCTTTGAGTTCGCTTACCGGGACATCTTGGGGCAGCTCACTCAGTACGGCAAATGGACTCAGGCACTCTTTTTTTCTTACGACAGAGCCGTCCTCGCGGGCTTGATAAACCTGACCATCAACAGCGATCATCTCGCCATCAAGGGCATCAAAAGTCCCAAGCCCAAGCTTTCCTTGCTGTAGCAATTCCCTGCAACTGACAGTCCCGGTAAATAGGCCTTGCATCAGTGCGTTGATTGGGCCGCTCTGATAAACCCAGATAGGATGGGAGCGAGCCAGACTCGCAGTAGTATGACCAAGAGCACAGATTAAAACGATGAAGCGAAGCATTGAAAAACTCCGGAGTGAAAGTTTTATTTGTTTATCAGGCGAGCTGGAATCGTCAGGGTAATACAGGCCGCAAGCACAAGACAGGCAATCAAAAGATACATACCAGCCGAAGTGGAATGGGTCGCGTCCCTGAGCCAACCTATAGCATACGGACTGCTGAATCCAGCAAGGTTGCCGAGTGAATTGATCAGCGCGATTCCTGCTGCTGAGGCGGCTCCGGTCAGAAAAGCGGTCGGCAAACTCCAGAACAAGGGCAAGCTCGTCGCGATGCCCATGGTCGCGATCGTAAGGCTTAGAAGTGCCAGGCCTGGGGTCTCTGCCCAATGCACGGATAGAGCCAGTCCAAGAGCGCCGAGCAGAGCTGGTATTGCTACATGCCACCTACGCTCGCGATGTTTGTCGGCACTTGCTGCCACAAGCACCATACTGATGGCGGCAGCTGTCCAGGGAATCGCCGACAAAAGTCCAACCTCGAAGCTATCTTTTACTCCCATCCCTTCAATCAAGCTCGGTAGCCAAAAGCTGATCCCATACAGGCCCATCACGAGGCAGAAGTAAATCGCGGCAAGATTCCAAATTCGGGGATTTTTGAGCAAGTCGCGAAATGACGCTTGTGCTTTGCCCAATTGATCCTGAGTGATGCGGTCACGCAGCAAAGTTTTCTCTGTATCACTGAGCCAGCCCGCATCGCTGATGCGATCATCTAAATAGCGCAGTAGGAAAAGACCGAGAAATATTGAGGGCAGTCCTTCCAGAACATACATCCACTGCCATCCATCCCAACCATGGACTCCCGACATGACGCTTAGGATCCAACCTGAAATTGGGCCACCGATAATGCCTGCCAGCGACATTCCTGTCATAAAAAGCGAAGTGACCTTTGCGCGGCGTTCGGCTGGGTACCAATAGGTTAGGTAAAGAATGATCCCAGGAAAGAATCCAGCTTCAGCCACTCCCAGCAGAAAGCGCAAGAGATAGAAGTGGACCTCATCTTGAGCAAACGCCATGGCTCCGGAGACTATACCCCAAGAGATCATAATGCGCCCGACCCAGCGCCTTGCGCCATACTTGTGCAAGATGATATTGCTCGGTACCTCGAAGAGAAAATAACCGATAAAGAAGATCCCAGCACCGAGACCATAGACTGTATCCGAAAAACCTAGATCCCTTTCCATCTGCTGCTTCACAAAGCCAACATTAACCCGATCGAGATACGCTACGACAAAGCATAGGAGTAGCAATGGAATCATGCGCCAGCTAACCTTTCGGTAGAGGGCATCTTCACTTATTGTCGATGAATTGGTGTGTTTGCGAGTGTCCGCCATATTGTTGCCTTAAAAATGAAAATTTTTTCATTTTATCTGATTTTATTGCCTATGTTATCCCGATGAAAAACAATGGAATCGATTAGTACTCTAGTTAAACGCAAAGTTATTGATTACCTCTCGGGGAGATTTTAGCGTGACCATAAACTTTAAGACATCGCTCAGGTCAGGAATTGTCGCATTTCTTGCATCCAGTGCTTCTGGTCAAGCCATCGCCAATATCGCCCTTTACGAAAAAGAAGCGGTAAAATTTTACGCCGGTGGTTACGCGGCACTTGATATATTTTCCGACACCACCCAGGGCATCGAGGAGATCGTCGGCAGCACCCCGGTCGCCCGTCCTGGTACCGTGGCCGGTGATACCGGCCGCACAATTTTTTCCTCGCGCTCCTCTCGCTTCGCTCTCGGTGTCATGACTAGCCGGGGGTCATTGAAAACGAAGGGCCATATTGAAGCTGATTTTTTAGGATATCAACCCCCGGTCGGAGGCGGTGTCAGCGAAGCGGCCTACTATCAAAATCCAACCCTGAGACTGCGCCACGCGTATTTCCTCGCCGAAGATCAAGGCTGGTCGATACTAGCCGGACAGTATTGGTCACTGTTTGGATGGCAAATGGACTATATCACTCGCACAGTATCGCTGCCGCCAATGACCGGGACTTTGTTTGCTCGGACACCCCAATTGACGGCGATGAAGCAGCTCAGTTCCAGCGATAATTCTACGGTTACTTTCGGCGTGTCGGCGGCTAGGCCGGCGCAGCGCGACAGCCAGATACCAAATTTTGACGGCGGAATTAAATTTGCCTTTAGTGGGCGACAGGCGCCGTATTCGCTATCCAATGGTGATCTTAAACTTGCTGCCACTTCGGTAGCTGTTACGGGAACTTTCCGTCAGTTGTCACACCCCAGTGTGGCTGATGGCAAGACTATCTCACTGCATAAAAAAGTCTCGGCTTTGGCTGTTGATTTTATCTTGCCGATATTGACCGCAGAGTCGGAAAAAGATTTCGGCAACACGCTCGTTTTAGCTGGTGAATATACAACCGGAAGTGGCCACGGGGATTATTTCCCTCGCTGGACAGGCAATCTTGCTAATCCAAATGCGTCTCAGCCGCAAGGTGCGACAATACAGCAACCTTTTGTTGATACGGGTGTCGAGGGATTCGCCACTGCTGATAACAGCCTGCAGCCCGTCAAACTCAAAACTTGGAATGTTAACCTGCAATACCATCTCCCTGCGGGAATGGACGCCTGGGCTACAATTGGTGCAGCAGAGCTTGCATCGCCCAACGCGAAAGATCTAAAAGCAAATGGGTCTACGGTCGTTTATGACCGTCAAAGAGGCGGCTACGCGAATCTAGTCCATAACTTTAGTCCAGAAATTCGCGCGGGTCTTGAGTATGCGCTGATGCAGACGCGCTACGTGGACGCAGGGTCTGCTCAGAATCACCGCGTACAAATAACGACTTGGTATAGGTTCTGATAATATTTGGTACAGCAATCGATTCTAGGTAATCTTTGCTCTGCCACTCTCAAAACCACGTGTCTAAAGCCTAAACACTCCGGATATCTCAATACAATGCAGAGACTCGCAATATCATGATCTTACACACCCCTCCTCGGGGCATTTTTTTTGCATCTAGCTCCTTACCAAACTGATGCGTATTCGCTTTTTAAAGAAATATTTGCGGAGCCACCTAGATGTTTCAAAAGACCATGATTATCGTGTGCCTCACCTTAACGTCTGCTGGGTGTCTCTCTAAGAAGAATGCAAGTGCCGTCAAGGTCACCAACGGACAGCGCACCATGCAGCTTCCGGCTGTGGTCAGAATTACAAACCTAGAAGGTAGTTGTACGGCAACATTTATCCGGGCGAATGTGTTATTGACCGCGGCTCACTGCGTAAAGGATAGAAATATTCCAGTCGTAGTTAAGCAACTTGAAGTTGCAAGCAAGAATATTTTCGTTCATCCAAACTACGTGGGAGCAAGTAAAGATCCCAATGACGTAGCTCTCGTATTTTTTCCGAGTTCCATCTCGGATCAATTTCTTCCGGTCGATTATAACTTGCCGGCGCCAGGAGAGCCTGTTCAGCTAATAGGTTTTGGCGATAATCAATTTACTGATGGCTTAGGCTCGACTGGTAGCAACGGGATCAAACGTACAGGCTTCAACCAAGTGGATCAGGTCGGTGATGGCAAAATAACTGTAGTCGGCCAACGAGGTGCCAATGCCCCAGACAGCGAGTCTCCTGATGGAAAGCTTGCATCTTTAGGATCTGGAGACTCAGGGGGACCGTTGGTAAGCAAATCAGGCGAGATCATTGGTATCGCATCATTCGTTTCGATAGCTTCTGAAACTACGATTCGTTCAAGCTACACGTCTTTAGCCAGCGTACGCGAATTTGTTGAAAGCACTCTGTCTAACAACGCAAAAATTTCGGCCAATCCATTCATTGATAAATGCAAATCACAGATCAAGAGTTATAGCGTCAAGTTTCTATTCAATACATTTGCAAGCGATACATCGTGTGACACTCTGTATGCCGCTCTTGCTGCAACAGACACCTTGAGCATTGTTGCGATTGCCGCAACTGATGATGTTTTAGATTTATCCCTGCTTGAGGATATAACTTGGCTTCGTTCCATAGAGACATCCGATGTCAAACTTGCGAATTTTGAAGCTCTAAGCAACAGCCGCTCACTGACTCGATTAACTCTAAAAAACTCAGGAATTAAAGAATCATCGGCGCTGTCTAAAATCTATAGTCTTCAACTTATTTCCATCGACGACGTTAATGAATTATCCCCGGAACCAATTACCACGCTCCCAAATATTATGAGTGTTAATATAAATGGAAAATCGTTTGATACGAAGAATATTCTGAGAAATCAGGTTTTCGGAGGGACCTGGAGACGTGACTGTCATCGGCTCACAACGTCTCAACCCGAACAATACGCTCAAGAATCTTTTTTATACTCTCAAAGTATCTCGACCATTCAATATGTGGCCAAAGTATATCTTGATTCCACCTGCTCTAAGCAGCCGATCTTAGCGATTAAGACTGATCTCTTGCTGAAGATGTTGATGCCAAACGACGATAAGTTGACTTTTAACTCTGACTTTAACATTTCGTTTAACAGTAATTTGACGATTTTTGATGACGCCTGGATAAAGGAAGCTGATCGCCAAGACTTTCGCAAAAATTGCCCCTACGAAATTGGTAAGCCAATTTCATCCTGTGGTTTGACCGGAGCTTTTGACCCCTTCACTTTAGTCAGGCGCGACGGCAACAATTTCTTCATCGGAAAAACCGACGCTCAAGGTCAAAACGATGGTAAATCGAAAGCCCAACGCCATACTGAACTAGATCCAGTCCCGTTCGTTAAAGTCAGTGACAACGAAGAGTACGGCTATGTGAAATAAGGGGTCAGGTACTTTCCGCAGAAAACTGCAATTATTGTGCTGCAAAGGGTTTCGGCTTGTTACAGCCAGTGCCTGACCCGGAGCACCTACAGAAATGAATTCCTGACCTTGTCATTTCGCAAGAATAGCCCAGCCCAAACCATGAAACCGACGTAGACTGGAAACATGATATGGCCAAACAGGGAATCACCGATCCGTACATGACTTGCCACAGCCCCACCGAGATATCCGGTCAATAGAATGGCTCCGAGCATTGTAGTCCTGGGAATAGCGTAGAGCACTGTGCAAATTAAAAGAGTGATGCCGAGCGGAATGATCAGGTCCTCTGAATAGCCAAGCTTGGTCGTCGCCTCGACCACTTGTAGCGGCTTCATAAATTTCATCACGCTGTCTACCGACAAGAAAATAATTGGCAGGGCACTCAGCACTCGCCCAGCCCACAATGTCATTTTCGCTTGCATCGCAAGCTCCTTAGATAATGAGTTCACTCACTTTATGTAAAAAAATGAAATTTATTTCATACTGGATTTCGGCTTGTTGCAATCAGTGTGTGAGCCCAAAATCTAGTTTCTCAGCAGCCTATGAGAGCACTTATCACGTGTTCGTGTATATAATTATACTACACTTTGATCTCGGAGTGAAAAACAATTAGGGGTTTATATGGTCAAAAAAAACGGACTTTTTCCAATTATTTTGCTGTTTTTTCGATATCTCTTGTAGCGTTGCTTTGCTCCTGTAAGACGGTAGGCAATAACAATGCTAGCACTAGCAAAGCGATAATCGGTGGTGATGAGCGTCAATATTTCAATGACCCGGAACTGGCCAAAGCGATTGGGGTTCTGTCGTCACCAACATCACGCTGTAACGCCGTCCTAATTAGCTCATCACAAATTCTGACCGCTGCTCACTGCCTAGATTATCTCGCCATGGCCAAGGCACCTGACATCCGCAAATTTTCTGGCAGTTTTTTCACCAACGCTGATGGTAGTTTCACATCTGATATCAATGGTATTTCCTCTGCCAATTACACATCTGACATAGTGATTCTAAATCTAACATCAAGCGCTGCCGATGGTTGGGTTCCTTTTGATCCTAATTCGAATCTCGAGAATGTTCAGATTACGGGCTTTGATGTTAATAAAAAGCAACTTGTGCGCACGAATAACTGTTCTCTATCGAGAGTTGCCGATGAAAGCTTTTCCTCTGTATTTCGCTATCATAACTGCGATACAGTAAGGTCATATTCTGGTTCGCCGCTAATTTCGAATAAGAGGATAGTTGGAGTGCATATCGGCTATGATCAGAAGGTAAATCAGAATGTAGCAGTAATCGGAAACGGTTTAGGTAATTCGACAAAATACTCTGCGAATGATCTGGCATTAATATCGCGACTCGCTCGCGAAACTGACTGCGGCACTAATTGTGATGATAAATGCAACCGATGCGTTGGACCGAAATGGGCACGTGCATGCAGCATTGAACCTATTTGCTTCACAGCTTGTAATGCTGAGAGAGTTAACGCATGTTCCGTTAAGACAGTCAAAATCTGCGGAGTTGATTTCACCGTTGGCGGTCTTGTTTACGCGGCGTGCCTAGGATCTCTTGCTGCAATCCCGGCAACCTGCACTGGTATGGTGGCCGCAAGCGCCGGCAGCAGTTGCGCCGTAAATATCAAACTCTCTGAAGGTCTCTGTGGGGTTGCGGAAGGTACAATATATGTTGCTGCAACGCACTGCATAGCTGCCGCTGCTGGTGTTGATGCCAGCACGATTCACATCCCTCACTAATATCTTTTAGCAGCGAAA
>Ga0315284_10015235_pt1 | contig 10937 bp, 9 predicted proteins | sample YL17G09_16_MG_FD_203696 | JGI IMG/M metagenome (GOLD analysis project Ga0315284, IMG submission 203696) | Sediment microbial communities from Yellowstone Lake, YNP, Wyoming, USA - YL17G09_16 | ecosystem: Environmental > Aquatic > Freshwater > Lake > Sediment | place: USA: Wyoming | collected...
ATTGTGACTTGCTATTGCAATCAAACGCTCATCATCTCGTTTTTGCGCTAAATTAAGCAATTGAGTCAATTTTGATTTTGCGGATGACAAATCATTAAAATCGAAATCCAATAACCCATTCAGCAGGAGCCATTGAGCCATTTCCGTATCCGTTACATACTGTTCATCGATTTTCTCACGTAAACTTCGAGCATGATACAGATCCCTGATCGTATAAGCCGCTTCGAACATCGGCAGGTAATAACGCCTAATTAGTGTTTTGTGATCGAGGTGGCCTTGTTGCAATTCCTTTCCAAGCTCTTCTTCCAGTGAGGTGAGCAATTGTCGTGCTGCACGAGGGGAAAGGTCACTGGAAGCAAAAACAGACGGTGAGTTTGTTTTAGTATCCTGTCTGATTGTCGGTGTGTCGTCGTCGAGGATATGAAGCTTGAGCGGAATCCAATCGGCCAGGTGATCGGCGATCCGGGACAGGCAGCGATAGTTGGCCGGCAACAGGAGGAAGACGACGTGGCAGGAGAGGGCGCCCCAAAATTCGCGATACAGGTTCATCTCGCGCCAGAAGTCGGGCGCGGTCTCGTCGCTTTCTCCGCGGTCCATCACGAACAACACGCCGCGCCCTTCCGGCCATTCACGACAGGCCTGCTGCGCCGCCTCCAGCAATCCGGCCATAGCCCCCTGGCGGGCAATCAGCGGCAGCACGGCGGACGGCCTGTCGCCGAGTTCGGACTGCAGTCGCCGCACGAGTTCTTCCGCCCGCCAGACGGTATCCACCTCCACCGCCGTCAGCACGGCGATCGGCTGGCGAACCGCGGTGCGCAAGGTATCGAAATCGTTGCCGGGGATCGTCATTCGAGCCGTCCAAGCTCCTGCAGGTTTTCGATGACCAGCGGGTGCACGCCGCACCATTTTTTACCGTTATATTCTACCAACGCGCAGGATTTCAGCAGCAACTGGTTGATCGGATCGGCACCGGGGATCACCCGCTCGCCTTTCCGCTGTTGGCGCGCATATTCCGTCAGGCGATCATACAACTCGCTGACGTGCTGCGGGCCGTTGTCCATCGGCTCCAGCGGCAGCGCGATCTGCAGCCAGATCTGGTTCTTGAGTTTATCCAATCCATAACGGATGTGATCCTTGCTAATCGGGGCGGTGACATCGCGAATGGCCGCGGCGTGATTCAATACCTCAAAGGTATGCCGCGGAACCCCTCCCGTTTTCTCGATAAGCATGTCGAGCGCATCGCCTTCGATCAATTTCGCGTTAATGCGCTTCAACACGATGGAGCGCATGATCTCAAACCCGCGCGTACGCTGTTTCGTGACAAAATCGCAGACTTTGATCATCGGCAAGGCAACAGTGCCGTCGAACTGCTGGATGAAGACTTCCGCTTCCGGGGAGTGGAAGAGGAAGACCGGGATGGTATAGACGACTTTGGCATTTACGCCGGTCATCAACGTCGCATTGTTGACGTAGATATTATACGCTTGCTTGAGTTCCAGCTTATCCATGTCTTCGACGATGATCAACAGCGATTTTCCGTCGGGCAGCACCTTGCGCACCGCACTGATGACTTCATTCGCCTGCACCAGGAGATCCGCCGGTCGCTTGCGCAGCGTGGCGACCGTCGTTTCGTCGCTATGGGCGGAATATTTGATCTCCGCGCGGAACTTCGCATAGAGACCGAGCAGTTTATCCCACAGTGAACCCTCAGTTGATACGCCAGCGCCCGTTTCCAGCAATGCGTCGCGGCTGCCTTGCATGGTCACCGTCGTCTCGGTAAAGTATTTCAGTACCCGTTCGATATTCCCGGGATCGACGGCCAGGCCGGCCCGCTGCGCCGTTTGCAGCACCTGGTCGGTGATGACCAGAATAAGGTCTTCCGCGCGGGCGGCAACGGCGCTCATCTCGTCGAGCACGGAAAACTTGACGGCCAGAAACTCGTCCGGATGCTCGGTGAGGAATTTATTTAACTCCGTCGATTTCCCACAGCCGCGATGCCCGTAGAAAAGAATGCGGGCGTCTACTGTGGCCGTCAGGGCATCGAACAGCAGTTGCCGCGTATCTTGCATGGGGTCGCGCGATTCATCGGTCTCCACGAAAAAGGCGTCGAGCGCCGGCCCGACCAGCGGTTGCGGACGGCAGACGCTGCGAATCGCCTCGACGGTTTGCGCTTTTTCCGGCCTGGATTCTGTTGATTGTGAATTCATCGCTCTCTCCATTCACGCGTTGCCGGGTGCGGCTATCATATTATATGATAGCAAATAATGCCGTTTGCTGACAGATGCTGTAGGAAGTTGTGTCCCGCTGTCAAAATATGAATTGTGAAAGAAACGGAAGTGAGGATACAACCATGTTGTCGAACGAGCAGGCGCTTCATCTGCCACTCGGAGTCCCGCAATTCTTCTTCGACGACGCCCTCATCGCCCATCAGCAGCGGCTGACGCGGCGGTGGCTGCCGGCAACGGTGTATCCGAAGCCTGTCCTGGAGGCGGACAGGCCGTGGGAGGGACGGCAGGTGGTGCTGTACGGCACCGTGCTGCCGATGCCGGAGGGCGGTTACCGGCTCTATTACTCCTGCTTCACCCCGGCGGAAGGAAACGCCAAGCTGCTGCTGGCGACCAGCGCGGACGGATTTCACTGGGAGAAGCCGGAGCTGGGCATCGTCGAATGGCACGGCAACCGGGCAAACAACATCGTCATGGACCCTGACCTGGATCACGATTCGCCGTCGGTCATCTTCGAGCCGGACGACTCGCAGTTTCCCTACAAAATGATCACCTTCCACAGAAGTTCCGCCCCGGCAGGTATGGAAGAATGGGGTCTTTACGGCTACCTAAGTGCCGACGGCCTGCGCTGGGAGCGGCTGCCCGAGCCGTTGATCATCACGGGTGACCGGACTAACATCATGGCCACCAGACCGGGCGGCAAATACGTGGTCTACACCCGCCACCCGGAGATGATGAGCCGCCACGGCGCGCGCTCGATCTACCGCAGCGAGAGCGAAGATTTCCTGCACTGGTCGGAGCTGGAGCTGGTGCTCACCCCCGACCTGGACGACGAGCCGGACATCGAATATTACGGCATGAGCGTCTTCGAGCGGCACGGCTGGTACTTCGGCCTGATGGAATACCTGGACGGTCTGCACGACTGCATCGAGACGCGCCTGTTCATCAGCCGCGACGGCAGGCGCTGGCAAAAGGCCGGCCGGCCGCCATTCATCGGCGCGACCTATGACTGGAACCGCAAGTGGAGCGGCTGCGCCAGCAACGGCCTCGTTATCATCAATGACTCGATGCTCTTCTACTTCCACGGCCGCTGGACCAGCCACCACTACACCGCCGGCCAGCAATGGGGCATAATCGGCTACGCTTCGCTGCCGGTCGATCAGTTTTGCGCCATCGAAGCGACCGGCGGCGGGCGGCTGGACACCGTGCCGCTGGAGTGGCCGGGCGGCGAATTGGTGATTAACGCCGACACGCGCGAGTCGTATGAATCGCACCCAAGGGACCAGAACGGCGAGATCACGGTGGAGGTGCTGGATGCCGCCGGAGAACCGCTGCCGGAGTGGAGCGGGGAGAACAAAGCCGTTTTCCACGGCAATACTTATAGCCGCAATCGTATCGACGACGGCACCGTGTGCTGGCCGGACGGCCGTTCAATGGACCAATTGAAAGGTCAAACCATTCGCCTGCGTTTCCATCTGCGTCACGCCCGGCTGTTCACCTTCCAGGCGGGAATGGGTGGAGGCGCCAACGACCCAATTTAACGAAGGGACAACATCATGAGCAGTAACATCCGCGTCGGCGTCATCGGCGTGGGCCGCGGGCAGACCTTCATGGACCAGGCGCCGGCCGCCGGCATGGAGCTCGTTGCCATCTGCGACATCTGGAAAGAGCGCCTGGAGGAGGTCGGCAGGCAATACGGCATCGCCGCCTATGCCGATTACGACCGGTTCCTCGAGCACGACATGGATGCCGTGGTGCTGGCCAATTACTTCCACGAGCATGCCCCTTTCGCCATCAAGGCGCTGCGGGCAGGCAAGCACGTGATGAGCGAGTGCGCCGCGTGCAGCACGTTGGCGGAAGGGGTGGCGCTCTGCCGGGCGGTGGAGGAGACGGGGAAGATCTACATGTTCGCCGAGAATTACCCCTACACCGCCTTCAACCTGGAGATGGCGCGGCTGTATCGCGAAGGCGAGATCGGCCGCGTGCTCTACGCCGAGGGGGAATACAACCATCCGGGGCCGTTCGACTGGGCGATGGGCATCTCCCCGGGCCTGCGCCACTGGCGGAACAACCTGCCCGTTACCTACTATTGCACCCACGCCATGGCGCCGCTGATGGCGATCACCGACACCCTGCCGGTGCGGGTGAACGGCTTCGCGCCGCAACTGCCGGAGGACAGCGCCCGCAAGCGCCTGTGGCGGCAGGCGGATGTCGGCGGCATCATCATGGCGGTGATGGATAACGGCGCGGTGTTCAAGCTCATCCAGGGCGGGCTGCCCGGGCACAGCATCTTTTACCGCCTGCACGGCGAGCGGGGATTGATGGAAACGGGCCGCGGGCCGGGTTACTGGGGGCCGGGCAGCGTGCGCATCGTGCACGACGAATGGGAGCTGCGGCCGGGCCAGGCGCCGGAGAAAGTCTATTACCCGCAATTCCCCGACTGGGCGTCAGAGGCCGTGCGCGCCGGCCACGGCGGCGGCGATTACTTCACGAATTATTACTTCGCGGAAGCCATCCGCACAGGCGAGCAGCCATATCTGAACGTCTATCGCGGAGTCGCCATGTCGGTGATCGGCATCCTGGCGTGGAAGAGCGTGTTGGACCAGGGCAACAGCTACGCGGTGCCCGACTTCACCCGCGAGGAGTCGCGCAAGCCGCATGAGCACGATGCCTGGCGCCCGATGGACCTGGATGACCCCGACGCTCCGCCCATCAACTCCCGGGTGATACGGCGCGACGTTATCCCGGAAAACCTGGAGGAAGCGCGGGCGATCTGGAAGAAACTTGGCTACACGGGTGACGATTTGTAAGGAGCGAGATATGACATCCCGCGAGCGCGTGAAAGCCATCATCGGCGGGCAACCGGCGGACCGCTGCGGGCTGTGGCTCGGTAGCCCGCTGCCGGACACCTGGCCGCGTTTACACCAGTATTTCGGCACGAAGACCGAGGAAGAGCTGCGCGTGAAGCTGCGGGATGACTTCCGCTGGGTCAGCCCACAGTGGTTCTCCGGCATTTATCGCCATCCCAACGGGCTGTACATGTTCGAGGAAAGTGTGAAGAAGACCGTGCACGGGGCGGCCGGTCCCTTCGCCGACTGCGAGGATCCCGCCGAGGTGGACGATCACGAGTGGCCGAACCCGGACTACCTCTTCTTCGACGAATATATCGAGAGCCTGCATCACGCCGGACCGTATTATCGCGCCGGCGGCTTCTGGACCTGCTTCTATCACAATGTGATGGACCTGTTCGGCATGGATGACTACATGGTGAAGATGTATGAGGCGCCGGAGGTGGTCCATGCGGTGACGGATAAGGTCTGCGGCTTCTATTACGAGGCGAACCGGCGGCTGTTCGAGCGCACCGGCGGCCTGATCGACGGCTTTTTCTTCGGCAACGACTTCGGCACCCAGCTTGATCTGATCTGCGGGCCGGCGCAGTTCGACGAATTCATCATGCCCTGGTTCCGCAAGTTCACCGCGCTGGCGCATTCCTACGGCTACCAGGTGATCCTGCACTCTTGCGGCGCCATCCATCGGGTGATCGAACGGCTTATCGACGCCGGCGTCGATTGCCTGCACCCGCTGCAGGCGCTGGCGCAAAATATGGACGCCGACACCCTCGCGCGTGAATTTAAAGGCCGCATTGCCTTCCTCGGCGGCATCGACACTCAACAGTTGCTGGATCACGGCACGCCGGAAGAGGTGAAGGCCGACGTCCGCCGCGTGAAGAGATTGCTCGGTCCGCGCCTCATCGTCAGCCCCAGCCACGAAGCCATTTTGCCCAACGTGCCGCCGGAAAACGTGGCGGCGCTGGCGGAGGCGGCGCTGGAAGGATAAAACGATAAAAGGATGATTGGATAGGTGGATGAGTGATTAGTGAGTAATTGTACCGGTACGTCACGTTGCCTTCCGGGAATTGCACGGGATTACTTATCGTCCAACGCGACCACGCCGGGCAGCGGGGTGCCTTCCAGGAACTCCAGCGAGGCGCCGCCGCCGGTGGAGATGAAGCCCATTTTCTCGGCGAAGCCCATGCGGGAAACCGCTTCCGCGGTATCGCCGCCGCCGATGATGGTGAAGGCGTGGCTGTTCGCCAGTGCTTCGGCGATGGCCTCAGTGCCCTGTGCGAACGCCGGGTTCTCGGACAGCCCGACGGGGCCGTTCCAGATGATGAGTCTGGCATCCTTGATATAGGACTTGAAGGTCGCCACCGTCTTCGGACCGATATCCAGCCCTTCCCAGCTTGCGGGGATCTGATCCGCGTCCACCACGCGGACGGGGATGTTCTCCGCCGTCTTCTGGACGAGGATCTGCTCGACCGCCCAGTCGGAGATCACCACGTCCTTCGGCAGCACGATCTCCGTGGCGCTGTTCTTCGCCTTCTCCATCACCTGCTTCACGGCGTCGATGCGCTCGGGGTCGAGCAGGGAATTGCCGATCTCATACCCCATCGCCTTGAAGAAGGTGTAGGCCATGCCGCCGCCGATGAGCAGCGTATCGACCTTGCCGATCATGTTGTTGATCAGCTTCAACTTGTCCTTGACCTTGGCGCCGCCGAGGATGGTGACGAACGGGTGCGCGGGGTTCTCCAGCGCGTGGCCGAGGGTCTCGATCTCCTTCGCGATCAGGTAGCCGGCCACCGCGGGGTGCAGGAAGCGCGCGACGCTGGCGGTGGACGCGTGGTCGCGATGCGCGGTGCCGAACGCGTCATTCACGTAAATATCGCCGAGCTTCGCCAGCTTTTCCGCGAAGGGCAGGCGCACGGCATCGTCCTTCGACTCCTCTTCCGGGTGGAAGCGGACATTCTCCAGCATCAGCACATCGCCCGGTTGCATGGCGGCAATGGCCTGTTCGACTTCAGGTCCGATGCAGTCGTCCACCTTCTTTACCGGCTTGCCGAGCAGCTCGCTCAACCGCTTCGCCGCCACGTCCAGGCGCAAGCCTTCCACCACCTGCCCGTCCGGGCGGCCCAGGTGCGACATCAGGATGACTTTGGCGCCCTTGCCGATCAGCTCGCGGATGGTCGGCAGCGCGGCGCGGATGCGCGTGTCGTCCGTAATCACCGCCTCGTCGCGGGTGGCGGGGAGTTTCGGCTTGATCGCCACGTTGAAGTCCACGCGAACCAGCGCGCGCTTGCCGTCCAGATCGTGGAGATCGTCGATCGTTTTCTTCGCCATGTTGTGCTCCTTATCAGAACGGCGAGCAGGCCCGAAAGCCCGCTCGCCGTCACCGTTTATCAGCGGGCAGGTATTGCTATCCCCTATCCCCTCACCCCTAATCCCTGACTTACATCTTGCCGGCGACCAGGTTCGTTAGGTCGGCCAGGCGGCAGCTGTAGCCCCACTCGTTGTCATACCAGGCCAGCACCTTGACCAGGTTGTCGCCGATCTGCATGGTGCTCAGGCCGTCCACGATTGCACTGCGGCTGTCGCCCTTGAAGTCGATGGAGACCAGCTCGTCCATGGTGATGCCCAGGATGCCCTTCAGCGCGCCTTCGGAGGCGGCTTTCATCGCGGCGTTGATCCCATCGACGGTGGCCACCTTTGCCAGCACGCAGGTAAGGTCCACGATGGAGACGGTCGGGATGGGCACGCGCATGGAGAAACCGTGCACCTTGCCCTTGAGCTGCGGCAGCACCAGGGCGACGGCTTTCGCGGCGCCGGTAGTGGTGGGGATCATCGACAGTGCGGCGGCGCGGGCGCGGCGCAGGTCCTTGTGCGGCATGTCCAGGATGCGCTGGTCATTGGTATAGGCGTGAATGGTGGTCATCAGGCCGCACATGATGCCGAAGCTCTCGTCGAGAACCTTGGCCACCGGCGCCAGGCAGTTCGTGGTGCACGAAGCGTTGGAGATGATGTTGTGCTTCTCCGGGTCGTAGGTCTTCTCGTTCACGCCCATCACGAAGGTGGCGTCCTCGCCCTTGGCCGGGGCGCTGATGAGCACCTTTTGGGCGCCGGCGTCGATGTGGGCCTTCGCCCTGGTCGCGTCGGTGAACAGGCCGGTCGATTCGATGACGATCTGCGCGCCCAGGTCTTTCCAGGGCAGTTGCGCCGGATCCTTCAGCGCGAGGATGCCGATCTCGTTGCCGTCGATGACGATGGAGCTCTCCTTCGCCTGGACGGTGCCGGGGTAGATGCCGTAGTTGCTGTCATACTTGAACAGATGGGCGAGCGTCTTCGCATCGGTCAGGTCGTTGAGGCCGACGATATCGATCGTACTGCCATACTCTTCGATCAAGCGCTTGGCCACCTGGCGACCGATGCGGCCAAACCCGTTGATTCCTACTTTGACTGCCATGGGAATAACCTCCTCACAAAAATTTCGTCCGCAAGTCGATACGCGATGTGCCCCTGTGCTGACCGTGAACCGCGAGGACGACAAGCGCAAAAATGAGGCGCTTGTGATGAATTTCGCAAACGCCGGTCAATTGTAGAAATTATACGAAGGCCTGTCAAGGCCGCACGAGCCGTAACTCTTCCTCTGCTGGAGTGGTCGGGATACAGGACTTCGCAAAAAAATGGTCGAAAGGGGAGTATGAGTAAGAGCTATATCGTCCGCCAGGAGAAGAAGCCGCGATGGGAAAACCCGTGTGAATCTGTTATAATGGGGCATCCCGCAGGGAGTGAGACCAATGCCTATGTCGATGTTGCAGTCCGGCTGGCCGGGACTGATTGAGAAGTATCGCGAGCATCTGCCCGTCAGCGACGCCACGCCGGTGGTGACCCTGCTGGAGGGCAACACCCCGCTCATCCCCGTGGACAACTTCCGCGCCCGCCTGGGGCTGAACCAGCGGATATACGTGAAATACGAAGGCCTGAATCCCACCGGCTCCTTCAAGGATCGCGGCATGACGATGGCGATCAGCAAGGCGAAGGAGGAGGGGTCGCGGGCGGTGATGTGCGCGTCCACCGGCAACACCTCCGCTTCCGCCGCCGCCTACGCCGCGCGCGCGGGGATGCGGTGCATCGTGCTCATCCCGAACGGCAACATCGCGCTGGGGAAATTGTCGCAGGCGATGATTCACGGCGCGACGGTGCTGGCGGTGGAGGGGAACTTCGACGACGCGCTGCGCTTCGTGCGCGAAATCACCGACCAGTATCCCATCACGCTGGTGAACTCCATCAACCCTTACCGCATCGAAGGCCAGAAGACCGCCTCCTTCGAGATCGTCGATCGGCTCGGCGACGCGCCCACCTACCACGTGTTGCCCGTCGGCAACGCCGGCAACATCACCGCTTACTGGAAGGGATACACGGAATACCACGCGCAGGGCAAGGCATTGAGCCGACCGAAGATGCTCGGTTTCCAGGCCGCCGGCGCCGCGCCCATCGTGCTCGGACACCCGGTGGAGAAACCGGAGACGATCGCCACCGCCATCCGCATCGGGAACCCGGCGAGCTGGCAGGGGGCCGTCGCCGCGCGCGACGAATCCGGCGGGCTCATCGACACGGTGACCGACGAGGAGATCCTCGCCGCGTATAAATTGCTCGCCAGCACGGAAGGCGTGTTCGTGGAGCCGGCCTCCGCGGCATCCATCGCCGGCGTGATCAAGCTCGCCGGGCGGGGATACTTCCCGGAAGACGACGGCGTCATCACCTGCACGGTGACCGGCCACGGCCTGAAGGATCCGGACAACGCCATCAAGCAGGCCGACCCCATCATGGTGGTGCCCGCCGACATGGGAGCGATCCTGAAGACCATCGGCTATTAAGGCAATTTGCATGTTGAATTGCCTTTACCATCGTAAATATGCCTGGCTTTTCTCCCGATAATAACAGCAAGGGGAGGTTACCATGACCGAGATTGAAAAAGCCCTCGAGCCGAAAGCGGAAGGGTCGCGCCGTCAACTGCCGAAGGGATGGCTCATCCTCACCGGCATCCTCATCCTGCTCATCCTGATCACGCTGGGAGTGGGGAAATTTAAGGAAGGCCAGGCGATAAAACAGCTCAATGAGGCGAAAAAGCAATATTCCGCAATGTTGCAAAAGGAGCGAAAAGCGTATAACGATACGCTCAATGCGATCATCGAGGAGAAGGGGCGCGCCATCGCAACGGCATTGAAAATGCTCGATCCGCAAATATTGAATTCGCGAGGGCAGGAACGGGCGAATACTCTTATACAGAATTTACTTAAAGATCCGTATATCGCATACGTCGTGCTGCGGGACGAAGATGGAAGCGTCGTTGCACAAGGATCGCAATTGAGCCGGGAGTCCTCGGTTCCGAAAATGACGGATGTTACCGTGAGTAAGGCCGATACCTTCAGTGCGAATATCGATGTTCAGGGTCCCATCGAGGACAGTCGCGGCCGTCAAATCGGCATCGTACGCATCGGTTTAACGCTGAAACCGGCCCAGGGGAAGTATACGGTGGAAAAACCCTCCGGGACCGGCAGTAATGACGCACCCGTGTTCCCTGAATCAGCACCGCCCGCGGCTCCGGCAACGCCTCCCACCACCGACACCGGCACAGACGCCGCGCCTCTGGCGGGACAATAGAGGAATCCTCTTACGCGGAGACACCTAACCCCCCAACCCCCTTCCCTACGAAGGAAGGGGGAGTGGGCTTTCTCATTAATGATTTTCGGTATCCTATTATCCACCCGGTGCTTCCCCTTCCTTCGTAGGGAAGGGGAAGTGGGCTTTCTCATTAATGATTTTCGGTATCCTATTATCCACCCGGTGCTCCCCCTTCCTTCGTAGGGAAGGGGGA
>Ga0315284_10015236_pt1 | contig 10936 bp, 7 predicted proteins | sample YL17G09_16_MG_FD_203696 | JGI IMG/M metagenome (GOLD analysis project Ga0315284, IMG submission 203696) | Sediment microbial communities from Yellowstone Lake, YNP, Wyoming, USA - YL17G09_16 | ecosystem: Environmental > Aquatic > Freshwater > Lake > Sediment | place: USA: Wyoming | collected...
TGAAGGCCTGGTTCTCGGAGATGACGCGGACGCTGTCTTCCAGCTCCTGCCGCATGATGTCGCAGAAGATGCAGCGCTCCTTGAAGTTGTAATACTCCTTGGCGCTGTCCACTTCCTCGCGCACGCGCTTGGGCACGACCGGCAAGGCAATCAGCTGCGAGTGCGTGTGCTCCAGCGAGGCGCCGGCAGCTTCACCGTGATTCTTGAAGATGAGAATGTACTTGAAGCGCCGGTCTTTCTTGAGGTCCAGGATGCGGTCGCGATAGGCCCACAGCATGTCTTCGACGCGCCGCACGGGCAAGGTGGCCAGGGTCAACTGGTGTTCCGGGGTTTCGATGATCACCTCGTGCGCGCCGATGCCATTCATCTTGTCGTAGAGGCCTACGCCCTGCCGGTTGAGCGTGCCTTCAATGCCGAGGGCCGGGAACTTGTTCGGCACGATGCGCAACGTCCAGCCGGGCGTGTCCTTGGCGCCGGCGCTGCGATAGGCGTGAATCTCCGGCGGGGTCTTCGATTCGTTGCCGGGACAGAAGGGGCAAAAGCCGGAGCCGCGGATTTGGACCTTCTCCCGGACGAAATCCGTGGGGCGTTTGGCGCGGTCAGTGGCGATAATCACCCACCGGCCGGTAATGGGATCTTTTCTCAGTTCGGGCAAAGTCTTCGCTCCTCGTTGGTGATATCAGAGCCAGCTCGCCTGTCGCGTTGAGGCAAGGCGAGCCGGCATGACGTCTAACCCTTGAAAGCGTCCTTGATGAGTCGCACCTGGTACCCGGCTTCAGGGTTCCAGAAAACACTGACTATATCAAACCGATAGTTGACTGGCTTTCTGTGCAGCCGCCGCAGGTATTCTCTGGCCGCCTTGGCGATGCGCTTCTGCTTGGCGCGGGATACCGCGGCTTCGGGTGGCCCCGCCTCGGCCGAAGTTCGCGTCTTGACCTCTACGAACGCCAGGATGGGCCCATCCCAACCGATCAGGTCCAATTCACCCGCGCCGGCGTGTGCCCGCCGGTTGCGGGCCACCATGGTATATCCGGCCTGGCGAAGATACCAGTAGGCCAGCGTCTCCCCGCGCGCGCCCGTCTCCAGGTGTGCCGCTTTTCCGGTGGGAGACGCACGCCGCGCACGCTGGCGCTCTTTCCAGACCAGCGCGCGATATATGAGACGAGCGAACAGATTCATAGACAACCTTGAATGATGAATGCAGAATGCTGAATGATTCACTCCCTCATCCGTTCGGGAGGTCCTAGAAGTTCATCATTCCGCATTCATAGTTCACCGTTCCGCTTCAGAAATGCACCGCTCCAGCACCTCGAGCGCGAAGTCAATCTGCTCGGGCTCGACGATCAGAGGCGGCATGAAGCGCACCGTACTCTCCCCGCAGCCCAGAATCAACACACCCTGTTCGAAGGCGCGGTGGACCACCCTCTTGCGCGCCTCGGGGTGGGGCTCGCGCGTTTCCTGACTTTTCACCAGCTCAATGCCAATCATCAAGCCCAAGCCGCGCACGTCGCCCACGATGGGGTGCTTCTCCCGCCAGTTCGCCAGCCGCGCGAGGATGTACTCACCCATGCGGGCAGCGTTCGAGATGTACTTTTCTTCCAACAGGCGGATGGTCTCCACGGCGGCCGCGCAGCAGACCGGATTGCCTCCGAAGGTGGAAGCATGCGCTCCCGGACCCCAGTTCATGACCTCCGCGCGGGCTACCATTACACCCAGGGGCATTCCCGAAGCGACGCCTTTAGCGGTTATCAGGATATCCGGGGCCACGCCGAAGTGCTCGCACGCCCACATCTTGCCGGTCCGCCCCATGCCGCACTGGACTTCATCAAAGATGAGCAGGATCCCGTGTCGGTCGGCCAGTTGCCGCAGCCGGGCGAGGAAATTCCTGGGGGGGATGACGTAGCCGCCCTCGCCCTGAATCGGCTCCACTACGATGGCGGCCACATCCTCGGGTGGCACCGCCGTCTTGAACAGCTTCTCAATGAGGCCGATGGAGTCGCACGCGCACTCGCTGGGCTGGTGGCCGACGGCGCAGCGGTAGGGGTTGGGATAAGGGACGTGCGACACCCCGGGCAGCAACGGACCGAACCCGTGGCGCTGCACGGCCTTCGAGGCCGTGAGCGAGAGCGACCCGAAGGTGCGGCCGTGGAAGCTGCCGAGGAAGGCTATGAAGCGATGCCGTTTGGTGTGATAGCGCGCCAACTTCATCGCTGCTTCCATGGCTTCGGTGCCTGAGTTCCCGAAGTAAACTCGCTTGGCAGAATTGCCGGGGGTAATCTGGGCCATCTTCTCGGCCAGTTGGGCCAGCAGGGAGTAGTAGAAGTCGGTCCCCGACATGTGGATGAGGGTTTCCGCCTGGCGTTGGATGGCGCGGACTACGTCTGGGTGGCAATGGCCGGTCGACACCACGGCGATGCCGGCGCTGAAATCGAGGAAGCGGTTGCCGTCCACATCTTCCACGATCATGCCTTCCCCGCGCTGTGCCACCAGGGGGTAGTCGCGGGTATAGGAAGGGGAAACATACTGATGGTCGAGAGCCAGGACCTTGGAGGCCTCGGGCCCGGGTAGCGGCGTCTTGATCTGAGGTAGTTGGCTGTTCATGGTTTCGCTCCTCTAGCTTGGGATTTACTCCGCAAGCGGCTGGATGGTTAATGGGAGGACAAACCAGAGGAGGATCAGTCGCCACCAAAGAGATTGGGGCGCGCCAACTGGGGAAGAATAAACCGTAGAATGAAGGGAGCCATGCTCACTTCCGTTTCCATCGCGTTCCAGTCTTCGCATCTTCCAGTATAACGCCGATGCTCAACAAGTCGGCACGAATTTTGTCGGAGCGCGCAAAGTCGCCCCGGCGCCGCGCGGCGTCGCGTTCGGCGATCTGTTTCTCAATTTCTTCGTCGGCGAGGGCGTCGACCAGGACAGGAGACGCATAACCGTCGCTGGTTCGAACCTCGACAGTACCCACTTCCACTTTGAGCGACAGATCTGTTGGTTCAACTTTGACGTCCTTGATGAATCCCAACCGTCGGAGTTTCTCACGGTCGGTATCTTCGAGCACCGCAAAGACGCGGTCCCAGCGCTCCAGGACATCAAGGAAGACAGGCCGATTCCCTTCGCGAAACTCGCCGTGGTCCATGGCCGTGTTGGCGTCCCGGACCAGGTCGAAGATCGCCGCCAGCGCTTCGGCGGTATTGAGGTTGTCGTCCAGGGCTTCTTCGAAAGCCTGCCGGGCTGCCTGCGCGCGCGCCTGAAGCTCAGGATTTTCTCCGACGGGAAACTTCTCCTCGGTCAGCCGGTAGCGGAAATTCCTCAGCCTCTCGATAGAGTGCTGGGCCTGGTGCAGGCCGTCGAAGGTGAAATTGAGCTGCTTGCGATACGGCACCGAAGCCAGAAGATAGCGGATGGCCGTGGGCTTATGCCCTCGGGCGATCAGATCGCGCAGCGTATAGAAGTTACCCAGGGACTTCGACATCTTCTCGCCGTTCACGATCAGGTGCTCGGCATGCAGCCAATAGCGCACAAAAGGCTTGCCCGTGGCGGCTTCACTCTGGGCCATCTCATTCTCGTGGTGGGGGAAAGTCAGATCGATACCGCCGGAGTGGATGTCAAAGGTCTCGCCCAGGTAGCGCATCGACATCGCGGAGCACTCGATATGCCAGCCGGGCCGGCCGCGACCGAGCGGCGTCTCCCAGTAGGGCTCGCCCTCCTTGGCGGCTTTCCACAGCACGAAGTCGCGGGCGTCGGTCTTGTCGTACTTGTCGGTGTCCACGCGCGCCCCGGGGCGGAGCCCTGATAGGTCCACCTGCGCCAGCTTGCCGTACGGGGGAAAACTCCGCACGCTGAAATAAACCGAGCCGTCGCTGCGGTAAGCGTAACCCTTCGCCTCGAGTTCCTGGATGAGCTTCACCATGTCGTCAATGTGGTCAGTAGCGCGGACGACGATTTCGGGAGTCTCCAGATTCAGGAGCTGGCGGTCCACTTCGAAGGCCTGGATGAACTTGTCGGTATAGTCGCGGAGCGGAATCCCATGGGCCTTGGCGCCGCGGATGGTGTTGTCATCCACGTCGGTCAGATTCATGACCTGCAAGACTTCGTAGCCGCGGTACTTCAAGTAGCGGCGCAGGATGTCCTGAAAGACAAACGTCCGGTAATTGCCAATGTGTCCGTAGTCGTACACCGTCAGGCCGCAGGTGTACATGCGGACTTTGTCCCCTTCCAGGGGCGTAAAGTCTTCCACCTGCCCGGATAAGGTGTTATGGAAGCGGAGGGCCATATAGCGTGCTGCGCCGGGAGATATCCAAACACTCAATTTTATCGGCATCGGGGAGGCTCAGTCAAGGAACACAGAGACTGCGTTTTGGACGCGCCCTCATCTCGGCGCACGCCGGTGGCCACAAGGATAGGCTGGCGGTCGGTACAAGACTCTGCGGTTATTAGGGGATGAACGTCAAGTCGCGAAACCAGAGCGTTCCCTGGGGGCAGTTCTTGACGTTCTCGTAAGTTACGAAGAACACGATCTTGTTGATCGCGTTCTTGTTGAAACCCTCGGGGAGCGGAGCGGGGAACGGCGTCTGCTTGAAATCCTGGAGCCCAATTGAGAATTCCTGCCAATCATCGTCGATGGCGAGTTTGCCCTGATGGTACTGGTGCACAGACGGGATCACGTAGGTCACCCGTTCTTTTTCGCCAGTCGCCTGTGGGTCGTCCGCTGCGAGCCGGACCCCAAAATCCGGTTTCCCGTCTGCTGTCGTGCCGGTGGCCCGGCACGCGAACCTTATTGCCCGGTAAGCCACGCGGTCACAGGGCGTACGGTAGAATGTCATGAAGCCGCCCGAGCTAGCTTCAGGATAATTTGCCAGCACACTCAGACGAGCTCCATAGGAGAACGACGCCTCGCCACGCTCGCTAACGGTCCACATCAAGTCGCCTGGTTTTGTGCCCCAGGCTGTCAGTCCGCTTTTGAGCTTCGGATTCTGGGCCAACGAGTTGAAAATGGCCCCGCCTTGCGCATCGAAGGCAACATGAACGGGTGGCTTGGCCGGGCTCACGACTGCTGAGGAAGCTGCAGCATCGGACCCCGGCTTCAGGCGGTCCCGCCAACCGCCGACGTTCAGCCCGACGAACAACGCCGCCAGCACGACTAGGGTGCCGCCAGCGAGTAAGACGATCCATTTCTTCCCCAGATGTAGCGGGCCGGCCTCCACGACGGCCGCCGGTTTCGTAGCTGCACCCTGCTTCAATCGGTTCAGGTCGGCGAGGATTTCAGCAGCGCTCTGGTAGCGAGCGGTGCAGTCTTTCGCCAGTGCCTTGATGATGACTTGTTCCAGTCCCTTTGGCAGGGCCGGGTTCACGCTGGTGGGTGAGGCCGGGGCTTCGTTGAGAACGTTGGCAAAGACAGCTGTGATGGTCTTGCCCGCGAAGGCCTGCACGCCCGTAGCCATTTCGTAGAGCACCGCACCGAGAGAAAACAGGTCGCTGCGCGCATCTACGGGTTCTCCTCGAATCTGTTCGGGAGACATGTAAGCCGCCGTCCCAATCAAGGTGCCGGGAGTAGTGAGATAAGGGTCGGCTGCCCTCTTGGCCAAGCCGAAATCGAGAATCTTTACCTGACCACGCTTGGTCACGTAAATATTTCCTGGCTTGATGTCCCGATGGATAATCCCGCTGGAGTGTGCCGCATCCAGTGCATCAGCAATTTGGATTGCCAGGTCGAGCACGACCTCGATCTCCTGGATCTTACCCTCGATCATCTGCCTGAGTGTTTGCCCCTCCTGGAGCTGCATGACTATGTAGGGCCGCCCTTCGTACTCGCCAGCCTCGTAAACGGTGCAGATATTCGGGTGCTCAAGCGCCGAGGCCGCCCGGGCTTCGCGCTTGAAGCGGACCAGCATTTCCGCGTCCTTGATCAGCTCGGCGGGAAGAAACTTGAGGGCCACGAATCGGTCGAGCTCGGTGTCTCTGGCCTTGTACACGACACCCATGCCGCCGGCACCGATCTTCTCGAAGATGACGTAGCGCGCCACGGTCTTACCGATCATCAGGTCGGCTCTGGGCATTGCGCGTAGTATACCACAGCCATTGCAGCCGCGAATCAAGACGGCATGCCCTGCAGAGGCATTTGGCGGCGAGGAAGACCGCCGGGCGCGGCTGACAACTCCCGATTCCAAATCCAGGAACCCTTCGGACCGGTTCCGGCATCAAACTAACTACGGAGGATTGCCACAGAATGCCACGATGCATTAGCGACTACTTGAAGCAGGGAAACGAAGAACTCTCGCGATTGCTCAATAAACTCTCCGATCAACTCCGCGCGCTGCCGCTGGCGCGCGACACGGCAGAGACGATTGAACGGCTGCAACAGCTCAGCGCGCAGATTTCTCGCCGGCTCCAAACACATCTGGAAGAAGAAGAGAAGATCTTGTATCCGGCCCTGGAGGAGCACGTTCAGGGAGTTACGACCACGCTGGACCGCATGCGTCTCGAACACGACACGGGCGAGGCCGCCGCCGAAGCTTTCTGGCAGAGCATCGAACGCCTGACGGAAAGCGGCCGAAACCGCGGGGATGTGGCGGAGTCAGGCCGGCGCTATGTCCAGTGGGTCCGCGGGCACCTGCTCAGCGAAAACGGTCGGCTCTTTCCGTTGGTGGAGCGCCGGCTGAATCCGGAAACGCAGCGGCAGATCCGCCGCGCCATGGAAGAATTGAGCCAGGAGACTGAGGCGCGCGTGGCGGAAGGTTCAACAGAGCCAGCCCAGGCCTAGCAGGCTACGGGAAGAGGCGCCGCCAGCTTCATTTTGATACTATCGAGGGGGGAGGAACTCTTCCTCACGCGAGTTGACAGCTTGTGAGATCCTTCGTGGCTTCCGGTTCCTCAGGATGACAGCCTGCGGCCTTCTTCAGTGGGCGCGGTCAGTACAGCACGGCAGCTTCGCCTCGTTCCGCGACGGCCTTATCGAAATAGGCGACGATCTTGTCCCGCCGCGCCATGACCGCCTTCACCTCTGATTTCCCCAAGTGCGGTTTGGTTTTCTCCAGGAGTTCGTCGCCATTCAGTTGGCGGAGCTTCTCCACCAGTTTGCGCTCGCAGCGCGTCAAGTTCTTGGGTTCCTGCAACTCGCGATCAAGACGGAAGGCGCGGGTGAAATCGATCATCCAGATTTTCCAATCCTCGGTGATCAGTATAGTGCCCTGATTGCGGTCCGTATCGTAAACCAGCTCCGCGAACACCAGAACCTTGTACATTTGCTTGTTCCAGGCATCCACGTCGGGTACCGGCTTGGGATAGTTCGGCATGTCCCACTTCTTGGGAATCCACCAGCTCAGCGCGCCCCGCTGACGATTCCAGCTCCGTTCCACCGTTACCGGCATCATGTCATCCAGCCCCAGCAACTTGGCCAGCTCGTACGCCGCGAGGTTGAAATGGTACGTATCGCGGAAATTGAGGATAGTCTGCCCGCCGATGACTTCCCTGTTTTTCAGTATGTCCACAGGTTGAAAGGCGGCATCGTGGGTCAGCGTGCCGTCACTGAGCGTCAATCGCCAGGGATGAGTCTTGCCCGTCCCCAGTTGCTTGTTGTTGGTGACGTTGGCGGTGAGCAGGAACTCTCTCATTTGCTCAACGGTGAGATTGGGTTCCTCCGCTGCACTTACGAAGCCTGCCGCGGCCAGCCAGACTGCGGCCGCGAAAACCAACAAACGCCGGAAGTAGAACATGCCACACCCCCTCTCCTCGCAAAGGCGAGTCTGATTGAATGCAATGTGCTCCTGCCGGCGCCATAAGACAAGGCCCGGCAGCGCTTTGGTGACTGCGTTCGACACGGCACATGGCGACGCAGCACTCGTGGTGGCAAGGCGGCATTTCGTACGCCACTCGCTTGCCGGAGTTCAGTGGCGTGGCGGGAAAGTCTTGCAATCAGGGAAAGGGGAGGCTAGATTAGCGAGTAATCGACGGAGCGAATTCACTTTGCTGACCACGCCTGTAGCGTCTCTGATGCGCAAGGTTTTTACGGGGCTGGTGCTGCTGGCGCTGCCTGTTTCCGCTGCCAGTGAGCCCCGGATCGTTGCGGTTGGTGATGTGCACGGCGCCTACGCAGATTTCGTTGACATTTTGCAGAAGACTCACCTCATCGACAGCAACCGTCAGTGGATCGGCGGCACGAGTGTCCTGGCGCAGACGGGCGATACGGTAGACCGCGGGCCGGACACGCGCCAGTGCCTGGACCTGTTGATGGAGTTGGAGCGCCAGGCAAAGAAGCAGAACGGCAGAGTCGTGGCGCTGCTGGGGAACCACGAAGTGATGACCATCGTCGGGGACCTACGCTACGTCGAGCCGGAAGATTACGCCGGCTTCGCGACCGACCAGTCAGAAAAAGTGCGGGAGCACGCCTACCAGGAATACCGGGACTTCCTTGCAGCCCATCTGAACCACCAGAACGCTGCGCTTCCCGAGGATGAGGCCGCGCGGCAGAAATGGATGGCTGAGCACCCGCTGGGCTACTTCGAGCGGCGAGACGCCTTCGGCCCGGAGGGTGTGTACGGGCGCTGGCTCCGCCAGCACGAGGCGATCGCTCAGGTGGGCGATGTGCTCTTCATGCACGGCGGCCTCAATCCCGCGCTCCCCTTCCGCGACATCAAAGAACTGAACGAGCGCATCCGCTCCGAACTGGCCAACTTCGATTCCCTCTGGCAGATGCTCTGCAGCAGGAAGATCGTCTGGCGTTACATGAAGCTGGAAGAGTATATGCGCCAGATGCAGGACGAGTGGGCTTCCATCCAGTTGCGCGGCCAAGTGGAGGATCCTGAGGCGGCGTGGGCCATGCAAAAACTGCTCGGCCTTCCGAACTGGACGATTTTCTCCCCGGACAGCCCGATCTGGTATCGGGGTCTGGCCCTCCAGCCGGAAGAAGACCTGAAGGCCGGTGTGGAGGCGATGCTGACGCGGCTGAAAGCCGGGTACATCGTGGCAGGCCACACGGTCAGGCCCAAGTTCGACATCAATGCCCGCTTCGACAATCGCGTCTTCCTGATTGATACGGGCATGCTGAAGAAACACTACGGAGGGCGGGCGTCGGCGCTGGAGATCCAAAACGGACGCTTCACTGCCTACTATGCCGACGCGGCACCGCAAGGCCTGTCAGTGTCGGAAGGGGGCGGAACTGCCCCCACGCCGAAACCGGGCGAGGAAAACAAGAAGCAGAAGCCATGATCCCCTACCTGGAGAAAACGCTGAACCTGCGCCGCGACGAATTCGCGCCCGCGTCGCTCCTGTTCCTTTACCTGTTCCTGATGATTGGCTGCTACGTCATGGGAAAGTCGGTGGGCGATGCCATGTTCCTAAGCGCCTTCCCCACCTACCTACCACACGCGATCGTGGGCACCGCGCTCGTGGTCGGTGTTTTCGCTTCGGTTTACATTCGAATTTCGCACCGCCTGCGGTTGGAAATGGTGGTCATCAGTTCGCTGGTGTTCTTCGCCCTGTCCTTTGCCCTGTTCTGGTGGCTGACTCGCTTTCAGAGCCGATGGGTTTACCCGCTGATCTTTATGTGGGTGTATCTGGTGGGGGCGATGGGGCCGACGATGGGCTGGACGCTGGCCAACTGCGTCCTGACCACCCGGGAGGCCCGCCGAGTCTTCGGCTTCATTGGCGCAGGGGCGGTCCTCGGAGCACCTTGCGCCGGCTTCATCACCGCCGATGTGGTTCGGCACGGCTACGCGCGTCCGGAGACCTTGCTGCTGGTGATGGCTGGTTTACAAGGGCTGGGCGCGGTGGTGGTGCGGCTGCTCTGCCGGCAGACGGGGCCGCGGCAGGCCGCACTCGGCGTGGCGCCGACCGCTGACCCAGCCACTCCCAAGAACATCGCCCAAATCTGGGCGTACATGCGGACCTCTCGCTATTTGCTGCTGATCACCGCGCTGATTGCCGTCGGCTGCATGGCCACCACGATTATCGGCTATCAATTCAAAATCATTGCCAGAGCCAACTACGGCGCGGACAAGGCGGCCCTCGCCGCTTTCTTCGGCCGCTTCGATGGTTACATGGGCGTGGCCGCGTTTGTGCTGCAAATGCTCCTGACCGGACGGTTGTTGCGCTCCTTCGGCATCCGGGTCACGCTGTTCGTCTCGCCCGTGGTGTTTATGGGGGGGAGCATGGCCCTGCTGCTGGCTCCCGTCCTGCTGACCGCCTGCATCCTGAAAGGCAGCCACAGCCTGCTGCGCTACTCGCTGGACAAGTCTTCTACCGAACTGCTCTACCTGCCCGTGGCTCCCCCGGACATCAAGAGCCAAATCAAGTCGTTCATCGATGGCTTCATCTGGCGCACGGCAGATGGCGTGGCCGGCCTGGTGCTCTGGCTATTTGCCTCGGTAGCGAAATTCGGCCCCGGGCGCATGAGCTTGGTGAACTTCGTGGTTTTGTCAGGCTGGATCGCTATCGCCTACGGCGTCCGGCGCGAGTACCTGAATGTGCTGCGGCGGGCCATCGAGCGTAGGACGCTCGACCCAGAACGGATTGCCGCGGGCATCCTGGATTCCACCACCACGGAAGTGCTGGCGCGAGCCCTGGAGCACGGCGGCGAGCAGCAGGTGCTGTACGGACTGAGCCTATTCGAGATGGGCCGTGAACCGGGCTGGCATCCGCTGCTGCGCAACCTGCTGGAGCATCCCTCGCCCGCCGTTCGCCAGCGGGCCCTGCGCTTACTTGGCGATGCCGGCGACCGGAAGATCCTACCCCAGGTGCAGAAGATGCTTGGGGACGAATCCCTCGAAGTCCGTACCGAGGCGCTGCATTACTTGGTGGTGCACACCGGGCTCGATCCTCTCAATCCGGAGATTGCCAACCCTGATTTGCCCAGCCACGTTATCCAAGGGCCCGTGGTGGCCTACCTGGCGAGGACGGGCGATCCGGGGGATTTCAGCGCCGCGCAGCTCATCCTGCAGGCCAT
>Ga0315284_10015237_pt1 | contig 10936 bp, 12 predicted proteins | sample YL17G09_16_MG_FD_203696 | JGI IMG/M metagenome (GOLD analysis project Ga0315284, IMG submission 203696) | Sediment microbial communities from Yellowstone Lake, YNP, Wyoming, USA - YL17G09_16 | ecosystem: Environmental > Aquatic > Freshwater > Lake > Sediment | place: USA: Wyoming | collected...
GTAGTCAGTCCCGAGCTGAAGAAAACCGCGCGAGGATTTTAGCCACGTCCTCGATGTCCTGCAGATAGACGAATTCTTCCTTACCGTGTATATTGCACTCCGGCCGTATGACGCCGAGGCCAAATGCCTTACATCCCCACGTGGCAACAATGTGGGATAAGTCCCCAGAACCCATCTCGCCAAACTTGTTACCTTCGCCGATAGTATCAGCGATTATGCGCGCCAGCCGGTCTATGACAGGGTCATTGGCGGGAGGCACCGTTGGGATGCCATAAACACGCTCAAGCTGCCATGTGACACCTGGAACAGAGGCAAGTGTATCGAGCAATTCTTTTCTGGCATCCTCCAGATTCTCTTCGGGAATTAACCTCCGGTCTACCGATATGAGACACTCATCCGGCACGATATTGGTCTTGATGCCTCCCTTTATCATGTTGATATTCAACCTGCCTTCCATTCGGTCCAGTTTCGTATCGGGGTGGGTGGGGACACTAGATTTTCTCTGTTCCACTTTGTGTTTTAACTCCAGGAGTGCCTGCATCAAAAGGCTGGCCTTCTCGATAGCGTTCTCTCCGAGATGGGATAAGCCGGAATGTACGGATTTGCCCGTAACTTTGATATCAAGCTGCAGTGCCCCGAGGTTGGCTATGGAAACAAATCCAAAGTTAGAATCAAGGTTGAGGAAATAAGCACCGGAAACAGGCTCTAAATATTGCCTCAGATACTGGAGCTGGCTGGCCTGGCTATACTCTTCGTCGGTCGTGATCATCGCTGAGACATCGAAGTCGAGGCGCTTCCCTTTCAGGGATTCCATAGCCAAAAGTAGGGCGACAATACTTCCCTTTGTGTCGGCGGCGCCCCGACCATAGACCTTCCCGTTGTCGACTCTGGGTTTGAAGGCGTCCCAACCTTCGGCCGGGACTACATCGATATGAGCATAGAAAATCAAGCGCGGCTTACCTTTCTCGTGGCGGTGACAAATAAGATTAACCCTTCCTTCTCTTCCTTCTGCGTGCTGGGCAGGTATTACGGGCCTTTGTGTATCGAAGCCTAACTTTTTGAACAAGGGCTCGAGATAACCGATTGCCTTGCCGTAGTTCAGACCCGGCGGTACAGTAGTGTCAATGGAAATCAGATCTTTAAGGACTTCAAGGTACTTCACTTTTGCCTCCCTCTAGCTTATTTGCTGCGTCTACGGCTAGATTGTATCATAGCAACCATGTCATGCGGCAACAGCTAGTTGAACTCATTCATGGCTGCTTCTATGCCCTGGGCAAGAAAACAGTCAATGGCTTCGGCCACTCTGGCAATTACGGGCTTGATTGTCGCTTCTTCCTCAGGAGAGAAATCGTTGAGCACATAATTGACTATGGCATCCTCGCTGATGGATTGTCCCTCTGTTTGCGGCCGGCCTATCCCCACCCTGATTCGGGGAAAGTCCTCGCTGCCCAGGGCGGAGATAATAGAATTCATGCCCTTGTGTCCTCCTGAGCTTCCGCTCTGGCGCAGGCGAATTTTGCCCAGGGGCAAATCCAGGTCATCGTGTATTACCAGGAGGTCGCCCAAAGAGATGTTTTGCTTGTGCACCAGGCCAGCTACGGATTGGCCACTGAGATTCACGAACGTGCGGGGCTCGGCCAGCAGCAACTTCTCACCTCTTACTTGGCCAATGCCTACTTTAGCCTGGCATTGCCTGTGGTCAAAGCGGATAGAATGAATCCTGGCGAAGTAATTCAGGCACTGGAAGCCAACATTATGACGATTGCAAGCATAGGTCTTGCCGGGATTGCCCAAACCAACTATGAGTTTCACTGGCTTGTAGTTTATGAGGATTCAGTCACCTGAGATTATGGCTGATTGCACTGAGGTTAAGCAAGTACTTCTCGCCCGGCATCGAGCTTCAAATAGACAGATGACACTTCGCAATGCCGGGGGGAACTGTGTATTTGAGAGCAGCTTTCCTTTGTCATTGCGGGCATATATGCAAAAAATGTTGTCATTTGGGTCATAGGGGGAAGAGCATGAGGGAGGCGGGATGATTCGTTTTGTAGGAATGACTTGTTTTCCAAGAGTTCGACGACTCTTTTTCATACGCAAGGCGATTACCTCCGGCACACATAACTCTGAGAGTATGCACGATTCGTTTCGTCGGTTGGCCATTTGTTTTTGCGAAGCATGAGGGCTGGCAGACTGTCGCAGCAAAGCTGGGATGATTCGTTTTGTGAAAATCACCTGTTTTTCCGAAGTTCAACAGCCCTTTTCCATACGTGAGGCGGCCGACTAAATTGTCAAAGTACATACGATTCGTTTCGTCGGTCTGCCATTTGTTTTTGCGGACTCTGCAGTCCGGCAGACTGACGCATTGAGGCAGTCTCTAAGAGACTCTCGACAACGGCCTTCAGGTATTTGCTGTCGGTTGCGTCCAACTCGTAGTTTGCGGAATACCATTTCACTATTAGTCTGGAGGCTTCTCCGATTACGCGTCGGTTACCAGGGTCGTGCTGAAGGGAAGACTGTAACTTGACGCGAATAAACGCTATTTCAGGGTCAACGCCTTCCAGATTCGTAATGTTCCACATTTGACGTGTTTCGGCAGGGCTAAGGGTACCGGAATAGAAGCCATGTTTACGGGCATTCCGGTTGCCTTTCTGCCCACCGCGCCTCCTTTTAGTCTGTGTTTGGTTTGCAGTCACGTCCTGTGACAGCTCACCCGCGGGATTTGGTCTGCCAGGGTAGCGCACATTTCCAAATTAGCATGGATGCTTGATTCGAGCAAGGGGAAAATGTCACTTCTTCCCCGAATGGTTGACCGAGGCTGTGAGAATGATGCTGAGGGATAGACACCCATCTCAATAGCGTGGTGGTGTTGTCCGCTTTAGAATGTCCTATTTTAGAAAGGCTGAATAAAACACACTAACTTAAACCATCCCAGAAGGTGAGAATTGAGGCCGACTTGGGAAGGCAGTATTTTGGCTTTTTGTTGGCCGCCACAGGGACTTATCTTACAAACCCTATCTCAAAGGCAAGGTCTGCTCATACGCCAGAAGGGATTTAGCCGCAAAGTCCATTAGAGGGAGGGCAGCTGTCACATCTTTTTCATCCTGGGGATTAAAGGGAACCTTCTTACCTTCGGAAGCCTTCGCATGCATTATTTGGCATCTGTTAGCTTTGTAAAGTATTTCGACTATCCTAGGTATTGGTTGTTGAACGTCATTGGAGCTTAACAAGCCTTTGGCGGCCTGTAGGAGTGAGGGCAAGTTACCTCCAAAGCGCTCGTCTAAAGCAAGTTGTAGTACTTCCATTTCGTAGGACCCTCGGCCGTAAACCTGCTCAAGGCTGTCCTTGCTATGTCCCTTGACAGTTCTTATCTTATCGCCGATGTTTTCAGCTACCTTGTATAGGTTGGCAAACTTCTCGAAGGGATGATCGGCCAGATGAGCTCGCCTATAGAAATCAGCGGCGTCAGAATGCCTGACATTTATTTTTCCAAGTTTCTGCGAATCTGATACTTGAACGGTGTTTCCGGAGGCATCCTTCTTGACCACTGTCACCTTCCCACTAACAACAACCCGCTCCTGTAGTTGGAGGAAGATTTGCCTATTGCCGGAAGCATCAATATGTTCAATATTAGGTGATTCGCCTCTGATGGCAAGATGGGTATCAAATCTCCAGGATAACGCACTCAAGAACTGATTGGCGACCAAAAATGCTTTGCTCCGTGCGGCCGCACTATCGGTAGCGTGCATTAAGCTCACGACTACCTTACTACTGTTTTCTTCAACTTCGATCCTTGAATCATCTATCTCAGAGCAAACCTGCAGGGGTGAGGGCCTATCTAGTGCGAATGTGGCTGTCCACATTTGCTTATCCACAAAAGACATACTATCACCACGCTTCCCATTGAACAAGCAGAGGGCACGAGGTGTCGCGGGCGTCAGGACTTAACGAAATGACGAAAAGTTAAAATCAAAAGTTACAGGGCGAAGTCACGCGGGAGAAAGAGAACAAGAATAGGACTAAGATATGATTGACAAGACGAAAAAATAGCAGGACAGTTAAAGCCCTCGGGGGAGGTGTCGACGTTGGGGAAGATAACGGCAGTCATAACGCCGGTCTATATCTGGAAGAGGGTATGTTTAGCTTTGAAAGCAGCGCTTTCTTAGTTCTATGACATCGAAAAAGAGACTGAAAAATGTTAAGCATTTCACTGTAAAACAGAGAGCGAGTAAAGAAAGCAATGATTATTGCCTGTCCCAAATGCGGTGAAAAGGTCGTTGTCAATGGTTTAGGACGCAAACCATTAAACATCCCGCTCAAAAATGCTTATGACGCTTTACAAGCACATGGTAGCGTGGCAGGGGCAGCCAATGAGCTCGGTTGCAGCCAGAGATACATTTTCAAGGTTCTGAAGGCCAATGGGTTAAGGCTGAAAGATATATTTAAGGGGTAGTCCAATTTGATTTAACCCTGTCTTCTCTTTTCTCTATACCAACGCACCACAAGGACGATTATCACAATGAACATGATGGGCGTGGTCGGTACAACAATTTTAAAAACAAGTGCAGCAATGTACGGAGAAAAAAGAGCAATCAAGTTTACTACGCCGTACACAATCCAGAAAAGAAGAAATGGAGCAACTACAATTCCTAATAATAGTGTCCAATTTAGGTGTCTTCTAAACCAATTCATTTCAGCCTTTGCTCTACTGCCTTTAGTTTCTTCTTGGAGAGGCTAATCAAACCCCAACCTAGCAAGAGCAAGATAACGCTGTAAATTATCTGCCATGCCAGCTCTGAGTTGGTATGCGGGCCAAAGTTGGGGTTATAAATAAAGAACCAATCCTCATGTCTGACAGCATAAATGAACATGGCGTAAAGCAAGTTGATTCCAAATACACCCGAAATAATGTATCCTACTACCTTTAAGACCTTCCAGGGAGTCTTCACTTCAATGCTCTACCTTGTGCAGCTAAGAATCCAAACCACTCTATAGTAATGCAGAAGATAGTTGTGCAGGCTCTCTCATTAACTATTTCCCCAATATATGTTTGTATTTTCAACGATGCCTAATGGTTCAAACCGAAGGTCACCTAATCCCTCTCCCAATTCATCTATCAATTGTCTTTTCTCCTCTAATCTTGCTCCCCAATCTGTGAGTTCTATCCATTGTGCTTCCATTTCTGTTTCCCAATCTTCTCTCCCTGCCTTCCAAGCTTCCATTTCTGTTATCCATTCCGTCATAGCTGCGTAGAACCTTAGAGTTTCCTCTAACGAAGTCCCATATTCACTTATATCAGGCGCTTCCGGCGGCGGTATTGCATACGAGGCGTTTTCGTATGAAGTCACCGCTTGGTTATACAGTACTACCTCATCGTTATAATCGGCCACTAGTTCTTCATACTCCTGCTGTTTTCTTTCGTACTCTTCGTAGAAGCTGTATGATAAGGATTCCGCCCGGTCGAGAGCTATCAATCCATATTCCTTGCCAATTTCAACATAGGCTACCTTGTCCCAGCTCCTGAGGCTCTCTTCTATGAAATAAACCTTCCCTGTGATCTTGTCTAGCTGGACAAAGTGGTCTTCTATCCAACTCCCCAAATCCTGTCCCGTGCAATCAACGTATATCAAGCCCTTATCCGTGGTCTCAAAGGCATTTAAGGCATGGCCCACATCTTGCTCCTCAAAATCTATGGTGACTAGAGCTGCTCTAATACCTGCCGCCTCGGCGTTATTATGAACTGCCTCAGCAAAATCACCACAGGTGCGACCAAGGAAGGCAAACTCAGAGTCACTGCCAAAATCCATATAAGCACCTTCGTCTGTCGGGTCTTCACTGATGAAATCTACTAGCATGGCATAGGTGGGGTTAGTGGCGCTGGAATTATTTATTAACTCAATCGGCTCGCCATCAGCTCCAACGAGTACTCTCCCATCTTGATATATATAGTTAGAGGGTGTTGTCGGACGGAGGCAAATGACAAGAGCGGCAATGACTATTACTACGCCTACGACTACTCCAACCTTCATGCCTCACCTCATTTACTCAGCATACTCATAAGCACGCTATGATTTAAGTTACTATCTCCAAGCCTGGATGTCAATTCCTTTGCTGTCATTCTTGTGGCTGGTAAAGAGTCACAAAACAGGTGTCATCCTCGTTCCTGAGCCTCTCAGAGCGAGGTTATTTCATTACCTCTGGTTTCCACCGAATGATTGGTCTCATTGCAGTCCATCTCGCTATGCCGGACAGTTCCGGCTTATAGTTTGGGTCAGTCATTAACTCATAAGCGCCCTTGGGGCAGACCATTACCTGCAACTTCGGCATAATGGGTGCAAGAAGCTTGTGCAGTCTCAATTTATACTCTTCCCTAGTCCAAACGATTATCACCTCTTCATCTTCGTCTATTTTTCTTTCCCTGAAAGCTGCCCACAAATGCTGAAAGTCCATCTTGTGAGTTATGTATCCTGTTATGTTCTTCCCGAGCTTTTGGCACTCTAGGGTAAGCGATGCATACGGCATAGTCCTGCTCCCGGCATGGACCTTGCCATTTGCGTCTACGAATGAGCCTAGTGTACCGAAATCAGTCACTCGGCAGAACTCTCTGTCAATCTGGCTCCACTCGCTATCTTTCCAAAGGACAATCTCAGATTCGTTGTGCCTCATGCTCATTTTGCCTTAGAGTAATATTCCTATTTATGGTATCGGTTTGTCAATGATTCTCCCGTGGCCTATTTACAAACCGAAGCTAGAATTTTGGCGTTAAATTGTTTGGGACGGGTCGGGACAAAAAGGGACTTTACGAGTAAAACGGGATTTTGTCCACTAGCACGTTGGTTCTATTTTGTTCGTAAGGGGACAGTTAGGGACATCTGACCTGGAATCCGAAGCCCGATGCTCTTTGCATTGAACAATTCTGACCTTTGTGCAGTTTACCCTTAACGCTTCTGGGTGTCGTATCTTGAAAGGCCTGCACGGACCGCACTAGCGTAGCACCAGGAGGGGTTCTATTGTTTGTCTCCGGCCTCGCCCAGCAACTTTAGGAACTCGGCTTCGCTGAGCGTCTTTGTCCCCAACTTCTCTGCTTTGGCTAATTTGGAGCCAGGGTCGGCGCCCACCACCACGTAAGAGGTCTTCCTGGTGACATCCGAGCCAGCTTTGCCACCTAGAACCTTTATTTTCGCTTCTGCTTCTGGGCGGGAGAAGGATTCCAGCTTCCCGGTCAAGACAAACTCCAGTCCGGCTAGAGGTCGGGAGGGGACAAGCCCCTCCCCTTCCCTGACCTCCTCTCTTTCCAGCCTCATCCCGGCCTTCCTCAGCTTTCCGATAATCTGCCTGTTTCTTTCCTGTCTGAAGAAGGCAACAATGCTTTCAGCTATCTTGGGGCCGATGGAGGGAATGCTTGAAAGGTCTGCCTCACTCGCTTCGGCCAGGTCGTCTATGCTGGCGAAATGCTCTGCCAGTAGTTCGGCATATTGGTCACCGACATGCAGGATGCCCAGGGCAAAGATAACTCGGGCTAAGGGTCTGTCCTTGCTTTTTTCGATGGATTTCAATACATTCGAAGCGCTCTTGTCCGCCATTCTTTCCAACTTCATGAGTTGTTCTTTGGTAAGAGAATATAGATCGCCTGGATCTTCAAATTTAAGCTTCTTCTCCAAGCCGGCCTCGAACAAAGCCTGGCACAGCTTTTCACCCACGCCATCTATATCCATTGCCCCGCGGCTGACAAAGTGCTTGATTTTCTCCAGGGCTTGAGACGGGCAGGCAACGTTGGTGCAGCGGTGTATGGCTTCGCCTTCGGGCTTTATGACCTCGCTGCCACAGACAGGACAGCGGGCGGGCATATGGAAGATTCTCTCCTTGCCGGTGCGGCGACTGACAATAGGTTCGACAATCTCAGGGATGACTTCCCCGGCCCGTTGCACCACGACCCAGTCTCCAATCCTGATGTCCTTGCGGTGAATGTCTTCCTCGTTGTGCAGCGCCGCTGAACTGATGACCACACCGCCTACTCGAACCGGCTCTAAAACGGCATAGGGGTTGAGGCTGCCCGTCCTCCCTACATTGATGCCGATTTCAATTAGCCTTGTGGTGCCCTGGACAGCCGGAAACTTGTAGGCAATAGCCCATCGTGGCTCGTGAGCCACCGTGCCCAGCTCGTCCTGGAGGGCAATGGCATTGACCTTGGCCACTATGCCGTCAGCCTCATAAGGGACTTTCTCCCGGGTTTCAGCCCAGCTCTGATGATATTTCTCCACTTCATCGAGGGAGTGGCGCAGGGCAATATGGGGGTTTATCTTGAAGCCAAGAGACTTGAGGTATTGCATGATTTCCCAGTGATTGTCCGGCACTGCTTTGCCTTCAGCCCACCCCAGTCCATAAACGAATATGTCGAGAGGGCGCCTGGCGGTAATGCTGGAATCGAGCTGTCTCACCGAGCCGGCAGCAGCATTCCTGGGATTGGCAAAAAGCGGCAGCTCCTCTTTGGCCCTCTCCTCATTAAGCTTTTTGAAGCCAGCTTTAGGGAGATAAACTTCGCCCCGGACTTCGAACCTGGGGGGAGCCTCTTTGGGCACGGAAAGGGGAATGCTCCTGATCGTTTTCAGATTCTGCGTGATGTTCTCACCGTGGTAGCCATCGCCCCTGGTTGCTCCTGTGACGAGCAAGCCGTCAACATAAGTCAAGGCTACTGCCAGGCCGTCAATTTTAGGCTCGCAAACAATGTCGAACTGGCCTCTGCCCAAAAGGTTGGCTACCCTTTTGTGCCAGGCTGCCAGCTCTTCGTAGGAAAAAGCATTAGCCAGGCTCAACAACGGGTCCCGATGTACGACGACACCGAACGCTTCTACAGGAGGCGCGCCAATTCTTTGCGTGGGAGAGTCCAGGGTAACAAGCTCAGGATGGTCGGTCTCGATCTGCCTGAGCTCCTTCATCAGCGCATCGTATTCGGCGTCACTGATTTCGGGGCTGTCCAGTACATAATAACGGTAATTATGGTGGTTGATTATGTCCCGCAGCTCTTCTGTTCTCTGCTTGACCTTGTTCGCGTCTCCCATAAAGCTCCGTCAGTCATAATATTACCATAGCTAGGATGGGTATGCAGAGAGACGGCTTGTCTAACGTCGAAATAAACGGTAAACTGCGGAGACCAGCCAGGAAAGTCTCTGCCTACTTGTTTTTCCCGAACGGGCAGATATAAACGCACATACCGCAAGCCCTGTGTTGATCCTCTCGTTTGCCTAGATAGCTGTCACATGCCTCGGCAGCGAATATGTCGCTCCTCGGTCTGGGCTTGTCGAAGGACTGGCCGGTAAAGGCATGTGCAGGACAACTTTCGACACAGGCAACACAGTCATGGCACGTCTCAGCCATGGCCTTTCCCGCCTCCAGCGGAGCATCCGTGAGCACCGTGCCCCATCTGACCCGGGGACCATGTTCGGGCGTAATGAGCAGGGCACTCTTGCCAATCCAGCCCAGCCCGGCCAGATGAGCTGCCAGTTTGTGGGAAAACACAGCGGCAAGTCTAGTCATATCCACCATTTGGGACGACGGGACAACGAAAGCTTGAAAACCAGCTTCGCCTAGCGATTGGGCCAGCATCAAGGAAATCGAGTCTAGGCGAGGATTTACGATTTGATACACGTAATACCAGTAATTATTCAGGGCGGCAACGTTCTTGTGGTGTACCAGGGTATTTACAATGCCGTCAGCGAGCACAAAGCCGTGAGAAACAGCCCGGGGAAGCTGCGTCAGGAATTCTCCGCCCTGCTCGGAAATCTGCTGTCGGGCAGGAGCAAGGTCAGCCACGCCGAAGTAAGTCGTCCCCATATCCTTGGCCAAAGATTCCAGCTTGCCTCTGAGATTTGCTTTGCCCCTGTCTTTCATAGCCGATTCGTGTGTGCAAGTATAGCACAGGCAGGCTTCCAAACCTCGACTTCGAGCTCAGGGAGGAGCAGAGTCGAACTAACTCCTAGCTCTGCGACATCTGTTATAATCAAGTCAGATCCGCAAACATGAGATAGAGTGTAATGTGGAAGGAGGAGACAACATGGCTGCCAAACCAGTTGTGATCAGGTTCTTTGCGCCAGTTATCGATGCCACGGTCAATACCCTGATGAGTGCTGTTGACCAGAAGATGAAGCAGGGGATAAAGGATTTCATTCTTCTTATCTCTTCGCCGGGCGGTTCTGTTATCCATGGTTTAAGTGCCTATAATTATTTGAAGGGGTTGCCTGCATCCATAACCACGCACAATTTCGGCAGCGTGGACTCAATAGGCATCGTCCTGTACTGCGCCGGTTCGAAAAGGCTATCGGTACCCCAGGCAAGATTCCTATTCCACGGCGTTAGTGCCCAGTTTAGAGGGGAACAGAATTTAGATGAGAAACTGCTGGAGGAGAGGTTAAAGGGATTGAGGATTGATATGGAGAATATCGCCAAGGTAATCGCAGCCAACACCGGCAAAAGCGCCAAAGATGTTATTGATGCCATGTTTGAGAGGATGACTTTGAATCCAGAGGAAGCGCAGTCCTGGGGCCTGGTGCACCAGATCCACTCAAAGCTATTTGAAGAAGGAAGCGAAGTTATTGCCATACAATTCCAGCAGCCACCACAGCAACTTCCGAAGCTGCCACATTAGACGGGACGAGTGTGCCCCGCCAGTCTCTGTCATTGCGAGCCCCGACTTGTCGGGGTGTGACAATCTCATTGATTAAATTCCAAATATCAAAATCCAAATGATAATTGGAATCCAAATGCCTAAAGGTCAAAACTGGTTCTTTTTGTCATTGGGATTTTGGGCTTGATTTGACATTTGAGCTTTGACATTTGTCATCGTTTAGCATTTGGGATCTAGGATTTCCATTTCGGAGGTTACTTCCTCGCTGTCGTTCCTCGCAATCACGCAAGGAACGCATCACTAGGGTGCTGAATAGGG
>Ga0315284_10015238_pt1 | contig 10936 bp, 5 predicted proteins | sample YL17G09_16_MG_FD_203696 | JGI IMG/M metagenome (GOLD analysis project Ga0315284, IMG submission 203696) | Sediment microbial communities from Yellowstone Lake, YNP, Wyoming, USA - YL17G09_16 | ecosystem: Environmental > Aquatic > Freshwater > Lake > Sediment | place: USA: Wyoming | collected...
TGCCTACGGAGGACTTGTGCCCGACGCCGGCCAGCCAGATCGCTCCTGGGCAGAGATCATGGAGCTCAACATTGAGCCCCGGCGGGTCTGGCAGGGCCACGAACTGGCCGACATCCTCAGCCATCAGCTCGCGGTGCCGTTGGAACTGGAGATGGGACATCGAACACTGGGCGTGGTGGAGCCGACTTCGCCGCCGGATCGCCTGCACCTGATGACCTTTGCCGATGTCCTTCACAATTCGGATCCTCCACTCCAGTTGCTGCGGTTGATCAAGGAATTTGCCAAGGGCCACCTGGCCGATAGCCATAGCCTGCTGCCGAAGGAGATTGCGAGCATCCTCTACTTCACGGCGATTGCGGCGGCCCTGGTCCGCAATGGCCAGCGTATCACCAGCCGTCCGGATCAAGTCATCGCCGAAGGAATCCGCTGGACATTGTCACTATCCTGGATCGACGAGCGCACCCGGGCGGTTCTCCAGGAGGCCGCTGACAAGCTTCAAGCCGGAGGGAACAAACTCGGTGGTGTGTAGAGGCAATGGATCGGCGTGGGAGCGGTTTGGAGGTCGAGCATGGCTGAGCTGTTACGCTGTCCACAGGGGCATGTGTGGGAGCAACCGGCAGTCGCAGGCGTGGGCGACGGGCTACTTTGCCCCAAGTGCTCCCTGAAGCTGGCCGCTGTTGCTCCCGCCGAAGCGGCAGCAATCCTCGCCGCCGCCGCCGCCGAGCCGCCCGGCGCCTCGGCGGCCTCTGAGTCCCTTGCCTCGCTGGTTCCGCGCCTGGCCTTGGACAGGGACGACGACGAAGGGGTCTCCCGCCGCGGGCGGTTCCGCATCCTGCGGCCGTATGCTCAAGGCGGCCTTGGCCAGATCAGCCTGGCCTTGGATGTCGAACTCGAGCGCGAGGTTGCGATCAAGGAGGCAAGACCCGAGCTGGCCGATCACCCGGCTGCGCGGGCTCGCTTGGTCAGCGAGGCTCGCATCGCCGGACAGTTGGAGCATCCGAATATCGTTCCCGTCTATGCTCTTGGCTACGAATCCAATGGGCGGCCGTATTACGCCATGAAGCTGGTCAAGGGGCGGACCCTTCAGCAGGCCATCCGCGAGCACCACCGCGAACCTTCTGCCGCCGGCCTACGCGCGCTGCTTCGCACCCTGGTGGGTGTCTGCCAGGCGGTGGCGTACGCCCACAGCAAGGGGATCGTACACCGGGACCTGAAGCCCGCGAATATCATGGTCGGCGATTTCGGGGAGACACTCATTCTGGACTGGGGCGTTGCCAAGCACATGGCCGATGGGTCGGCTCCGGCTGATGACCCGAGCGCCGACAGCGGTGCCGGCGCCACGCAATCCGGCCAGGTGCTCGGCACACCCAGCTATATGCCGCCGGAGCAATCGGAAGGATCGGCCAACGTGGGTCCATCGGCCGACGTTTACAGCCTGGGCTCGATCCTGTATGAGATTCTCTGCGGACGGGCACCCCACCCCGGGACCAGCCGCTCGGAAGTGTTGCTGAGGATGCAGCAAGAGGAGCCGCCGCTGCCCTCCAGGTTTGCCCAGGTCGCACCAGCTCTAGAAGCGGTGTGCCTGCGGTGCATGGCTCGCAAGCCCGAGGACCGCTACGTCACTGCTGCCGATGTCACGCAGGACATTGAGCGATGGCTGGCGGACGAGCCTGTCTCCGCCTTCCGCGAGCCGCTGATGACCCGTCTGGCCCGATGGGGGCGCAAACACAAGGCCGCCATGACGGCAACCTGGGTGCTGCTGGCTGCCGCCGTCGTCGGTTTGTCTCTCGGTTCATATTTGATCAATCGCCAGAAGACGCTGGCCGTCCAGGCGAAGGTCGAGGCTGACGAGAACAGGCGAACTGCGGACCGTCTTCTTACCCGAAACCTGATCACGCAGGTGGGACTTCGCTTGTCAGACGGGCGATGGACGCAAGCCAAGACCGCCTTGAGAGAAGCCAAGGAATGGCATGCAAGAACGGGCGGTGCTGGCACTGGGCTGCAGCTTATGGAATGGTGCCTGTCACAGGCATCCCCCCCGCCTCTCTGGACCTTTACCGGGCATACTGGCCCGGTGCTCGGCGTGGCCATTTCCCACGATGGCCTGTGGGGCGCCTCGGCCAGCGCCGATGGGACGGTGCGGCTGTGGGATCTGATCCTGGGCCGGGCAGGGCGTATCCTCAAGGGCCACGACCGCGCGGTTGTGGGCGTGGCGTTCATGCCGGGTGACAGCCAGGTCCTTTCAGCCGGTGCCGACGGCACACTACGCCTGTGGGACATCGCCTCCGGCCAGACAACACGCGTCTATAGCGGACACGAAGGCCCGATCCAGGCGTTTGCCATGTCCGAAGCCTCCGGGCGCGCAGCCACAGGAAGTGTAGACGGCACGGTACGTATCTGGGACGTCAAAACCGGACGAATGAGTGCTGTCTTGCGCCCGGAGGGCGCACCTGTTCGCGCGGTCTGGATACACCCGGATGGGTCCCGGCTTCTGGTTGGCGTTGGCGACGCCCTGGAGGTCTGGGATGCCGATTCACAGAAGCGACTGGATCGAGTTCGCTCTTCCAGATCCTCCGACGTGCTGGCAGTCAGGGAGTTTGTCAGTTTTCGCACAGTCGTCACCAGTTGGGCTGGAGATGGGTTGACCTTCGGCAAGGCCTCTGCCAAGGGCCTTGGACTGGTTGCGGAGACCTGGGAAACACCGCTCATGTTCGCCGACGCGCTGTGCATTGACACGGCCAATGAACTCCGCGCGCTGCTGATCGGCACCAATACCGGAAGCGTCGACTTACTGGGCTGGATGGTGCCCACCCAGCCTCTGCTGCACACGACGGATCATGTGGGCCCGGTTCGCGCCGTGGCCATGCGCCCGGAAGCCGTGCGCGGGCTATCGGGCGGCGACGACGGGACCGTGCGCTTGTGGAATCTCCGCCCGGAATGGCAACCGGGCAAGCCCTGGATCGAGCGGCAGCAGAGCTCCTACAACATCGACTTCTCGCCCGACGGACTCACTGCGGTTTCTGCGTCCGATCAGCCGGCCTGGGGCATCATCCTCTGGGATGCCGTTACGTCGCGCCAACTCAGGGTCATACAGACGCAGCAGCCCATGTGGAGAGCGGTATTCCTGCCCGATGGTCGGCACGCGCTCTGCGGCGGCGCGAACATCGGGTCCGCCTCAAGTCTCTTGCAGATCTGGGACCTCTGTGCTGCCAGGCCAGTCCGGAGCTTGGTCGGCCACACGGGTGATGTGCAATCCGTGGCTGTTTCGCGCGATGGGGCGCTGGCACTATCGGGAGGTTCTGAGCGCGTCGCCAGGATCTGGGATCTTCCCAAAGGAACCGAGCTCGGCGTGCTCAAAGGGCATCAAGCCAGCATCCACCATCTGGAATTCTCCGCCGACGGCAAGCGGGCGCTGTCCGTTTCGCTGGATGGAGTGGCCAAGCTGTGGGACCTGTCCAGCCGGCAGGAACTGCTCAGCCTGGACGCCCTGGGGGCTACCTTCTGCCCCGATGGTCGGCAGATGCTCTGCACACGCTCACAGTCTGTGGAACTGTGGGATACGCGTACAAGGCTGCCGATCCGGGCACTTGAACCCTTGGACCGCGTAGGGCAACCCACGATCTCCGCCGACGGCAGGTGGGTGGCTGGTCCCGCCAACGAGGCTGTGGCTATCTGGGATCTGGCCAGCGGCGAACTGCTCGTTCAGGCAGCGCATCTCCAGGGACGCAGCCGTGCTTGCGTGAGATTCGCACCAGCCGGACAGTTCATGGCTTGGTCCAGCGATGGCCGGCTCGGCGGGACCGTTCGCTTTGCGGACATGGGCTCCATCACTCGCCTCCATGCGGCAGAAACAGAGGTGGCCAATGCCAGGCGGATACTCGCAGGCAATCCGGCGGATGTAGGCGCGTTGCTGGCCCTCTCCGATTGGTATGCGTATCAGCAGCTCTGGGATTGGGCGGGGCTCCTTGCTGAACGGGTTCGGGCCCGGGGAGCCCTCGCGCCGGCCCTTCGTATTGCGCATGGACGTTGGGATCGCGGTGACATTGAGACGGCCCGGATCGAGTACGAACGCGCCCTGCGGCAGCGTGAAGCGACAGAGCGGTACCTGCGACATCTCCGCAACGCGACGCCCCCGGCGGCGGGAAGCCTGACCGGCAGCCGGTTCGAGATCCAGACCCCACATCAGTGTGTGCTGCTGGGGTTGAGGTTTTGCGTCCAGAAGTTCGATGCCATCAATGAGACACTCACCTTTCTCCAACCCATTTACCGCTCGCCCGACGGCCAGCTCCAGGACGGCCTGTCTCGTGGCGCCGTCGACGGGCAGATGTACACGGTCTTGGCCAAAGACGGCTACGCCATGGCAGGCATCGTCGTCAGCAGCCATACGGCATTTCGCCTGGGTATCAAGCTCATTTTCATGCGACTGCGCGACGGACGCCTCGATCCGGATGACTCCTACGAGAGCGAGTGGTTCGGGAGCAACGATGGCCCGCCGTGGCAGAAGCGCATGGTCAGTCGAGGCAAGCCGGTTTTGGCGATCCACGGCCGTTCGGGGAGGGCCATCGACGCCCTGGGCCTGCGTCTTGCAGACGATGAGCTGCCGGAAGAAGCCGATGAAGCATCGCGCTAAAATCCTGATCTGATCCATTTCCTCGGAGGCCCTATGTCTCTGCACCGAACGTCTGAACGGGGAATTCCGCTCTCGCTGGAAGTGTCACCCCCGGCCCGTTCCGCCTCCGCGTTCAAGATCCAACGATTCACTGGGAGATCCGCACGGGTTCTCTGGGGCGCGCTCGTGGCGTTGCTGGTAGTGGGGCTGACTATCTATTGGTCCAAACGGCCGGCATCGGATGGGGTGGACATTCGCACCACGACATACCTCCTCAAGTGCACCTCGGCTTCCTGCGGCCAGGTACAGACGTGGACAGGCCAGAGGATCTTGGAGGAGCGAGCCCGTGTTCGACAGGCGGATCTGGCGGCCGGGGGCAGGGGCTATCCCCAGATTGACCTCAAGTGTCCTCTCTGCGGTCGCGAGCTGAAGGGGGCACTCAGGACGGCCTCCGGCCAAGTCGAGATCGCCGGCGCACCATCCAGCGGCACGACGCCCGTGTCGCCCGCCCGGAAGGAGCAGAGGTAACTTATGAACCGCAAATCTCCACGTGCGTTTACTTTGGTTGAGTTGCTCGTGGTGATCGGCATCATCGCGCTGCTGATCTCGATCCTCTTGCCCGCCCTGTCCAGGGCCCGCGAGCAGGCCAGGCGGGTCCAGTGCCAGAGCAACCTGCGGCAGTTGGCCATCGGCACGCTCATGTACGCCAACGAGAACAAGGGAATCACGCCCTGCTGGGGTTGGGAGTTTGATGAGACCCATTGGTGGGATCCCACACAGTTGGAGAAAGATGCGTTCTGCGAGCGGGGTCTAATCTGGAAATACGCCCGCAGTCGCAAGCTGTATACCTGCCCCAACAACCCCGTTGGCCGCGACCTACAGTATCCACATGTCAACAACATCTGGGGCTTCCCGCCCTATTGGTCCTACGTGATCAACGGCCAGCCTGGCTACTCCCTGAATCGACCGGACTTGTGCCCCAAAATCGTAAAAATCAGGCCGTCGCCGAATACGGTGCTCATGCTCATGGAGCAGTCGAACACCGACCTGTCCGCGTTCGACAACGGAGTCGTGCTCGTTCACGCCGTCTTCACCCCTGGCGATGATTCTCTTTCCGACGTGCATCTGCTGGGCGGCAATATTGCTTTCTTCGATGGGCACATCGAATGGATGCTCCGTAAAGCCTACCTAAGCCGGGTCAGCACGCCTCAGGGCACGCGAGAGCTGTTCGGCGGCCATTTTGATTGGTTCTGGTAGCGGTGGTCGCGGCGGGCGTGGATTGATCTTGGCTGGCCGCCGCCGGCTCCGCCCTCTGGCCGTCGCAGATTCCTCGTCAAAAAGATCCCCCAACACCCGAGTTGACCATCGGCCCAGTTTCATGGCCCTGCGGGCGCGTCTTGTGTTCCGATGACTGCCGCGGCCGGTGTCAGAGAAGCGCAGACTTCTCTGAGCGACCGGATGTCGGCGCATTTGGACAGGGTCTGCGGGTGCCAACCGACTGCCGTTGATCGAGTAGACGGCCGAGACGGGTCGAGGTGCCGAAAGATCGGCGGCGAACCATGCTGCCACAAAACCGCCACAACGCCTGAGATGTGGCAAGCAGACCAACGCGTCCTCACCCGAGATCGGAGAGGGCAGCTTCTTCGTGGACCTTCCGGAATTGCCCACGCGACAGCGGCTGCATGAATTTGTGGCGACCTTGTGGCGGTTGCTCCACCGACGAGCAGGCCACCCTCTCACATCGCAGTCAGATGCATTCAGTCACTGAAACGCCGATGTGATCTCATCCGCTACGAAGGTGTGGCAGCAATCATCGAACGATTCTGAGCTCCGCATCTGGGCTGGTCGCATCGGTTCCCGGGCCGAACAGGTCGGCGCAGAAGGCAACCTGCCCAGAGGCATTAATGTCAGGACTCCAGAAGCCGCCGAAGGTCAGGCTCTCCAAGCCAGGCGGTTGCTGGCCGGATTGCGCAATGACTGTGTAGCTAGGCCAGCGGCAGCGACAGGACCGACAGGATGGCGAAGAGGCGGTGTTTCACCGTTCCCTGATACTCACTGAGCATGGCTCGTCGCCTATCCGCCGGACAAGCAAGCGAGGGCGACCGAACTCGTGCTCGAACAGGCGGAGATGCTGTGCCGGGACTGGACGGCGTGAGATTCGTCGCAGCACCTTCCAGCCTGCAGACATTGCAGTCTGCGGCGGGACCCCAAAGGTCGCCGCCAGCCAAGGCACAAATCGCTTGGCATTGGCACCGATATCGGTGATAATCCGCACCCAGTCAGGGTGATATTCACCCGACATCCAGTTCCGGTAAAGCGTGATGCTAAGTCGAACTGCGACCACGTCACAACGTGCGTTTCCTTGCCTGTTCTCGTGAAGTCGAGATAATTGCCTGGCTCACATTAAATGGGCGACAAGTCAGACGGATGAGGTCATAAGGCCGTCCGTCTGTGGCGATGCTTAAACATGGCTGAACGGAGCGTTGATGAGTGATGCCGAGGAACAGAGTGCTACGCAGCCTGTCCCGAAAGCGGCCCAGGCAGACACCGCGGCCGAAACGCCCGGTATCGCGCCGCGATCGCTGGCTGCGGCTCAATCACCAGCCGCTGTTCCCGCCTTGCCTGCTCAAGTCGGCAATTACCGCATCACCGAGAAGATCGGCGAAGGAGGGATGGGAACGGTCTGGCGTGCGATGCAGTTGTCAACTCGCCGGGAAGTCGCTCTGAAGTTTCTGAGCCATGCATCCTTCGGATCGGAGAGAGCTGAGGCCCGCTTTGAACGCGAAGTAGAATTGACCGCCAGGCTGCAGCATCCGCACATCTGCCGGATCTACGACAGTGGTGTCCACCATGGCATCTACTTCTACGCGATGGAGTTGATCGACGGCCTGCCGCTGGATCGGTATCTCCAGCAGCACCCCCAACCGCTCCCTCAGATGCTAGAGTTGATGCGGGCGATCTGCCTGGCGGTCCAGTATGCTCACCAAAAAGCCGTCATCCATCGGGATCTGAAGCCCTGCAATATCCTCGTTAGCCCGGACGGCCAGCCGCACATCCTCGACTTCGGGTTGGCCAAGGCCATTCAGGAGCAAGGCCCGGCCGTCTCCTTGGATGGCGCCGTGATGGGTACACCGGCATATATGAGCCCGGAACAGGCGGCGGGCCGATCCGATGAGATCGACACGCGCAGCGACGTGTTTTCGCTGGGCGTGATCCTGTACCGAATCACCACTGGACACCACCCATTCGATCTCACCCTATCCTATCTGAACTTGATAAAGCAGATCACCGAGCAGGACGTCCCGTCGCCCCGGAGTGTCGATCCTTCCGTGGATCGCGAATTGGAGGCAGTGCTGCTCAAAGCCCTGTCGCGAGAACGTGATCGACGCTATGCCTCGGCTGGAGCGATGGCTCAGGATTTGCGGAACTATCTGGAGGGCGATCCGGTTGCGGCCAAGACCCCGTCGTTTTCCTACCTTCTGCGAAAACGGCTGCGCCGCCATCGCCTGCCGCTGGCGATTGCTTGCGGACTCGTGATTGCGATCGTCTGCATCCGGTTCTTCGCGTTGCAAGCCACCGATGCACGGCGCATCGGAACACTCCGGCAATCTCTCGATGTGTTGGTGCAGCGTGCTGATTGGTCGGCGCCGGCTTGCGCGCAGATCGACAAAGTCGTAGGCGATATCCGCCGGCATTCACACGAGCAGGCAAACCTTGCCCATCGCCGGGTCACATCTGGTTTTGCAGACTGGCTTGGGGTTGCGATCCACCGTCCAGCTCTGCAGCCTTCGGACGTGGCAACGGCTCGAGAAGCAATCGCCCGTCTTGCCGGTTATGACCACGGACGGGCAACTCAGTTGAGCCACGAGTTGGACCAGCGGTTGCGCATTTGGGAGTCGTCAGCGGTAATCGCTAAACCATTTTCTGGACTGGCGGACGTCTTCAACAAGGGCTTGGTCCGGGTGGAAGGTGACGGGCTGATTGCGGCATCGCCAGAGTCCGCGGTGGCCCAGGTTGCCACCCGCATCGCCTGCTCGGGAAATGTACAGGTGGACGCCCAGTTTTCGGTCGCCGATACCCTGCGCGACGGATTCGGGGTGGTGCTCGGCCTCAGCCCTGGCAAGGCTTACAGCTTTCTGATTGACCTTTCACATACGAAACCGCGATCCATCGGCGCCGACGGATTCGATTCAGGGCCGGCCGAGCCAAACAAGCGGCGGATCTGGCTGAGGCTGCTGCGCAATGAGGTGCAACTGCGTTCGCAGGACCTGGTCGTTTCTCGGGGGCATCCCCTGCGATTGTTGGTGCAGCGAGAAGGGAACAGACTCACGCTTCAGGTCGACGGAACGACAACCCTGGTCTTCGACGATCCGTTCCCGCCATCCGGCAGCGGCCAGGGTGTAATCATGCTTCGACTGCCGCATGGAGTGACGATGACGGCGCTGCGGGTGGCTCGCCAGTCCTTTCCGCTGGCTTTCAGTCCCCTGGAACACGGTGACGATCTATTCGAACGGGATCAGTTTGCTGAGGCCATGGACGCATACCGTGTTCAATCTGCCACGACAACCGATAAGGCGTTCCGGCAGGAAGCACGTTACAAGACTGCGATTTGCCTGTTATCGCTTGATCGCAAGGGTGAAGCGACAAGAGCGTTCAGGGAGGTGGCGACGGAGGAGGGAGATCGCTGGCCGATCCTTGCCGCCGCGCAGCTCTGGGCGATTTATCTTGCCGATGACGCTTACGACGAAGCGGACGCGATATTCGCCCGGCTGTCCTCGCAATACCGTTTCGAGCAGTTGGCGGCCCTTGTGCCGGACAAGATCCGCGGTCTGGTCATGACCAGCTACTGGAACGGGGTGCAAGGTGTGAATTGGCTTCGTGCCGATCCACAACGGGTTGAGAAAGTTCGACGGTTACTGGCAACACAGGAGATTCTGGGAACCGACGAATTCGATCGGCTGTCGGCGAAGTTCGTAGCTGTCCGGGCCATGCTGGAGCAGGACCAACTCCAGGAGGCGCGTCGCATAGGCGAGCAGTTACTGGCGGATCCTGCTCTGACCAACCCGCGATGGCTGTGTCTGGCATGCGAAGACTATTCCTGGCTGATGCGCTTGCAGGGAAGACCGGAGGTGGGACTTCGGCAGATCGAGCGGCGGTTGCTCGACAATCAGGGAAGGTGTCGGCCCGAGTTTGCACCCCTTCTGGTCGAGCGAGCCCGCATCCGCGCGGGTAGTCATCAGTGGGATGAAGCCGAAGACGACCTGCAAAAGTTCTTTGCGCTGGCTGCTGATCGCGGCAAAGAGGTTGTCGCCAGCCGGGGGCGTTGGGAGTCGTCGGCCTCGCTACTGCAAGGCTTCCTTCTCGATCGTCGTGGGGATACCACGGCAGCGGTGGCAGCCTGGGAGCGAGGGGTTCGCAAGATGACCGATATGGAGGTCTTCGAAAGCGGCGGCATGGTGATGGACCAGATAGTCCTCGGTGCTCTCTCCGGCCGACTTACCGACCTACAAGCCGATGCGATGGTTAACCTACTGATCCAGCAGTCCGGAACGCTGCACGTGATGTCGGCGGAGTCGAATCCCTTGACTGTTCTGAAGACCGGCTTGTTTCGCATTCCTCCCAGTGCATTGCGTGAAGCCTGGCTGACACCGCGCGGGCGAGAATATGCCAGAAAAATCGCCTTTCGCGATCTTTCGTTTCAGGAGTATCTCCGCAGCCCCTTCCTCGTTGTCGGAATGGAGATCGTACGTCAGAGTACCGCTGGGCACGAGCTTTCCGTGGAGCAGGATCAAGTGTGCTGGCAGGCAATCGATCGGTTCGTTAGGGCGTACTACGACGGAAAGGTCGGCGCGGTCCAAATCTTTCTTCTCGCATCAGGTTGGAAGGGCGTTTCCGGTCCGCTCGGCTGGAAATGGCTGACATCCCTGGATGGTGATTTGCGTGGGCCCCTCGCTTACTTATTGGGATTGCGCTGTGAGCGTCTGAAGAAACCCGATGATGCCGCGAGTTTGTTCCGCATCGCCATGGATGCTGCAACCAGGCAACCGCTTCTTCAGCAACTTGCTCATCAGAAGCTTCAGAAATGAACCTCTGGTTCAGCAAATCCGCGCTGGTCTCCAGAGCGGGCCCAAAATGTCGGGCAGGCTCTGGCACCGTGGCAGAAGCGGTTTCTTGGGCGGCCGAGTGGTAGTAGGATTTCAACCGGCCGCCGAGGAATTGCCGACAGCCGATTGACACTTGGGCCCATCTTCTACAGTGCCATTCCCGAACTTTCGCCAGAACAATGAGTTACGGACGCAAGGGTAGGCTGTGGCACTACATTTTATC
>Ga0315284_10015239_pt1 | contig 10936 bp, 13 predicted proteins | sample YL17G09_16_MG_FD_203696 | JGI IMG/M metagenome (GOLD analysis project Ga0315284, IMG submission 203696) | Sediment microbial communities from Yellowstone Lake, YNP, Wyoming, USA - YL17G09_16 | ecosystem: Environmental > Aquatic > Freshwater > Lake > Sediment | place: USA: Wyoming | collected...
GACCATGCCCGCTCGCGATTTTTACATCCCGCTCAATACCCCATCCCTCGGGGGCCCCTTCAACGAGAGAGAAAATTTTTTCGCTTCTCATTGAAGGCGGAACTTTTGTGGCCCGCCTGGAGCGACTGTAGCAAAATTTTGGCACATTATGGCGATACACAAAAAATTTTAAATTCCTGAAAGAAGTTAAAATTTTGTCAAAATTTTGCCACAGTGAGTGAGGATGCCCAATCCGAACGAACGACAAGCGGAAGGCGGCCACAAAAGTAAACGCCTGATTGTTGAAGCGAAAAAATCTAACCTGGTTAGAATTGGCAGGATTAGTTTATATACGGCAGAATAGCTTGAGCGGCGCGGGAAGAAGCGCCGGGAGGGCCAAGGGAGTCCCGGACTTTTTTCAGTTCCACGAGCATTGCGGATTTTTTTGAGTCATTGCGGATTATCTCAAGAGCGGCTTTTGCCAGCTTTTTCGGAGTGGCGTCATACTGCAGCAGTTCAGGCACGATGATCTTACCCGCGATCCAATTCACGAGGCCCAGCATTTTTATCTTAGCGACTATCTTATACGCCGCATAATTAATGAAATTAGCCCTGTACGTTATAATAAACGGCGTTCCTATGATAGCCGTCTCTAAAGTCGCCGTGCCTGACGCGACGATCGCGAAATCCGATACACTCAATATATTATACGCGTCCCCGTCGGAAATCCTTATATCAGGACCGGAATCTCTCACAGCTTCCTTATATAATTCCAAAGGCAGATTTCGGTATCTTATGATTATGAATTGCGCGCCCGGCAGATCCTTTTCTATAAGTTTAGCGGCGGCGGCCATGGTCTTGAGAAGCGTCTTTACCTCCATCCTCCTGGAACCCGGCAAAAGCGCTATGATAGGCCTGCCTGCGGAAAGCGAATATTTTTTCAGTACCTCTTCCTTTGGCAGGGTGGATTTTACCGTTTCAATGAGGGGATGGCCGACAAACTCCGCGTTCACACCGTGTTTCTTATAAAGAAATTCCTCGAATTTAAAAAATACGATTATCTTCTTGACGCATTCCTTTATTATCTCAATTCTATTCTCGCCCCACGCCCATACCTGCGGGCTTATGTAATATATGACGGGGATATCCCTTTTTCTTAATAATCTCGCGAGCCGTAAATTGAATCCGGGGTAATCTACGAGGATGGCGAGGTCGCATTTTCTTGAATCAACTTTTTTAAGCAACCCTTTGAAAATCCTGCCGATTGTAAATATGTTCTTCCACGCGTCTACCAGTCCGACGATAGCGAGCCTTGATATATCAATATCTACGTCTACCCCAGCCTCTTTTGATAGATTACCTCCTAAACCGAAAAATTCAAGGCCAATTTTAAGTTTTTTTAGTTCTTTTACGAGGTTGGATGCGTGAAGGTCTCCGGACGGCTCGCCCGAGACTACGAGGATATTTTTGGCCATGGGCTATCGGCTTGGTTTAATCTTTTCAAGGATGGCAAGGGCTACGGCAAGGGCGCGCCTTCCTTCAACACCAGAGACGATAGGCCTTTTGCCCGTCCTTGCGCATTCAATAAAAGACCGCAGCTCTTCCTTCAAAGGCTCTGTCTTTTTAATCTTGGCCTTTTCTTTCTTTATCTTATTGCCGGTTTTTTTGAATAGGGTCACTTCTTGGTTTACGTAATCAAGCGATATGTAGGAATCTTCCTGGAATATGCGTATCTTTCTTACGACATCTTTTGTCACGCGGCTCGCGGTGATATCCGCAATCGTGCCGTCTTCAAATATCAGCCTGACATTTGCCACGTCCTCATGGGCGGACATGGTGCTCAATCCGACCGCTTCAATAGTCACAACCTCCTGTTTTATGAGCCCCAGGACTATGTCAATATCGTGTATCATAAGGTCCAGCACAACGCCGACATCTTCAACCCTTTTATGGAAAGGGCCCAGACGCTGGCATTCCAGGAATTTCGGTTTCTTTAAATAATGTTCAATCGCCAGAACAGCCGCGTTAAACCTTTCAACATGGCCTACCTGTATTATAAGGTTCTTCTTCTGGGCGATCTCTATCAGTTCATCGGCTTCGGAGAGGGTTTTGGTTATCGGTTTCTCTATAAGGACATGGATACCGTGGTTCAGGAATTCCTTGGCGATGTTATAGTGTAAACTTGTAGGCACAACTATGCTGGCGGCATCAACTTTATCAAAAAGGTCCTCATAATCGGCATAACTTTTTGTATGGTATTTTTTACCTATCTCCAATGCCCGCTCAAGGTTACAGTCACACACCCCTACCAGATCCACATTATCCAGCTTAGAGTATACCTTGGCGTGGATGGCCCCGAGATGGCCCACGCCCACTATTCCTACCTTTACTTTAGCCATATTTTTGCCAATTATATCATTTTTCTCGACAAAGGGCAAGTCTTATGTTATCATATTTCACCTAATTATGAAGGAATATACGAGATTAATAAGATTTGTGCTCCCGCACGTATGGGTGCTTGTCCTGGCGACCGCCTGCATGATAGGCACATCCGTCTTTAGCGGTTTCTCTATAAGCATGATAATACCGCTTATAGACAACATAATAACCGGAAAAAAGATGGCTATACCTGCCAATATCTTTGTCCCCCAGCAGCTAAAGGCCCTTATAGACTATGTGAATTCAATGCCTCCCATGGAGCTTCTCAATAAGATGACGATCCTTGTCATGATCTTCTGGCTCTTGAGGAACTTCTTTGAATTCTGCCAGTCGTATTTCATGAGCGATGTGGCTCAGCGCGTCATAAGGGATGTCAAGAATACGATATATGCGAAACTCATGAGGCTTCCCATGGAGTTCTATTCCAGGAATCCCACGGGAAAGCTGATGTCCCGCATAACTTATGACGCCACCGTGATCAGGGATTCCATAGCGACCGGCCTTACCGATATGTTATGCCAGCCGATACAGCTTATTGTTTACCTGGTGCTGGTATTCGCCGTAAAATTCTATTTTTCAATATCCTGGCCGCTTATACTGATCGGCTTGATATTATTCCCTCTGGTCGTATACCCTGTCGTAAAGATAGGCAAACGCCTTAAATCCATATCCAAGCAGTCCCAGGAGAGCATGTCTGACATAACGACGACGCTGCACGAGACGATATCCGGTATACGCATGGTAAAGGCGTTTTCCATGGAGGAGAGTGAGGCAGAAAGGTTTAAAAAGCAGAACCAGCGGTTTTACAGGCTTACGATGAAATCCACCAAAAGGGTCATAGTGGTCAGCCCCATAACCGAGTTTGTGGGCATGTTTTGTATCGCCATAATCTTGTGGGTTGCCGGTAAGGAGATAATTTCAGGGGCCCTTTCTGCGGGCGCTTTTGTGACATTCCTGGCAGCGCTATTGTCCCTGATGAAGCCCATGAAGCGGCTTACCAACGTTTACAGTATAAACCAGCAGGCGCTCGCTGCGGCGACGAGGATATTTGAGGTCCTGGATACAAAAGAGTCTATTGCGCAAAAAGATAATGCGACAGACCTGCCGAGATTCAGAGACAGAGTGGAATTTAAAGACGTCTCATTCGCCTACGATGACAAAGAGGTATTGAAGTGCATAAATCTTAATGTTAAGGTAGGAGAGATCGCCGCCTTTGTGGGCCCTAGCGGTGTCGGCAAGACAACCCTCATAAACCTTATACCGCGTTTTTATGACGTCACAAAAGGCAGGATCATGATAGACGGAGTGGACATCAGGGACTGCTCATTGAAGTCACTCAGGTCCCAGATAAGCATGGTCACGCAGGAGACGATACTCTTTAATGAGACGGTTTCCTATAACATATCTTACGGCTGCAAAAATCCGAAGAAAGAGGATATGGTAAGGGCGGCAGAGATAGCTAATGCCCATTCGTTCATAATGAAGATGCCTAACGGTTACGATACGATAATCGGAGAGCGCGGCTTCCGCCTTTCGGGAGGCGAAAAACAGCGCCTCTCTATAGCGAGGGCTGTTTTTAAGGACTCGCCGATACTGATACTGGATGAGGCGACGTCGCAGCTTGACACGGAATCGGAAATACTCGTTCAGGAGGCGATAGACAGGATGATGAGAAATAGGACCGTTTTTGTCATCGCCCACCGTTTAAGCACGATTAAGCACGCCACGCGTATCTATGTGCTGGACGGCGGCCGTATTGTAGACGTCGGGCCGCACGACTCGCTAATGCAGAAAGAAGGGCTTTACAAACGGCTGTATGACATGCAATTCGGGCAAGCGTTGATTAAGTGATTGAAACTGCAAAATATATGTGTATAATATTAAGCTCAAATCAGAAAGGATGTATAAAAGATGGTGGAATCTACACTTATTAAGAGTCTGCTTGAAGCGGGGGTCCACTTCGGGCACGAAACCAAGCGTTGGAACCCCAAGATGAAGAAGTATATATTCGGCGAAAAGAACAAGGTCTACATTATTGACCTGGAGAAGACTCAAGGCGCGCTTCTTAAGGCATGCGATTTTTTAAGGAAGACGGCCGCTGAGGGCGGCAGTATACTTTTTGTCGGAACTAAGAAGCAGGCGCAGGAGATAATCAAAGCAGAGGCGTTGCGCTCGGGCATGTTCTATGTAAACCAGAGATGGCTGGGCGGCATGCTCACTAATTTCCAGACTATAAAGAAGAGCATAAAGCGCATGGAGGATCTGGAGCGTATGAAGGGAGACGGGACCTTCGCGAAACTTTCAAAGAAGGAAGTGTCTCAGCTAAACAAGGAAGCATTCAAACTCAATAAGAACCTTGAAGGCATACGCGCTATGGGAAAACCGCCGAAGGCAATCTTTGTCATAGATTCAAAGAAAGAGGAGATCGCTATCAAGGAAGCGAGGAAGATAGGGATAGCGATAGTCGCGCTCGTAGATACCAACTGCGACCCGGATATCATTGATTATCCTATACCGGGAAATGATGACGCTATCCGTTCGGTAAAACTTATAACGGGCCTTATCGCCGACAGCATATTGAACGGCAGGCAGCTCTTTGCCGCCGGAAAGGCAAAGGAAGAAGAGGAAACTGCAGCCGCTGAAGGAACTGAAGGCGAAGGGATAAAGGTGATAGACGAGGAAGTAGAAGAGTTGGTGGAAGGCGATATAAAGCTGAAGGAAGACGAAGAGGCGCCCAAGGACGTGCCGATCAAGAAGGCGAAGAAGAAGCCGATTAAATAGTACATCGTACATAGTACTTAGTACATAGTAAAAAAACGAAGTACTATGTACTAACGACTATGTATGAAAGAGGAGGAATCACGCAAAAATGATGGATGCAATAAAGAAATTGAGGGAAAAGACGAGCGCAGGCGTTGTGGATTGCAAAAAGGCGCTTAAGGAATCAGGCGGCGACATAGATAAGGCGGTGGAGATATTGAGGAAGCAGGGCGCGGTCCTCGCTTCTAAAAAAGCGGGCCGCAGCGCAAAAGAAGGAAGGATCGAGAGCTATATACACCTTGGCGGAAAGATAGGCGTTCTTGTGGAAATTAATTGCGAATCCGATTTTGTGGCGAGAAACGATGACTTTAAATTATTTGTAAAAGACATTGCCATGCAGATAGCGGCGTCAAGCCCGCTCTATTTGAAGAAAGAGGATGTGCCCGCGGAAGCGATTAAAAAAGAGACGGAAATTATAAAAGCGCAGATAAAGGATAAACCGGCCGCGGCAGTAGAAAAGATAACTGAAGGAAAATTGAACAAATTCTTCGAGGATGTCTGTTTACTGGAGCAGCCCTTCATCAAGGATACAAACCTAAAAGTTAAGGACGTGTTGACTTCTATGATAGCGAAGATAGGCGAGAATATCGTTATAAAGAGGTTCGTGCGTTATCTGCTGGGAGAAGAAAACTGAGTTAAGGCTAAGGCCAAGATTGAGGTTAAGTAGATTCTTGACCTCGGCCTAAACCTTAACCTTTACTTGTAAAAGAGTGCTTCAATGAGCAATAAGCCGGTATTTAAGCGAGTGGTTCTGAAACTCAGCGGCGAGGCGCTGCAGGGCGCATTAGGTTACGGTATCGATTCGAATGTCCTCACCTCGATAGCGCGGCAGATAAAAGAGGTAAGGTCTTTAGGCGTCGACGTTGCTATAGTAATAGGCGGCGGCAATATCTTCAGGGGCATCGCCGGCTCCACCAAAGGCATGGATAGAGCCAGCGCCGACTACATGGGAATGCTGGCAACAGTAATAAACGGCCTTGCACTGCAGGATGCGCTCGAGAAGAACGGTGTATACACACGCGTCCAATCGGCGATCCAGATGCAGGAGCTCGCCGAGCCATACATAAGGCGCAGGGCGATACGCCACCTCGAAAAGGGGCGCGTCGTCATATTCGCGGGCGGGACGGGCAACCCTTATTTCACGACAGACACGACTGCGGCGCTGCGCGCGATAGAGATAGGCGCTGAAGTCATTCTGAAGGCCACCAAGGTTGACGGGATATATTCCTCGGACCCGGTTAAAAACAGGAACGCGAAAAAATTTGATAAGTTACGATATCTAGACGTCCTTAAAAAAGGGCTAAAGGTAATGGACGCGACAGCGACGAGCCTCTGCATGGATAACGAACTGCCGATAATAGTATTTAATCTTAAGAAAGAAGGAAATATAAAAAGGGTTGTGATGGGCGAAAGAATAGGGACAACCGTAAAAGGATGAGGTTTTAAACACAGATGATCACAGATTGGACATACTACTAGGCAAGGCATCACAGATGATCACAGATTGCATATATTATCTGTGATAATCTGTGAAAAATAGCCTATTTTACGAGATCTGTGTTAATCTGTGAAATTAAAGGAGCTTTGATATAAAATGAATGCGAAGGACGTGATAAAAGATGCAGAGATGAAGATGAAGAAGACCGTGGAGGCGACACAGCGCGAATTTTCCGTTGTGCGCACGGGCAGGGCCTCAACGGCGCTGGTGGAGAGTTTAAAGGTTGATTATTACGGAGCGCCGACCCCGTTAAGGCAGGTCGCGAGCATCTCCACCCCGGACGCGAGGCTTGTGATGATACAACCGTGGGATAAGAATGCCCTCGCCGACATAGAAAGGGCGATTTTAAAGTCCGAGATAGGGATTACGCCTACGAACGACGGGAAATCCATAAGGTTGACCATACCGCCTCTGACTGACGAGCGCAAGGCAGAGTTGGATAAGGTGATGAAAAGAACAGCTGAAGACGGCAGGGTCTCGCTGAGGACCTGCCGCCACAGCGCGGTTGAGCATATAAGAAAATTAGAGAAGGATAAGGTGATAACGGAAGACGAAAGATTTAACTCTCTGGAAGAGACCCAGAAGCTCACCGATAAATATATTAAAGAGATAGACGATCTCCTCGCGGCCAAGGAAAAAGAGATACAAGGATGATAAAAAAGGTATCTTACGGTTTCAGGAATGAAAGCATAGAAGAGAAGACCAGGTGGTTTCTCGGTTTGTCCTTGGCCAGAAGATATAGTTTGTCTTTTGGCATAGCCGGATTGCGCGGTATTTTATATAAAGGCAAAGAAACTCATGATAGAGGATCATTTAAAACTATACAGGTGCTTAAAAAAAGAAAACGTTAAATATGTCGTTATCGGCGGCGTCGCCGCAATAGCCTACGGAGTACCGAGAACGACGAACGACATCGATATATTTGTCGAACCCACCGTCCAAAATTGTGAGCGTTTATTAAAAGCAATGAAAGGCGCCGGGCTGAGTACGGCTCTTCTCACGACGTCAAAAAAAGTGTCCGAAACCGAGTTAACAGTCATAAACGACATAATCCGGTTGGACATTCTGACCAAAGTCAAAGGATTGGAATTTGACAGGGCGTGGGGAAATCGGGCGGTTAAAAAAATGAACGGAATACAGATTAATTTTATATCCATCAGCGATCTCATACGCTCGAAAGATAAGGCAGCCAGGGGCATAGACAAAGACGATATCAAATTGTTAAGAAGAATAAGAAAAATGGGCCGCTAGCTCATCTGGCAGAGCACCACACTTTTAATGTGGGTGTGGCAGGTTCGAGTCCTGCGCGGCTCACCAAATATAAAAAACCTCCGAATTTTTTTCGGAGGTTTTTATATTACAAACAAAGACTCTATGTGGAATGTATATATAATTCGTTGCTCAGACGACTCTCTTTATACGGGCACTACAACCGACGTTGCTCGACGTGTAAAAGCGCATAATAATAAGCGCGGCGGTAGTTATTTATTTGCTAATCTTGCTGATGTTTGGCAGCGTCTTGGAAGACAGCCTGTTTATCGAGATTTGGATAAGGCTGCTGGCTACTCAAAATTTTCTGTTGGAACATACGAAAAAAGATTTGGCTCATGGAATAAAGCGCTTGAAATTTTTGTTGCTTACGTTAACAGTTCTTTGCAAGACAACAGTAAAATGGGTAACAATAAAGAAAAGAAACAAAGGAGTGGCCACTCAAGGCGGACGCCTCGAAATATAAACTGGCGGTTAAGAGCAATGGTTTTGATCAGGGATAATTGTATTTGCAGAATGTGTGGAGCGAGCCCATCAAAAGACCCATCAGTTGTTCTTCATGTGGATCATGTTAAACCATGGTCCAAAGGCGGAGAGACATATTTAGAAAACCTTCAGACGCTTTGCTCTGTTTGTAACATAGGAAAGAGCGACGAAACAATTTAAATAGAATAAAGTAAATATTTCAATCCACTCTTGACAATACAACCATTTAGTTGTATACTTTATACGGAAGAGCAGGGGGTTTGTGGCTAAAATAACGTCTTATTACTATCTTACAGAATCCGGCAAATCACCGGTAAAAGAATTTATCGACTCCTTAGATTTTAAGTCGCAAAGGAAGTTTTTCTTTGTCAAAGAATTATTAGAGGAATTTGGCCATAAGTTGCCATTTCCTCATGCAAAGTATATTGGGAATAGCATATTTGAATTGCGATTTAAAGGTCATGAAGGAGCGCTAAGAGCGTTATATTTCTTTTATCATGAGGACAGGGCAATATTTACTAACGGATTTATCAAAAAGACGAATAAAACACCTAAAAATGAGATAACCATAGCAAATGAAAGAAGAACAAATTTTTTGAACAGACAAAAATCCTTCGACTAAGCTCAGGATTTTTGTCATGAGCGAAGTCGAATGACAAAAAGGAGACGATTGAAATGAGACTACAAAAAGTAGATGAGCACTTAAAGGAGAAGCTTAAAGATCCTTATTTTAAGGAATTGTACGAGCTTGAGGAGCAAAAACTTAGGATCGTGAAGCGGATCATCAAATACCGCGTTAAAAACAAGCTCAGCCAGAAGCAATTGGCCGAAAGGGTGGGGGTTACCCAACAGCATATCTCAAAGATTGAGAATGGAGAGTTTAGTAGTATGTCTACCCTCGAAAAAGTGCTTCTTTTTATCGGTTATACCGTTAAAATGCAGGCTATCCCTATTAGCCAGACTATAAGGCATCGTATTGAGCGTTTGGTTCACTCCAAAAGACGGGTCCAATTCGCCTAGAATCAGATGTAAGTTTCAGTTCGAGTCTCTTCCGGCTCACCAAATTTTCTGCAGCCTCCATTCAGGAAAATTCGATCCTGAGGAGGCTGCAGCTTTTCTTTCAGGCCGACGAAGGACCTCTCCACAAAAACCCCCTAGTGTACACATATGGTGAATAAATCATATAAGTTAAGTCAAAAAAAGTAAGTCATATTTTATTGACAAACAGTTTTTTTGTGATATAATTTACAGTGGTAAAGCGCGAAGTGAGCGCTTTAAGAAGGAACACAATGCGGCGTTCGAAAGAACGCTTTTTTTGTTTTAATCGTTTCCTTCTACAGGATAAAGACATCCTTTTTGGCAAAGTAGCAAGCCGAAAAGGACTTTTTTATTTTGGGGACAAGGGCGTTCTATGCCAGTTGTAACGGCGAAAGAACACCCTTTTTTGTTTTAATTTGGTGAAGAGAAGGTGATTGCCATGAATTTTGATGAACTTTACAAAAAGATAAATCCGAGATTAAAGAGGATAGCGAGAAAGCACAATGGCCACGGTCTCTTTATAGATGAGGACGACCTATACCAGGAGATGTGTATATACCTTTTAGATCACTATAAAAGCGGTATGCCCGAAGACATTAATGAGTCTTACATCGCTAAAGGTTGCGAATTCCATATCCTTAATTATATTAGGAAAAACAGATGTAAAGCATCTATCGTGAGCTTGGAGCAACCTTTAAACGATAACGGCGATACGACCGGAGATATAATAACAGACACGGCTAAACCAGCGAATGAATTATTAGATAAGGAGATTATTGTAGAGGAAATAAGGAATAATGGGTTTAGCAAAAAAGAAAAGGCGGTATTTTTTCTTTTAGCTGAGGGTAGAACCGCCAGAGAAGTCGGCGAGAGGTTGCATATATCACATGTCATGGTGTTGAAATACAAGAAAAAACTCATAAAAGATATGCACAGGGTTACCAAACCTAACAATTTTTTACTTATGTAAATGTTGATGGTTTTGGAAACGGCAACGTTTAAGGCCGTTTAGACGTAGGTGTCTTTTTAATCGAGGAAAGATTAAGAAGGCGCCTTTTTTATTTGAGCACATGATTTATGGAACGAAGTGACATAAATCATAAGTGCGAAAATAATCCGCCGAAGCACCTAATCTAACACTAGTTGAATGCGAAGGCGGATAAAAAGAAACAGGATATGGTATGGTAAAGTTTAAGATTTTAGCGGCTGCGGTACTAATCATGATTCTTATCTTTTGCAGTCGCGAGTTCGCATACGCCACAGCATCAACCCATATATGGGCACCTTCTACCGATACTCAAGCTTACGGCAGCGGACACATTACCGCAGATGTTTATATACCCACAGGATGCAATTCTGATGGCAGTCGACCCGAGCCGATAACGAACTCAGGTCTTACCTTCGGAA
>Ga0315284_10015242_pt1 | contig 10935 bp, 8 predicted proteins | sample YL17G09_16_MG_FD_203696 | JGI IMG/M metagenome (GOLD analysis project Ga0315284, IMG submission 203696) | Sediment microbial communities from Yellowstone Lake, YNP, Wyoming, USA - YL17G09_16 | ecosystem: Environmental > Aquatic > Freshwater > Lake > Sediment | place: USA: Wyoming | collected...
CTTGAGCCACTGGCCGCCATAAGAGGCGACGAACGAACCCGCGATGCCCAGCAGTGCGGTCACGATCAGACCCATGTTTTCTTTACCGGGATAGACGAACTTGGCGATGATCCCGGCGGCCAAACCCAATAGGATCGCCCAGACGATATGCATGGAGAACCCTCCTTATTTAGTTTTCCCTTCGGACAGACAACCATCCTTCGGCCCGACGCCATGAATGATAAAGCGTGCTATGCAGGGTTGTCAAGGGGACGATTCGCGTGTTCTCCCGGCCGCCCGCGTCCGATGGATTGAATGTCGGTTTGCGATTAGGCCGGATTAGGGAAGAGCTCAGCCGTCCCGAACGATGAGCTTGTAGCCGCGGCTATGGACGTTGACGATTTCGACCGTCCTGTCTTCGACGAAGTATTTCCTGAGCCTGGAGATGAAGACGTCCATGCTCCTGGCGTTGAAGACGGAATCACTGCCCCAGACGAGCTGGAGGGCCAGGCTCCGTTCCAGGACGCTATTCGTGTGGAGGCAGAGGAGGCGCAACAATTCGGCCTCCTTGGTCGTCAGCTTGCGGGTCCTGTTCTTGATTCTCAAGGTCTGCGCTTCGTAGTCGAAGGTGTACAGCCCCAGGCTGAATTTTCGGCGTTCCCGGGCGTCTTTTTCCCCCATCTTGCTTCTCCGGAGGACCGCGCGAATGCGGAGGACAAGTTCCTCGAGACTGAAGGGCTTGGTAACGTAGTCGTCCCCCCCGATTCGGAAACCTTCGATTCGGTCTTCCTGGAGAGACTTGGCCGTGAGGAAGATGAGGGGAACGCCGGAATGGACCCCTCGGATTTCGCGGCCGAGGGTGAAGCCGTCCTTCTTGGGCAGCATGACGTCGATGAGACAGAGGTCGAAGGTATGATTGAGGAAGATGCGGAGCGCCTCCTCTCCATCACGGCAGAGAGTGACGTCGTATCCATGCATGCCGAGCGATTCCTGGAGCAGGAGGCCGAGGTTTCGGTCGTCCTCAACCAGAAGAATCCTGGGAAGGAGAGCTTCCCCGCCGCCGCTAGCCCGGGATGTCATTTCCGCGACTCGACCTTCATTCGATCCTTCTTGATTTGATCCGGGCGGGGAGGACGATCTCGAAAGCCGACCCTTGGCCGGCTTCGCTCCGGACCCGGACTTTCCCTCCGTGGGCTTGGACGATCCGCTTGACGTAGCTTAGGCCCAGGCCGAAGCCCTTGACGTCGTGCACGTTCCCTCGGGCAACCCGGTAATATTTGTCGAAGACGCGTTTCATCTCCGCCGGCCGGAGACCAATGCCGTTGTCCTCGACCGTAATCTTGATCCCTTTCTTTGTGCCCGCCGCGCGGATGCCGATCTCCGGGGCCCTTCGGTTGTACCTAAGGGCATTGTCGATCAGGTTATGCAAGACATTAACCAGATGGATCTCGTCCCCCTCGATGTCCGGGATGTCCGGCTCCGCTTGGATTTCGAGACGTCCTCCCCGTTTCTCAATTTCGGAGAGGAACGGTTCGGCGGCATTCCGGACTAGGGTTCGGATATCGAGAGAAGCGGCCGAGAGCCCCAGATCCTTCTTCTCCAGCACGGCCATTTCAAGGGCCTTGTCCACCTGATGGCGCATCCGGCGGCTTTCCTCCTCGATGATCCGGCCGAGGCGGGCCGGCCGGTCCGCGTCGGGAGGGGCTTCCCGGCTCGTGAGTGTCTCGCCGGCCAACGAAATGGTCGAAAGCGGGGTCTTGAACTCGTGGGTCATGTTGTTGACGAAATCGGTGAGGAGCCGCGAAAAGCGCTTCTGAGCGAAGAGCGTCCCGAGAACGGCGATGAAACAGCCGGTGGTGGTCAGGATAAAGAGCAGGGACAGAACGGCCGGGAGCTTCATCTGCTTCATCAACTCCCCTTTTTCGGAGGGGAAATAGAAAACCAGATCATCCCGGCCGACGCTGACGTCATGCGGGAAAAGCCTCGCCCGGAGCTGAGACCGGGCCAGCTCCTCCTTCATCAGATCCGGGCGGGCCAGGGCCGGCGATGAGCCTTCGCCGGAAATGATGCCGAACGCACAGTCCAGGTCGATCCCGCTCTCGGCGAGGGTTTCCCGAATCGTCTTCTCGAGGAACGGGACATCCACCCGTTCGAGAATCGGAATCTGCTCGTATTCGAGGTGCTGCTCCAGGACTCTATCGATCAGGGCCATTCGGGTCTGGTCGAGGGACGGGAAGAAGACGACGTTTTCCACATTGCCGTTACTGGCGCCGATACCATGCGAAATGTCATCGAGAAAGAAGCGGTAGAAACGGGTCGGAGTTGATTTGATATTGGGCAGGGGAATGATATGAGTTCCCGCCGGCTTGGCTTCGTCGAGAAGGAGCGTGCCCTTGGCCAAATTGTCCTCGCCGGCCGATTCCGGCCTGAAACTAAAAACGAGATTTTTATTTTGGGCAAAATCGAACAGCCGTATTCGCTTGGCCTCGCCCAGGTGCACGACCAGGGTATCGCCGCGCGGCTCGACCCTCGGGCGGAAGCTCGGCAATGTCCTGATGAATTGTCCGTTGATGGCGCTGTCCGCATCCTTTTCCAGGACATTGAGCAAGGCGTACGCGGTGTCGCCCCGTGTCCCGACGTGCAGGGACAGCCGGGCAACCCTGTTCAGAGTTTCCTGCGTTTCGAGTTTTTCGACGACACTGGCCAGGACTTTCTCGACATTCTGTCGAAACGCTTGCCGCTTCAAGTCGTAGGACTGGTCCAGGAAGAAGAGCTGGACGCCGACAAGCCCGAGGAGGGCGGCCGTGACCAGGACGAGGACGAGCAGGATGAGCGCCTTTTTCGGTTTCATGCCCCTAGCTTACAGCGATAAAGAGGAAAAATCCCGGACTTTAACATTGTTTAACATTCTATAACGTTTCTTAACTCACCATCAACCGGGGCGGCGTGCTACAATTCCAGTCTTGAGGACCGCATTTCATGTTCATTCACTGATGCGATGAAGGGGAAAACAAGATGAAGAACCTCTGGACATTGGCTTACTCGGCCGTCTTTTTATTCGCGACCGCGGGTCCGGGCCGCTCCCCCGATACGGGAACTCAGAAAAGGGTCGAGGTGATTTCCGTGCCACGCGGGGTTTCGCCCACGATCGACGGGACGATCACGACGGAGGAGTGGCAAGGAGCCCAGCGCGAATTCTTCTCCGACGGCAGCGAGCTGCTCCTTCTCCGGAACGGAAGCAGTTTCTACTTAGGAATAAGGGCCATGACGCCCGACACGATCGCCGGCAACGTTTTTATCGAGTACAGTGACGGCATCGCGATTCACCATGCGTCCGCGGCGCTCGGCACTGCGATCTACCGGAAAGACGGCGAAGACTGGCGGCTCGTCCGGAACTTCTCCTGGCGTTGCCGGGGTACCGGTAACGGCGAAGAAGCGAAGGCCGAACGGGAGGCCTTTCTCCGGGAGGAAGGGTGGATCGCATCCACGTCCAGGATGGGGACCTCTCATGACCTGGAGTATCGAATCCGAACGCGGGTCTCCCCTCTCCGTCTGGCCGTGGTGTTTCTCAGGGCTTCAGATCCGAATGTCAAAATCCCCTGGCCGGCGGACCTCGATGACGATTGTCTCAAGCCGACTCCAAAGGGGCTGCCGACGGTATTACGCTTTTTCCCGGAAAAGTGGGCGACCATCGCCATCGCCCAGACGGCGTCCATCGCCAACATCCTGACCAAGCCCAAACCCGAATCATGAAACCGTTTTTTCCTTCGGCCTTGGTCGTCGTCGTTTTGGTCCAGGCGGGATTCCTCACCTTGAACGGCCCTTATCTCGGCCAAAAAAAGCCGGGGCCGACGCCCGAAATTTTCGCTCCGGGAATCCTGTCGCTGGGATTTCATGAGCACAACATCGCGATTTCCCCGGACGGCAAGGAGATCTTTTTTGTCGCGGCGAGTTCTGACTTTACCAGGTACCTCATCATGACCACAAAACTCAAAAACGGCGCCTGGACCAGGCCGGAGGCCGCACCTTTTTCCGGCGGCCGCAACGACGGAGCGCCGGCGTTCTCCGCGGATGGAAAGCGGCTCTATTTTTCGTCCAGGAGGCCACGGGCGGCCGGCGGAACTTCCGCCGAAGATTTCGACATCTGGTACGTCGAGCGCAAGGACGATTCCTGGACGGAACCTCTGAATCTCGGCGGCCCGGTTAATACGGAAAAAAACGAAGTCAACCCCTCGGTGATGTCCGATGGGACGATCGTCTTTCAGCGGATCGAAAAGCTCGGAACGCTCGATTGGGACCTTTATATGTCCTCTCCGAAAAACGGGATATACGGGGTTCCCGGAAAGCTCCCCGAGCCCGTCAATACCGAAGCCAACGAAGCCGGGCCGTTCATCGCCCCCGACGGAAGCTATCTTCTGTTCCAATCCAACAGAGCGGGCGGCTACGGCGTCATGGACCTCTATGTCGCCTATCGAACCGAGAACGGCGGCTGGAGCGAGCCGGTCAACCTCGGCGATAAGATCAACTCGTCATTCAGCGATTGGGGCCCGGTGGTGTCTCCCGACGGAGAACGCCTCTTTTTCAGCAGTTTCCGAAACGTCCAGCCGCTCACGCCCGAATCGCACGAGTATTTCGAATATATGACGTCACGTCTCGGGATGCCCTCTCCCGGCAAGGGGACACTGTATTGGGTAGAGGCGAAGATCATCGACGAACTAAAGCCGAAAGACAGGAACCGGGTGTCCGACGATGCACGGGATCGAATCATTCTGGAGCCCCATCGCCGATTCGGAGAATCCTTAGAGTTTAAAAGGAGAGCGATATGAAGAAAATAATTTACATGATCATCTTGCTTGCAGCTATCATGACTGTTGCCAGAGGCCAGATGCGTGACGAATACCAAAGGGTTTCTGTTAAGGATAAGACTTCAATGGAACAACTGGTGGATGTTGAAGGCCGTAAACTCAGCTGCACGGTCTATGGACAGGGAGCCCCGACAGTTGTTTTAATAAGTGGATTTAGTGCAGAACAATCTTACTGGAATCCGGTCATCCCGGGGCTTATCGATAAGGCAACCATTATAACCTACGACAGGCCGGGGATTGGGAAAAGTGAAAAGGGTCATTTGCCGTTCCATGCCGAACAATCCGCAAAAGACCTTTTTGGTCTTTTGAAGAAAACGGGGGTACCTAAGCCATATATTATTGTCGGCCACTCTATTGGTACCGGTATTGCCCGCCTTTTCACGTCTAGGTATCCAGAAGACGTAGGAGGATTGATTTTAGAAGACGGCTCACATGAAAGTTTGCTTGATGAACAATTGAAAATACTAAAAGGAAAAGACCTTCAGGTGCTTCAGGAGATGGTTTCAAAAACAAGTCGCCCGGCAATCCCGCAAAATGAGGCTGATTACAGAGAGGAAACAAATGAGCAATTACGGAATAGCGCTCCTTTGCCACGCATACCGTATGTCGTTCTAACCTCCGGTGACAGGTCCAATGCTCTTCCTCCTGTATTCAGTGAACAGGCCCGCAAGGATTTGATGATGCTGGGAATGGATCTCCAGCGACGATTGGTTGGTCTCGTTCCGGGAGGAAAGCATATTATTGCAGAAGGGGTTGGGCATAATATTCATGTTGAGAAACCTGGAATCTTAGTTGACCCGATTGTCGAAATGATAAATAAAATTAATGCATCTCGGCCCAACCAATAATTTGGCATGTGAAACCAAACTTGACATTTATAGAGTATCAAACTAATAACATCATTAAGAAAAGGGCTGATCCCTTTACCGTAATCGTCGTTAAGGCAGGCGGTCATTAAGTTATTGGAAGTCCAACATGAATATCGGCTGTTTTTTCCGGGCCCTCGCTCCGATAGGTATCTGTATGCAAATTTTCGCCGGGCCGGTCTCTCCTTCCGTTGCGCCGCCGGAAAAGACTATTGCGGTCATCGGCTCTTCCGTTGCCGCGGGTTGGGTGACCGCCCGGGAGGCGGGACAGGATATGAAAAACGGCTGGGTTTTCCGCCTGGCCAGACACCTCGAGCCGCTTGGCTACAAGGTGGTGAATGTCTCCGTTCCCGGGGACACGACGGAAAAAGTCCTGGCCCGGCTGGAAAAGGACCTCTTTCCCCTTCAACCGGACTTCGCCGTCATCTCCCTGTCGCTCGAAAACGAAGGCATTAGAGGAATCGGCGGCCGCGATCCCCGGAAAGTTTACGAGGGCTTCGGGGCGAACCTCCGGCGCATCATCGCCGAGTGCCGCAAGCGCAAAATCGTGCCGGTTGTCGCCTCCTGTTATGCCAACGACAATTTCGGCGATCCCGCAACCTACCGGTTTATCGTCGACATGAACCTGGAAATAGCTTCCTGGGACGCTCCCAGCATCAACTTCCTGGGGGCGCTGGACAGGGGGGACGGTCGATTCGTCAAGGGGCTGACCTTCGACCTTGACCATCCCGCAGATCGGGGCCACCGGGAACTCTTTCTTTCCATCGTGCCCGGATTATTCGAGGCCCTGGCGGCGGGCAAGCCTGCTCCTCAAAGGGACTCCGGGCAGGGATTTTTTTCAGCCGGAACGGGGGGCCGGAGCGAATACCTGAGCTGCGTTCCCGCAGACCCCATGCACTCATTCACCTCGGTCTTCGATATTCGGGCGAGTGGTCCCGGTATCGCGGCCTCAATTCGCGGAGAAGACGGGAGGTTCTCCAACATCGCCGTAGCGGAAAACGGAGATGCGGTTCTTCACGCCTCAACCGGCGAGGTCCGCCGGGCCCCCGCGTCTCTCCTGGACGGAAAATGGCATCGCATCGGATGGATTTATCATTATTTAAAGAAAGAGATGACACTTTATGTGGACGGCGCGGCGGGTCCATCTATTCCGGAGGCCATCTGTCCCGTTCAGTTCCTGCTTGCCGGATTAGGGGAGGAATCCCCAAAAGGTGTGCCGGGCCCGGCTGATTTTAGGGATTGGATGATTTATCGCGTCCCCTTAAGCGGCGCCGAAATGGAGTCCATCCAGGCCGGCCGCCTCCTGCCGAGCAGTCTCGAGGTTTTCGCGCCGCTGCGCCGGGGGAAACCCGAAGTCGATTCCGAGGTCGAAAACCGCGCCCAAAGTGCCAGCCGCGTCGTTTTCATGCCGAGGGACATTATTCGGGAGATCGCCCGGCTCAAGACCGTGATCGACCGGCAGGATCGTGAAGAAATCGTTTATATCGATCCCAACGAGAAAAAGCCGGTTTTTGTCGCCCCGGAAATTCTGGCCGCTTGGAAAGGCGTTTACGAAATCGCCCCCGGGTTGGTCCTGACCGTCGTCATGGAGGAGGGCCGTCTGTTCCTTCTCATCAACGGCGGCGACGATGGGAAGACGGAGCTGTTCCCATTGTCCGCCGAACGTTTCTTCGTCAAATCCGTCGGCCCCCAGATGGAAATCTCTTTCCAATCGGAAAAAGGCAGCCAGCCCACGGCTCTGGTCTTTAAAATGGACGGCCAGGAAATGAAGGGGACGAGAAAGGAAATAATAAGAAATGTCACCTGTCAAGAGGCGCTGAAAATCATTCAAGAACATAAGCAGGACTTGAATTTCGTCATCCTGGATTTCCGAACGAAAGATATGTTCGTCAAATCGCATATCCGGGGAGCGATATGTCATGACGTGTTTTTGACCGATACCGACGGCTGGCTTAAAGCATTGGATAAAAAGAAGGTTTATCTCATCTATTGCACGATCGGCCACCGGAGCGGAATCGCTTCGGCGAAAATGAAGGACATGGGGTTCGTCAACGTCCTTCATATGCACGAGGGACTGAGACAATGGATATCCTTGGGATACGAGACCGTGTCCGGAAACGGACTTTCAGCGGAGTGATTGAGTCGATCGAGCAGAAAACGGAAAGATGTCCCGGAAATAGATGCTGGCGGACAATCGGGAGGTGTCATCCATGACAAAGATTTATGCCTCTCTGACGGCCCTGATCATTCTTATCGGCGCCGGGGCGGGCGCTCAGGCCCGGGAGCCGGAAAAGGCCGACCTGGCTTTTGTCACCTACCTCCAATGGGACTACCAAGAGTATTCCGCGGCCATACTGGTCGACGGCATCCGCAGATGGGGCGGAAAATACGCTAACTGCCCGATCTACGTGGTCCTGGCGGACCCGGAGAGGACCGGATTCCGGCTGAACGACAAGAATGTCAACTTCCTGCCCTTGACTTTGGGCGACTCTGTCCGATTCTTCCCCTTTGCGGCCAAGGCCTTTGCCGCCGCCGAGGTGGAAGAAATGACGGCCGGGAAAGTCGGGACTCTGGTCTGGCTCGACCCGGAAACAATCATCTTGGGGCCTCCGAAAGAATACGACTTGAAAAAAGGCTCTGCCGCGGCCGTTGCTCCGGTTACGTTTATCAACACAGGGCAAGCGGAGAGCGAACCGGTTGACGCCTATTGGGGACCTATCTATAAAAGATGCAACCTCGATCTCAAAAAAATCTTTACCGTCGAGACTTTTGTCGACTGCAAGAAGGTCCGGGCCTGGCTGAATTGCGGCATGTTCTCCGTTCGTCCGCAACGCGGACTCTTCCGCGAATGGGCGAAGATTCTGGGTGAATTCATCAATGACCAGGAGTATCAGCGCACGGCCATCACGGACAGGATCCACCGCACGTTCCTGCACCAGGCGGTGATTTCCACGCTTATCGTTTCGAGACTGGAGCGGCGGGAAATTCACATGCTCTCCAAGGCCTACAATTACCCCCTGTTCTGCCATGACTTGGATTTCACGACGCTCACGGCCGGCACCTACAAGGTCCCGCCCGAGAAAAAAGTCAAGAAACTCAACGATCTGACCTCGGTCTTCATCGAATCATTGTTTGCCGAACACGCGGATTGGATCAAGTTCGTGCCTCCCGTCGACGAACCGCTCAAAACATGGCTGATCCAGGAGACCTTCGATTCTCTCAGGGTCGTCGACCATATCTACCGCGAAGAGAACTCCTGCAATTCGTACCTTGTCACGACGGACGGCGGCAGTGTCTTGGTCGATCCGGGAGGAGCGGCCGCTCCCGAAAGCGCCCTGCGCCAGCTCAGCGGGAGATCGCCGGTTCAGGCGATTCTCCTGACTCACGCCCATCCTGACCACATCAAAGGCATCGACAGTTGGACGAAGGACAAGGGGGTTCCCGTAATAGGTCAGCACGAAATGGTGGAATTTGTCCATCATAATGATCGCCTCCATGGCTTCGACAGCCGGCGCCTGGCCATTCAATCGGGAGCGCCCCTGCCGCATGACGTAGGAGAAAGAATCGCGACTCCTATCCCGGCCACGGTCCTTTTCGACGAGAGCCACTCGTTTGCGTTTGGGGGAATTCACTTCGAGTTTTTCCATGCCGGTGGAGAAACACCCGATCAGGCCATGATCTGGATTCCGGAACTTAAAGCGGTCTTTATCGGCGATGATTACTATTCTTCTTTTCCCAACATCTCCACGTTGCGCGGGAGCCCGCCCCGCCCGGCTCTTGAATATATCAAGGCCATAGAGAAAGCCCTGTCCCTTGAGCCGGAAGTCCTCTTGCCCGGCCACGGCGACCCTCTGCTGGGCAGAGACAACATCCGCCGGAAGCTCGCGAAGTACCGGGATGCCATCCGCTATGTTCATGACGCCACCGTGCGAGGAATGAACGAGGGCAAGGACGCGCGCGCGCTCGCTCAGGAAATAACGCTCCCTCGGGAATTGCAGCTTCCCCAGGCCTTCGGCCGCGTCTCCTGGGCGGTCCGGGGCATCTTCGAAGGATACGCCGGGTGGTTTGACGAGAATCCCTCATCGATGTACGCGCTGCCGCCATCATCGATTGACTCCGAACTGGTGCGGCTTTGCGGCGGAACGGACGTCCTGGCGCGGCGCGCCCTGGAGCTTGCTCAAAACGGGGATGACGTGCGCGCCTTGCACATGACGGATGTCGCGCTGGCGGTTGATCCGAATCATAAGCCGACGTTGGAAGCCCGGCTGTTTGCCCTGAAATCCCTGCTTGCGAAATGCGACAACTGGATCGAAGCGAACTGGCTGAGATACGGGATCCGCACGGTCGAAGAGAAGATCAAGGGCGAGTCGCCGGATGTGCGCGCCCGCTAGTGAACGAGCGGGTCGAGCGGGTAGGTGGTTGCGGTTGTTAGATTGCGAAGAAGTTCAATGTCTATTTTTTATTCCCAATCGCGAATATTCTCTCGTTGCTAATTTCGAGATCGTAGGGATTTCTTCTCTCTATGAACTCTAAAAGAAAACCTGCTTTTTCGAAATAGCTGGTGATCTCTTTCTCTGTGAACAGCGTAAAGTAGATTTCGGTTTTTAACCCCAATAAATCTTTAATATATCCTTCGGTCGTACCCGCCTTAACGGCGACTAACAAGTGCCCATCCGGCTTCAAGACCCTGTGAAACTCGCTGAAGATCCTGCTCACATATTTCTTGGGAGTATCGATGATCGAATAGTAGGAGATCATCCCATCAAATGAACTATCATCAAACGCCAGATTGCCGATATCTCCTCGTTCAAATCTCATCTTTGGATTATACTGCCGAGCCAATTCAACACATTTGTCTGATATGTCAACGCCAACAACTTGAATTCCCTTATCAAACACATATCTGCCGATATGTCCTGAAGGCCCACAGCCGGCATCACAAATCAATGAATCCTTATTGAATCTACCTGCGAAAGAATCTAGGAGTCTTCGGTCATATTCCTTCTCATTCATCTCATCATGGAAAAGGTCATGATATCTCTGGGCCGCCAGATTATATGCCTGCCTTGTCTTTGAGTTTATTAATTCTAAAGAATCCATCGCTTATCCTCTCAATCCGCAGATGGACAGTTCTGCTGATGAGGACAACAAGCTAACGACCATCAGACAACGATGATCTCGTCCGCGGCGATGACGTCCTTCTGAGCCCGGCGGCAGCGGGCCAC
>Ga0315284_10015243_pt1 | contig 10935 bp, 17 predicted proteins | sample YL17G09_16_MG_FD_203696 | JGI IMG/M metagenome (GOLD analysis project Ga0315284, IMG submission 203696) | Sediment microbial communities from Yellowstone Lake, YNP, Wyoming, USA - YL17G09_16 | ecosystem: Environmental > Aquatic > Freshwater > Lake > Sediment | place: USA: Wyoming | collected...
TTCCCGCAGGCTTAAGGTGACTTATGAGTTACCTCTATAGACTCCGGCAGAAAGATCCAAAGGGACATAACGTTAGAGTTTATCAGGGATCTGGGACTCCTTGTGCAAACAAGATGGTTCCAAAGCAACCCGGGGATATGTACTTTGACACTACTGCTGGAAGCGCATATATAAGTCAGGTTTGGTACGATACCTGTACTGCATACGCTACAAAGTGGCAGGTTATTCAGCGTACAAAGGCCCCATAATCACCATCTTTTTTAGGTGGTGATCATGACTTACGCTGCTTCGGCATACGTATCACAGACTGACATAGAACAGTTCGCTGGCGTTAGCTATGCAGATTTTAAGCAAGCTGGCACTCAGATGTCTACTGCTCAGTGGGCAGCACTCTGTACAGCTCTCTCTAATAAGATTACTGCCGCTATTAATCGTTATTGTAATGTAGATAGTTTCTTTGTACATCTTGCTACTGAGTATCATGATGGTAGGGGGTGTACTGGTGACTGGTCTAACGACGATCAGTATCTTGAAACAGATAGGAGGTTTTACTTACAACAGCAACCACTCTATGCTAGCAGGTATAATCAATTCCGTACTACTAAGGTATGGGTAGATTCTAACTCTGAATCTGGTACACCACACTTTGTACCCTACTTCCGTAGATGCGCTTCCAATGCTTTCTCATGGGAGATTAGAAATAAGTTCGATCTGGCTTTCATAAGGTTTCACAGTGAAATTCCTAGTTCTGGTAGAGAAAATGTAAAGATACAGTACTGGGCTGGATATCCAACTGATTCATTTGAGATTGCCGATCTCAAGATGATAGCACTTAAAGCCATCACTGAGAACCTATTAATGCTCAAGAAGAAGATCCAGGAGAGTACTACTATCCGTGCTACTGGTGTAAGGGACTTCGCTCCTATGTTTGAGATGCGAGGTATGGACACTTCAATACTAAGCGACAATGTGAAGAAAGAACTGGATCGCTATAAGATCCATATGGTGAATACGGAATTCTGGAGTTAACTATGGAATTCACTCATGACGATGCTAAGAGGCTTATAGGCATGGACAAACAACTTACCTTCATCATAGACAAACTGAACTCAATGGAAATAAAGATTGATAAAAGCCTCACTGATCATGAGTGCAGGATACGTGATGTTGAGATCCACGGTTCCCAGAAAACAAAAGAGGTAGAAGTTAGAATAACCGAGCTGTGTGTAGAAGTAGATAAAGTTAAAGAGACAGTTGCGTATGAGCGTGGGAGACTGGCAATTATATTTATTGCTATCGGTTCACTCATATCAGCAGCCATCTCTTTCTGGGTAAGTCGTACATGATCACTCTCTCTTACAGTGTAACTGTACCAAGAAAGTATAAAGGTAAGAAGTTTGCTGATGATATAACTAATCATCTCATTGAGTACGTGCATAGATATGTACGTGAAGAATTAAAGAATAGAGAGAACTATCATTTCCAGATGGGCAACATATCTCCGTGGGGAAAACAGGAATCACCAGTACAGGAAGGATGGTCATTTAGAAAATATGGTACTGCTCTTCTTGCTACCAACAATCTCCTAAAAGCTGGAGAACTCTATAATGGTACAAAGCCTTACTGTTCAAGATATATAAGAGATAAAGGAGATCCTAAGACTTGGATTGGTCCAAAAAAGATGCACTTTTGGTATCAGGGAAAAGAGATGTTTAGGTACTGTGTTCATGGAATACCGAATAGTGGACCTGTTACAATGCAGTTCAGTAAAGATATAGATGGCGCTGCTACTTTCGGTATTGAGAAGGGCCAGAAAGCATTTCGTAGATTCTTAAAGAGGGAGTACGGCTGATGGCTACATATACGTACATTAATGCTGTTGTAAGTGCAGCAACGAACAGAATCTATACAAATCGTGGATCTCTTGGCAGCTTCACAACTGTGGTTGGGGAGAAGGATGAGCATCCAGCTGTACCTGCTGAACGTGGAGAACTCCCTAAGATTAATGTCATTCCAATAGGCGGAGAGACAGCAAGATTCACTCATAACATCAGCGGATCAAACATTGATCTATTTCACGAGTTTCCAATTATCGTAATAGGTTATTACAGAAATCAGGATATAGATTCGTATCTTGGTACTGTAAGACAATATGGTTATAACTGCTTGGACCTGTTCACTGGTACTAACAGAGTTGTTGGACAAGCTGTTGTAACTGATGGAGATATAGAGTTTGGGTACTGGGAAGTAGTTGATCAAGTGATACACTTCTTCATTATCAGACTGAACATGGAGATTATTATCTAGGTAGTATTATAAATCAAGTAGTATAAAGGTGAGATTATGGCAGAGAAATATGGATCTAAGACTACATTCTTTGCTAACGTAGCCACTGCATATATCCAGAGGGGCGGAGATACTTATACCTTTGGTGTGCTCAGGGACTTGGAAATAACTTCGTCCTGGGAGCACGTTCCACTTTACGGTATGAGTTCTATCGTCAGGGAAGGTATAGCCAAGCACTCAGCTAAAGTAGATATCAAGATTAAGTTCGGTAAATTCGATCCGACCTTAGCTCAGGACTTCATTGGAGCTATTCTTAATCCCGATACACCGACGGCTGGTACAATGCAGGATACGAATAAGGTTACTGATACATTCATTATAGTAGCTGGTGTTGATAATCCGGCTGGAACGATCTCGTTTAACGTCCGTGTAACTGGCGTTTACTTTGAGTCTATCCCGGTACTGACACTGACTGAGAATGAATGGGTCATGAGAGACTTTACGGCTGTTGGCAAGACTGTTATCCTTGACAATGCGTAGGTGAAGTATGGCTGAGATGTACACAAACAAGACTACGTTCTTCGCTAATACAGCAACGGCGTACATCACTGACGATACTGGCGATACCTACACGTTAGGAGTTCTTAGGGACTGTGAAGTTACTGTCTCTTTTGAACATGTACCGCTATATGGAATGAGCTCTATCCTTCGTGAAGCAGTGGCTAAACACTCTGCTAAGGTAGATATTAAGGTTAAATTCGCTAAGTTCGATCCTACTATAGCTAACGACTTCTTCACTCATGTACTTGATCCTACACAGTACGTAGCTGCTGGTAAGATGATGGATACCAATACTGTAGAGACGTTTACGTTTAGTGCGGAGATCAGATCGTACGATACAGTACCAAAGAAGTTCTCAGTTGTAGTAACTGGCTGCTATATAGAATCGTTACCTCTACTTACTTTAACTGAGAACGAGTGGATTGCACGGGATATGACTATGGTTGGTAGCAACATTACTATTAAGAACACAAGTATCTAGGTGATTTATGGAAGCTAAGGGGCAGGTTGGTTTTGATCCTGAGCAGGCTAAGAAAGACCTTGATAGAATGATTGGTTCTGAGTCTAAGGACTCTGCTAAGATTGCGGAGTTCCTCAGTCAGGAACCATCTATCAGGACAAAGACTGTAAAATGGGGAGAGATGACTATTAAGATTCGTGGCTATCTTACCAGGAAAGTACGATTCGATATAGCATCTCTTGATAATGCAATGAATAAAATGGATGTTGAATCTCTTTCAATGATAGAAGGTAAAATCTACAATGTACTTGCTGAACTCTGTTTAGAAGATCCATTTAATAATCCGGATACATGGAGAGATATTGACATTAAGACTGGGTGTGTATTTGACTTCATGAACGAGGTGATCTCTAAAGCCTATGCTCCTAAGGAAGGCATAGATTCCTTTCGCAAAAAGTGATTATGGTCAGGCAATACTCTATATATGTGAGACATTTGGGAAGTTCCCTTATGAACTTGCAGATGTTCCACTAGATGATATATTATTTGTACTACTAGCAGCTTCAGAGAGAAATAGGAAGACGAAAGGATGACAGATCCAATTGAAATAGAAGTAGATGTTAAGGATACTGAGGCCAAGAGAAAGATCAAATCTTTACAGAATGATCTCGATAAAACTGAAAGATCAACTGGTAAGATGGGTACTGCCAATAGGAGAATGGCAGATGAAGGTGAACGCAAAGTAGTACCTTTTATCCGTAAATATCGATGGGGTCTTTCTCTCCTGCTTATTACACAAAATGCTCTCTATCGACTTGCTCAGGGTACAAAAATACTTGCCAGTATGCTTAATCTATTAACTAAAGCATTAGGATTTCTTATAGATATGGCTTTGCTTCCATTTGTACCACTTATTATAATGGCCGCTATAGCAATATTCCGACTTGGTGAGTGGTTAAATAATTTACCAGAACCTCTAAAAACAATATCTAATCTTTTGATCGGAGGTACTGCAGCCGTACTACTGCTTGGTATTGCTGGTAGCTGGATTATTGGTACATTGGGCGGTATCTATTCCGGTATATTATTGCTTATAGCGGCGTTACCTGGACTTTTCTATAATCTAGTTGGTTTATATGCAATAATAATGACTGATACTGCTGCTTTGACTGGTATGCAACTTGCAGCAATTGGACTTGGTGCTATATTAGCAGCAGATTTAATCTATAATGTTATATTAGCCACTGGTGCACTTGACTCACTTCATGACTCAATATATAGTGGTTTAGAGGGATTATTTACTTGGATAGAAAGCTTAGGAATACTTGGTGGTGTCGTTGAACAGGTTATAAAGACGTTCTTATCGCTTGGTCTTTTAATACATGATATATTTACTGGTAGATGGGAACATATTATAGCAGATATGAATAAACTTCAGGATATGAAGTTATCAGAAGCTATTGGTACACCCGGACAGACTTGGAAAGGAATACAAGAAGGTAAAACTGAGAGTGAGACTGCTAATTCCATAGCTAGAGCTAGACAGTCTACGTGGGGAACTGAAACACCAGTGGCATCTGGTTCAGCTCCACAATCTTCACTTACTTCTATAGGTTCACAAGGAAATATCAATGTTAGTAATCTTAATCTTACGCTTAATCAATCGGTAACAAATAATAAACAACTATTCGATGAGTTACTTAAGGAGTTTCAGAAGAGCTATGGAAGGAATGTTACACCGGTGAGAACATGACGACTTCTTTAGGTGCTACAAAAGGAGATGTGAAACTCTTTGCTCCTAATGGAGCTATACTTATGGATCTTTCCGGTACTGATCCAAGTGTAGAACACGTTTACCAGATGGACCCCATAGTTTATCCTCTTCCAAGAGAGGATTCTGGATCGTTTGATATAGCTATGTACGTTGACGATACAATAACTATCACTGGCGATCTTGCTTATAATTCTACTTCTAATGTATGGGGGGCGTATGTTGGAATGTATCACTATTGTAAGTACCCGACGTACGCTGGAAACCAAGCCCACGTTTACATCATATGGAATACTACAGGATACTGGTCAATTCCTAAGACAATTAACTTTTCTCAGGATGCTGGTAAAGGAGACATGATGACGTATAAGTTTGTATTCCTGAGATGTGGAAAGCCAGACTATGCAACTGATCTTGGACCATGATGCAGTGTGAGATATGTCTTAACTCTATGGAAGTTCCATATGGTATTTTATACAATGGTCATGAGATTTATGTATGTGAGAAATGTTTTATGAAACGATACCGAGAAGCTATTGAGGACGATTAGATGCCAACGCTGACAGCAAGTGGTATAACTATTTATAAATGTGCTACATGGACTGAAGGAGCTACTCATGGAGGTAATATAAGTACTGCAGTTATAACTTCATCTACAGATCAAAATATATTTGATGATGTAACTAACTCTGAGCGTGTTGCTGGTGATATAGAATACAGAAAAATCTACATTCGTAATGGAAACGCTACTGAGTGGTCAGATGTTATATGCTGGATACCGAATAATACTCAGGCTTTAAATGATGAGATTTATATCTGTGCTGGTGGTAAGTCAAGTTATCAAGGTAGCTCAACAACTATACCTGGAGTTGGGATATTCCATAATGGTAGTACAACTGTAACTGGTACGGGAACGTACTTCCTAAAGGATCTTGCTGTTGGTGAAGCAGTTTATAATGTTACAAACGATTCGGCTCTACAAGCTCTTACTATAGATTCTATAGCTTCTAATACATCTCTTGAGTTGATTTTTGGGTATGGTGGTACTGGTGGTTCAAGTAAGAACATTGCTGTAGCTCCGATTACAAATATATTTGTTAACTTTGTACAGCCAGATACATCAGCACACGCACAAAGACTTATACTTGGCGATCTCGGTCCTGCTGCAACTACTAATTATAAAGCAGTATGGATTAGAAGAAACGTGTGGACTGGTTTTGCTAATGGATATACAAATAACTACTTCTCACTAATGTTTCAAGTTGATGGTGATGTGTGATCCATGCCAATACACAAACCGGCAACTGCTTATTATGATATTAATCTAGCTACGTATGCTACAGCTTACTATGATATTCTGGCTTCCGCTGAATGGAACTGGGTAGTTCAGATTAAGGATAAGTATTATAATCACTATAACTTCTATAATGGTAAGATTGTCCATAAGCTTCAGCAGATACATACATTCTCAGCAGTATTCCACGATCTCAGTACAACCGATCTTACTAATTATATTAAACAGGGAAATAATATAAGGGTCTTAGTAAATGATCGTGTGGTGTTCACAGGTGAGATTACTAGGATAATAAAGACGGATAATACAAGGACTTGGACTATAGAGTGTAATAGCCTGGGTATAAAACTTAAGAATAAGAAAGTAACAACTCTCAAGGAATGGCAGTCTACTACTTCTGATGATGTGATTAGGGGGCTAATTCCAAATGTGTGTTGGGAAGGAGACTTTGAGGTTGGTCCTTACATAGACTACAAATCTGAGTACTCTGATATATTAGGACAGGTTGCTAATATATGCCAACAGAGTAACTTCGAGTGGGATACATATGAGGACTACATAGAAATAGTTGCAGATTCAATGTCCGATTTGGGTTTCATGACTCAGATAGACTTTACTGATGCTACTATAAATTCTAATAACTATATTAAGTCTGCCTGCGATCTGTATCACTACTTCTATATATTTGCCATGAATAATTCTATTAAGAACTATGGCGGTCTTGTTAATATTTGGTCTGCTGGAAATACATTTCTTGTAACTACTGATCCTGGAGTTCCAGCAAGTACCCCATTTTGTCCTTTCTCTAATGGAGACTCTGGAACTATATTTAGAATCTATGCAGATTATAAATTAGACTATAAAGACTATATTGGTAGGGATACTGCTGTTGATACTCTTAAGATTGGACGTGAAGTTATATCTGCTGAACGTACTAACGATACTTCTAGAATCTATAATAAAATTGTAGTTCCAGGACAGAGTTCTGGATCGGAGGCTATTAATTCTGTCTATTCTGCTAATACTATAACAATAACTGAGATGAAGTATTCAGAAGCCTACCTTACAAATGAATGTACTGCTGGTGAAACAACTCTTAAGGTATCAACAACTACAGCACTTCCAAACATCGGTATGGTATGGGCAGACTCAGAACAGATCCACTATTCAGGTAAGACCTCAACCACACTTACTGGATGTTCAAGAGGCATGAACTCTACTACTCCCGCAGTACATATCTATGGTACTCCTATAGTAAGTAGGGATTTCTTACCTGCTGTTGATTCTTCAATATTCCCTGCAAGTGGTCAGGTATGGGTTGGTATGGAGAAGATAGAGTACCAATATAGAGATGTTGATGGGTTTTGGGATCTTACTAGGGGTTATACAAGTTCTACAGTTTACAATCATGCTGCTGGTATACATATAAGAGATGCACAGTACACGGATGAGTCGTGGTATGCTGAAGCTGGTTCAAGTGTAGATGAGTATGGAACTCTTGAAAATGTAGTGCCTTCCAAGGGAGGACAGAACAGGAACGCTCTTGACTTCTATGCTCAATCCCAGGTAACTCTTAAAGGAAATCTAAAGGAATGGGGTACTGTTAAACTTGTGGGGCCGACTCTACGAAATGAATTAACTTATGGTGATCGGGTACTCATAGAAGAGCGGGACTCAGCAACTACTACCTTATACCGGATAATGGGTATGACTTGGGACATGATGAAAGCCCTGGTTACAATAGAGTTTGGTGATACTGAGGAATGGGTACTTGATAAACTTGCTAATATAGATCAGGTCCAGCAACAGGCTACTATTAAAAGTAACCAGCCACAACTAGGTACTGTAACCCAGGTTAGTGCTTCTGGAAAGACTGCTTATGTTACCCTAGATTCTGGAGAGATGAAAATAGTTAGAATAAAATGACTTCTATTGGTGATAGGGTTAGAGTTACTGATGGTAAGATAGAGGACAATATCAATCCCAAACTAAGTATGTGGGTGGGTACTCCTTACAAATCAGCAAGAATAATGGTTGGTATCGGAGATGATGGAGATTACTATGGACTTACATGTGAGACAATCTATAAAGGTAATAGGGTTATAGTCCATCCCGGTAACTTTGGAATAGGAATAAATTATGCTGCTACACGAGCTACACCATATACTTCTGGATATTATTACTGTACTCCAATATGTGAAGGTATAGTATCTATTACTGGATCTAATTCAATGTGCTTATTAAAAGCTACTCCTTGGTTATCATGGTACACATCATCAGCACCGAGTTGGTATAGACAGGACTGCTCGACATCAGAACCACACTTTAGAGTTGATGGAGAAGTAAATGGTCATCAGAATAGATGTTATACTTATAATGTCGCATCACCATATAAAGTAATTAAGAAAGTAAAGATAACTTATAGAGGTGTCTTTGAGGGTGAGCTCTTCGTTCTTGGATGTGCAACTATTCCGTGGTATGCACCACCATTTCAATATTATCAACCATATATAATTGTAGAGAAGAATTTTAATCATCCAAATTGGATAACTAAGACATTTGATGATTTTCAAAGTGAGATAGAACCGGGTTCTACTAATACCTACTTAGGTAAGCTTATGAAAAACTTTGCATTTGGAAGTCATGGAACTACAACATCTGGAACTGATTGGATAGAAGTAAAAGAGTTCTGTATATATCAATAGTACCAAATCTGCCACTATGACTTCTATCTAGCGTATGGGGTATATTTCCATTGGAGATTGATCCAACAAAAAAGATCACAAAACCCCCATAAACCATAGGATGATATATAAATATAAGAGATATATATAGATATAGATAAGCTTAATATAAGATAATAATATAATATAATATAAGGTAATAATATAATAAAGAGAGAATATAAGGTTGTGTGGCAATATCTCCACAGGTTCCATCGGTTCCATCGGCAACATACCCTACACGGTAGATTGAAGTCAAAGTCCCCAACATTCTACTTCCTAGATATCCACAACTATATAAGTCTAAACACTGATATCTTGATATGAGTTTACATTTGACCGGGGTTAATAAATACCAGGAAAACGCTTTCAGCACATCTGACAGTTTCTACTTTCATGTAATGCTTAAGACTGTAATGAGGAAGTTCTTTGACTATATCCAGTTACCTGAGAAGTGGTTTCTTCCTGAGAACCTCCAATCAAATACTAAAGTAATCTATGGTATCTTTAAAGACTACGAGAAGTATGAGAAACAGAATCACCGTAGATCGATCTTAGGTAAAGTAATACCTTTCGCTATATTACTATATAACTATGATGAGAACTATAGGGAAGTTATGAACTGGTTCTTTATTGAGTTACTTAAGCATAAGGACGAGTTCGTATTCCCACTGAGGGACTTACAGCCCGATTGCTGGTGGCAGGACGGTCGTGGACGCACCAAGCCCGATCTCAGTAAAGTAGAAGGACTTGTTAAGACTACTGAAGTCGTACCAGAAGAGATCAATCCCGACCTTGAGAAAGAATACCAGGCAGCTAGGAAGTCGATAGGAAAGTAACTGTAAATGACTGAAGAATTTACAAGAGAAGAGAAGCGGATAATCGCTATATCACTCTCATTCTTAATTTTTGATATCTATGGTAAGATGGAATGGCAGAACGATCTTATTAATACTGAACTCCAGTATATTGTGGGGCATCAGAACTCATTACACTCCGCTCTTAAGAAGTGCAAACTGGAAGCAATACAATAATTAATTATAAAGAGTAAAGTAGTTGTGCCCAGGGGCCGCTTCCAAAGGAAGGACTACCCCATCCTTCCTTAGAGTCCATAATGTAGGAAGCGTAATTCAATCGTAAATACTTTTTCGTGAGAGAGCCACGTCAGTTCTAACATGGGTCCGACAACATAAAAATTAAGTTGCCAGTATCCTAACCTATTAAATAATCTTAATCCCCTAGCAACCATTATCTCTCTCCAAAGAATGATACGATCCTAAAGTCCTTATGTGGATGACCAGTCTTAATAAGATCAAGGCTTTTTGTACGATATCCTGATTCTTTTAGAAGTGCTGGATAGTTGTGAATAAACATCTGGCCACGATAAAGAACACTTGGTTTCATGGATTCAGAAAAATAGTAAGTTCCAATCTCGCAATTACCAGTTGGTTCCATTCCCACAATGTATCGTATTCCAGACTCATTGGCCTTCCTCCATAGTCTTAAAATAAAATCTCTTGGAAGTAGTGTTAGCGTCCTCGAAGTGAATAGGATATCATTATCAAATCTTCTTGAAGTAAGATAATCAAAAATATTTCCTGCTATAAACTCAATATTATATCTATTGAACTCCAGATCATTTAATTCTTTAACCCCTATTGATCGATCAACTCCAATGAACTTCACCTTAGGGAATTTCTTAGCAAGCTGAGAATCAATCCAGGCATACGATACACCAAAGTTAATAAAATAATCAACCTCTTCCGTTTCTATGATATTTGATACTGTATCTATAATGTGACTATAAAGAACACGGCACTCTGATACCGCAGTGTCAATA
>Ga0315284_10015244_pt1 | contig 10934 bp, 34 predicted proteins | sample YL17G09_16_MG_FD_203696 | JGI IMG/M metagenome (GOLD analysis project Ga0315284, IMG submission 203696) | Sediment microbial communities from Yellowstone Lake, YNP, Wyoming, USA - YL17G09_16 | ecosystem: Environmental > Aquatic > Freshwater > Lake > Sediment | place: USA: Wyoming | collected...
CACTTATGGATTTGCAACAATGTTCATTTGCTCTGCATTATTTCTTGTTACTTTCTTAGCCAGCCTTTTTGCACAGCAAAGAATTACTGGAGTTATGAAACCGCATACATCTTTGCTGGCAGCAAGCTTTGTAACTTTTGGATTTGAATTAATCATGCTTCAGAAACACATTTTAAGCGGATGGTTTTTCTTTTTAACTTGCTTTGTATTGTTTATAAGTTTCTTATGGGTAGTTAATTCAGCACAGCAAGAATAGTATACCAAGTTTACTACTGTTTATAAATGACAATCCATTTATTTTTTAATCCTAAAGTTATAATTATATAGCTGAAAGGAGGTTTAAAAAAATGAAATCATTCAAGAAATTATGTGAAGATTTCAAGGCTGTTTTCGGATTAACCGCAGTTCAGCAATTCTTTGCAGTAATCTTAGGTATTGCTCTTCTTGCATATGTAATCGTTGTTATCATGGGGACTTTAAGTTCAGCTAACATACTTACAGCAAACACACTTGCAGCTAACCAGACTCAATTAATTTTGGGTAATGTTTCTACAGGTATTACTAGCTTTTTCGGCTCAATAAACGCTGTATATGCCATCTTAGCAATCCTTGTAATCATCCTTGTATTAGTAGTTCTTGTAAGAGTTGTTCAAGCTCCAGCAGGAAGCGGACCAGTCTCTTTGTAAGAACCGAGAGATTATAGGTAGGGAACGCTTGTCTTCCGTTTCTAACTCAAGAAGACTTTTCATTTGTTATTTTTTTAAGGGAGTTTTGCAGTATCTTCCTATCCAAAAAACTGCGCTTTTAAAATCATGAAAAAAACAAAACCTTCAAGAATAGTCTTATTCGGAAACAGAGCAAAGATGAGAAGAATGTTTCTGCATTTGAAAAAAGAGCACCCATCTGTTAAAGGTCATATTAAATTATTGAAAGGAGGTTTTAAATGAAATTTTTAAAAGACAAGAAAGGAGTTTTTGGATTAACTGCAGTTCAGCAATTCTTTGCAGTAGTTCTTGGTTTAGCATTGCTTGCTTATGTTATAGTTGTAATAATGGGAACTCTTCAGGGTGCAAATATTATTCCAGCAGGTTCGCTTTCTGGAACAGCAACTAATGAAACAGGAGCTCATCTTAATACAACTGCAAACCCATACACTTTATCTTTAGCTTCTACATCAGGATTCTCAAGTCCAGTAATGGTAGCAGTTTGGGGTAATAGCAGTGAAGAATATGACACTTTAATCCCAGCAGGGAACTATACAGTTTCATCTGTTGGTGTATTAAAAACTTCTGCTGGTTCAAAGTTAAACTGGTCTGACGTTTCTGTAAGTTATACTTATAGTTATAACAATGTTTATGCTAACAATGTTAATAGCATTTTAGGAAACGTCTCTACAGGAGTAACAAACTTCTTCGGTTCAATCAATCCAATCTATGCCATATTAGCAATACTTGTGATTATATTGGTATTAGTTGTATTGGTGAGAATAGTGAATCCTGAGAAAGGGCTAAGCACTAACTTGTAATTAAACTTCATTTAAAAAGAAGAAATGCCGTGTAGTAAATACAAGAGTAAAAAACAGCGAGGGCTTTGCTTCCTCACTAAAGAATGGACAGACTGGAGTAAAATTCGAAGAATGAAAAAGTTAAAGTTAAGGAGGAATCATCTTTAATGCCACTATTCAAAAATAGATTCGCTGCAGAAAGATATAGAAAGAAATTTAGAAAAGATTATGGCTATAAGCCAGCTCTTTTTACAATTCATGGAAAAAGAGAATGTAGGTTTAGAATAGTAAAGCCAGCAGGATTAGTGAAAATAAGATGAAAAAAATAAAGATTGGAAAAAAAATAATAGAAGAACCAAAGCTTCCTGTTAGAACTACAGATATTTTTCATATGAAAACTCCAAAAGAAAGAAATAAATTTAGAAAAAATTTTAAGTAACTATTTCTTAATGACAGCGTTCCAGTTAAAATAACCTTCTTCTTTTTTTGCTTGAATCGGTTTGGAATGAAGAACATGCTTTATAAATAGATTAATCCATCTCAAGAAAAGCCAGTTAAAATTTCCTGTAACTTTGATACTAATATCACAAAATCCGTTGCTGACTATCTTGCTAATCAATTCTCCCATAGGATAATGATAATGTCTTTTTCCTATTCCAAGCTTCCATCTAATCCAAGCAGGGTCATAAAATTCAAACAGAGGGATGCTTCTTGGAGTTGTAAGATAAAGAATCCCGCTTCTTTTTAACAAGTTGCAGATATTTTCCAACGCTTTTTCATCATTATCCAAATGTTCCAATACATCATTAAGATAAATCACATCAAATTGATGGTATAATGGATGATTTTTTGAAATTTCTTCTTTGGTTATATCCAAATAGCATAGATTATCTCTTATTTCAGGCAGAAATCTGGAGGAAATCACATCACAGCCATAGGCTTCATGCCCTTGCTGTAATAATTCCTTGACTTTTCTTCCGTCCCAGCACCCAATATCAAGAATTGTCTTCTTTTTTGTCATCTTTATGAATCCAATCACTGATTTTTTTAGTTAAATAGAGTATTAAAACTGCCATTATGCCCACTATTATCATTCTCCACCATGAAAATACCTCAATTTCTTCCATTATATCCCCCAAACATGCATTTTAAACAGCCAAAACACCAAAAAAGTGAGAGTTATGGCTGGCAAAAATGGGATTTTTTCTTTTTTAAGCACATATTTTCCTATAAATCCATAGATTCCGCCTATAAAACCAAAGAAAATAATGAAAAACCATAGCCCTACACAGCCTTGAACAAACCCATTTAACCCTAAAAAAGGTATTATTCCAGGCATTATCTTCAAATCTGCTCCTCCGATAGCATTAATCTGCCACAAAAGGTATAAAAATACAAACAAAAACAAGGCAAGGACTAAAGAAATCCAAAAAGAGGAGGAAATATACATAAATAGAAGAGAAATGCCCAAAAAGGTTAAAACAGGCTTATTCTCTATCTCTGAATACTTATAATCCAGGTAAGAAAACAAGCATAAAGCTAAAAATCCAATCAAAAATTGTATATTAAACAGCCATGCTGGTATTGAAATCATCTTTCCCTCTTCTTACCCCAAATTAAATGCGTCTTTTTATGCTTGTCATAATTTATCCTATGCCTGAATTTCATGCCGCAATTTTCACAAACATATACTTCTGAGCTTAATCTAAATAGTTTTGTCATTTTATCACTGATTTAATTACAAAATAAATTATAGTAACTATAATTGCACAAACAACCAAAGTGATTACTAACTCTCTTGACTGTTTCCACAAGGCTTTTAACCCAAAAAAAGCAGCCAAAACTATCCATCCAATCACTATGACTGAAACAATTATTGCAATATAAGATGTTATTGGCCACATGATTCTCCTTCTCCTTCATCTTTTATTTCTATTATAATAATATGCGGATACAATATTTTCAATGCTGTTTCTATATCTATTGCTTCAATTTCTTCTTGCGTGATTATTTCTATTTGAAATTTTCTTGTCATTTGCTTTTAATTTTTAGATGGTTTTTCTTGTGTTTCGTGAATATGAATTCTCTTTGATTTGCATTTGCCTGGCTTCTTATGAAACTTTTTCCACTCTTTTCTTGTGCATCCAATTTGACTTATTGATTGTTTTCTTGTTAAATATTTCATTTGTTTGCTCCTTTAACAAATACATCGTATTTCTCTTACTTCACAATCCATATTGCAAAGAGTATGACAAGATAATTTAGGAGAAAAAGGAAATGTAGAACATTCTTTAGTCCAACCTTGATTATCAAAGAGTTTTATTCTTAATTCAGTGCAATTAAATTCTCCAGAAAAATCTCCAGTAAGATTATGAGTTCCTTCCCAATTATAATTTCTACAAAAATATAAAAATTGTTCTTGGGTGTTATTTATTGAAACCATAAGAGTCGAAACTACTACTACTAGAACAATCATACTTAGAATAAACCAAAGAAATATTTTTTCTAACATTTGCTTTTTTCTCCAATTTTTGACTTCTCTTTTAACCCATCACTATGTCCATCCTTATACCCTCTAAAATAATAATATAAACCAATAATTACTACAATAAGCACTACACTTAATCCTTTTAATAAAGAAATTACTGGACAATACCAATCTGCAACTTCATATCCACAACTCATCTTTCTCTCCTGAAATCTTTAAAATCTCCTTTAATTCAGCTAAACACCTTGCAGTAATAATCTTCCTCATCCATTTAGAATACCATTTGGATAATTCTTTATCTATCCTTTTTCTTTCGTCTGACTTGCCCTGCTTCCATGCCAAACATAAATCACAATCACAATTATTAAAATGATATTTACTCATTTTACATTTTCTCCGAATAATCTCATTATAATCAATCGCTCCTGAGGGGTAAATATCAAAGAGCTTCCATAATGAGTCATAAAAGTAATCATGTCATGCCCCATTCTGTAACATATTTCATCCTGCCTCAAATTGTAGATTCTTATATAAGCAGCGTATGTCTTTCTTAGATTATGCAGTGAAAAATTAAACCAGTCTTCTATCCCAGCTTTTTTTACTTTTCTTTTTAAGAGAGCAGAATAACATGTTACCTCTGTAGAGTAATACTTCTTCTTCTGCGTATTTGGAAGAGAATCATAGTCAGATGGAATCTTAGAATTATCCAAAAATAGGTATTGATTGGGCTCCAAGTTGGTTTTGTTTATGTAACTTCTAACCTGCTTTAAGTAAATCGGTGAAACGAAGAAAGTTCTTGACTTGGCAACTGCAAGAAACTGCTTTTTTGCCTTTCTTTGCTTAGTCACTTCAAAAGTTATTGTTTCCCTGTCAAAATCAAAATTCTTTGGCTTCAAATGAAGAGCTTCCATAATTCGCGCACCAGTATGGACTAACGTCAAGAATAATAACTTGTGTTTCTGGTTATCAAACTGCGCAATGAAATTTTCCCATTCTCCTGGAAAGAAATATCTATGCCTATCTCCTCTTACTGAATACTTAATTCCATTCCTTTTTGTTCCAGAGAAAATTCCTTGCTTTTCAGTTGCTTGAAGTTCCAGCTTGAACTTGGGTTGTTTGAGCTTTTGATTTAACATATTCTTGAATGGCTTTATAAACAATCTTACTTTTACTGACGTTTTCTGCTTTTGCTACTTCACCAAGCTGTTCATGCTCTTCTGGATTAAGAAAAGTGCTTATTGTTTTTCCTTGTTGCATTTTAAACCTCCTTCCATTTTCTCCTTAAAGTATAATATTCTTCCCTAACCTCTCCGAGGGAAGAGATTCAAAGATATTATTCTATTACCCTAAAAGAAATAGACTATTTAAAATTTATTATAATCACTTAGTGACTTCTGTGAGTAGTAAAAACCCAATCTTCTGGTTTTATTTCTTTAAATATTTTTATAAGTTCATCTTCGTTGCCATATGTATTTCCTTCTTTATATCTTTTAACTACTTCTTTTTCAAAATCAATTAAATCTTGTTTTGTTATCATTTTCCAACAATCCTCTTAAGTATATTTAACAATGAATTTATTAATTCTTTATGAGCATTAAACCTATTGTTGTTTATCTTTCTCATTAAATCATAGTGGTCAAAATTAATATATTTTTCTCCTGTTTGTTTATTAGTATGAACCATAAATCCTTCTGGCATTGTATCAATTAATTCTTCTTCTTTATCACAAAACTTACTTAATGCCTCTTTAGTTTCTTTCTTTATTTTTTGTTTTGTTATCATTTTTTATTTATCAAATTACTTGATGATTGAATTTTGTCTCCCAAACCATCTTTCATTTCTATGTTTAATTTTTTACACATATCTTTTTCTAAAACATTTTTATTCACAACATCGCCACCATTGGCAAATGTAATTTTATGTTCATCACCTAACATTTGAACTATCACACATAATGTTTTACTTACATCTCTTGTTTTAATCGTTTATAACTTATTTTTAATTCTTCTTTTCCATCTGAATAAATTATACTTTCTTCTGAGTCTAAACTTATATCCTTTTTTTCCATTTCTCTTAATACTTCTAAAACAGAAGTTATATTTATTTTATTCCATTTCATTTTAAAACCTTCAATTCATATCTTATCTCTGACGCTGGAATTATAAATCCAAAGAACCTGACATAAAAATCCTGCCACAAATTGATGAGAGGATTCATAATCCAATTCAGGAAACTTAATTTTCCAATAGCATAATTTAATCTTGCTTCAATGTCAAACATTGGTTTTGATTTACTTGAAATTCCGCATTCATGAGAATAAATGCTTGGATTAAAATAATCAAATGTATAAAGTGAAAAGAACCTGACATGAGTTGGGTCATTCCATTGCCCCCATCCAGCATAAAATGGGACTCTGATGTAAATCTTTGCTCCTCTCTTGCAAATCCTATGCATTTCCTTAACTAATGGAATAAAATTATGAATATGTTCAAGAACATGATTTGCAATTATTTCATCAACTGAATTATCCCTGAACAAAGACAGGCAATTTTCATCTTCAAGATTTGCAATCAAGTCTGGATGGACTAATGGAGAATTATCTATGTTTATGAACCCTGCTTTTTTGTCATTGCCACAACCTAACTGAACTTTCAATCCATTAGGATTTGGAATATGAACATCGTCGTAGATTTCTGCATAATCATCCTTGATTTGAATTGTTGTCATATTTGATGTCCTTGTTCTGCTTGATATTTAAAATGATTCCATATTTTATTAATTACCCATCCAATAAAAATAGTCATTCCAATAAAACTTGAAATTAGCCAAAGGATTGTCATATAATCGTCGCAAGGATACCCAAGACTTTAGGCTTGGGAGGAATTGCGAGTTCCGTTGTATTTAGTTTAGTTAAGTATTCACTCCATTGAGTAGCCATTGCTTTTGCTATTCCTGGAAAAGTCTTGCTTCTTACTAATGCTCTTTGTTTTGTTGGGATATTAGCATACCATTCTGACATCTTCTTTCCACTTTTGTAAGTTATAATTTTACCTTTACCTACGATTTGTGTTGGGATTAAGTTAGGTAATCCTTTAAGCCATAAGCAAGTTGTCTTTTCTGCTTCGTGTCCAAATTGCCATGGATGAATAATTTGAGTTGGTTTCTGATATTTAGATGACATTATACAAACTGGATTTTCTACACATATTTTTTCTATTGAAGCATTAATTAACTTCATAAAAAAATCTATACCTTCTTGTTGCCTTCCATCTGCTATTTTCTGTTTAAAATGTCTTGCACCACTTACACAAAGATGAGTGCATGGTGGATGTGCAATCATCAAATCCCAACCATCGTTCAAATGCTTTAAAACATCATCTTGAATATGCCATTCTGGATGTCCTCCACTACAAGGTAAAGTATCACAACTAAATGCTTCGTGTCCTAATTTTCTAAATGCTTTACAAACTTCTTGACTTTCTTCACAAGCAATTAAAATCTTAACAGTATTACCTTTAATCTGATTAACTATTCTTGAAATCTTCTCCTTATTCTCTTGATAGTATTCCTTTGAGTAAACCATATTTAACCTTTATAACGAGCACACCGTGCTTTTCCAAACTCTGTAATCAAATGTCCTTCACCATCACATTTTGAGCAAATTAATCTTCTCATTCCTTCACTTAATTCATAATATGCTTTGCATTTCATACTTACTGGAACATAAGGCACAGACGGTGTTTTGTCATCTTTTGGTGAATCTTCCATTGCCCAATCTCTAAAATGCCCACAAGGAGCTGGAACATAAGGCACAACAGGAGTATTATCAACAGGAGCAGGTATTCTACAATTTTGGGAAATTCGTTCCTGCTCCTGTTTAAAAGGAGGTTGAAAAGTGCCTCTTGTAGAAACTACTTCATCAACCTTATCAAGTTTTATGGGAACTTGATTATGATATTGCCTTAATGACAAAGCTTCAAGACATTTTCGAAGTGTTGGGTTCATCTTAAAAATAAAATCCTCCAATAGCCAATCCAATTCCAAAAGCAATACAAACAATAAGAAAAAATATAGTTAATACCTGTGCAGTAACCAAATCTTTTTCATCTGGTTCATTATGTATTCTTACATCATCCCATCCTTTTTTTCTAAAGAATAAATTTTGTCCTTTTTGTATCCATCTATAATTATCTTTATGTCTTCTTTTTGTTGTCATCTTACTTGTAAAACTGCTCATAAACATTCTCGAGCATCTCCTCATCATTTAATTTTTCGTTTCCAAATTCAAAGTGTTTGTATTCTCCTTTCCAGTAGATAATCCAAGTGTTAATTTTTTTCATTTGCTTTCCTTTTCTCCTTTACCCTTTACTTTTGTGTTATCTAATTGTGAAGGGTAATCTCCTGAAATTACATCTTCTATTTTTTCAATCAAACTTTCATATCTTGAAACAATATTTTCATAGTCATTTAATTCCATCTCTAAATCCTGTTTAATACTTTCTAACATATCTTTGTCCTTTTCATTCTTAACTTGCTTTTCCCAATCCTCAATAATTTCTTCTGGGGTTGTCATTTGCTCTCCTTTTCTCCTTTCCAATAACTTAATATAATTTTAATTAGACTTTCTTTACTTTGTTTATACAACCATTTCTTAAACTTTAATGTTTCTTTTTTCATTTGCTTTCTCCTTTTCTCTATTATTTAAATTAACATACATTTCATAACAATACAACAAAGTTGTATATCTTTGCCAATTAGAACATAAATAAGTTAATACTTTAAGTATTTGCTTTGTAGTTGGGTGTTTATCTATTTTCATTTGCTTTTCTCCTTTTCTCCTGCAATCTTTGATTTAAAATTATTACAATCATCTTTAAAAAAATCTTTATCAATCCCAGAAAAGTTTTTCATAGTTTCAAAAACCCAATCTCCAAACTCTTTACTTATTCTTTCTCGTTCCTCTGCTTTGCCTTTTTTGTAACAATATCTATCTCTATCATTATTAAGTTCATCTTTTGTTGTCATTCTTCCCATCCTTTTCCATTACCTAAACATCCCAAAAACTCTTTTGCTCTCTCCTTTTCTTCTCGTTGTCTTAAACTTTCTTTATGTTTTAAATTTATTACCTCAACAAAATCGTGACAATCTCTGCATAATAAAATATATCCATTAAACATTCCTTTTCCACTTTTTGTTTTAAAATGAATATCTCTCAAATGATGAATGGTTATATTATCTGTTCTACCACAACAATAACAAACTTTGTCTTTCATTTGTTTTGCTATTGCCTCTGCTGTTTTCATTTGCTCTCCTTTTCTCCTGCAATTTCTTTCATTTTCTTTTCATATTCTTCTTTAGTTAATTGAACATTACAAATCTTATACTGGTGTTTATTTCCGTCTTTTAAGTTTCTGCAATTAAAGCAATTAAAGCAATCAAAGCAATTAGAGCAATTAGAGCAATTAGAGTTTTCTTTATTTAAATCTAAATCACCATTCCATTTGTAATTTTTTAATTCTTTTTCTGACATTTTTAGTATTTCTTTTTTTGTTTTCATTTGCTCTCCTTTTCTCCTTTGCCCTTTACTTTTGTATTATTGGATTGTGAAGGGTAATCTTCTCCCATCTCTTTCATCATCTTCTCTTCCTGTTTCATTAGCATTTTTGCCATTCTCATTATTTCCTTGTAAAACATTTCTCTCATTTCTTGGTATTTTTCTTTTTCTGTCTTTGTTTTTTGTTCCATTCGTTTCCCCAATCTTTTATTTTTACTAATTCAGCGAATTGGTTTCTGGTTATTTGAAGTTTCATTGTGAATATAAGCACCAAGGACAAATGCTAAAATGCAGATGGTGATTCACATTTATTGTCCTTGGTGAGCATGGTTATATTTGGGTTATTCTATATCTTGTATTGGACCTTGTGCTTCCTATTCTTGATATTCTTACTTTCTTTCCAGTAAGAGCTCCAAGCAGCTTGATCTGTCCAAGCAAATCAAAATTATTTGACTTGACATAAAAGGTTCTTGGTTCTTTTTCTCCGTCTTTCAAGAATTGGAAAGCTACTGAATTTCCATAGTCAGGATGAGTCTTCTTTGAACCCTCATCTGCAAATGTTCCAACAACAACATCTCCGTCTTTCAACTTCAATGTTGAGGTTGGTTCTGTTATTTCAGCTCTCCAGTCTTCAATTGGTTTTTGTGTTTCCATTTTGTTTTTCCTCCTTATGTATTCTATTATGACAATCCTTACAAACAAAATTAAACTTATCAAATTGAATAGGATTAGTATTATGATGATGTTCAGTAGCAGGAACACCACAAAATTCGCAATAATGATTTAAAAGAGGATAATATAAACGAGTTTGTCTTTTAATATTTCTAATAAATCTTTGTACAGGTGTTTTTTCATTTTTATAATTTATTCTCTTCTTATATTCCCTTTGTTGTGCTTTACATTTTTCCTTATGCCTTTCATAATAAGATTTTTGAATTTTTTTCATTTTACCTCGAACTCCTTGCTGGGTTCAAAACCCTCGAAGATCTGGTTGGCTTTATTCAAGGAGTCATTTGCTTTTTGCAATAAAAAACCAACTGCTTTTTTTTCTATGATATTGGAATTCATAGACGGTGATTGGGTTCTTGGCTGCATCATCAACAGGATCATTATAAGCAAGCAGAATATTATTCCATAATTTGGAAAGAAAAACTCGAGGGTTGCAGCTATTATGGTATATAAAGTTATTGCAAGAAAGGTTTTTAAACTCATATGTGAATCTCCATTAGATTATTTAATAAAGGATTATTTATATACTTTTGTATAGTCAAAATAAAGGGTGTGTAATTTTCCTCTTTGAAAAAAGAATAAAACATTCTAATATATATCCGCCCGTCTATATTCTCGTGTATTATTAAATTCATACTCCAACCCTGGCTATTATTATA
>Ga0315284_10015245_pt1 | contig 10934 bp, 6 predicted proteins | sample YL17G09_16_MG_FD_203696 | JGI IMG/M metagenome (GOLD analysis project Ga0315284, IMG submission 203696) | Sediment microbial communities from Yellowstone Lake, YNP, Wyoming, USA - YL17G09_16 | ecosystem: Environmental > Aquatic > Freshwater > Lake > Sediment | place: USA: Wyoming | collected...
GTAGGTGAACGTTTTTGGGCCAGATTGAACAGCATGGGTTATCAGGTCTAGGTCTATTTCTTTGCGGTTCTTCATGCTTATGGTCAAGCCGCAGTTTGGGCATCTGATTTGAGGCATATCTTGTTCCCCTTAACATAAACGCGTGCTTTCCGTCTATAAAAACATTGGTGTAAAAGACACTCCCATGGGAAACGACTCCTTGGGCAGGTCTATGGCGCAAGTTTCTAAGAAACTAACACTTATTAGGAACATAACTGGCGCTTTCTAATCCAAGACTCTGATTGCTCAGCAATTTACTATGTTTCTGCTGTTTCCAGCTAAATCTTTTCGTTGTTCCAAAGCTTTCTTCACGGAAAATGATTAGAAAACACTTAAACAAGAAAAAGTTGGATGTGTGAACCCTTTTGAAGGGCCAGCACTAACTGCGTTTGCTTGTTTTACCGGAGTTGCTTTCTCTTTCTGAGTTTAGCAATAGAGACAGCAACGAGTGAGGTGACAGCAAATATGGGCAACAGCATCATGATTTCAGGGATGACGTTGATTGTTCCATTGCTTACTGTGTGGGCTATTGGTTGGGCTCCATTATCGGATAGCTTCACTGGTCCCTGTGAGCCTGGATAGTCTGCTAGAACGATCGGGGTTGATCCAACTGCTACACCTGTAAAAGTGACTCTGAAGAGTATTCCGCTACCGTTTCTTGGAGATTCAGGGTTCAGTAGAGTAACTGATGCCCATACGAGTCCATTTGTTGCGTTCTGAGTTTGGTTTACTAGCCATTTTGCCTGGTAGAAGTTCCCGGGATCTTCTGTGGGTTCCAAGAAGTGACCTGTGGGTCTTACGACATTCGATACGGTTGTGTTAAGGATGTTGTTCATGTACCACAGCTTGATTTCGTAGGCGTACATCAGCGAGACGCCTGTGATGTTGACGTCCACTGTCTGCGTTTGGCCCACTGCAGATATGTCAACGGTTGATGGTTCTATTGAAACAACGACTCCGTCTGCCTTGACTAGCGGGGTAAAAGCCATTGCGAAGGTTAATAGTACAATAGTAGCCAATATTGTGGGTAATAAGATCTTTTGCAAATTTTCACCGTCCATTTTAGCGGTATATCTGTTTTATCGATATATATAAGTTGTGATGAATCCAGCCAGACATGCAGACGCTTAGAGACAGTTATACATGCGAAATTGAGCTAGAAATTACAAAGAAGAAAAAATTGGGGTTATTTTAGCAGGTTCTGCCGTAGTTCACGACTATTGTTACTATGTCGAAGATGTCTATTGCTCCATCTTCTTTCAAGTCTGCTTCGGTGTTCCAGTTAGGGTCTCCTGTAGAAGAGCTGAAGGCCAGAGCAACTGCTGTAAGATCGAATAGGTCAACAATGCAGTCGCCGTTCACGTCGCCCATCAGTTTTATCCTTATTTTGCCGTCAGTGAAAGTGTTGTCTGCGAGATCCATTTCATAGGGCACGGTTTCTGCTTCTGCGTTCATCGTGTAGTTCGCGCATGGTGGCAATCCTGTGGTTATCCATGTGAAAAACAGTGTGGCGTTTTGTCCGATTGGCAGACCATGAACGGTTCTTGTTGCTATGGGTGTGGTTTCGTAGTACAAGGTTACGTCGAAGGTTTCGTTGAAGTAGTCACCTTGGTTTGCAACGACGACGCTGATGTTTATGGTTCGTCCTTCATATATTGCTGTCTTTGACGGTGTGATGTTGAGCACTGCGACGTCCCGTGTAACGGATTGGAAGAAACCGTCGCCTGTCTCATGCGGTATTGGGTCGCCTGAAGAGTTTACCAGTTTGGTGTCGTGTAGGGGTAGTTCGCTTATGCCCATTGAGTCAACTTTGAACAGCAGGGTGACCAGTGTCAGGGGCGAGCTAGTGGATATTGGGTTTGCGCCTGGGAGGTAGGTTACGTTTACGAATACGTCGCCTATCCAGTCGTCTACTGAGAACTTGGTCATGAATTTTGTCTCGTTCTGCACTGGGTGAACCATTACACCGATACATGTCAAGACCGCGGTATTGTAGCCTAAGTGAAATTCGTAGCCGAAGAGGTTCTGAATGTTCTCAACATTAATGTACAGGTAGAATAAGTCGCCGGGAACTATTGTCGGGTCGATGATTTCTGGCGGGTCAACGAAGAGTCTGGCGAATATCACGTTGGCAAAGCGTCCGTTAGCTGTTGAATGAGTAAGAGGTTGTGCTCCTGAGTCAGTGAGACTTGTGTCGTACAATGTAAAGTCTGTTGCGCCTAGGCCGATCACGTGGAAAGTTATCGTAGCGAGAGTTCCTGCGCCACTTGCTCCTGGTGGAGCGGTAAGAGTGACGGAGAACCATATGAATCCTGCTGGGTTATCTATTTGCGAATGCAGAATCGTTGTTGGTCCAACGCTGCTGAGGAATGTTCCTTCAGCAATTTCTACTCCTTCCACTATTGTAGGATCAAAGCTGAGTTTGAAGTCGAAAGAGCACACGTCAGTGGCGTCGAGTATCTTTATGTCAATTGTGAAGTTGTTGCAGGGTGCCAGTGCCGGGTCAGTTATGTCTGCTGGGTCCACGTATATGTATGCTGGTAGTGAAGGCGCAGTGTTTCTGAAGAAGCTGTCTCCGCTTCCGTGTGTGATGCCTATTCCGCCGTTGTCGGCTAGCTTGGTGTCTCTCATGGGGAGCAGTGTTGCTCCGAGACCTTGAACGCGGAAAGTAACTATTGTGAGTATGCCACTTCCAGTTCTTGCTGCTTCGGGCGCCAGCAAAGTGAAGCTTAGCCATATTCTTCCATGTGTTGCATTGAAGTCGTTCTTGATTTCCCATTTAGGTATGAACTGGCTTCCCGGGTCAATTTGTGGTTCGAGGAAATGACCAGCGGGTCTGGCTGCTTTTGTGCAGTTGAGTATGGTGCGGTCATAGTAGATCTTGTATTCGTACGCGTACAGGTTGACTACGTCGCTTACTTTTATGGTTAGGTTGAAGCTTGTGCCCGGAACCATTGATTCGTCAATTATGCTGTCAGGGTCTATGTAGAGCCTTGTTGTGGCGGCTGAAACTTTGGTTACGAATGGTATTGTGTTTACAAGTAGCAGGGCAAGGCATATACTAACTGCTATAAATCTTCGATGCATATTCTTCTCCCTTCTCGATATTATTCTTTATCGTGGTTTAGCAATTTAAAGCTATTGCAAAACACGGAGAGTTTAATCCACTCTCAGAACGTTGGAACCCAAGTGAAACAGAGGCTATCGAGAAGGCCTGTCAAAGCGCATTTTTCCAAAAGTGCGGGCGGCTTGGGGCAATGTCTAGGTCGCTTTTTTTGGATTTGAGTGTTCGTTTTGAGCAGATATATCTAGAGGTTTCTTCCCCTTTTTGAATGGGAACCACAGGAACAAGAGAGCGACAGACAGCACAAGTAGCGAGACAAGAATCCAATCAAGCCAGTTTATTGAAAAACCGCCAGACACTGGTTTGGACAGCATCTGCAATGTGCTACCAGAGCGGATGTTGTCTTCCATGTTTGTTTCGTATGGGATGATTACTGAAAAAGCTTTCAGGCTATAGTTTCCTTCGGCGACACTGCTTGTATTCCAGAATAAGCTTAGCGTGTAATCGGCGCCAGCTATCAGGTTGTTTATTTGTTTGGTAGCTGCAAAGCTGTTGTTGTAGTATAGAATTACGTTGATGGATTCGTTTGTGTCTCCTTTGTTCCAAACGGTAACAGTGACCTCCAGAACATCGCCGATGTATGCTTGTGACGATGCGGAGATTACGTTCACCACTGACACATCGTGAAGTGGTTGAGGCGATGCAGGAGGCGCGTTATTGCTAAAGTAGCTGTTCTGGAGTTCGTGTGTTATCGCGTTTCCTGACTTGTCTGCAAGTTTTGTCTCTTCCATTGTTATTGCTGTATCACCTGTGTTCAGGATTTGAAAAGTTATTCTTGTCAATGGTCCGCTTCCGCTTCTTGATGTTTCTGGTGACAGCAGAGTCAGACTCAACCAGATTCTGCCGTGCGTCGCATTGAAGTCATTTTTGGTTTCCCATTTAGGTATGAACTGGTTGCCTTGATTCATTCTTGGCTCTAGGAAGTTGCCTTCTGGTCTGGTTAGCCGAGTTGTGCTCAGCACTGTGTTGTTGTAGTATATTTTGAGCTCGTATCCAAAAAGATCTGCGACGCCAGTCACAGCTAAAGTTAATGTGATGTTGCTTCCTGCAGTAGAAGCGTCATCCACTATGTCTGGAGGGTCAAGCAGTAGCTTCGTTCCAGAAGCAGAGGTCTGCCTTATGGAAAAGAAAACAGTTATTAAGGACAGGACGAGGCAAAGCGTGATCCAAGTTGACGTTTTTGTGATGTTTCCTCCGCTCCATGAAGCTATTCTGACCAGGTTTTGACAATTTAAAAGTATTGGAAAGTTTTTGCTATGTCTTGCTACTGTATTTCTTTGAAATTTCTTCTCAGGCTACTCGTTTTTGAGAGTCTGCCTTCTGGATCATAGCAGTAGTACCATGCAGTCCAACCTGAGTAGAAGGTTTCTTCATGCTTCTTCCTCCTTCTCCTGAACAGAAGCAGAAGAGACAGTAGAAGGACTAGAAGGATCAACAGAAAGAAAAGAAAACCATTAAACATGTCTCCGTCAAAGTAGTAAGCTGGTGACTCAACGACTTTGACTTTTCCGTAGATCAGAGTGTTATCTTCTGTGTCTGATTCGCCTTGCACAGGTATTGCGTACGCACTTATCGTGTAGTTGCCTTCTTGAACGTTATCTAGTTTCCATTGAAGAGTGATGGTGCGTTCAGTTCCTGAACTTAAATCGTTTATGTAGAAAGTGTCGATGACGTTGCTCTCGTAGTAAAGAATCACATTGAAGGATTCTGCTGTTTCGCCGTCGTTCTTGACAGTCACGTCGAAGCTTGTTGTGCTTCCGATGTAGATGAAGTCTGATGGCGTTGTTATGTTCTTTATGGCAACGTCGCGAATGGGAGGTGGAATGTTTCTGACCTCGACGTAGCCATTGACAAATGTGTTATCCGAAGTGTCGGCATCGTTTGGGAGCAATACTGAAGCGCTTAGTTGGTAGAAGTCGCTGTTTACTGCGGTCGTGTTCCAGGGGAAGGTCAGGCTTAGTCGTGAGCCTGGGAGAAGATCATTAACCTGCAGAGTCCCAATTAATGAAGAGCTGTAGTAGGCGCTTGCATTGAAGGCTTCTGTTTCTGTTCCTTTATTGATTATGGTGACATTGATTGTCACTGTTTGACCTACGTATACGCTACTGTCTGGTGTGTTGAGATCTACTATGGCGACATCATGGATCATTGGGGGTTCTAGAGGTTTTATCACAATTGTCGGCCCGACGAAGTTGTTGTCGCTTTGATCTACTTCCTTTTCTAAGGGTGGGCTAGAAGCAGACAGCACATAGTTTCCTGGTAAGAGAGACGATGTGTCGAAAGTGAAGTTCAGGAATAGTTCAGAGTATGAGGTCAAGCCGGTTACCAGCAGCCCTCCGATAAATATGTCGCCAATGTGAGCATTCACATTGAAGCTTTCGAAGTTTGTTCCCTCATTTCTAACGTGGACATGAATGCTCAGTGGTTGGCCTCTTTCAACAATAAAAGAAGATGGAACAATGTCAACTATTGCTACGTCGCGAAAGATGATGGTTATTGGGTCGTTTGGTGAGATTATGAATGTCGTGAAGATTGACGGACAGTAGGGGACACCGCCTTCTACAGGAGATGCTGTAAAAGCTGAGACTGCGAGTGTGGCGTTTCCGTTGTATGCCCATCTGGGGATGTTTAGTGTGAAATACACGAACACTAGTTTTTCATTTGACTGAACGTCGAACCTGTCGACCTTCAGGTAATCAACGGGGACGTTAAGCTCGTCTTTTATTACTAGGGCCAAATTGGAGCTTTTTGTTATCATTGCTTTGTTTCTCAGAATGACTTCTACTCCCACGTCGCCTCCTTTTCCGAAACTAGTTCGATATGTGAGGTTCTCATCAATTGTTCTAATTGACAATAATTTTACGATCCTGTCCACGTCAAAGATCAGCGTGTCATGACACGTGACGCCTCCGATGAGAACGTTAGCAATCATGAACCAGCCGCCAAAAATATCGCTTGCGTTGATTTCTAGAGGGGGCGTCATTATTGTGAAATTCACGGTCGCTATTCCGCTAGAGTTTGTTGATGAAGTGAGACTGAATGAAGCTAGGTTAGGCAGAGTGATCTCGAATGCCACAAGCAGATCTTGTTTGGGAACTTGGCCGTAGGCCACGTAGCAATATAGTATGACTCCTTCTTCAGGTCCGAAAGCATCGCTTTTGACATTTTCCCCTCTGCCGCTGTAAGGTTCTTTATGGGTGAACAAGTCAACGTCCCCCATGGAAGTGCTTAAAAATGCAAGGGGTAACGTTGAAATCATAATGTTCAACAAGGCGACTAGGATAAGGAGTGCTGTTGTTGCCTTTTCTATTCTAATCTTCATCACTATCTATCATTGAATAAGTGTAGGATTCTTTAACAAGTATTCCGTAATCACAAATATTACTATATTGGATAAGACGTTGCGTTAGTTCATCATCGGAATTGACATGTTTGAGCAAATAAGAAAATGCAGAGTTTAATGTTTTGGGTTAGCCAAAAAAAAGGCTTTTGGACCTTAGGGTAATATTTCGAAATCGGCAGTGTCGAAAGCAATGTAGGGTGTTATGTTGTAGATATAGAAAGAACATACGTATGCTGTGTAGTTTCCTGCTGCTCCCGATGCGGGAACTTTGAAAGATGTGGCAAAGCCTTCTGGAGATTCAGCTGCTGCATAATATGCGTCTCCCGCCAAGTTTGACGCTAGCGCAGAAACTACTTCAAAGCCGCTTGATCTTTCTAAGCATTGCGCGTAACCGAGGTTTTTCGGTTCTTTGCTAAACGCGCTTGCATATACTCTTCCTATTCCAAGTTCCATGTTGTCCGGTACAGTCCACGATGACAAAATGTAGTAGGGTCCTCCTGGACCCACTTCGCCACCCGAAGCTAAGGCGTATACTGGGACATTGTTGCTGTCATATATGGTGAAAGCTATGATGGAGTTGATAGGATATGATTCACTGTTTGTGACGTTGATCCATATCCAGTATTCTCTTCCTCTCTGAACTGTGGTAGCACGGTTTCCCGTAGCTTCTGCAAGATAGACGTCGCTTATTCTTACTCCTCTCCTTCCTCCCGTCACCTTTCCATAGTTAACAGCCACTGAAACCAAGTCAAAGATGTCAACAACATTGTCTCCATTGATATCAGCTCTTGGATCCCAGTTTGGATCACCTAGAACGGCACCAAAGGCGACAGCGACTATCACAACATCAAAGATGTCTACGGTTCCATCTACGTTTATGTCGCCCACGAGTTCAGGTGGTGTGGTGCCTGTGAACAAGGTTCTGTATACTGTCATGTTGAAGCCTTCTATCTGCAACGCGATCAGCGCCCCCTCTGGGACAGGCCCTCCGTTAAGTGTGAGATTCCCGCTGATCGTCACTGTTTCTCCTACTGTGTACGTGAGTTTGTCCGTCTCAACTGTTATAGTGAAATCTGCTGCGTAAGAAGGATACACAAGATTGCCGACAACTAGGCAAAGGATGAATAGAATTGAAGCAGCAGAAGTGTTCTTCATTCTGTTGACCTCTGCTCAATAGTATTGTTGAGCACTATTATAATCCTTATGGAATTATATTCTATCGAATAATGATTCATTTAGAATTTGGATATCACAAAAAAAGTGAGGGAAGTTGATCTCACTTTGGCCTATGCGTCTACGATGGCAGTATGTTGACCACTATTGAGGTCTCGGGACACCAAGCGCTGCCTGCGAACCATGGGAAGCCACTCAAAGCGTTAATTCTTATCGTGGCTAATCCCGCGTGGGCTGGCTTAGGTATCGGGAGATCAAAGGTCACTGTTCCGTTGTCATACTGGCACCATAGTTCCATGTCGAGGTCGCCGAGTACTGTGCTCTTGTATTCTTTGGATACTGGGTAGTTGAGTTCGTCGTGCATTACTGCTGTGAACAGTACTGGGTAGTTCTGTATTGCATATGTTCCGTAGTCAACTGTTACGTGCACGACTTCTTCGTGTGCGTAGTCAGTCTTGTCAGTGGTGACTTTCCACCATTGACCGACCATATAGTCGAAGTGGAATTGCATTGTGTCGTTGACAACGACGCATGCGATGTCCACTGTGGCTATTACGTTCCATATGCCGAACAGTGCAGAGGTGTTGAAGCATGGCCAAGGTATGCGGTAGCTTGTGTGTGCAACGCCGTATTCATCGGATATGGCGGTGATTATGTCCACGATTTCGCCTTGCGGGTTGTGGATTTCGAAGGCCACAATCTTGTTCTGCTCAGGCCACAAATTGTATGTGACGTTAGCCCAGAGTTCTACTTGTTTCTGGGGCCAGAACATGTCGCTCGGCATATGTGGGCCTTGTCCGCCGTATGGGCCTGGATACTGTGTGTACATGTCGATTTGTCTGCCGACTACGAAGCCGAAGACTCTGACGAGACCGTCAACATTGGCAAATGGGGTGTCAACGGGGTTTGCATTTATGTCTGAGTATTTAGCATCATAAAGATCAAGTGCACTCTCGTCGTACCATGGGAAGGCTTCTTGGTGTATTACCTCAAAGGTCAGCTTCACAAGGTGACCAGAGCCAGAAATCGGGAAGTCCCATACACTCGGTGGCGAGTGGTGTGGCAACAACACAACAGCTGTGTGTATTGTGCCTGGGCCTTCGATTACTGGAACCATGTAGATGTCGCCGAATGCGTCAAGCCACGGGTCAACAGCTATGCTAATGTAGTCTATCAATGTGGGGTCGTAAGCCAGCTTGAATTCCATACCGACAACCCAGAAAGCAGCGTTAAGGGCGTTGACGTCAACGTAGACGTCGAAGAAGGCGGCTGCTGTTCCGACAACTGGTGCGCCAGCAGGAATTACTGTGGTGGGCGGTTGTACGGACAGATAGTGGGTTGGTGTTGGTAGAACAAAGTAATATTCGTATGTTCCGTCAACAGCAGTGTGTACAATTGGGTTAGCTGCGTCGTCTGCCATCTTCGTGTCGTACAAGTCGAACGCTGAAGTTATAAGTGGATCACCAAAAGTCGGTTCCACCAATATTTTGAAGGTCAACGTGACCAGCAAACCGCTTCCTGTCCTTGCGGTTTCAGGAGCGAGCAAGGTGTAACCGAAGTGGGCTATTTGCCATGGGGCGGCTAAGCTTTCGTTGGTCTTCCAGACTGGCACGAAGTAGCTGCTTGGGTCTCCTGTTGGTTCCAAGAAGTGACCTGCTGGGCGTACTGCGCTCATGAGCTGAAGTTTCGCGTATTCGAATTTCAGCCTGAACTCGTAAGCAAACATGCTTGTCACATCAAGAACCTTTACGTCGACTGTGAAGTTGTCGCCAGAGTGTTTTGTGTCAGTGCCGAACGAGGTTGCGGCGGGGTCAATGTACAGTGTTGCGGTAACGGCTTTCACTGGGAATATTGCGGCCATTCCGACTAAAAGCATTGCAATAAGAGATATAGATATACTTCTTTTTAGCATTTTTTACTTCTCCTTTCTCTCTTTATTTCAGCAATAGTAACGTTCGCCATTTGCTCATTTAAGGATTACGGAACTATCTTCTATTGCAAATCGACATATTACAAACATAGAAAAACGTTCAAAAACGCGTTTAATCAGCGAAAATGATTCAAAACCAGAGCTTCTCCTTTACTTGAAAGAATAATAAAAAGATGGGGAGATTAAACTCTTTATGGTTGCTGTCTTACCCTGGCCAGCCGAAGACTAACGCTATCTGGACAATGTCGAAGATGTCGACTATGAAGTCGTGGTTGGGGTCTGCCTGTGGGTGGTACAACGGCTCGCCGAATGCGGCGCCGAATCTGCTGCCCACGATGACGATGTCGAAAATGTCGACAAAGCAGTCGTCGTTGAGGTCAGCACCAACTGTAACCCAGAACTTCTTTTCGACGGTTCTCGGACCGAGAATCATCTGCCAGAGGCTTGGGTCAAGATGGTCGTGCACCCAGAGGAAGAGATCACCACTTGTCACTTCGACTATCACTCGCAGCGTATAGATGCCTGGTGCCAAGCCAGTCAGATCGAAATATTCTTTATCGATCTCAAGTGGATCGAGCCACAAGCTCAAGTTGTTCGCCAATGGGTGAACAGAGCTGTCTGGATAGATTATGTCGACCACTTTGTGGATGTCCTGGGCGTCATTGACGTCCAAGTTTGTCACCGGTATCGTTATGTGTACGCTTGCGGTCAGTGGGGTTCCAGCGGGCTTCACTTTGTACGGCGTAAGCTGTGTCGTTGGGGCAACAGCTTCCACTGTTATACCCTTCTTCAAAGAGTATGTGAAGTGCTCGAACCAGTTTACACATTTGTCCATTGTAGCGTAGTATGTTGGGTTTCTAACCAGCAAGAGTGTTTCAGGCGTGTTGGACACGTATATGAACGGACCAGAGCCGATCAACATTTCTGGATGATCAGACATGTCTCCGGATATATCTGCTACAGAGTGTGTTGCGATGTATGGCTGCCATATGTGCTTCGGAATGACTACGTTGCCTGCGATCCAGCTGCCTACCAAGAAGGTGTTGACGTTCATGAGGATCTCAACCGTGTAATCGTCAAGCTTGAAGAAGCTTGTAATGCGGTCGAGTGTGGGTTGCCACCAAACGTTGGGGCACTCTTTGTCTTTCAGCTCTTTGATCATGTCAACGAACGTGTAGATAACGTCGTCGATGTCCAATTTGTGGCCGTCAGACCATGTAACGTCAGAGCGGATTGTGAGTGTGACCTTTGACAAGGTTTCGCTTGTTCTTCGGTCAAACCACGTGCCTATCGTGTAGTTTTCAGCAATTCCTGGAACTTCAACA
>Ga0315284_10015247_pt1 | contig 10934 bp, 8 predicted proteins | sample YL17G09_16_MG_FD_203696 | JGI IMG/M metagenome (GOLD analysis project Ga0315284, IMG submission 203696) | Sediment microbial communities from Yellowstone Lake, YNP, Wyoming, USA - YL17G09_16 | ecosystem: Environmental > Aquatic > Freshwater > Lake > Sediment | place: USA: Wyoming | collected...
CAGCGCGACCGGCGGACGGGCGGCATGTCAACCGTTTTATGCTTTTCTCTCTTCGGCTCGCGCGAAACAACTCTCTCGATTGCTCAACCTAATACACTCTGTAGTTGAGACGCTTCAAGAGCTTCATTTTCAGCCCAGAAAAAGAAACTCACTCTGGCCGCGTCGGAGCCGGTCGAGGCTAGGAAAAAGAGCACGAGCAAGAGCGAAGACAAGGCCGCCGCCGCAATTGACGACGTCGACATCTTCATGGCCTCGCGCTGGGGCGAATCCGAGGATTCGAATGGCTCTGTTGCGCTTCCACAGGTGTCGATGCGAGATGCAAAAGCGATTCGAGTGACAATCAGAGCGCGGCAAGAGGCGACGAGCCGGGGACCGCGAGGGTCTCGGATGTCGTCCGGTTTTTCTTTCTAGACGTTCGTCGCAGTGTGTGTTTTTTCTTTTCGTCGTCAACCCCCGACCTCTTTTTTTTTCCTTTTTTTCCCGTCTTCCGTCTCTCCCTCTCTCGCTCCTTTGGATTTCGCTCAAGTGAGTTTTCTTTTCTAACACAGGGGGGAAAAGGCGCGCGCGCTCTCCCACCCTGCAAGGTGGTGTTTTTTTTTTCGAGGAAAAAAGAACAGGCAAACTAAAAAAAAAACTCACAGAAAAGAAGCGGCAACTTCTACTTCCTTCCCCTCCCCTTCTTCGTTTCCCTACTCCCTGTCCTCAAACGGCAGCGACATCGAGTCGAGCAGCTCCTTGAAGGCCGCCAGGCACATGTCCTTGTCCGTCGGGGACAGCTCGAACTCGGCCCCGATCTCCGAGGCCACCTCGGCCGGGGAGTCGACGTCGGGGTCGTACGCGAAGTCGACGGTCCTTTTGGGGCCCTTGAAGCGCCGCCGCGCGCCGCCGCCGCCGCCGCTCCCAGAGTCGTCGTTGCCGCCGCTCCCGTCGCCGTTTTCTCCCGCCTCGTCGTCGTCCCCGGTCTCGTCGTCGTCGTGGTCGTCGCGCTCGTCCTCGTCGTCGTCATCGTCGTCCTCCCCCTGCCACGTCATCGTCAGCCTGAAGTGCAAGACGCCGTCGCGGAACCGGCCGCTGAACTGGAACGTGTAGTCCTCGCCGCGGACGGCGCCGATCTGGCATGCGCCGTCGCCCGTCAGGAACGCCGCCGCCGGCGGCTCGTTGTTGTTCCGGGGAAAGGGAGGAGGAGGAGCAGGCCCGCCGCCGTTGCCGCTCGGAGAAGCAGCCTCGGGGGCGGGGGCGGAGACGACGGCCTGGACGGCGGCGGAGGCCTCGAGCTGCCTGAGCCTGGAGCGGCCCGAGGAGCCCGCGGCGGGCTGGGAGGAGCTCGAGGCGCCGCGGGGCTCGCTCGCGGCTTCGGCTTCGGCTTCGGCGGCGTTGGCAGCAGCGCGCGCGCCTTCTCCTCCTCCTCCCCCTCCTCCTCCCTCGCCGTTGCTGCTCTCCCGAATGGGAGGCGCAGGGGTCGACCCTCGGAGAGAAGGCGCTGGAGGAGCAGGCGGCGGCGGCGGGGAGGAGGAAGGGGGCTGCTGCTTCGGGCTCGCGGAGCCGTTTGCAACGACTTGCTGCTCTTCGCCGATGCCGCCGCCGCCCTTGCCGCCGGCAGCGGCAGCAGGGGGAGGAGAGGAACCTACTCCGCCTCCGCCCTCGCCTCCGCTTCCTATTCGGTGCTCCAGGTCGAGAGACGCGCCCCTGGAGTCCGTGGGGGCGGGCGAAGCGCACGCAGAGGCATGGAGCGAAGAGGCGCGCTGCTGCTGCTGCTGCTCCTCGTCGGAGGGGTGCCGGCTGCCGAGCCTGTGGCCGTTGGCCGGCGGCGAGGAGGGCGCCGTCATTGCCCCGGCTCCTGTTCGCTCCTCGCCCTCGGAGCCGCTGCCTCCCCTTCCTTCTCCGAAGCCGGTGTCCGTCGTCGTCGTCCGGCGGGCAAGCCCTGAGGGCTCGGCGCCGACGGAGGCGACGTCCTCGGCGCTCGCGGAGGCCGTCGTCGTCGCCGTCGTCGCCGCGGCCGAAGCGGCGGCCGAGGCGGCAGCAGCGGAAGCAGTTGCTGCCGCCGCCGTAGCCGCCGCAGCAGCAGCTGCTGCTGCAGCAGCCAGAGCGGCGGCGCTCCTCCCGGGATGGTGCAGGTGCGAGGGCACCTTGGCCAGGAAGGGGTCGTCCAGGAGCTCGATGGCTGTCGGCCTGTGCGCCGCTTCTCCTTCTTCTCCTCCACTTCCGCCGCCGCCGCCGCCGCCGCTCAGGCACCGCTCGATAAACGCCCGAGCGTCCGCGTCGGGCACCCTCTCGTCGAGGATCGCCCGCCAGTCGCTCGCGTTCGACGAGTCCACCTTCACGGAACTGGCCAGCTCCAAAACGCAGAGCCCGAACGCGAAGACGTCGACGCCCTTGTTGTACTGGTTGCCCTCGCCCTCGCCGTCGGAGCCGCCCCCGTCGGCCAAGCCGTCGGGCAGCACCGCGGGCGCAAACCGCGTCGGCAGCAGCGTCGCCAGGCCGAGGTCCCCGATCTTGATCTCGCCCGAGTGGCCGTTGATGTAGATCTTGTCGCACCGCAGGTCTCCGTGCACGATCGGCTTCCCTCCGGGTCCCTCCTTGCCGTGGAGGTGCGCCAGCCCGGAGAGGATCTGCCGCGCCCACTTGCGCACCGCGCGCGCGCCGAGGTGCCGGTGCCTCGCCCGGTAGTCCCGGAGATTGCCGCTCGTGAAGAACTCCGTGACGAGGTTGACGCAGCGCGAGGTCGGGTCGAGCCAGCAGCGGTAGCAGCGGATCACGTTGGGGTGGTCGAGCCCGAGCCCCACGCTCATCTCGCGGCACGCGGCCCTCAGCTGCTCGTCGTCGAGGCCGTTGCGCTCGGCCGACACTTTGCTCCACGCGACGTCGATGCCCGCGCGCTCGTCAAAGCCGCGGTAGACTCGCTTGAAGCGACCGCTGCCGACGAGGCGGTCGTAGCGGACGTAACGGCCCGTGGGGTCGGTCTCGACGACGACGTCGTCGTCCTCGTCGATGTCATCGGTGGCGGAGGGGCGGTTGGAGGAGGCGGAAGGGGGAGGAGGGGGCTGTTGGTGCGGCTGCTGCTGCTGCTGGTAGTATGGCGGGGGAGGCGGCGTCGCGCGGGGCGAGCGCAGGGGCGCGGGATTCTGCTGCTGCTGCTGCTGGAATTGCTGCTGCTGCTGCTGAGGCGGGGGCGGGGGGGGCTGCTGGGGCTGCTGCTGAGGCTGCGCGGAAGCGAAGCCCTCAAAGGGCGACGGCTGCCGCGGCAGCGACGACGGGAGCGCCGCCGCCAAAGGCGGCTCGTCTGCTCCTCCGCCGCCGCCGCCGCCCCCGCTCTCGTCTGTTGCTGCTGCCGTCGCGGTCGCGTTCATCGTTTCCGTCTTCCTCGTCGTGAAAAAGAAGAAAGAGAGAGGGGGGGGGGGCGGTGGAAAGCCGGTCTCCGGAAGTGGAAGAAGCCTTCTTCCTCTCTCGCGCGCTTCAGCCGCCGTCGAGGTCGTTCGGCGGCTGAGTGTTTTTTCAACGGACGAACAAACCGGACGAGCGAAGAAAAAAAAGGCGAAAGTCGACGAAGAAGAAAAACTTCTTGCCCCACCGAACGGACGTTCAGAAGAGGCCCGAGCCCTAGTTCAGACCTCCGTGGACGGTCTTAGGGGGCCTGTGGTGCGTCGGGAGTCACGATCGACACAAGCGAGAGTGAGCGAGAGGGGCGAGGGAAGACACACGTCGATGGTCTTCTCGCTCGAAGACGTTCGGGCATGCGTTCTCGCTGTTTTTGCTTTCAAACGCCCTCTCCCGCGGTGACGGAACAACTTGACTGCCCTCAAACCGCGCGTCTAAAGCGCTCTGGTGGCAAGAGGTAACGCTGGGCCCCTCCCCAGTGCCCTGGGAGCGAGCCAGAGGCCCAAGCGGAGAGAGGAAAAGTGATTCGAAAAAGCAAAGCAGCGAAAAGAAAAAAAGCGAGAAAAGCAAAACTCCCATTCTTCTCTCTCTCCTCACCTCTTCTTTCCTCTCTTTCGACCAGCGCCGCGTGTCTCTGGATCAGGAGTGCGAGCTAGGAGAGGCTCTCGGGGGCGGAGGAAAGCATCTGGGACCGGGTCTGAGGAGAAACAAAGAGGGAAAAACAGGGTGCAGAGAGGGGCCCGGTTTGACGGCGGAAGAGCAAAGTGACTGGAACATGACGCTTCACTGTTATTCTTCGTCTCTCTCTCCTTGTGTTCCATCGACTCGAGGCACTCACACCCGACCGTGGCGCCTCTCTCTCTCTGGCTTTTTGAGCTCTCTTTCTCCTCGCACCTGAAGACGTCGCACCACGCTCTTCGCGCCTGAAAGGGTCGAAAAAAGAAAAAGCGAGAATGACGAACGAGGCAGCATCCAATACCACTGCTGCCGCGACCATCGATCTCGCCGCTGCTGCCGAGGCCTCGGCGCTCGCCCGCTGGGAGCTCGAGAACACCGCCCGCGACGCCGCGGCCGGGGCCGCCGCCGAGGCGTGGTTCGCGCACGACGCCGAAGCCGAGCGCGCGCAGCTCCAGGCCAAGCCCTGGGCCGCGGACCCGCGCTACTTCAAGCGGTGAGGAGTAGGGGAAAGGATAGGAAGGGAGAGGAAGAGGAAGAGGGAGGAGTTTTTTTTTCGTTTCGTCTCTCTTTGGCCTCTCTCCCCATCCCCTTTCACTCATTAATATATTTTTAAAAACGCTCTCATACTCACCGCAACGCCACCAACAACAACAACAACGACACCAACAGCGTCCACATCTCGGCCCTGGCTCTGCTGAAGATGGCGATGCACGCCAAGTCGGGAGGCGACCTCGAGGTCATGGGCATGCTCGCCGGCCGCGCCGCCGGCGACGCCTTCGTGGTCCTCGACGCCTTCGCGCTGCCCGTCGTCGGCACGGAAACGCGGGTCAACGCGCAGGCCGAGGCGAACGAGTACATGATCGACTTCCTGGAGACGAACAAGGTGAGAGAGAAGAGAAGTGAGAGAGAAAGAGAGAGGGAGGAGAGAGGGAGAAAGAGGAAAGGAGGGAAAGCAGGTGAACGTTTGAGAGGAGGAAGAAAAAACACTCTCACTTTTTCCCAATCCTCTTTTCTCTCGTTCTTCACAAAAAAAGCTCTCGGGCAAGCAGGAGAACCTCGTGGGCTGGTACCACTCGCACCCGGGCTACGGGTGCTGGCTCTCCGGGATCGACGTCGGGACGCAGGTTGGTATTTTTTGTTTTCGCTTTCGATTTTTTTTCTTTTTCTTCGGGGTCTAAAACTCTGGGACGCGGCCTGCTGCTCGCGGCAGACCGGCCCCTCGCTCGCGGCCGACCAGCCTCTCGCTCGCGGCATACCGGGGACGCTCACTCGCCACTTTCCAAAATCCAAACATTCTCAAAAAAAAAAAAAAACTCTCCAAAACACAACAGACGATCCAGCAGCAGTACAACGAGCCCTTCCTCGCCATCGTCGTCGACCCGCACCGCACCGCCGCGGCGGGCCGTGTCGAGCTGGGCGCGTTCAGGGCCTACCCTCAGGGCTACACGCCGCCCCCCGAAAAGAAGCAAGAACCTTCTTCGACCTCGGGCCGCCAGACGATCCCTCTCTCGAAGGTCGAGGATTTCGGAGTCCACGCCGACCGCTACTACGCGCTCGAGACCGAGGTCTTCAAGTCACCGCTCGACGCCGGAGTGCTGAATGCTCTGTGGAGGCGCTACTGGGGGGCGGCGCTCGCGGCCAGCCCCGCGGGGTCCGCCACGACGGCGGCGCTGGCCGCGGGCGCTGCCGGGGACGTCGCGGGGAAGCTGGCCGCGTGCTGCGAGGCGGCCGCTGCGGCGGCGCGCGGCGCCGCTGAGGGCAGCGGCAGGAACAGGGACAGGATGGGAGGGTACTTTGGCTCCGGTGGCTTCGATTTCGGAGGAGAAGGAGGAGGAGAAGGAGGAGGAGGAGGAGCGGGCTTTGGGGCCTCGGCCTCGAGGCGGCTCGCCCGCCTCGTGGTCGGAGGGAGCGGAGGGGGAGGAGGCGGAGGGATCGAGACCCCGCCGTCGCTGGTTGGAGAAGCTCCTCCGGCTTCTTCTGCGGACGGCGCGGCCTCCGCGGCGGCCGCCGCGGCCTCCGTCGCCGCGGCCGACGCCGCCCGCGCGGCCCGCGCCGCCAGGCGGCCCGGCGGCGAGGGCGAGCGGCTTTCGTCCGCCGCCGCCGACGCCGCGAGGCTCGCCGCGGAGCAGGCCAAGGCGCTGGCGAGCAACGCCGTGCGGGCGTCGCTGTTCGGCGGGGGAGTTTTGCTGCAGGCCAGGAGCGCTGCTGATGCTGCGTGTGGCGAGACCGGAGGGGCAGCGCCGATGGACCCTTGAAAAAGAGAAAGAGAGACAGGCGGGGAGAGGGAGAAAGAGGAGGTTGAGATTTTTTTTTCCCGATGCAGGTCAGTGTTTTTTCTGCTTTTTGTCACTTTGGCTCTCTAGCCGCACACAATCGCCTCTCTTGCGCGCGCGCTCCTCGCGGCGCTCTCTCCCTTTTCTTTTTCTTCGCAGAGGCACTTCTGACATCGTCTCGACACCGCCCGCACAAGTTGCGAGCGGCCAAGTCGAAAAGGCGCAGGGTAGAGGGACCAAAAGACGAAACGATTTTCATAGCTGGCAATCAAAGATCGGTCGCTCGCTGCCCTCCCTATCCTCAACTCCACCTTCTCCTGCGAGCCCTTCTCCGTCTCTTCGATCGCGCTGATTCCCTCCCCTGAGCACCCAAGACATCAAACTTACGATGGCCACGTCAACTTACGAGGAGATGATTAGGGGACAGCAGAGGCCGAGGGAAACGACCTTTTCGGAGGGCAACGCCGATGACGGCATCGCCCCTCTCCCGTCCTCGTCGGCTGCCCCGCCCGTCGACGAAGACGCCCTCTCCCTGCTGACCTCTGTCGCGGCGCTGCTGTCGTCCTACGTCGCCTCCTCCAGGACCGACAGGGCCGCGCCAGTCGTCGCCCTGAGGAGCCCCGACGCGCTCGCCTCGGAGTTTGCCCGCGGCGGGGTGCCGCTCTCCCTCGTCGGAGGCGGCGGCGGCGGCGGGAGCCGACAGCGGCAGGCGCCGCTCGACCAGGCCGCGCTGCTGAGGGCGCTCGAGCTCTCGCTCGCGCTCTCGGTGCGCACCTCCAGCCCGCGCTTCTTCGGGCAGCTCTACGGCCGGCCCGAGCCCTCGGCGATCGCCGGGGACTGGCTGGTCGCCGCCGTCCCGGCCGCTGTCCACACCTTTGAGGCCGCGCCCGTCTTCGTCGCGGCCGAGCGGGCGGCGCTCGCCAGGCTCGGCGCCGCGGCCGCGGGGAAGTACTTCGACGCGGAGGCGGGAGAGTTTCTCGGGGACGGGCTTTTCTTGCCGGGGGGCTCCGCGGCGAACCTCGCGGCGATGGTGGCGGCGAGGCACGTCGCGGACCCGGAGGCGCGCCACCGCGGGAGCTGGTGGGGAGGAGGAAGCGGAGGCGGAGAGGAAAGCCCGTCTTCCTCCTTCTCCGCCCCCCCTCGCCTCGTCGCCTTCGTCTCCGAGCACGCCCACTTCTCCTTCGACAAGGCCGCGATCGTTTCCGGGCTCGGGCTCGACAACCTCGTCAAGGTCGCCTGCGAGCCCGACGGCAGGATGAGCGCCGCGGCGCTGGAGCGCGCGCTGGCCGACGCCGTCGCGGAGGGGAAAACGCCGTTCTTCGTCGGGGCCACCTGCGGCACCACCGTCCTCGGCGCCTTCGACCCCCTGAGGCAGATCTCGGAGACATCGCTCAAATATGGGGCCTGGCTGCACGCGGACGCGTCGTGGGGCGGCGGCGCGCTCTTCTCCGAGAACCACAGGTTCCTCCTCGACGGCCTCGACCTTTGCGACTCGTTCTGCGTCTCGCCCCACAAGAGCCTCGGCGCGACCTTGCAGTGCAGCGCGCTGGTGACGAGGCACGCCGCGGCGCTCTCCGCGGCCAACGGGGTCGGGGGAGGCGGAGGGGGCCGAGGAGGAGGAAGAGGGAGCGGGGGCTCGAGGCCGGGCAGCGCCGCCGCCGCCGGCCTCGGCAGCGGCGGCGGCGGCAAGGAGGGGAAAGCGAGCGTCCCGCGCTGCTCGTCCAACGCCTCGGACTACCTCTACCAGCCGGAGAGGCCCAACGCCGAGGCCGATGTCGGGGACCGCTACGGCGGCTGCGGGCGCAGGGGCGACGGCTTCAAGTTCTGGCTGCTGTGCAAGAGCCTGGGGGACGCGGGCCTCGCCGAGAGGGCGGACGCGGGCGTCGGCCTGGCGAGCTACGCCGCCGCGGCGCTCGCGGCCCGCCCGCGGGCCTTCAGGCTCGTTCGCCCGCCCTCCTACGCCAACGTCTGCTTCTGGTACGTTCCTCACGACCTGAGGCCGCTCAGAGAGGACTGTCTTGGCGGCGTCGCCGCGCTGTCGAGGGCCGACGCCTCGCTGCTGGCGAGGGCGACGGCGGTGATCAAGGCGGAGCTCCAAGAGCAAGGGTCAGCGGTGATCTCGTTCGCCAGGGTTGGGAGCCTGCCGCCCTTCTTCAGGCTGGTGTTCGCTTCGGGCTGGACGGTGAGGACTTCTGACGTGGACGCGCTGCTGGACGCGATCGAGGAGGCGGGGGGCGGGGGCGGAGAGGGGGAGGGCGGAGGAGGGGAGGGGCGTGGAGAGGGGCGAGAGAAGCAATGAGACGGAGGAGAGAGAAGCGATGAGACAGAAGAGAGTTTTTTTTGAAGGAAGATTTTTTTGTTCTTTTTCTTTTCCCTGTTTCCCCCTTCTGAGGCGCCGCGAACTTGCCAGGGCACTTTCTGATGCTATAAACCATCCGGTCTCCACCATTGAAATACAGTTTTTTAATTGAAATCCTCCCTCAGCTCTCCGCCATGGAAGCAGCGGCTGCTGCCGAGGCCGCCCTCGCTGCGGCGTCGGCGAGCGCTCCTGCCGCCGCTGCCGCCGCTCCCTTCCCCTCGCCTTCCTCTTCCCCTCCTCCTCCTCCGCCTCCGCTGCTCGACCTCAACTTCACAGAGACGTACACATGAGCGTTCGGACACGGGTCCTTCGCCCCCTTCCTGATTTCTGCGACGATCGAAGACAAGACGAGGAACGGTGGCTCCTCTCCCGCCGCCGACGACGACGACGTCGAAGAAGAAGAAGCCGTTTCCCTCGCGCTCGCAAAGTCCCTCTTCCTCCTCTCAGGCTCCCTGCACGAGACCATCACGAAGACCCCGCCAGGTCTCAAAACCCTCGCCGCCTCCGCAATGACCCGAGCGGCCGGCGGGAACGACGAAGAAGGAGGAGGAGGAGGAGGAGAAGGAGAGGGAGTCATCGTCAGAGCGGCGGAAGAAGAGGGAGCAAGTTTTTCGTCGTCTCCTCCCTCTTCTTCTCCCTCTCCTTTTTCTTCTTCTCTGTCGCCGTCGCCGCACCCGGCGCAGTCCAGCGCGTCCGCGGTCCCCTTGTCGACGACCGCGTCGAAACTGGCGTCGCCGTAGGGCAGCCTGAAAGCGTCGGCGATCTCGTAGGAGACGGTCGCGACAGCTCCTTCCTTTCCTTCTCCTCCCTCCTCCGCGCTCGCTGTCGCCGCTCGCCGCCTCTCTTCTGCCCTCGCCGCCTGCCTCTGCCTCTGCTTCTCTATCGCCACCTCCGAGGCGTCGCACGCGACGATTTTCTCGAAGGAAATCCCGCCGCCGCCTCTGTCTTCCGCTATCTTCTCCGCCAGGAGCGAGGTGCCGCAGCCGATGTCGAGCAGCGAGAAGGCGCCCGAGGTTGTCGAGGCCGCGCTAGCCGCCGAAACCGAAGAAGAGGAAGAAGCCGACAACAGCGCTCTCTCGACCGCGGCCATCGCGACGCCGATCGACGGCGTTTCATACCAGTCGAACGCCCCGTCGTCAATCGAGTAGCGCGCGTCCCAGAAGGCGACGTCCTCGAAGGCCGCCGCGGGGAGAGAACGGGAGGGCATGGCGCGCGTGCTTACTATGAGAGAAAGCGATTGCGATTGGACGGAAAAGATACAATGTTGAGCAAAGAAACAAAAAAAATGAGAAAAAACTCTTTTTTTTCCCTCAAAGTTTTTTTTTCGCTTCGAGAGAAGAAAAATCATCTACTTGCCGCGCGTCCGCTTCCTCGCCCCTCCTCCTGCTCCTCCTCCGTTGCCGTTCTCCGATCTCGGGGGAAGAGAAACCGCCAGCTGCTTTTGCTTCCTGGTCGTCGCAGCAGCCGCAGCTGCATTCGTCGCCTTGGCGGGAGGAGCAGCAGCGGCACAGGCGACAGAGGCGGTGGCCCGGGTCCGACGGCGAGGAGCGACGGCCGGAGCGGCGGCAGCGCCCCCCTCGACCTCGCACTCGTCCCCGTCCTCCTCCCCTCCCCCTCCTCCCGCCGCGCCGCTGGCGACCGCGGTCGCCGTCCCCCCCGCGACAAAATTGGAAGAGACCCCCTCGGCGCCGTTGGCCGCCGCCCTGCCGCCGCGGGTGTCGCCGCCGTCGTTGTTCCCGGCCTCGCTGCCCGTCGCCCGGAAGAGCTGCTGCCGCTGCTGCTGCTGCTGCCGCTGCTGCTGTTGAGGAGCAGTTCCCCCCCTTCCCTGCGCTCCCGCCGAGGGCGAAGATGCAGTGGTTATCCCCGGAAGGGGGAGGGGCCTGTGGCTCCCGGTGACGACCGCCGGGGTCGCGTCTCGGGTCAGGGGAGCCGCCGCCGCCGCCGGTGCCGCCGCCGCCGCCATTGCCGGAGGAGGAAGAGGGGGAGGGGCGGGCTCGAGCGGCTGCAGCCTCGGCGGGCCGGCAGCAGCAGCAGCAGCAGCTGGAGCAGCGACTGCGGCAGGGGCGGCGTCCTCGCCGCCTTCGCCTCCGCCCTCGCCGCTGCCCCCGAGCAGAACGTCCCCGGCGGCGGCGACAGGAGCCGCCGCGGCGGCAGCTCCTCCCGCGGGCCCCCCCCCCCCCCCCCCCCCCCCCCCCCCCCCCCCCCCCCCCGGGCGCCGCCCCCCCCGCGGGGGCGGGCCCGGCGGGCCC